>Ga0247757_10001687_pt1 | contig 13531 bp, 6 predicted proteins | sample UWRJL126311R4_FD_180929 | JGI IMG/M metagenome (GOLD analysis project Ga0247757, IMG submission 180929) | Plant litter microbial communities from Arlington Agricultural Research Station in Wisconsin, United States - UWRJ-L126-311R-4 | ecosystem: Environmental > Terrestrial > Plant litter >...
CTCTCCACGCACGACTGGAAAGACGGCCGGCCTGCGGAAGAGACACGCACGATGATGAGCCACGGTGACGACAGCGCGATCCCTGTGTCCGCCGTCTTCCTCTTCGTTCCAGGCATACCTGTCATGGTGACCCAAAACACGCATCAAGGCCTCAAGCTGGTCAACGGAGCCAGCTACACGGCGCTGGACGTCATCCTCGACGAGGCGCACCCAGGGTACCGCGTCGACGAGAACACGATCCTCCACTTCGGCCCGCCGGCGGGCATCTTGCTGACCGGAGAGACGACGAGAGAGCTGCACTTCACCGGGGACGGTGCTGCTGACGCCGACGAGCACCAAGATCGAACGTCACAAAAAGCGGCCATAGCAGCACTGGGACGTGACGCGGAGGGGGCTGGCTTGCACGGCCGGGTTCGCGTGCACCGACTACAAAGTGCAGGGGAGGACGCTAGAGCGGGCGGGGTTAGAGTTGAGGGGAACCAAGGTGACGTACGCGGAAGACGGACGGGCGATCCCCAGCCCGTGCGATCCGTACAGCTTGTACAATGGTACGTGCAGCTGTCGCGGTGCCGGTCGCTGGACGACGTGGTGCTGGTGTCGGAGGTGTGCGAGAACATGGCCGTCGCGGAAGAGACTCGAGCAGCTCAGCGAGGCGACCATCCGAGGAGCAAAGGGATGGGGTAAATAGATAGCGCACATAAATAATTAAATAAATAAATTAAAAAAATAAAGAATAAATAGAAGGGAAGTGAGCAACTAGAAACCCTAACCCACCACGACCACTCTTGGCGCACAAATCAAACCAAAATCACCCTAGCCATCCCGTGTTTCTTGGCAGTTCTGCAGGTGACATTTAACATAAACGAGAGCACGTGCTTCTTGGCGTTTTTCTAGGGTCCGGGTTGCCAGGGGGAGGAGGCCCTAAGATCCCTCCGGAACTACCGTTCCTCCAGGCATTTCGCATAGGCATTCGAAGGGGCAGACCCTAAGAGACCTTTCAGAGCGAAATTCTTCGTTCCTCCAGGCACCCCACCCGTGCCAACTTAATGCGCGCAGGCGTGGCGTGGCATGGTACACCACCCGCTGTGCCGCTGTATTTCTCACCGCAGCTCTCTATACTGGCATGCTCACTTTTCCTTGCGACGCTTATCTCACCCTATACTTCTCTCACTCACGCCCACCGTCGGTTAGCGGAAATCGGTCATGTTGGACCCCGACTTCGTCTTGCGAAGCTTATATCACCATCTAGTCCTTCCCCCTCGTCAGCCTGGTCGAGAAGACGATTGGAAGTTGCAACTCCAGCTCGTCGAAGAGCTGCTCCGACGCTTTAGAGATGCCGCCCAAGAACTGAAAAATTATGTCCCAGCGCAGTGTGCCGACCACTACGATGCAGTTATTGCTTCACTTTTAGCGAGCAAGGCTGTGAGCAGTGCACAAGCTGCACAGCAACAACATCTCCAAACGGCATTCAAAGCCCTTCAGCCCTCCCGCCCTCTCATCATTCATATCACTAAACAAAATGCAGGCCTGCTCGTTTGGAGGTATCAGTGCATCTCTAACATTCTACCTGACCCGTGCCATGCCATTGGCACTGAGCGACTTGCTAACGACGAGAAGGACTTTGCCGTGTTCGAAGTGTTCGAATCATCACCGCGCTCCGAGGCCGTCTTTTCCACGGATGGCGCTCTGCGCATGGTCTTCCCGGGCTCTTCTTACGCAGTACCTTTTTCCGAATTTCAGCATCCTTCCCTCCAGTCCAACCTTGCACGAGTTGTGGCTCTTGCCTGTCACGAGCACCTACCTCGCTTTTCCGCACGCACGCACAAGGCAGATGTCTCTGTTATTGAGCCACGAGATACCACGAACCCCGAGCTAATCACGACTTGGCTTGCAACTCTTCTCGAAGCGAACGGCTGCACCACCGCTGTTTCCCCAATCACAAAGAGGGTTAAAGATGATATTTGCTGGAATGATGGTGCAAAGGCGCCATGGAGGCGACTGCCATTCTACCTAGTCCTGCGAGTGGGCCTCCGGCGCTCCTTCCAGCTGCTATTTGGGAATATAGAAGGAAGGCTTCACTACAAGCTTCTCATCACAAAAGCCTTGTCCACTCTTCTGAAGGACCTGGCAGGGAAAGCATCGTGGGACATGTTAGGCTTCATCCGAGCTAAAGTGTGTCGCAGGATGGCAAAATTGGAAGAAACATGTTCCAATGGTCGTATACCGCCAACATTCCAGGCTCTATTGGAAGACTCATCTCCCACCCTCTGGAGGCAAGTCTCTGAAATGCCCGCCAGTCTAGAAGCAGCATGGGCCTCTTTCAAGCAACACTCCCAGAGAGTCATTCATCCCTTGTTCTCTCGCTTTGCGCCCTCCGCTGCTCTCCAGCAAGATATGCCTAGCTCCCGGGACCGTCTCATGCATCTCATCGACCTATTCAATCAGGAATACTTGACATTTGTTCCACTACCACTAGCATTTAACGAAGCACAATCAATGACGACCAAATACGATTCATATGCTAAAACATTTTCCAATATGGCCAATGACGAAATGAGGCTGCAAAAGCTAGCTGCAATGCAAGTATCAGAGTCCAAGTTGATATGTCGCACTAGCTGCTGCGATCTCTCCATTGAGATTCTCAAGTACGTCGGGAAAGTTCAAAAACTCTATGACGGCTTCACAGAGCTACTGAGTAATGCACTGCTCAACTTGATGGATCTTTGGACAACTCTAGACCAATTGGCACTAGTCGCCTTTCCTCTGCTCCGCGACTTCAAACCAGCCTTTCCACTCAACATCCTTGATGTCCTTCACGTCGTTTCTTGGAAGGACATGCGCCGTCTCCATCGGATTCAATTGCACCTTAGGTCTCGACATGCCTCGGCCACGTCAAACTTCACCATCTTTCAAGATCCGATCAAGGGGTGTTTTGCCGAGAAATTCTTCGATGCCTCGAATGAGATGCAGACTAAATTCCACGACATAGAGAGTGAGGCTTCTCAACACCGGGCTGCAAAAGAACAGGAGCTCACGGTAATGATGGACAAGCGCCGAGAGATGGAGGCTGAACGCTTGATAAAGAGTTGTATCATCGTGACCGATGATAGCTTCCCACAAAGACAATTTCATAGCCGTCGCCAGTGCGCGGGTTGTCGGCTACAAGATGAGCTCAAGCGCCAAAAGATCTCGGTCCATGAACATCCTTTGCCTCGGGAGATTCCTCAAGCTAAAGCCGCCGTCTTTGAGTTATGCATACCTGAAGCTTTTGCTTTGTATCGCGATGCCAACTGGAGCATCGTCAAGCACTTCGGTCTGCGTCAAGAACTTCCGCCAGGAATTAGCCCCGGAACCATCTTTAGCAACTATCCGCCGCTGAGAATGCACTGGAAGGCAAATGCCAGCTTCACTGTTGGGCTTGCATCTCTAAAGAAGTCAATTATGTTATCACATTGGAAAGAGATCCCTCTGCCTGCAACAGTTAAAGATGTCTGTTTGCCATGTGGTATTGAGCCTATCTACTTCGATGTCGGGTCTAAGTTTCCGCTTCGAAGCATCGATACCACTCCGACCTTTTCCCGGAAGCTTGGTCTTAAAGTCTCACCGAAGTCGCCATTTAGCTTCATCTCGGAGGATAGCGACTTTGCGCTAGTGTCCAGCGGGCCATCATCCAACAAGATTATTTCTTCACAGTCCAAGTGCCCTGCTGGCCTGAGTTTTCATGAGTACCTATCGTTCCAAGCCCTTTTCTCTGGGCCTGCCCGCCGTTGGCCTCTGATTCTCATGGAGCTTGGTTCGTCTAACATAAACTTCTCGAACGAAGCGTGCTCTAATCTGATATCAACACTTGCATCCCAAGCGGGACCGTCAGACTTGGAGGATAGCGTGCTTCGAGCTACGCATGAGGAGCTTTCTGAAATGACCTTCTGCGAACAGATGCTCGCCCAGATTGCTATTCGATTACGGTTGATTGAAACCAACTGGCGCGAAACACATTGTATGAGAATGCTTGTCAATTTACTCTTACGCGTCCTCGTCCTATGCCCTACCGGTATTGCTCCCAAGGCCCTTGTGCTTCTGGAAACTGCACGTAATCACCTTAATAAGTGGATGCAAGCTCTACTTGCTGAATGCAGGCAATCGACAAACCTTGACGCAGTCCGCGTTTGTTCAGAATACACACTCTGGTCTGCACTGATCTGCAGGCGGACCTTTCAAGTGTGCATGAAGTCCACCTTCTCACGTTATTTGGAGTCCACCGGTCTAGTTCCCCTTGACAAATCCGCTCTACGAATTTACATTTTGGCAACAGTTAGTTTACAGTTAGGTGTCAAGGAGCTGACGGAGACTTTGTCATTGGAGTTGCGCGAGGCTATTGTTCAAGATATTCTTTTAGTGTCGAATCTCGGTCCCGTGTTGTCAACCGCATTTCGATCGTACCCTGCGGTTATTGCCGATGGACTTTCTGACATGGGGATGATTTCGCGAGATCAAGATTCTCGGGGCATCCGTCTCTTGCCTCCACCTCACGACTGCTGGATAGAAATGATGCTCGCTCCACCTGTCCCCTATGCGCGCTCTCAGATTTTGCACTTTCACATGCTCGCGGGTCATATTTTGGTCGATAATACGCCACAAGGGAAATTATCTGAACACTTCCGTACTTCACCGGTCCTTGACGAGCTCTTTGGGAAGATAAATCTTTACGCTGTCTCTTCCGGCCTGCCAGGAATGAAATATCGTCTGACCATCTGTCCATACGGCAACCAAATACATGTTGGCATCCGGAATGGTTCCGTCGTCGTCCGAGTTTATCAGGAGGGAAAACTTTGGGAGATCCTTGATAGGAGTATCTTCCAGAGGCCTGGGCAAGTTTTCGCTGATCTCCCTAATTCTCTAGTGCATGATTGCATTCCATTTCTAGATCTACAATCGCGTATAGTTGAACTGAGGCGAAAAGCGGGCAATATCTGGATATTCTTCAGAACTGATTGGTGGCTAAACATGTATAACTGGAGGGTGGCACGATCTACCACGAATAGAACTTTCACACTGGTTAATTACCACGGGCGACTCTATGATAGGGTTATAGGGACATTTCGAAATTTTGAAGACTACTCTCAAATCATTGTCTATCAACCAAACCAAGGACCACTAGAGGTGGAGCTCCGCAGACTAGAACTCAAATTCCTCGTAAATCACCGCTTCCTTTTCGAATCGCAAAAGCTCGGTTGCGAAGTGCCAGTCAATCAGGATGCAGGGTGCCTGTATGGTTTGAAGAGCGCACTCGTAGTCCAAGATGTCAAGAATCCAACAAATCGGCACGTACTTGTTCCTTTCGGAAAACCTGAGTGGCAGAAAAGAGGTATGCACATGGAAATCATAATCCGCAATGACGGCAATTATGCACGATATACCATTGATCCGATCCTGGGTCGCTTGTCCTCGCCTGCACAACCTCGCCTCCTCTACCGAAAAGCCCTGATACATGCTTTGACATCTTTCATTGTACCCGACGCTTTGACTGGGCGGACTGGCACCGAAGAAGCAATGTACACGTTAGCATCAGGTCTATGCCAGCCGACCTTTCCTCTTAGCAAACAATATCTTGTAGATCTCAATCTCCTTCGAGATCTTGTACCCCATCGTGAATTCTATCCGAAGGAGCCTCAGTGTATGCAGAAAGTGGGCTGGAGCCAAACATTGACGACAACTATTCAGCACGATGGGCTACTTCAACTGATAGACCAGATCTTCAATGCATCTAATGCGCTCTGCGCACTATTCCCAAACTCTAATCCGGTAGTTCATTCTCGTGAGCATTCGAAGCGCCTGGCTGCGCGAGGCGTTGTACAGCGTGCGAGGTTTGAGCGTGCTAATGTCGTATCTGAAAAGCTCTCTATCCCCGAAGACGTGGAATACGCAAGCCGGGATGCCGTCCGTTGCAACACCCAGCAAGAGAATGTGTTCTATTTGGCCAGCCTTATCCACTCCTGGCCTTCAAAATTGCCAATGCCGCAAAGCTTTGGTAAAATCTTCGAGAGATATGAACGAATTGGAGGTTTCACTGAGCCATTCACCGGCTTAGTCTCTCTCTCATCGTGCATGGATATTCACGAATCTCTCAGCTTGGGCTCTATGGTAGAGTATTGCCGTCGTGCAACCAATCAGGATCGGTACGCAACCCCGGTGTACAAAGTTCATTTACCTTAGTTCTAAGACAAATATGGCACCCTACTTCGTGTTTCCTTATACGTTTCCGAAAAAAGCTGACTTCGTACCTCATACTTCAGATATGACTTGATGTTTGTCATCACTCTTGCTGTCTACAAACATTTCAATATAGATATTGCCATGTTCTGGCTAGCCTTTGCATTTTTTGACAAGCTAAAAGCTATTAAAGCGCCAACCTGGGAGTCTTACTTTCAATTCCGAACTCACCAGCGCCCACATATTCCTAGGATTACCCAACTTCTAAAAAGTGCCACACGGTTCACAATGACAAGCTTTGCCTCGGGTCGATCATCTAGAATCCCGGTAGATCAATCGGCAAATTCTCACATGTACGACCCTACTGTCGCTGATATTGAAGGTTTTGCCCAGCATCTAGTAAGACAATTTCCATGCCAAGCTCCGAAGAGTGATCCATATACCATCGTAGCGGAAGTACCTACCAGTACGGTAATGTCCGTGATTGAGCCAGAATTCTTGCGACTCTTCCAGAATCTCCAACTATCCGAATTCTTAGACAAAGTTGAGGATTTCCTTCAAGACCATCATGGATCTTTCGTACCTTGTCAGCCAAAGATAGCATTCCAACAAAAGAAGAGTGCCATTACGTGGGGTACTTCACGACTGGTTATCATGACTATCCATTCGTTATTTCAGACAGCATCAGCAGCACTAAAGCTGAAGTTAAACGCCAATAAACGCCCACACACGGCTACTCCGGAACCGCTTCACTCAAATTTAGCTGAGCTTCCTCAACGATTCGTTTCCAAAAATGTTTTTCAAACTCCTAGGGCGCATTCAAAATCATCAGAGTGCGAAGAATTGCGCAGAATTTTTGAGAACCTAGCAAAGTCCGAGTCAAAGATGATGCAACAGTATATCGGAGACCTTATTCAGAGCTTGGAAGCCTTCTCTATCGTTGAGCAGTGCGAAGAACGTCGCTTTGATGGCACTGTCTCTACTCTTGAGATGATTTCTACCTGCAAGGCAATAGAGTCCCGTGTTCAGGATTCTCTACATTGCTTGCGTAAGGTTCTAGCTGCTAACCACGGGCGCGTCTTGGATTGGTTAACACGTGGAATGCTTACTCCGTGTATGTCTCCCACCGGTCTTCTGGAACAGTTACGATCTCATACCGGTGCCGCGCAAGCATATACGCTCAAAAGAATGCTAGTAGAGTATGGAATTGCTATAGCTCAACACCAACGACTCTTACGCATCACTGATGCCTACCTAAAGAATAACACTCGCAAAGTCTCAGAAGAGACTAAAAATAATGGCCATGGTAACTGGAGTCCCATCGAGCATCCGGATTGGCTCTTGATTGAATTGGACGGGAATTTACTCATTCGAAATGAGCAGGTCACGGTTGCTCTCGCCACAATTAGTCCCGGCACAGGTCAAAATTCCCTGCTGCAAATGAATATGGGCAAGGTAAGGTTCCGACGCTCGATCATTATATTGTGTTCATACTGACCAAAGACAGGGCAAGACATCGGTCATTATTCCCATGGTAGCTGCTGAGCTTGCCGACAAAAGACACCTAGCACGCATATTGGTTCCACGCCAACTTCTGCCAAGTACAGAGACGTTACTCAAAGGAAGGCTTGGGGGTCTTGTTGGTCGCGATATTCGGCATTTACCATACTCGCGACGTACGGATCCGAGTAAAAATGTGACACGAGCCTACTTTAATATACAAAACCACGCCAGGAAGACTGCAGCCATCTTTCTCGCTGCGCCGGAGCACATCATGTCGTTTAAACTCTGTGGCCTGCAACATTTGTCGGACGGGCGTCTAGAAGAAGCTGAGCTAATGATCAAGATACAATGTTGGCTGAATGAAAACGCACGGGACGTCGTTGACGAGTCAGACTTCGTGTTCTCCCCTCGCACTGCGTTGTGCTTCCCTTCAGGCAATCAGACTATCGTTGATGGTCATCCATACCGATGGCGTATTATTGAAACCTTACTCAAACTCGTCGCCAGCAATATCCCGTCACTACAGTACGAAATGCCCGGTAGCATCGAGGTTGTTAATCGACAGAATGGTGGATTTCCATTCATCTTCTTCCTTCAGCGGAACGTCGAAGAGAAACTTCTTTCACAAATTGTGACACAAATTCTTGGCGAACAGTCTATCTTCCCGACCCACAGCTTCTCTAGCTCTGAGCTTGCTGCTATCAGTGAATTCATCTCCAACGTTAGGCCATCGGAGGACACAGTCCAGTTCGTAAAGTCAGTCATGCCCGATCAACCTAAAATCAAAAAGGTTATCCATCTGCTCCGAGGTCTGATTGTCCACCGGATCCTTCTTCTCACTCTAAAGAAGCGATGGAACGTCCAATATGGAGTTGATCCTCGACGCGATCCGATTGCTGTACCATTTAATGCAAAGGGCGTCCCATCCGACCAATCCGAGTGGGGCCATCCTGATGTGGCCATTCTCTTTACCATACAAGCCCACTACTATAGCGGCTTAAGCCTTGAACAAGTACGCCAGAGCCTTGCACTCGTCGCTCGGTCTGATGATCCGGCCCGAGCTTATCAAGTTTTCATACATGCCTGTACCAGTTTGAAAGGCACTTTTCGTGATTGGGAGGCGATCAACACAAACGACGGAAGTCAGTTGTCTGCCATATGGCAGGACATTAGGTTCAACACAAGTGCCATCGACTACTATCTTAATAACTTTGTATTTCCACGGCATGCCAAACAATTCAGAGTTAAGCTGCAAGCCTCTGGTTGGGATATTCCACTATTTTCTCCATCAGCGAAAGAGACGGCCTCTTCATTGACTACGGGCTTCTCCGGAACCAACGATAATCGGAGAATACTACCGCTTACCATACAACAACACGATCTGCCATCCCTCGCTCACACATCAGCAGAAGTGCTGACGTACCTACTTCAGCCCCGCAATCGGAATTATTATGTTGCAGAAGAGTACATGGGCGGTCGCATGACTGAATACGGTTTGTTGCGTCGTTTGGAGCAGTCTAGGATTCGTGTACTTCTCGATGCCGGTGCACAAATTCTGGAAATGTCCAATGAGCTAGTTGCAAAAATATGGCTCGGAATCGATGGAACAGCGCCGGCGGCTCTATATTTCGATAACCACGACGTTGCGATGGTTCGTTATCGGCAAGGTACCACCATACCGCTCCTTGTCTCGCCATTTGCCGAGGACCTTTCCGAGGTTCTCGTGTACATTGACGAGTCTCATTGCAGGGGAACCGACTTGATGCTTCCAGACAACGCCCGGGGTGCTCTTACACTTGGCATGTCTCTGCAGAAGGACGCGCTCATACAGTCAGCCATGCGCCTACGCCAATTAGGAACTACACAAACTGTTGTTTTCTTTGCTCCGCCCGAAGTACACCAATCAATTGTAGATATCGCCAAGATCCCTCCTAACCAAATGCCCAACTCTGCTCATATCATCCACTGGTTACTTCATTCGACCTGCGAACAGCTAGAGTCACTTTCACCTCTTTTCTATTCTCATGGGGTGGATTTTTGCCGTCGTGTGCAAGGCGCTCTGGACAATCCTAATTTCTTTCATAACAAAAATCATAAAACGGAGTACTTGCGAGTCTTACAGCAACAAGAGCGGCAAAGCTTGGTACGGCTCTACGAACCCAAGAACAAGACACAGACCACCGAAAACCAAGTCGTCACGTATACTGCCTCACGACTCAGAGATTTCGCCAAGGTACTAAATTCCCGTCGACGAGCGTTCCAGGATAGCGGTAATGCCGTTCACGCTTCCGCCCTTCAAGAGGTAGAGCAGGAGCGCGAGGTTGAAGTTGAAGTGGAGGTGGAGAAAGTGCGTGAACTTCAGCGGCCCAACTGGTACCAGCCATACGCCTTTGGGCGCCTTGACCACTATATTGTCAAGTTTATTACCATTGGGTATCTGCCACCTCGTCTATCAGCAGGATACGAACACATATTCGATTTTCTGAAGCGAACAGCCACAGGAAAGAGGTATGGTGTCACCAAGCCGAAAAATCATTCATCCCTGTACCTGACTAAGGAATTTGGATCGACGGTCCGATGTCCACATAATCGACCAGATGATTCGTTTTTGGTGAGAGAAATCCTATTGATAATCCGATTCTTTGTCGGCCTAACATCGTCGTAGCGCCCAGTACAATGGCTCCTTTGGAGTCGCAAAAGCGAAGAAGCGCTTCTCTTGTCGCCTGAGGAGGCTGAGCTGATTATTCCCATTGTTCGGAATCAACAAGAAAACCAGGTACACCTTCTTACTTATGCAGCTCCTGTTACGCGGAAGATGCTACATTTCAATGACCTGAGCTACTACGCCATCCCATCTCTACCTACAGACTACCAGGTACCTACTTGGCTTCGGATCGAAGTGGGTTTTTTTGCTGGTCGTATTTATTTTGAATGGCACGAATATGAGAGCATTCTCCGCTTTCTTGGATTGGTACCCGGAGCCACGATTGAGTCGTCAACAGACTCAGACATCGCGCACGAGCAATCGTTCCATACGTTCACTGAGAACCCCCTTGCCTTTCTACAAGACTGGGTTTCTGCCCGCCGTAAAATGCAGGATTGGTCGTTAAGTCCTGTAGGCTTCATTGTTTCGGGGAAGACGCTACATGCTCATCACACCTTCTTTTCAGCGTCTGGCGGTGCAGCCGAGGGGGATAAAAAGATGGCCTTTATTGCAAAGGCCGAAGATGAGCAGCAGGAGGAGGAGTATGATGATGACGATGTTTTCTTCGATTCAAACGATCGTGCGGACGCAGGAACTAAAGATGAGGACTGGGATGACCGAATGTCTGCAAACAGTGAATAAGAAAAAATGCCTTGTCCCTAAATAGGGCTACTATAAATAAGTAATTCTATTAGTATAGGATAGGCTCTTTTAATATATAGTTTTAAAGTAAATATCCGGTATTTTACATTAAGAAAATTCCGATTATTATTGTAAGTGTAGGCCTAATAATTAGCTGACGGCTCTTACACTCATTCAGACTCCTGCCTACCTTTTTGGGTACCGCAAGCAAATCTAACGTTGGTTAATTAAATCAAGTGCCGAATCAAAGCAGATTTTTGTATAATAGCTTGTCGCAGGCTGCGCACTGTCGCGGGCACGTGCGAAAACTGTTATCGGAACAAAAAGAACAAGACAAAGATCACCAAAGAATTACGGGCGACGAGTAACTAACGTAGTGGAAAAGTAAGCTGCGCAGGACAGCAAGCTGCGCAACCCACCAAAATTCCCGCGTCTACGTCACAACGCTCGCGATGCCGTCCACACAGAACGCTCAGAAGCTTCAAAAAGAAGATAGAATTGCTCCTGGGATTGCTGCCTATCAAAGTAACCCATCACAATCTGCGCGCGTTAGCAGCATCCTATGATATACCGGAATCGACACTACGAGCGCGTCTACGAGGTATTCAACCACAGCATGAGATAGCATCACCACGTCGTCGACTACTACTTACTAAGGAACAGAGCCTTATTCTATGGATCCTAGACCTAGACCGACGAGAATTTCTGCCACGTATTATCGACGTACGTCGCGTAGCTAACCACCTACTCGCCAAAACCCCGCTCTCGTGTAACCCAACATGGAAGCCTATGGAAAGTTGCCAAGGAGACCGTCGTATGAGCTGGCCATTCCAAAGCTTTGTAGCCCGCCATCTCTTCACAAATCTATAGAAATCTTTATCAAGGCCCAAAATACAATCAAACGTGCGGCTATATGCTTACGGGCTCCTATTTCTTCCTGCTAACATTCCTCTTAGTGCTAAACTTATACGAGCACATTTAAAATGCCAGAACTACTCAACAAGCCTCAAATCTCTTCTCCCACAACTGGCCCGAACAAAGTTATAGCGGAATATTTAGCTGAGAGCAGTCCAGCTTTCGCACGACTGGAGGCAGCCAGGAAGGAGGTACGTCTCAGACTACGTGTATCAATCTTGACTACTTAATACCATTTTAGGGTTGGAAAAATCCAGAAGGAGACATTTACTGGCAGAATCGGCGTGAACAATCCGACACAGCGACAGAGGATACAGCTCAAGCGTTCTACGACATGACAAAACAAATCGCGGAGGAAATGCAGGCAAAAACAGGCGCTCTGACTCCCGTAGGGCTCGATGTTCAAGTATTCCAGGTTCTGGACTTATGCATGGCACCAGGTGGCTTCACATGGGGCACCATGAAATACAACCCGAACGCAATTGCCTTTGGCATCACTCTCCCTCCCGAAATTGGCGGTTCAAAAACTGGTTCACATTACCTGCTGAATATATTAAGTTTATGGACATCACCATGCTCGCGAGTGAATTCGGGATCGAGACCATCCCGGCGAATCATCCAGACTACTCCCTCTTCCTTAACGAGCGTCCCTTTGTTGATCAACGCTTTCAGCTCATTTTCTGTGGCTGTGCCGTTCTTAGGGGCCATGAAAAATCTGATCACAGAAGCGAGTTCGAACGAACGCGTCTGATAACATCTCAGCTCATTTTAGCTATGCAGCGAATCATTCCAGGGGGAACTATGGTTGTCTTGCTTCGCAGACCGGATGCCTGGGAGACAGTGCGTCTGCTTTATCAGTTCGACTCATTTTCAAATATTCAGTTGTTCAAACCACGAAAGAAACACGCTGTTCGATCCACATTTTACCTCGTGGCTAAAAATGTACAACCGGACGTTGATAGTGCAAAGGCTGCGCTGGAAGATTGGAAGAAGAGTTGGTCTCGTGCAACATTTGGTGGTCCCGAAGGAACGGGAGAGAGGGAACCTGAAATAGATGTTCAAGAAGTGACAAAAGTGCTGGATGAGTTTGGTCCCAAGCTTATTAAGTTGGCAACTCTGGCTTGGAAGATTCAGGCTGGTGCGTTAGAGAGGCAGAATTTCAATAAGGTCCGCAATGATGATCAGAAAAAGCAGTACTGGAGGCTTAAGAAAAGAAATTAAGTGACTTGATCAAGGTACATGATGCTCACGATTGGAATATTGGAGATGTAAATTAGTCCAAGTCTTCGAGTCTCCGTTTCACTTTACTGAACGTACTCCTGTATGTAATGACATGCTGACAAACACTGCATGGCTCTTGAGTAGACGAGCTGGTCAATGTCAGTTGACTAAGCGGAAGAATGCACTCGCCACGCACACGAAAAATTCAGCTCTCGTCGCGCAAGTGCGAAGGGAGATAGCAGCTTACACGTACGTGGTTGCCGCTCACCGCAACTGTTGTGTAATACGAAAGAAGTGCTTTCCAAAAAAGAAAAAAAAAAAAAAGAGCGAAAGCAA
>Ga0247757_10001688_pt1 | contig 13504 bp, 20 predicted proteins | sample UWRJL126311R4_FD_180929 | JGI IMG/M metagenome (GOLD analysis project Ga0247757, IMG submission 180929) | Plant litter microbial communities from Arlington Agricultural Research Station in Wisconsin, United States - UWRJ-L126-311R-4 | ecosystem: Environmental > Terrestrial > Plant litter >...
GAACTATATAGCCGAGCTTAGTAGGTTCCCAAAAACAGGTACCTACGTACAGGCGTGCATCTTAGAGGAATGAGCTAAGCTCTCTGTACAAGACGATATTGTGAAGTACGTACTCAATATATGAGAACGCTACCTAGCAGTTATCGCAGCTAATAGGGGGCCTACACAATGGTGGAATCATAGAACACATAGAACACAGAACAACTCATAGAACATCTCATGGAACATCTCATAGAACATTTCATAGAACACAGCATAGAACATCTCATAAGAACACCACATAGAATATCTCATGAGGTGTTCTCATGAGAACTCAGAAAAACAGATGCCAACATGTGAAGTTTTGGTGACGGCGACGGGAGGGGGCGCCACGTTACATGAGGCCCCCCTTGTATAACCGGTTCAGCCGACATGGTGTCTGGGGAGTAAGAAGACGGTGCGTGGGTATCTGCAGGGGCCAGCCCCACACTTTACTTTTTCCCAGGAAGCTGCTCGAGATACGCCCCACCAAACACTCTCGACAACAGCAGCACGGAACCGCAAAACCCGTACGGAGTCGCTCGCACGCGCTACCTACTATGTCTACCATCCGCCCCATGCGAATAACGGATCTCCTCCGCATCACGACCACGAACCTCGACCCCCTCACCGAAACCTACAGCATAAGCTTCTACCTCGAGTACCTCACCAAATGGCCGGACCTATGCCGAGTTATCGAGGGTGTTGATGGCGAAATAGAAGGCTACAGTACGTCCATCCAATCCAACCCAATCCCATTCAATTCTTCCCACGATCCTCCTCCCTCCGCCAGGCTAACACCACCACCACCCTCTAGTCCTCGGCAAACTCGAATCGTCGCCCTTCCCCCCACCCGTGACGCCGTACTCGCCGCACACGAACCCTGATCCGAACTACCTGCCCTGGCACGGGCACGTGACGGCGCTGACGGTTGCGCCGCGCGCGCGACGGCTGGGCCACGCGACGGCGCTGTCGACCAGCCTGGCCGAGGCGTGCGACGCGGCCGACGCGTGGTTCGTGGACCTGTTTGTGCGCGCGAGCAACGAGGTGGCCAAGGAGCTGTACCGCAAGATGGGATACAGCGTGTTCCGCAAGGTGCGGAACTACTACAACGACGGCGAGGACGCGCTCGACATGCGGAAGCCGCTCGGGCGGGACGTCGAGAGGCTGCACGTGAGGGAGGATGGGGAGAAGTACGAGGTGTCGCCCGAAGACGTGTGGTGAAGAAGAAGAAGAAGAAGAAGATGTCAAACATGTGGGCCGGTCTGGGCTAGTTATGAGCTGTCATGTCAGTGTGATCATGAGGGGTTGTGACCACCATACGAGTTCATGAACATGCCATGGACGCGCTAGCTGGGAGGAGACTCGAAAGGCGGGCATGCGGGCTCCTTTTGACGTTGAGTGTGTCGATCGTGTGAGTTATCATTCATCCACCCTTTCTATCGGCATTTATCTAACCTTCCCAACAAGTCCATCTGGCCCCTTATGTAGCTTGCCTTCACATCGTAGCCCGTTACGTGACCCCACCAATCCAAGAAACACCGTACTGCGGAATGTTCAACGCGAAGGGTATATTGTAACCCGCAACTCCCATGCCCAACAATAAACAACGTTCATCTGTTTACAATATGAAGGGCCTACTTTTACTCATTAATCACAACCACATCCCTCCGTTTTTTTTGTAGCCTCCTCCGCTGTCTCGCCACGACCGGCGTCTCTGATGGACTCAAGTCTGTGTACGAGCTGCACGAAAGCGAGCACGCGTGGGACCGTTGCGACCGCTGCGACGCGCGCCGCTCCACACCTACCGTCGTAAGATTCTCATCGAAGTCGAATCGCTGCGAGCTGATGACGGGTGCGCTTCTTCTGGTCCTCAATCCTAGCGCTTCGTCAGTTGGAAAATCGGCCGCGTACTCAAAGCGCAAAAGAGTTGATACTTGGCTCTGCCCGCTGCTCGCCCACTGCGATCATATTTCGTGGAGGACCTCCGCTGGGGAACGATTGGCGGCTGCGCCTGGGATCGCGGTCCCCGTCGCTGTCGAGGCCGGAGCGGTCGGGCGAGGATCCAAAGGAGGTGGGTGGCCGGTAGAGGTCGGTCGGGACGGGCGGTGCGGGTCGGAAGCGCCGTGATGCGCTGGTCTGTTTCTCGTCATCCACAAGAACCACCATCCAGACGCCCACAGTGCCGGACTGGCCCAGCAGAGGCGTGCAGTGTATCCAGCGTGGCCGGCCTTCTTCTACTTGGTCGCTGTCCAGGCTGGCCGTGGCCGTGGTGAGCCACCTGATCTTCGCCGTGACACCGCGAGAGCCATCAGCAAGTGCCTCTGCGACCGACCTACGCACACGTGCCGAACCTCCAATGCGATCTAGGAAGCGAGACTGCAGAATTCCAGGTACACGGAGCGACGGCGATACGAAGAGAATGCGTAATGAAGGGGCTGGGCGAACGAGTAGGTACTGTGCACGCCGTTAACGATGTCAGATAAATGGAGCGGGTCCTGCGTACATGCTTGTAAACGCCCGCCAGCCTCCCCTCCGGCTTTACAGGTGTTGTCATGTTGTCATAATTTCCTATGTCCTTTATCAGAAGCCTTGGGCCACCACCCTTGACGGTGCTCCGATCGTCTTCGAGTTCTTTGTGCATGCTGCCACCATAGCGTCTCACTGTCTCCAACTCTGCATTGTTGAACATCTCGCTTAGCTCCTGAAGCTCATCTTTGGGCTCGTCTTTAGGCTCACGATCCTCCTGGACGTCGAGATGGTGTCTTAACGCATCTAGACCTGTGCAATCTTTCACGAGACCCGAAACGTCGACCTGGGCACCAATAAAGTACCTTAGGTTGCCACGGGAGTCGAGGAGTGGAGCCAGCATGAGGAGATTCATGAAGGGCGAGCCGTCACGGCGGCTGACAGTGTTAGCGCGATTGCCGCTACTCGCTTCAAAAAGGACGTACTAATTCAAGAAGACCTCGCTGATCTCATTTCCTTCGATCACAGCTTGTCGTAGTCGGGCAATACTGTCTCGATTGGTGAGTGGTCCTTGAAGGAATCGGCAGTTGCGTCCAATGGCAAATCCCACGCCATATTGGGTGGTCCGGTGAAATTCTAAGTACCTGTGTTAACTATGCAGACGATTTTCTGGTTTCTGAACATACCTTCTGAAGCAAATATAATGGGGTTGTCTGGCCTCGAGGGATCAGTGACGCAGAATACTTCGGCCAGGCCCTCGCTAGCTTCACGCAGCAGAGGCGGCAGATTTCCCGTTATTCGCTTCTGAATGCTCATACTGACCATCTGTATGAAGATGTGGGTGATGAATGCCGGCAATTCATCGCGTACCAGCACATCAAATGCTTCCCTAGCTTTATCTTCCAATACCGCATTCACCGTAGACCGTGGAAGCGTGTCAGTGAACTCATGCCCATCAATGGGTTCCAAGGCTTCGGCTACGGCGTTTGCATAACTGATGGCTCGCAGGGCTTTCGATGCATCGAGGTAGTAGATCAAAATTGGTACTGCTTTAGGCCGCGTTGAGCTGAGAAATGATGTGAACTTGATTAGGGATGCTGGGTCTCGGAATATGGCTTCCAGATGCTCTTTTGAGAAAAGTTGCTCGGATCGCCGTTCCAGGTCAAAAGATCTACCTACCGAGGCCTCATTGGGCGCCGTAAGTTCAAACGATTGCGGATCGTCCTCAAGTAGAGGTGACAATCTGTCGATCTCATCAGGTGGGCCTTTCGCTTGTAGTGGGGCTAGATTCTGAGTCGCAATGGAGGAGGCCTGTGTGTCGTGCGATATGACAGAGTCAGCTGAGCTACGCACACTTCGTGCCGGTATAGAGGCAGATTCCGATGTGCCTGGCATGGTTTGAGGAGGCAAACTTGAGGAACGCGAGACACGGCGCTGCTTCACGACGGCACTGTTGCTGCTGTAAACAAAGTTAGTTTTGAATTCGTTGAATCATTTTAGAACGTATTACCTTGTTCTTGTGGGTATATGTATTCCTCTCCGCGTAAAATCTGGCGGTGGAGAGGCAAGTCCTTCTTCAACATATGATTGAACTGGGTGACTTGCAAGAGGCTGATACTTGGACGTCTTAACCCTGGGAGGCTGGGCGATATGTTGTGCAGGCGCATGCTGCTCATCCGGCTGCACTTGCTCCAGGTCCTCTACAAGCGGCTCCGCGACGGCGCCGTCTATGGCTTCTTCCCCGATCTCGTCGGCATTTCTGATGGCGCCAATGCCGGCACCCAGAACCGAATCGCCCATGGTCACACCAGAGACCCTCGTAAAATTTGTGGGCGCCGAGATGGCGATAGGCGACGAAGAGAAGAAGCCGTGGCCGGAGCGCCTTTTCTTCTTGGTCAACATTGGTACACAGCAGGTTCCGTACTCTGGGTCGAGTATGGGATTTCGGAACACCTCAATTGTAGAAGAGGGTATTGGCGGGCACTTAATGGGAGGACGTGCGGATCCATGATGACGCAGGTCAGACTTACCGTTCCAAAGGGTCTTTGAATTGACACTGGTCCGACCCTGCACGTCCAAACAAAGTTTTGGCGGCGCCCTGGAACAGTAGGGGTGCTATGTCTGATTGAGCTGATGCCAACGCGGAGTAGGTGCCGATGATGACAAGCGCGAGGATCGGTTGGAATTGACCTGCCGATGGCCTCCCTAGCTTAAGGGCTACTGGCCACTCGCATGCGGTTATGCTGGGGCCTAGAGGCTCTTCCCAATGCATACAGCCACGGCGGCAATATCTCGTTTCCCTCGTTTTACCACCTGATGTTTCAGTACAATCTTGGCCGTGTAATGAAAGGGGGAATCGGAAGGTTGCACAAAAGACCAATCGTCCCTCCCTGGATGCAGAGGCACGTTGAGCCAGGAGGGGCCGACGGCGGAATGCGTAACTCTCAACGTGCGAACGTTCAGCCAGTGGTCGCCTAAAACAGGTTGATGCTCGTGCCAACCCTGCGGAGATCCAGCTCCCCAGAGCGCGCATCAACAGTTGGGTATTTTGGGGTGTCGGGTCGTGGAATCATCCCATTCAAAGAACCGATCGGGCATTGAGAGGTCCTTGCCAGAGAATTCTGCAATCCCTCTAACGCTTTGTTCCCACGAGGTTGCATCGATGGGGTTACCCAGCATGTTTCACAGGATTGCGCAACTACATGCACGTGTCTAGAAATGCGTCCCATGGGTCGAATGTGGTACACCACCGACGCCCAGTCGCCCTGCTAATTTGGTGCGTATATTAAAAGCAGCGGTATAAGCTAATCATAGTACTAGATGGTGAGGCACGGATGGTTCCAATGCTGACGATAGACATGACAACAGGCGGTACCCAGATCGAGGGTGGAAGCACGTCGCTGACACGTAGTTGTTCAGATGCTATTGAGCATGGCGGGATAGCAAGCCTTCATGCTCGGCGTCCCAGCTGTCGTCTTCCAGCTCTTTAGCAGGATGCCTGTACAGCACGTAGTGCTGCAGGATAAAGATGACGTCAAAGACGATGGTGATGTTTCCGAGCCCAAACTTGACCGGATTTCCAGTGATGCCAGTCCAGTCGTTCTGGAGTGACGCATCGATGATCAGCTGCCCTATTGAAAGCCATCCTCCGGCAAAGTCGAGCAACATTGGATAGATACTCCATCCTGCGGTTGACTTTCGCTTGAAGTTCACCCAAGCCTGGGGAATGTACTTGACAACGACGGTAGTGAGCTTCACATAACCGAGCGCGTAGATCTGGTGGAAAGTCAGCCTCGCACTCCCATTTCGTATGATGTCGGACCTACCACGTCGATCCAAGCCCACCCACTGGGGTCGTATCCCACGTCTTTTCCTACCACGCGAGCCAAAAACACGACGACAATTATGGCCAACACACACCCCCAGAAAATGCCGAGAGCTGCCTTGGATGCTCGTTGTTTAGAGCTGACACGGAATCCCCACAGGCTGGGGAAGAACTGAGAGTATATTATCACGCACATGACGGCACCGTGGGCGGCGAACAGAAAATCATTGAATCGCACCGTGGTCTCGGGGGCAGCAGGATGGCGGTAGGCATATTGCGAGCGGATCGTCGGCGAGTAGAGGAAGGCAGCGGTCGAGATGGTATAGCTACTCGCAGGTACATGGTTAGCAACAAAGACTGTGCCGGCCTGGCAGTGGGTATATACCAGGCGAAGCCCAGGACATTGAGCGTAGGAAAGTCTTGATGATCGGTCAACTTTGAGGAGGTGCAATACAGCAGGAGAGCTCACCAATGGCAAGGCCAAGGGTGGACTTGCGCTGCCAGTTCGAGATGGGCTGAGGGTAGAAGGACCCTGACCTGGATGATGCCGAATCAGCACTTGAGCCCTCGTGTTGGGTCCCATGCAAGGCAAGTTAATTACCAGCTCAGAAAATAGGCCCAGCCCAGGAGGCGCGACAAAGCCTTCGCGGAGGCAATCAGCTCGGAGTCGGTCATGGCCAGCGGTGGCACGAGTGTCTGGTATCCAAAGCTGCCATCAAATGCGCGGCGTGTGAAGATAAGATGGGACACAAATGAGGCGCGCACAGAGGGACAAGCGGTGCAGGGGTCACGGAGCTGATGGACTGCGCCACGGCATGATCAAGAGAGGTCAGAGGAGGGAGGGAGAGGGAGGCAGTGAGACAGGGCGCATGCGGGATGCTGGCTCTGCTGGGCACGAGATGGCCATGGCCATGATGGGGGAATGACGGATGACGGGATGACGATGGCGCAAGATGCGGCGTGCCTGCGTGTCTGGTGTCGGCGTGCCTGGCTGCCAAGGCGAAGCGGTTCCGTCGCTCGGAACGAGCTGGAGGCCTGGGCAGTCGAATCGTTGAGGCCATGCGGCAGTTGTCATGCCTTTGCCTTATCCCTTATCCCTTATCGACGTGCACCAGTCTACTGCCCCATAAGCGCCGTCACCATTCACCAAGACGTCTTCGTTGAGCGTGCGGCGGGGGCCGAAGTCGCCGGGCCTGTTCGGCGCGTCGGGTTGGCATCAGAGCAGGCAAGGCAGGGAGAGCAGCAGAGCAGCACATGGGGAGCACATGGGGACTGATGGGATGGCATGGTGGAGAGGGAGGGAGAGAGAGAGAGAGCGAGAGAGAGAGAGATGCCGCCGTCTTCAACATGGCACGAGGACAGGCCTCTGGGCCAGAAAGGGCCGTCTCGATAATTGGTGGAGTGGCACCCCGCGGCCGACGGGCGCGTGGAGTCGAGCGGATGGTGAGAGCTCGGGATTGCGGGAGCTTGCGTCTGGCTGCCCCTCCATTCTTGTATCTGTGGCCGGGCGACACTGACGGCTTCTTGACTCACACTTCATTCCACGCCTGACACTGTCCATCTGCTGGCACCTTGCTGCCAGCTCCTCCCCGTTTCCGGCCTCTACTCGCCCAGCTCCCGCGCCATCGTCCGCTTCGAGCCCTCGTCGCTGGCCCCGCCACACCGCGTCGCTGATCCCTCGTGGAGCGTGTACACAGCACGCTGTCCACAGCCCACGGCGACAAGAGACCAGGTCGTCCGTCACCAAGGCAGCAGCGTTCGTTCGCACGGCGTGGTGTCCTGACTCCTGAGGGCTCCAGCACGGGCTCGGGCTGTTGACGCGTGACTGGGCGTGGTGATTTGAATGACGCAGCCTCCAGCCCTTTGTCGTCCTGTCTGAGACGGGCCCAGTCCAGCTCCACCGCCTCGACTCCTCGCTGCACCCAACACCTGCCATTCCGCAAGCGTACTGCGCCAACCTGCCTTGCTTCTGGCGTTCAACCACGCCTGTGAACTCTGCACGCTATTTGAATGAGCCCTTCGCCAGACCCCGCGCCCGACCATACGCCGCCCGTCTCCAATCTCACCTACCTGTACAAGCACCACCAGCGCACCAGAACCCTGGACAACGCACCCGCCCGCGGCCGCAACCCCTCGCGATATGAGCTGGGAAGACGAGATAGACACGGGGAGAGAGTCACCCGCATATACCCGCGCGAGATGTGAGTTTGGCCCTCGTCGTCAGAGCCTCCCCGTAGCACCAAACGCAGCAACTTCACTTCACTCCTTCGCCCCCGTTATCCCCTAACCCTGCAACTTCGTTTCCCCAAATCACGCTGCTTAGCAAGAGTGCTCACCATCTACCAGAACCAAGTCACCACCCACGGCAAAGCGTTTCTCCTCCGCGTCCCCTACCGGCCCGCCTGCGTACAATGCCACCACTTCACCTCTGCTGTCGGCTCTCGGTGCCACCAAGACGGCCGCGCAGTACACCAACGAGTGGACCAAGTCGCTTCCATTCTTCGCAAACCAGGCGTCGCCAGCGAACGGAGCCATACCCATCAGCGGCTCGCCGCCGCTTTTCCACAACTCTCTCGGTGCGCGAGACGCTCTGTACGGCCAGGTCCCCTCGTCCAATTCGCCTCCCAATACAGGCATGAAACCCTTGAGTCACCCCAACCACTGGACCAGCTTTGGCGGCCGTCTTCAAGGCTCTCCTCATGAGCCGTCCGACAGAGACCGCCGTGCTTCCATGTATTCACAGCAAGGCACTCGCCATCACTTCGCCATGAATCCTCCACTTCCTCACCAACCCCAGGCCCATTTCTACAACCTCCCCGATCTCGATCTCGGTCTGAATAATCCAGCCGATGGTGGTACTGTTGCCGGCGAGGGCGGCTACTTCTGTGGTTTCGACACACTTAGCATGGCTGGAGATGAAGCAGCTCGTGCAGCTGAGAACGTTCTTTTAGTCGGCTATCAGGGAGGCCTCGACGTTTTCCGCGTGGAAAAGGGCAAGATGGACGCTGTGGGCCACTTGGAGGGGTTGAGAGGCGGCGTGACGGGCGCAAAGATCCTGCCGTGGACCTTACGGACGGATCCACTCTTCGCTTCCCGCCCTCTCATCGCTCTTACGATTCACGGTCCGGTTCTAACAGACAGTAGAAGCAGCAGCGGGAGTGACGCTCCTTCGGTCGCTGATGATTCCTCTTCCGAATCACCTAGTCGGAGTGACTCTGGTGGAGAACATGGTTCGGGTAACAAAATCGCTAACTACCAAACCACGGTAGAAATCTATTCACTGAAAGAGAAGCGTAGAGTCGCACTCCTCTACCAAAGCCCATTGATACCTATCACGGCTCCCTTTGACAGCCCCATGTTTCAGCCACCTCCTCCTGTGGGTGACTTTATCATCGAAGCGAAAGGAAAATATGTAGCTGTAGCGTCCGGAACGAGCGGCGAAGTCTTCATCTTCGCTCCCTATCTGAACCCGTATGAAGACTATCCAGAGTCCTTCAGATGCATCGGCAAGGTCTGGACCACGGTTCAATTCCGAGAGCGCACGAATCATTCTAGCGCATCAAGTGCTGCGGATGGGAGCCATGAAGATGTTCCACCAGAAAAGTTTGGCGTGCCCATCTTCTCACTCTCAGACCGCTGGCTAGCCGTGGCGCCACCTGCATCGAGTGCCCTGTTTCCTGTCAACGGCGCGGCTCTGCTTTCACCCTATCACGAACGTCCGCCTGGATTGTCCCATCATACCGTACCCCCTCAGCCATCAGCGAATTGCATGGTCGATGCGCCCGAAGTTGCTGGACTTATTAATCGCCTGACGCGGGAGGGCACGCAGGTCGCCATCAAGGGGGCAAGGTGGGCTGCTGAAAAAGGTGTACAGGCATTCAAGAGCTATATGAACAAGGGGACACAGCTAAATGGCGCCCCTCAAGCTAATGCATACTCGGCAGAGCAACAGTACTTCCCACCTACGCATGGCCACAACCAAGTCCAGCCAAGGCAGGAAGCTACCGTCATTTCGATACTTGATCTTCAGAGGCTCTATGATGCCGAGGAGACTAAGAGTAAGAGCGCACTGCATCCCATAGCAACCATTCCCGCATCGCTGGGCTGCAGCTTTCTTTCGTTCGCACCTACCGGATTGATGCTCATGACTGTTAGCAAGAAGGGCGATTTTTGGGATGTCTGGGATCTCAAAAGGATGTATTTCCGTCGAGTCAGGAAGTCCAACAGGGAACAACCGATAGGACCCCATGTACGTCAAGCAGCTCGGTTCACTCGAATGACGGTAGCGAACGTAGTGGATGTCGTCTGGTCAGCCCCGAGAATGGACAAAGTAGCTGTCATTACCGACAAAGGCACCGTACACACCTATCTTGTCCCTGCATCCGCCTTTCAGTGGCCACCTCCAAGGCGTGTTCGGAAGCCGAACGAGACGACTAAACCAAAGGATGACGCAGTCAATGCTGGACGGGGAGGAGCCGTCGGTTCTGCCATGCAGGCCCTTAACGGCACGGCAAAGCCTTTCTTCAATGCTATGCTTCCGACCAACAGCGGCAGTGGTTCGCGCTTTTCCCTGAAAGGCCTCGGTATGACCCCTTCAGCGGGCGCTAAATCTGGCAAAGCTGTTGCGGTTGGCGTGGGCAAGTCCATTAACAACATTCGTCACGCTGGGGACAATAAATTTACACTACCTCTTTGCCCAAGTGGTGTCAAAGCCCACTCGGTGCGATGGCTCACTGGTAAAGGCCGTGGCCATATTGCCTTGGTCGCAGGTGGTGTGCTCCAGATATACCACATCCAAATGCGGCCAGCGTCTGGAAAAGGTCAATCCGCCAATGCCACAGCGATCACAAAGAAAAAGCTTGTCGAATACGGTCTGGCACCCATACGTGACACTTTGTTCGCGCCCACCATTACTGCTCAGTTGTGCCCTGTCCCTGGCGAGCCAGAAACTCATGAGATTGAAGGCGAGTGGCTTCCTCGGTCACTCCCCTCTCGTAGAGGTAGGCCCGGCATGAAAGCTGTCTCAACACCTGCACCTCTTAGCTTCTCGGAGATTGAGTCTAACCCGCCGTATCAACCATTTTACACGGATCGACGAGTTGCACGATTTGCCTTTGCACCAGTGCCCGCCGAGGTATCAAGTGACAATAGTGAATACGAACCATCGCTACCCGAGCTTGTCTCGAACCTGCATCACCAGAACGACGAGTCACCTTGGCTCTTCGGTGAAGATGTTGAAGCTGTTCGGCTATCATCTCCTGCCTCTCATGCCTACGATTCAGGAGATGATGATGTGATCGCCGGTGTTGCCGCTCGGGTGGAGAACAAGCTCGTCCGTAGAGATGGTGAGGAGGAAGTCGAGCAGGTCATCGTCACCACTAGACGCAGACGCGTTCGAAAGGAAGGTTTACAAGAGGAAGAGGAAGGCTTCTTCGAGGATGACTGCGAGGTGCTTGATTTCGCCGAAGACAGGGTGTGATGCGCGATTCCACCTCGCTTCTAGCTTTCTTTCTTGGAAAGGGTAGTTTGTGTATGTTCGCTTCAAGACTGAACTTCCACACGCTTTTTCCACACTATTCGAATTTTGAATCACACTACGATGCGCACGTCGCATAGATAGTATAGACTTTGTTTCTTTGGTTATGGGCCGGTGCATGGAGGCGCTCTGGATAGGCTCACTCTGATAGTTGCTTTGCATCAACGGGATACCTCATAGGTGATTAGTGGTGAAATGTAGATAGAAGAATTGCAGACAATGTGCATGTTATATAACACAGAGAGGCGACTGTAGTGTCTTTGAGAACGTCTCTTGACAGAAACCAAGAACCAAAGCTAAGACTAGGTACTCTGCAGCTGAGTAGTCTCGATATCCCAGATCGATACTCTATGATTCAGGAAATCGCTTCTTACATAGGACCTATGGCTTATCTGATCCAGGAAAAGTAACGTTAACTAACTAAAGCGATGCGGACTTGTTTGCAGGCAGCTTCGGGTGACCGCGGCTGTCCCGCGGGATGCCGTCGGTTTCCTTATCAACTGGCGCAACCCTCCGACTGCTTTATGCTTCTCGACCATACAGCAGACTAAGTAACACATGGTTCGGTCGCCACCGAGAGCAGGAAACCGTCGAGCTCCGCTTTTCGATCAGTGGCAACCGCTGTATAAAAAGAGCAGGGCACCCACCATGAGGTTTCAGAGACACCAGCAGCAAACCATCATTAGCTACGGCACAGGCAGGGCAAAGATCAAAATTCGAAGCAGCAATCCTTAGTGGATTTCCCGACCAAAGTATAACACCTAACCATCATGCCACACTCCACTGCCTCGACGATTACCGTCCACACCCTCCAACCACCAACTGGATCGACCTACTCCCTCGGCGCCCGTCTCGAAGGCGCCAACCTCGAAAGTCTCACCCCCGCCGACGAACAAGTCATCAAAACAGCCCTCTACACGCACCAAGTCATCCTCTTCAAGAACCAGCAAGCCCTAACCCCCAAGGCCCAGTACGAAGTAACCCGACTCTTCGACCCCGCCGCCACGGGCTACGGCCACGGCAAGACGCTCGACGCAAAGCGCTCCATCCTGCACCCGGACCTCAAGACCGTCCCCCACCAGCCCCAGGTCCAGGTCATCGGCAACGGCCGCGTCGACGCCTACGAGGGCCTGCAGAACATCGTGCTCAAGCATCCGCACCACAGGACGTTCCACGCCGACGTCATCCCCGACGAGCTGGACCGCGAGAACACGCGCTTCTACAGATGGCACATCGACGCCGCGCTGTACGGCCTCGAGCCGCCCAAGGCTACCAGTTTGCTTGCGGTCAGCGTGCCGCGGACCGAGTACCAGACGCTGCGGTACGACGACGGGACGGGCGACGAGCTTCGCGTTCCGAGGGGCAGCACGGCGTTCGTCAGCGGGTACGATATGTTTGATCTGCTGAGCGAGGCCGACCAGGCGTTCGTGAGGGGCACCCGCGTCGAGTACGCGCCGCATCCGTATGTGTGGATGTCGAGCGCGAGGTCGCGCTCCGATGGCTTGGGGCTGGTGTCCGAGGGCAAGGAGCTGCCCCTCGACATGCTGCCGCCGGTCGAGGAGGACAAGATCAAGATCCTGCCGATGGCGTGGCGGAACCCGGTCACGGGTCGGCTGGCGCTCCAGGTGCATCCCAGTGCGGTGCGGAAGTTGCATCTGGCAGATGGGACTGTCGTTGATGATTTGGAGGAAGTGAGGAGTATCGTTCATCGGTTGCAGAGGCCGGGTATTGCACCTGGGTTGGTGTATGCGGTGGATTGGGAGGAAGGAGACTTCGTCATCTTCAATAATAGGGGGGTGCTGCATTCGGTTACGGGAAGCTTTTTAGAGAGCGAGGTTAGGGTGTTTAGGCAGTGCAACATGGCGGCTAGTGAGCCGGTGTTGGGGCCTGAGGATGAGTAGAAAAAAAAGGACCTTTTGGTGATGTAAATCATGGCGTTTTAGTACGGATAGATATCTCATAGACCCATTACATACTTTGTATAGATCGTAATTTTAGCAACTATTCAACACGAACAAATTGAATCCAATAAAATCACAACACCCCGTACTTCCCTCGCTCCATCTAACCCCTCTTCTATTCTACCCTTACTCTTCCTCTTCTTTATCCTTGTCCCCACCAACTCCCCCAAAAACACCACCTAGCAACCCGCCCAC
>Ga0247757_10001689_pt1 | contig 13494 bp, 15 predicted proteins | sample UWRJL126311R4_FD_180929 | JGI IMG/M metagenome (GOLD analysis project Ga0247757, IMG submission 180929) | Plant litter microbial communities from Arlington Agricultural Research Station in Wisconsin, United States - UWRJ-L126-311R-4 | ecosystem: Environmental > Terrestrial > Plant litter >...
ACACGTTCGACAGTTGCGGCCTGCCGTCGCGCTTCAGGGTGGCCAGCACGCCCAGCGAATTCCCGGCGATCAGCGCCAGCAGCTTGTCGTCGAAGACGTCGCGTGTCATCAGTCGAGCCTACGTCGGGCGGCCGTCTGGGATAGTCGATCAGATGGGGCGACAGAATTTTCCGGCGGGGTGTGTGGTGACACGGGGCCGGGGATGACACGGTATGCCGCGTTGCTGCGCGGGGTGAACGTGGGCGGGGTGAACCTGAAGATGCCCGCGGTCACGCGCACGCTGGAGCAGGCCGGTTTCACCGAGGTGAAGACGGTGCTCGCGACGGGCAACGTGCTGCTCACGAGCAGAGCCGGCGCGGCCGGCGTGCGGACGACGGCCGAGAAGGCGCTGCGCGACGAATTCGGTTACGAGGCTTGGGTTCTGGTGTACGACATCGACACACTGGCCGAAATCTCGGCGGCCTACCCCTTCGAGCGTGACGCGGCCGGGCAACAGTCCTACGTGACGTTCGTCAGCGACGACGGCGTGCTCGGTGAGCTCGCCGCGCTCGACGCGGGACCGGACGAGAAGATCGCGGCCGGTGACGGGGTGCTGTACTGGCAGGTGCCGCACGGCTCCACCCTCGACAGCGCGATCGGCAAGACGATGGGCAAGAAGCAGTACAAATCCTCGACCACCACCCGCAACGTGCGCACGGTCGACAAGCTCCTCCGCGGCTGAGAAAGGCACGCATGAACCAGACACCGAAGCATTCCGCCGACCTGACCGGCGTGTCGGAGACGGCGCTGATGACGCTGGTGGTGCGCGCCAACGAAGCCCGCAGGCCCGATTCGCTGATCGACGATCCGATGGCGATCCACCTGGTGGATTCCCTGGACGTGGACTTCGCGAAGTTCGGGTACACCCGCAGGCAGGATATGGCGTTGCGCGCCAAGCTGTTCGACAAGCACACCCGCCGGTATCTGCGGGACCATCCCGAGGCCACGGTGGTGGCGCTGGCCGAGGGCCTGCAGACCAGCTTCTACCGGCTCGACACCGGAGGCGACGCCGGCCACGACTTCGGTTGGCTCAGCGTCGACCTCCCGCCGATGATCGAACTCCGCCGCCGGCTGCTGCCGGACTCCGACCGCATCCAGCTGTGCGCGCAGTCGGCGCTCGACTTCAGCTGGATGGACCGGGTCGACCCGCAGCACGGGGTGTTCATCACCGCCGAGGGCCTGCTGATGTACCTGCAACCGCAGGAGGCGATGTCGCTGATCACCGCCTGCGCCAAGCGTTTTCCCGGCGGACAGATGATGTTCGACCTGGCGCCGTCCGGGTTCGCCGCGCTGACCCGGCGGGGGATGCGGACCTCGCTGCGCTACCGGGTGCCGCCGATGCCGTTCTCGCTGACCGTCGCGCAGGCGGCGGGTCTCATCGACACGGTGCCCGGTGTGCGGGCCGTCCACGACCTGCCGGCCGAACCGGCGCGCGGCCGGCTGCTCAATGCGGTGCTGTGGACCTGGCAGCGGGTGTCGCTGCTGGATCCGTTCCGCCCTCTGACGATCCTGCTCGAGTTCGGCTGATCGCGAGCAGCACGGTCCACGAAGAGCGCTGGGCTCAGCCGAACTCGGCCTCCACGTAGCGCATCGCCTGACCCTTGCCGACACCGAGCGCCTTGGCGGTGGAGACGTAGGTGTGCGCGGCGGTCGCCATCGCCGAGTCGGCGGGATCCGACCGGGCGACGAAGGTGCCGAAGCGGCCTCGCGTCTCCAGGATTCCGGCCGCCTCCAACTCCCGGTAGGCCCGCGCCACGGTGTTGACCGCCAGGTTGATCTGGCCGGCCAGCTCACGCACCGTCGGCAACCGGGTGCCCGGGGTCAGTTGACCGTCCCGGATACCGGCGATGATCTGCGTCCTGAGCTGGTCGAACAGCGGCCTCGCCGCATCCTGATCGACCCGCACCCAATCCCCCAAGTCGGCCACGTGCTCAGTATCACTCACACCGGCTAGTTTGGTGGAGTGCAGGTGACGGTCTTCAGCGGCGCCGGGATCTCGGCAGAAAGCGGGGTCCCGACTTTCCGGGACGTCGAAACGGGCCTGTGGGCACAGGTCGACCCGTACGAGATCTCCAGCGTCGACGGGTGGCGTGCGCACCCCGACCGGGTGTGGGCGTGGTATCTGTGGCGCCACCACATGATGGCCGCCGTCGCACCCAACGACGCCCACCGCGCCGTCGCGGCGTGGGAGGACTACGCCGACGTGCACGTGGTGACCCAGAACGTGGACGACCTGCACGAGCGCGCAGGCAGCCACCGGGTGTACCACGTCCACGGCAGCCTGTTCGAATTCCATTGCGACCGTTGCGGTTCGGCCTACCTTGGCGAGGTGCCCGCGATGTCGGAACCGGTCGAGTCGGTCGACCCGCCGCGCTGTGGGTGCGGCGGACTGATCCGGCCCGACGTGGTCTGGTTCGGTGAGGCGCTGCCCGAGGTGGCGTGGCAGCAGTCGGTCGACGCGGTGGTCAACTCCGACGTGGTGGTGGTCGTCGGCACGTCGTCCGTGGTCTATCCCGCGGCCGGCCTGCCCGAGTTGGCGGTGGCCAGCGGCACCCCGGTGATCGAGGTGAACCCGGAGCCCACACCGTTGTCGAGCAGCGCCACGGTGAGCCTGCGCGAGAAGGCGGGCGCTGCACTGCCCGGTCTGCTGCAACGGTTGCCCGCGCTGATCAGCTAGACGCGGGCACCCCGCTCCAGTCCGGCTTGCCGCCGGCGGCATTCGACGTCGTCGAGGTGCCGACGATGAGGAACCGGGCCTCGCCGTCGGCGGACGGGCGGTGCTCGACGCCGCGCGGCACCACGAACAGATCACCCGGGTGCATGACCACGTCGCGGTCGCGGAGATGGACGGTCAGGGCGCCGTCGACCAGCAGGAACGTCTCGTCCTGATCGTCGTGGGAATGCCAGTTGGTCGAGCCGGTGCCCTTCGCGACCTTGAACAGGCTGCCGTTGGCCTCGGCGATGGTGGTCTGCGACCAGAACTCGGTCAGGTCGTCGAGCGCCTCGGTGAGTGTCGCTTTGTCTTGGACGAGTTTGTCTTGCACGCGTCCGAACCTAACGTGGACAGGAATCCACCGACAGCGGTAGGAATGACGCATGTCGCAAGAATCCTTCCACCCGCTCTCGGTGCCGCCGCGGGTGGCGCTCGTCGTCGACCGGGGGTCCAACCCCTTCGAGATGGCCTGCGCCTGTGAGATCTTCGGCGCCCGCAGGCGCGCCGAGATCGGGTTCGAACTGTACGAATTCACCGTGGTCGCCCCGACCCGGACCACCACGATGCGCGACGGGCTCTTCCGGTTGACCGCCGATGCGGGGCTGGAGGCGCTGGCCGATGCGGACATGGTGATCGTGCCGAACCGGCCGGATGTCGAGGAGCCGTCCCGGCCCGCGGTGCTGCGCGCGATCCGCGATGCGCACGCCCGCGGTGCCCGCATCGTCGGGCTGTGCACCGGGGCGTTCACCCTTGCCGAGGCGGGCATCCTCGAGGGCCGCCGGGTGACGGTGCACTGGCAACTCGTCGACGAATTCGTCCGCCGTTACCCCGGCACCCGGGTGGAGCCCGACGTGCTGTTCGTCGACGACGGCGACGTCATGACGTCGGCGGGCAGCGCGGCGGCGCTGGACCTGGCGCTGCACATCGTGCGCTGCGACTACGGCGCCGAGGTGGCCAATCACGTCAGCAGGCGGCTGGTGTTCAGCGCCTTTCGGGACGGCAACCAGCGCCAGTTCGTCGAGCGCGCCCTGCCGCCGGTCGCCGAGACATCCCTGGCCGACACCCTCACCTGGGCCCAGGAGCGGCTGGAGCAACCCCTGACGGTGGCCGACCTGGCGCGCCACGCGCACACGAGCGTGACTTCGATGCACCGGCGGTTCCAGACGGAGGTCGGCACCACCCCGCTGTCCTGGCTGACGACGCAGCGGCTGCAGTTCGCCCAACGCCTGCTCGAGCGCACCGATCAACCCGTCGACGAGGTCGCGCGGCGCTCGGGTCTGGGTACCGCGACCAATCTGCGGACCCAGCTGCGCCGCCACACCGGCCTCACCCCGACCGCCTACCGTCGGCAGTTCACCGCCGTCCTCGAACCGTCCTAGCCACCGGGGCGCACCGCGCGGCCGATCGTGAACTCGTTGACGGGCATCGGCACCCATGCCGGAAAGATCCACTCCCGCCGCGTCTGCGTCACCTCGAAGCCCGCCGCGGCGATGGCCGCCTCGGTGTGGCGATGGGAGTGGCAGTTACCGGCCAGCCGCGGCCAGACCGTCGCGTCGGCGACCCGCTGCATCCGGGCCCGCATGCCGTGCCCTGCCTCGTGTTCGAGGTAGCGCAGCTCGCCGCCCGGCCGCAGCAGTGACAACAGTTGCGCCACAACGCTGTCCGCGTCTTCTACGGAACACAGCACCAGCGCGCACACCACGGCGTCGAACGGCTCGTCGGCCGTGAACGCCTCGATGGTGTCGGTGGTGAGCCGCACCGGCACGGGTGCGCGGGCCGCGGCCTGCTCGGCGATGTCGGCCAGCCGGCGCTCGGGTTCGACGGCAACCACCTCGGTGACGGTGCTGGGGTAGAGCGCGAAGGTGGTCCCGGTGCCGGCTCCGACCTCGAGTACCCGGCCGGTCAATCCGGCGAGGCTCTCTTCCCGCAGTCGTCGGAGCTTCTGCGGTTCCCTGGCGGACAGCGCGGTCCACACACGTGCGAAGAACGGGTTATCGACGGCGCCCATCAACGACCTCCCTGAGCCAGGCGACGGTGTCACGCGGGGCGTCGTCGGCGCCGATGGCACCCGACAGCACCTGTCCGCAACAGATCGAGCGTAATACCCGATCCGCGAAGTCCTCCACGTTTCCCCAGGGCAGATACGGGCGGGAGATCAGCAGCGCCGCGACACCGTGGGCCGCGCACCACAGTTCGAGGGCGAAAGCGGTCACGTCACCCGGCGGGTAGACGCCCTCGTCGATCAGGGCCGCCACCGCGGCCCGCATGTGCGCGAACGCCGAACTGGTCAGCACGATGTCCACGTCGCTGCCGGGGTGCCCCGCTCCCATCGTCGCAATGCGGTACAGCTCAGGTGTTTTCAGTGCGAACTGCACATACGCCAGCCCCTGGGCACGCAGCACGTCGATCGACGCCGGGCCTGCCGTCACCGCGACCGCCTGCATCTGTTCGTCGAGTTTTTCGAAGTAGCGTGCGCAGACCGCGTCGAGCAGCGCGTCCTTGTCGGCGAAGTGGAGGTAGATCGACGGCGGGGTGACCCCGACGCGCTGGGCCACCACACGGATCGCCACGGCCTTGGCATCACCGGTCTCGAGCAGCAGTTCGGTCGCGGCGTCGAGGATCTCCTCGCGCAGCGCATCCCCGTGCCCGCGCGGCGCCCGCCGCCGCCGCGCCGGCGCGCTCACCGCACCGCCCTCTCGTGGACCCCCTCGTGCAGGCCGATCGCGCGGTGCAGCCGCGCCAGCGGCGCAGGCGCCCACCAGTTCCAGCGGCCCAGCGCATGCATGAACGCCGGCACCAGCAGCATCCGCACCAGGGTGGCGTCGGCCACGACGGCCAAGGTGAGGCCGACGCCGAATGTCCGCATGAAGGACACCTGCGCCGCGATCAGCGCCGCGAACGAGATCGACATCAGCAGTGCCGCGGCGGTGACGACGCGACCGGTGCGCGCCAGCCCCAGCGCGACGCTCTCGTCGTTGGCAGCCGTGCTGCCGTCGGAGGCCAGCCAGAACTCGCGGATCCGGGAGATGAGGAACACCTCGTAGTCCATCGACAGTCCGAAAGCGATGCAGAACAACAGCACCGGCATGTTCGCGACCAGCGTGCCCGTCGGCGTGGTGCCCAGCGCCCCCAGGTGACCGTCCTGGAAGATCCACACCAGCGCACCGAATGCCGCCGTCAGCGACAAGACGTTGAGTACCAACGCTTTCAGGGGCAGGATCACCGATCCGGTGAGCAGGAACAGCAGGACGAAGGTGATGCAGGCGATGATGCCGAGGACCAGCGGCAGGCGGGAGGTGATGGCCGCGGAGCTGTCCCGGTTGATCTGCGCCGCACCGGTCAGCATCGCGTCCCGCCCACCGGGGGGTTCGACGGCGTGCAACCGGTCGAGCTGGGTTTCCGAGGCGTCGCTGAACAGGGGTGCCGAGCTGCTGACGGTGAGGAAGGCGCGGCCGTCGGTGACCCCGGTGGCCGCCGACGGTGGACCGGTTTTCACGCCGTCGGTGAAGGTGCCACCCGGGGCCGACACCGCGGTGACATCGCCGATGCGGGAGAGGTCGGCGGCGTACCCGTCCAGCACGGCGGGCGTGACACCCTGTGCGTCGGGCAGGACGACGACGACGTTGCTCGACGAGTCGACCGCGAAGTCCTCCCGCATCTGGTCGCCGATCTGGCGGGCCGACGCGGACGGCGGCAGCACCCGGTCGTCGGGAAAGCCCCACCGGGCGCCGAGGAACGGCAGGCCCAGCAGCACCAGCAGCGCGACGACGGCGGCGCCGATGGGAAGGGCATGGCGCGTCACGACTTTCGTGGACCGGTACCAGAACATGCGCTCGATCGGCACGGGCGTGGGGTCGGGCCGGCGCAGGATGCGACGCGCGAGTGACCGCACGTCGAACGCATCGAGCCGCTCACCGGCGAGCGCGATCGCCGCCGGAGCCACTACGATCGCGGCTCCCGCCGCGAAGGCGACGACCGCGACCCCCGCGTAGGCGAAGGATGTCAGGAAGTACATCGGGAACACGATCATCGCCGTCATCGACAGGGCCACCGTCAGCGCCGAGAACAGCACGGTGCGGCCGGCCGTCATCATCGTGCGGACCAGGGCCGTCTCGCGGTCCGCCCCGGCGGCCAGCTCGTCGCGGAAGCGGCTGATGATCAGCAGCGTGTAATCGATCGCCAGCGCCAGCCCCAGTGCGATCGACAGGTTCAGCGCGAAGATCGACACATCGGTGAACAGCGTGACCGCCCGCAACACCGCCATCGAGCCGAGGATCGCCAACCCGCCCACCGCGAGGGGCAACCCGGCGGCCAGCAACCCACCGAACACCCACAGCAGCACCAGGAAGCTCAGCGGGATCGCGATCGATTCCATGGTGAGCAAGTCTTTTTCGGTCTGTCCGTTGATCTGCACGTAGGTCATCGCCAACCCGCCGGCCCGCACGACGACACCGTCACGGTCGTGCACCAGGGCCTTCGTGAGTTCCTCGGCGTGCTTCTGCGCACCGGTCTCACCGCCGGTGATGCCCGCGACGATCAGGCCCGTCCTGCCGTCCTCGCTCACCAGAGCCGGTCTCGCCGGCGGCGGTGCGGTCCAGGCAGAGGTGACCGCGCCGACATCGGCCGACTTCTCGAGCTCGCCGACGATGTCGGTGCCGACCGTGCGCGCGGCGGCCGCCGCCCCGGTCACGCTGATGACCAGATCCATGTCGCCCTGGTCGAACGAGTCGGCGAGGATCTGGGATGCGCGCGCCGATTCCGACGTCGGGTCGGAGAACCCCCCGGCGGACAACTTCCCGGCGACCGGAATGCCGAACACCCCGCAGCCGATCATGATCAGCAGAGCGACGGCCAGGACGCGCCGCGGTGCCGCGATGGCCAGCCGGGCGATCCGCTGCAGCATGGGCGCCTCCGACGTGTGAGTTATCGCCGGTAAGTTAGCAACGTTAAGCGTCGCAGGTCAACGTCGGCCATACGTGGCGATGATCTTCGGGCCCGGCGCGAGTCCATCTGCACATGACCAACACCCTCACCGTGGACGCCGGCGCGGTACCGGCGACCCGTCCGCTGGACATCGGGCTGCTGATCCTGCGCCTCGGGGTCGGCGCGGCGGTTCTGCAGGCCGCCCTCATCAAACTCACCGACTTCCCCGCCACGATCGGGTTCATGGCCGACGCCGGCTGGCGACCGCCCACCCTGGCGGCCCTGATGGTGACGAGCGCGGAGACCCTCGGCGGGGTCGCTCTGGTGCTGGGCCTGCTGACGCCGCTGGCCGCCTGCGCCGTCCTGAGCTCGATGGCCTGCGCCTGGGCGGTCAACGTCTCCACCGCCGCGGTCTGGGCGCAGCCGTTCAACGAGCCGTTCCTGCTGGGCCTCGGCGCTGCCACCCTGCTGTTCACCGGTGCGGGCGGTTACGGGCTCGACGCCCTTCTGGACGGCCGTCTGGCCTGGTCATTGCGGCTGAAGGTGGCACTGCTCGTGGTCGCTTTCGGCGCAGCCGTGATCACCTGGATCGCCCTGTACGGCGTCAACCCCATCCACTTCAGCGCGCCATGAGGCGGCCGACCCTACCCGGCGGTAAGAATTGCCACAGTTTTGCGAATCGGGGCTCAAAGAATCCTTAGAGCCCGTGGTTACTCTCCAGTACATGTGGATCGACGACACCAATGCCGATGTCATCAAAGTTGATTTCGACGCCCTCTACCACGGCGATGTCCTGGTCGAAGGACTCACGTCGGAACAGCTCGACGAAGACCAGACCCTGCCCTACGCGGTGTGACAGAGCGCGCGTCTGACGACGCGCGCTCCGCTCCACCTCCGCCGTTGGAAGCCGCCTCAGACCGGTGAGCCCACCGCCGCCATCGCGGCAAGGCGGCCGGTGATCAGGGCCTCGGCCTCACCGACGATGCGTGACACCAGGTCGCCCACCGTCGGGATGTCCCGGATCAGGCCCATCGCGGTTCCGACCGTCCAGATTCCGGCGTCGACATCTCCGTCATCGAAGACTCGCCGCCCCCGCGTACCGGCCACCAAGTCCTTGACGTCCTCGAACTGACCGCCGGCGCGCAGGATCTCCACCACCTCGCGCGAAACCACATTCGACGCGACCCGCGCGGTGTTGTGCAGGCTGCGGAAGATCAACTCCGTCCCCCGCTCGTCCCCGGCCACGATGGCCTGCTTGACGTTGTCGTGGATGCACGACTCCTGCGTGCACATGAACCGCGACCCCATGTTGACGCCGTCGGCGCCCAGCGCCAGTGCGGCCACCAGCCCGCGCGCGTCGGCGAACCCGCCCGAGGCGATCATCGGGATCTCGATCTGATCGGCGGCCGCCGGGATGAGCACCAGACCCGGGATGTCGTCCTCCCCCGGGTGACCCGCGCACTCGAACCCGTCGATGCTGACGCCGTCCACACCCAGGCTCTGCGCCTTGACCGCGTGCCGCACCGATGTGCACTTGTGCAGCACCTTGATGCCGTTGTCGTGGAACATCGGCAGGTGCGGCGCCGGATTGGAGCCTGCCGTCTCGACGATCGGGATGCCGGCGTCGACGATGACCCGGCGGTACTCGTCATACGGCGGCGGGCTGATCGACGGCAGGATCGTCAGGTTGACACCGAACGGCTTGTCGGTCAGATCCCGCGTCTTGGCGATCTCGGTGGCCAGATCCGCCGGCGTCGGCTGGGTCAGCGCGGTGAGGAAGCCCAGCGCGCCCGCATTGGCCACGGCGGCAACGAGTTCCGCGCGACCGACCCAATGCATGCCGCCCTGGGCGATCGGATGCTCGATCCCGAACGTCTCGGTGAACGTGGTCCGGATACCCATCTACCGCTGCCCTCTGCTCTTCGCGCAAGCGCTCATCGCGGCGCCATTCGGATCGCCCCGTCCAGCCGAATCGTCTCTCCGTTCAGCATGGGGTTCTCCACGATGTGCGTTGCCAGCGCGCCGTATTCGTCCGGATCACCGAGGCGGGCCGGGTGCGGCACCTGCTTGCCCAGCGACGCCTGCGCCTCTTCGGGCAGCGAGCCCAGCAGCGGGGTCTTGAACAACCCCGGTGCGATCGTCACGACGCGGATCAGGTCACGGGACAGGTCGCGCGCGATCGGCAGGGTCATGCCGACCACCCCGCCCTTGGAGGCCGAGTACGCCGCCTGACCGATCTGCCCGTCGAACGCGGCCACCGACGCGGTGTTGATGATGACGCCGCGCTCGCCGTCGATGGGTTCGGTCTTCGCGATGCGTTGCGCCGCAAGGCGAATCACGTTGAAGGTACCGATCAGGTTGACCTCGATGACCTTGGTGAACCCCTCGAGCGGGAACGGGCCGTCCTTGCCCAGCGTCTTGATCGCGTTGCCGATACCGGCGCAGTTGACGTCGATGCGGACCGGACCCATCTCCTCGGCGGCATCCAGCGCGGCGCTGACCTGCTCGGGATCGGTGACGTTGGCCTCGACGAACTTGGCCCGCGGGCCAAGCTCGGCGACGGCCTCGGCGCCCTTGAGGTCGATCACGACGACGGACGCGCCCCGGTCGAGCAGGCGCTTCGTCGTCGCGAGACCCAGCCCGGAGGCACCTCCGGTGACGACCGCGACGGCGTCTTTGATCTCCATTGATCGGTTCCTTTCTGTTGGTTAAACCCAGTCCTGGACAACGGCTTCGGTGTCGGCCCCAGGCACCCCCGGGGCCGTCGGCGCCGACGGTGTGCTGCGGGAGAAGCGTGGCGCGGGCGCCGGGTAGAGGTTGCCGTTCTCCCGGTAGAAGGTGTCGCGTTCGGCGTTGTGCGGCTCGGATTCGACCTCGGCGAACGACAGCACCGGCGTCACACACGCGTCGGTTCCGGCGAACACCCCGGCCCAGTGGTCACGGTCGTGCGCGCCGAACGCCTCGGTCAGTCGCGCCCGCAGTTCCGGCCAGCGGCCGACGTCGTTCTGATCGGGCAGATCGGCGGCGTCCAGGCCGAGCCCGGTGAGCATCTGCGCGTAGAACTGCGGTTCGATCGCGCCGACGGCGACGTAGCGCCCGTCGGCGCAGGTGTAGGTGTCGTAGTAGGGCGCCCCGGTGTCGAGCATGTTGACGCCGCGCTCATCGCTCCACAGACCCGTGCCGCGGAACGACCACATCATCGCCGCCAGCACGCTGGAGCCGTCCACCATCGCCGCGTCGACGACCTGACCCTTGCCCGAGGTCTGCCGCTCCCACAGCGCGGCGAGCACACCGACGAGCAGGAACATCGACCCACCGCCGAAATCTCCGACCAGGTTCAGCGGCGGCACCGGCCGCTCCCCGGCCCGGCCGATCGCGTGCAGCGTGCCGTTGAGCGAGATGTAGTTGATGTCGTGGCCGGCCTGCTGGGCCCGCGGACCGTTCTGCCCCCAGCCCGTCATCCTGGCGTAGACGAGCCGCTCGTTGACCTGCGCGCAGTCCTGCGGGCCCAACCCGAGCCGCTCGGTGACGCCGGGCCGGAAGCCCTCGATCAGGACGTCGGCCGTGGCGATCAGCCTGAGCACCATCTTCACGTCGTCGGGGTCCTTGAGGTCGGCGGCCACCGAGCGCCGGTTGCGCAGCAGATAGTCCTTGCTGGGCGCACCGCCGCCCTTGCCCGGCCGCTCCACCCGCACCACGTCGGCACCCAGATCGCCGAGGATCATCGCCGCGTGCGGCCCCGGGCCGATGCCCGCCAGCTCCACCACGCGCAGCCCCTGCAGAGGTCCAGCCATGTCCAACCGTCCTTCGTGAAGGTCGCCGTAAAGGTCGTTGTGTAGGTCACTCGGTCGAGCGCGACATAGCTTACTTGTATAACCAACTCGGCCGCCCTAGGGTGCCTCACTATGGCGACCACGCAGACCTATTCCGGCATCGAACACCTCGGCGTGGGCGTCGACGGCGGTGTGCTGACCGTGACGCTGAACCGCCCGGACAGCCTGAACTCACTGACCGCGCCGATGCTCGACACCTTCGCCGCGACAGTGGAACGTGCCGCCGACGATGCCGCCGTCCGGGTGGTGGTCGTGCGCGGCGCGGGGCGCGGCTTCTCCTCCGGGGCCGGGATGAGCGCCGACGACCAGGCCGACCCGGCCGCGACGGGCACCCCGGCCGAGGTGCTCGACGCCGCGAACCGGTGCATCCGTGCGATCGTCGCGCTGCCGCAACCCGCCGTCGCGGTGGTGCAGGGTCCCGCCGCCGGCGTCGGCGCCTCGCTCGCACTGGCCTGTGACGTCGTATTGGCCTCGGAGACAGCGTTTTTCATGCTCGCGTTCACCAAGATCGGGTTGATGCCCGACGGGGGCGCCTCGGCGTTGATCGCCGCGGCGGTCGGCCGCATCCGCGCGATGCGGATGGCGCTGCTGGCCGAACGACTGCCCGCCGCCGAGGCCCACCAGTGGGGGTTGGTCAGCGCGGTGTATCCGGCCGACGACTTCGCCGCCGAGGTCGACGCGGTGATCGCGGCCCTGGTCGCGGGACCGGCCGTCGCGCTGCGCAAGACCAAACAGGCCGTCAACGCCGCCACCCTCACCGAGCTCGAAGCCGCGCTGGAGCGCGAGAAGATCGGACAGCTGATGCTGTTGGGCAGCAACGACTTCCGCGAAGGCGCGCGCGCGTTCCAGGAGCGCCGCGCAGCGGCCTTCACCGACAGCTGACCCGGAAAATCGTTCGACTCCACCGGCCCGCGCCAGCCACCATCGACGGGTGAGCACGCACCACACCAAGGAAGACACCGACCGACCGGCGGCCGACGCCGGCTGGCGGGTGCTCGCACCCTTCCGGATCCGCGAGTACCGCCTGCTGATCGCCGCGGTGTCCCTGTCGATCTTCGCCGAGGGCATGTGGGCGGTGGTGATGACCCTGCAGGTCATCGCCATCGACGACGATCCCACCTCGCTGTCCCTGGTCGCCACCTGCCTGGGCGCGGGTCTGGTGCTGTTCGTCCTGGTGGGTGGGCTGGCCGCCGACCGCCTGCCGCAGCGCGCCATCATCATCGCGGTCGAGCTGGTCAACACCGCGGTGGTGTCGGCCGTTGCGGTGTTGGGTTTCCTTGGGATGCTTCAGATCTGGCATCTGGCAGTGGCGGCCGGCATGCTCGGCATCGCCGCGGCCTTCTTCTTCCCCGCCTACAGCGCGATGCTGCCGCGGATCCTGCCCGCCGAGCACCTGCTCGCCGCCAACGGTGTCGAGGGCGTCGTCCGCCCGGTGTTCCAGCGGGCGGCGGGGCCGGCGCTGGCCGGCCTGCTGGTGGGCGCCACCTTCCCGGCGCTGGGCGCGGCGACCGTCGCCGCGCTGTTCGGGGTGGGCCTGGTACTGCTGATCGCGACCAAACCGGCGCCGCAGCAGGGGCTGCCGGTGGCCGGGCAGTCGCGGCTGCTGCGGGATCTGCGCGAGGGTTTCACTTTCGTGTGGGGCACACCGTGGCTGCTGTGGACGCTGCTGTTCGCGAGCGTGTTCGTGCTGGTGGTCCTCGGCCCCATCGAGGTGCTGCTGCCGTTCGCGGTCGGCGACCGGTTCGCCGACGGTGAGCGGACCTACGGGTTCGTGCTGGCGTGCTTCGGCATCGGCAGTGCGCTGGGCGCGCTCACGGTGTCGTCGCGGCGCCTGCCGCGCCGCTACCTCACGGTGATGATGACGATGTGGAGCGCGGGCTCGGTCCCGCTGGTCGTCGTCGGCGTCACGTCATCGTTCCCGGTGATGGCGCTGGCGATGTTCGTCATCGGCGTCACCGACGGTGCGGGCATGGTCATCTGGGGCAC
>Ga0247757_10001690_pt1 | contig 13485 bp, 13 predicted proteins | sample UWRJL126311R4_FD_180929 | JGI IMG/M metagenome (GOLD analysis project Ga0247757, IMG submission 180929) | Plant litter microbial communities from Arlington Agricultural Research Station in Wisconsin, United States - UWRJ-L126-311R-4 | ecosystem: Environmental > Terrestrial > Plant litter >...
GACGAAGCAGTTCTCGATGACCATGCCATCGATGCCCACGAAATAAAAGCTCGGCCCCGGCGCGCCCTCAATGGTGCAGTTCGATACGCGAATGTCGCGAACCGGCGTCAGATCGATGTTGGCAATGCCTGTCGTTTCGAGACCATTCGGGTTGTAGATCGCCATGCCAATATGACTGGGCAATATAAGCCGATTCTTGGCATACGGCTCCCAGCGAACATGGATGTTGTCCACGACAATGTTCGTCGCGGTCCCGATGATCTCCATGGCATTAGCCGTCGCGGTCCCGGCACCGTCGTTGTTGGCCATGACAAACTCAGTGCCCGGCTCGCCTTGGATGCGGATGTTGGACAGTCCTGAACGCGAGAAGAAATTCTTGAACGGCTGCGTAATGCGATAACTGCCCGCGGGGTAGAACAGTATAGATCCGGGCACCGCGGCGGCTTCAAGACGCTTCAGCGCATCGGTGTCATCAGTGATACCATCACCTTTCGCGCCGAAATCCTTAGCATTGAGCGTCTGCAACACCCACGTGGCGAAGTCCGGCGCGAGCTTGTAGCTCGGCCCAGTCGTAGTCTGCTCCATCATTCCGATCCGGCGCCGCGCGTTGGGCAGCCAGTTGACATCCGTGAGCTGCGTGAGATCACTGGCCCAAGTTCCGTAGCCGCCCGACAAGTAGCGCGTATCGATCGCGCCAAATGCTGAGTTCGTAGCTGGCGGCGCGATCGGGCCCGGCACCGTAACTGTGCCAGGGATTTGGCCGAGCGCGGTGAACGCTAGGAGAAAGTAGAGGAGGATTTTCATTGCACGAGGATGGTTTGGTTGCCGGCGCCGCCGAGCCCGAAGAAGCTGCGATACTGTTTGCCGGGGTTTCCGCCGACAGTGAGCGGCGAGTAGTTGTAGTTGGCGGAGTCGAGCGATGGGAAGCCTTCCGGCCCGCCGGCCATCGATACGCCAAACGCGCCGAGCACAAACCCATTCGGGTTGGACGTGAGCGCGGGGAAGCTATCGGGCCACCAGAAGAAGGCGAAGTTGTCGAAGTTAGCCGGCGGGAAGACCTTGCCGCCGAATTGGTTGGCGGCGGTAGTGCTACCCACGAGCGCGAGCACCTGAGCTTCGTTGAGGATCGTGGCTGTGTTCCAGCCCCAGTAGACGGTTGCGGTTGAGGCCACTTTAGTATAGAGTGCGACGGTTACGGAGGAGGGAAGTTTGCCCGGCGCCTGCGACATCGAGCGGAGCGCCGTGGTGCCGGTGAGGATGATCGGATTCAGTGCCACCGGCGAGCCCGTGTTGGGAGTAGTGCCGTCGGTAGTATAGTAGTTTACCGCGGTCGGATCGTTGTTGAGGATGTCTACGGCGAGCGTCGCGGAGCTGAAAGTGGTCGAGCCGGGCACGAAAAACGGCGCCGACGTGACCACGCTCGGCCCGATGGTAATGAAGCGCTGGTTCTGGTAGAGTTCATTGATCTGAACTTGCTGCTGCCAATCGCGCCGAAGAAGATAGGGGATTTTTATTGGCATAATCGTTTAAAAGGGCCCAGCAATTTCTTACTGGGCCGTGTTTAAAAGACTACGACTTACGGCGTCGGCACGATGTCCGCGTTGAAGCTCGCCGTGATTCCGGTCGCACCGGCGCTGGTCGCGACGATGTAGATGCCGAAGTTCACGCCGACCATGCCGGGCGGCAAGAACGTGGCACATTGACCAGCGGCGAGGGTAACGGAATACAACGCCGTGGCCGTGGTATCGGCGGCGACAACGTTGCCCACGGGGTTCGTGAGGTTGAGCTGGCGATAGGAGTCTGATCCTACGCCGGTGATGGCGAGCGCCGCAACAGTGGCCTTGTCGACCGGCGCGGCCGCGTAGTCGGGCTCACCGGTGCCAAGCACGACGGACCAGTAGTCGGGCCCGGTCCAGCCCGGCGCGGCCGTGGCACCGTTCGGCGCGGTCTGGCCCTGCTGATCGCCGGTCCGTGCGGACTGGAGAAAGTTGGGCTGAACGCGCTGCGTGCCGGGACCTTGGCCCGAGTAGCCCGGCGACTTGCCGGCCCACGTCTGGCCGTTGTTGGCGTTGGTCACGCTCGTCGCGACATTGTTGTCGTAGATCGTGAAGTTCGCCGTGAGCGAAGTGCCGATGGTCGTCGCGCAGATCTGAATGCTGTTGATGACCGCCGGCCCGTTGTAAACCAGCACACCACCAGCTGTGGTGGTCGCCGAGAATGTACCAGATAGAAGTGACATATTTTTGGTATGTTAAGTGTTAATGCCTAATTGCTGAGGCTTAGGCGCCCGGCAGCAACGACGGGTAGTTGATGCGGCGATAGATGATCGGCAGCGCGTAGCGCGGGGTCTTGGGGATGAGTCCGAGCGTCGTGTCGCAGAAGAGCTGCAGGAACTCGCCGTACTTGTTGGTGTCGAGCGACGCGATGTCGAGCCCGGATGACCCACCGTAGTTGATCAGGAGGTCATCGGTGATGCGCACTTCGCCGTTCCAGTTGAGCTTGGAGACTCGCGTGGTGTCGACCTTGCCGCTCGCGAACTCCGAGGGCGGCGGGCCGATGTCGATGCCGTCGTACGGCTGGTTGCCGAGCCACAGCGCGATGCCGAACGGCGCATTGACATACGCGGGGTTCGGCACTACCTCTGAACGCAAAGCACCACCTGGGTCAGTCACAGTGGACGTGCCACTGACGATGGTACCGTTCGCGGGGTACGCGGCCTCAATTTCGGGCTGCGGGAAGTTGCCCGACGCGTCGAAGCGCAAGGAGTAGCGCTCCTGACGGAACAGGATGTTCTCGCTGATGATGCCGCGGAACTTGCTGTTGAGCAGGTTCATCGCGAGCGGGCGGTTGTTCAGGATGTGCTGGTCGAAGGTCAGCGCCTCGTAGATCTGCGCCTCACCCATGAGCACCCATTTGCCGTCCATGTAGTTGTTGTCGGCCGGAGTGCCCGGGACGCCGTCCCACGGAACCATGCCGATGACATTGTTGGCGGCGGACCGGACCGCACAGATCGCGCGGAAGTCCAGATAGCCGTTCGCGCCGACCATCGCGCCGAGCGTCTGGAAGACGGCGGCAGTCTTCGGGTCAACGAGGTTGCCTTCGCCGGGAGGACCAACGGGCACACCAGTTACGACCGGCGTGTCCGCGCCGACCACGAACACGTTGGGGCTGAACTGGATGATCTGCCACCGCACGAAGTCGTCGAAACCAAAGGCGACCTGACGGTTGAGATCCTTCGAGGCGAAGTCCAATTGACCCGTGCGGAAGTCGCGGAAGGACGGGAGGAAGTGAAACTGCGGCGACTCGAACTTGTGCCGGTAGATGCGCGCGGTGTTCGAGCGCTCGAAGTGACTGGCTACCGTACGCAAAGGCGTATTCGAGATGTACTTCGGCTTGTGGATCTGCGTGGTCTTAGGCGAGTACTCATTGACGACGCCTACGAGGGTGTCACCCATGTTCGTCTTCCACTTGATCGTGCCGAAGAGGTCCTTGTAGCGGCTCCAGTACGGGAGCTGCTTGGTCTGTTGCATGGCCATCCAGAACGGCATTCTGTTAAAACGCTCGACATCTTGGACGCCCCACTGTGCCGTTGTTGACGGCAGATTCCATGTTGCTGGCATAAAATTTACGGGAACGGAACTTGTTATGCCCTACCGTAAGCAAAAAGCCCACTAATAAGTAGAGCAAGGTTGAGTCTGACTCTCGACCTCAGCTCCACCATTAGTGGGCTTATGGCAGCGGCGCTTGTCCGCTGGATTAGAATTACTTAAGCAACTTCCGTGCCAAGGCTAGGCCTAGAAGTGTGAGCGCACCGTTAGTGGGAACTTCTGGCACCGAGATTGGCACCGGCACCGAGTTCAAGTTGGCGTCGGGCTGCCCGCCGAGGATTGGAATCTGGTGGGCGGCGCCGACCCAGTTGTGGAGTCGCGGCGCCAGAGAAGACTCAGCTTCGACAAGCAGGTCAAACAGCCCCAAGAACTGCGGACCACTTTGGGGCGCACCTGTATATACAAAACGGATGTTATCGATGGCTGGGTTGTCGAGTGTGGTGATCCCAGTAGGTTGAGGAGATAGTAGTTCAATGGTGTAGGCCCAGTCGACCGGGATTGAGGTGACGCCCAAGAGCGTCGGGATATCGAGAATCTCGAAGTAATCGCCGGGCCGAATCTGCTGGCCGAAGGTGACGCCCGGCGTGAAGTTGTAGGAGCTGAGGGTTAAGTTCAGCTGTGTGGGGACGATGTCAGCCTGAACGGCTGAACTGAGTGCGAGTAATATGAGGATTTTCTTCATGTGTCAGGAATCCATGCGCTTCTTGGTTGAAGGAACGCTAGGAAAGTCGATCTTGAATTTGCGGGCGGAGGCTAGCGGTTTGGTGGCCGCGATGTCAGCTCTTGGTAAAGGCTTACCAATTTTGATCGCCTCGGGCTCATTGTAGTGCGGGGCTTTTGGGCGTTGATTGCTTTTCATGGAATTTGTAGTGTCGATCTCGAAACATTGTGTGTACATTGCAGACATCACATTTGTACCACACGTAATTATAGATCATTGGCTTGTCTGCTAGCCGAAAGCGGCCCGTACAGCCGGGCATCTGGCAGAATGATGAGTTGTATGCGATCACTTAATCGGAATCGGGGCCGAACATCTTGTTCAAATCGACGATTTCGCCGCCGCGCGAACCGCCGGCCGCGCTAGCCGCAGACCGTCGAGGCATAGTGGGCAGAGTCTTGGATTTGCTCGCGGCGATCTGGTCCTCCAGCTTCTTGGCATAAGCGACCACGCGCCGGACCGAGATAAAAGCAGGAGCCATGAACCTTGAGAGCGGATGGTCCTTAAAAGCCGGCGGAATAAGGTTGTCGACGGACTTTGCATAGTTTTGCTCCTCCTTGGTGTAGGTTTCGGGCTTAAGGTTGGGGAAGAACTTCTGGTAGGCCTCGTCAGCTTGGCGCATGGCTGAGCCGTGGAACTCCTTGTGCGCCGCGACGAACTGCTGCGTGGCTTGGCGGGCGCGCGCCTTCATGGTGCCCGCGGCTTGGAGCAGCTGCGCGACCTCGACTTCGGAGGACACGTCGAGATTCCCGTCCTCCGGCGCGGGCTGGGGCTCCGTGATCGGCGAGCCGTCCTCGCGATAACCCTTGAGCTTGGTCCAAGGCTGGCCCGATTTGATCGCGATGAGCTGCTGGCGCCAATGGTTTTCCTCGTACGCGGCGTCAGAGTAGAGTTCGGAGGCTTCTTTGAACTGCGGCGCGAGTTTGTAGGCTTCTGAGTGCTCGGCGAGGTAACGCGGCGCTTCTTTGGTCAGACGGGCGTTCTCCTCCTTGAGTTTGACCGCGTCGTTCGCGGCGGTCTTCCACTCCTGCAGCTTGTCCTTGAACTCGGCGTAGAGCTTGTTCGGGAGCTTGCGCGCGATCTTGGCGACTTCGGGGTCGAGCTTGGAGTAGTCCCGTTTGGCCGGGATCAGGTTGTCGGCGGGGTCGGCGGGCTCTTCGGTTTCCTCGGTGTCGGTTTCTTCGTCGGCCGGAATCTCGGGCTCAAACGACGGGTCTACTTCGTCGGCGGGTTTGCCTTGCTCAGCTTTGGCCGGAGCTTTGCCGTTCGGCGCGGGCTTGTCGACGAACTCCATGTCGTCGAAGTCGATCTCGTGCGCGCTGGCGTCCGGCGCGGCCGGTGCGTTCTTGCGGCCGAGGTCGACGGACTCCGTGTGGAACGCGGCGCTCTCGGGATGGTAGTCGACGGCGCCGTTGCCTGATCCGTTGCGGCCGCCGCTGGCTGGCGCAGGAGTTGGCGCCGGAGCGGGCGCGGGCGCGGGCGCTTGGTTGGTCGGCGCGGCGGACGATTGTGGGCCGAATGCTGTGAGGTTCATGAGCCTTTGAGGAAGGTTAGTGTTGCTTTGAGATTAGCTGCGGATTGTAGCTCGACCTGCATGGATGCGAGTTTGTCGGGCTGCAAAGAGAGTGCGATGGCGTTGCCGATCGCGGTGTCGTAGGCGAGCTGTACGCGCTCGAGCATTTCGCGCGTGATCGGGAAGGTGAGCCACGCTTGGTAGTCGTTGCGCCGGGCCTCGGCGAGTTCGTTGGGCTTGAGTGGCCGGAGTATTTGGGCGAGGGGCATGTGAGTTATTGTGGGGGTGCTTGTGGGGCTGCTGGCTGAGAAGGTCCGCTGGCTGCTGGCTGAGCACCGGGTGCGCCGGGCTGGATGCCTGTGGCGGCCGGAGCTTGCGCGCCGGGATTGGAAAGCAGTGCTTCGACTTCCTTCTCGTGCGGCGCCCATTCGGGCTCGAGCTTGCCGGTTTTGGGATCGATGATAGCGGCTTTGAGAAGCTCTTGGAGCGCGAGTACCTTCTGCGCGAGCCCGTCGGCTTGTCCGGTGGCCATTTGCTGAGCTTGCTCTAGCGGCGCGATAAGCTGGGTCGCGATGTTGGGATACTTGGCCTTGATGTACTCGGCCATAAACGCCGGCCCGGCGGCGGTCGGCCCGATGATCTGCATGTCCTCCTGCATCGACGAGATCCGCTCCATGCGCTCCACGTAGTCGATCGTGCCGGCCGGGATTACGTCGTAGATTGGAGTAAGTAATGCTACATCATTACCAGACCCATCGGGCAGCGGCGCGAAGACGATCTTGTTCTGCAGTGCTTCGGAGCGCTGAATCCTCCAGCAAGGGTTAAATACGGACCTCAGCGAACCACCAAACAGCGTCACGGTCACGGAGGACATAATCGTGTCCTGCTTCTCCGCCGCGTCGATTTCAGTGGCCGTTTTGCGCGTGTCTTTGCGATTGTTTGTGGCGAAGGAGATTTGGTTGGTGTCCTCGGCGTTGGAGGACCGGAGCATCTCTAGGACCTTCGGCATCGTGCTGTCGGGCCACGGCGCGTTGAACGCCTCCATCGGCTGGTTCCAGATCGCGCCGTCCTCGATGATCATCGTGAGCTGCTTGGGCGCGGCGCCGACTTCTGGGTTGGGCGTCTTGGGGCTCCACATCGTGTTGGATGCGGTGACACAACCATTGATGAGCGCTGAGTAAAGGGAGCACGCGGCTTCTTGGAGATAGAAATCGAGATCGGCGCGGCCCACAGTGTCGGCGATGCGCGGGTTCTCTGTGACCCGGTGTACGTACGGGTAGAACGGATACTCGACTTCGGTGACGGGTTTCCAGACTGGGACAGGCTGTATATCCAATTGACCTGGAGGTAGACTTTTTGGCATCTCCATGACCTGCTCGGACACGCCATTCCAGAACGGCGCCGGGTCGGTGAGCCAGAGCTTCAGCTCCTTGCTGTACCAGCAGGCCCAGACTTTGCCCTCTTGCTTGAAGAATACCTGATAGATGAGGTTGGCCTCGGGCCAGAATTCGGCGTACTGGTTTTGGCTCGCGGTCAGCTTGTCTTCGAGCTGCGCGGTCGGGCCGGGCAGAAACTCGTAGTCGATGGACATCTCGTACAGGTCGATGACGGTGATCTCGTAGACCCGCGCGACCATAGGCGACTGCTGGACCGATTTGACGCGCTTGTCGAACAGCAGATTCTTCGTGCCGACATGCTCGACCGCGACGTGGCCGGGCATTTCGGGGTCAAAACACACGGACAGAAAGTCGAACCCGTTGAGCTCGGCGCCGTCGGCCCAGCGCACGTAGTCGAGAACCCAATCTTGGTAGGTCATCACGCGCTGGAACTCAGTCTCAAGGATCTCTAGCCCAGTCGTATTCTTGCGGAGGTTGATGTCTTCGGGGATGAAGAGGCCTAATCGACGGGACTGTGTGAGATACGCGACGTGCGGCGGCATGGCGCGCGCGATGTTCGTGTCGATGATCCGCTGCGCGATGTAGGTTTCGTTGGCGCGGAGCTTGCCCTGAGCTTGAAGCCCGGCGACATCTACTATGAGGTCGCGGTTGGCACGATTATCCTCGACGTTGCCCGCGACAACCTTGAAGGAATTGTAGATCAGCTCGAACTGCGGATCAAAGTTGTCCTTGATGCGAAGGTCCTTCTTGTTCTGTGCGCCCTGCGCGGGGTCAGGATTCGGGTTGACTGCGGGCGGCTCGGACTCGGTGATCATGGCGGGTTATTCTAGCGGGATTCGGATTAGCGCGACGTAAATCGCTTGGACACGGTTGTTGTACTTATACTGGTCCATCGCGAGGTCGTAGGTCGGTTTGGGCGTGCCGGGAATCCAGCCGCCGTTGATGCGCGCGAACGGCTGGTAGAAGTCTTGCGTGCGGATGAACGCGCCGGCGGCCTCGCCAGTCGCGACGGGCGGCGGATTGCCGGCGACCGAGATCGCGTCCGGGCCGACATATTCGCCCATCGCGGGCTGGCAGAACATTGGGTTGGGCTGTTTGGCAGGTGCTTCGGTCATAATTGTGAGATTAAAGTGAGTCTTCTGCTTCTATTCCTACGTCTAGCGCCGGTTGAGGCTACTCAAGGATCGCTCCTTCACCGTCGGGCGAGGCCTGCTGCGCGTCGTCGGCGCACATCGCGGTGAGTTCTTGGAGCAGCGCCTGCTTGTCTTCCGGCGCGAGCATGCCGAACTGTGCCTTGATTTCGTCGCCCGGCGAGCTAGCTTCGGGTGCGGCGCCCAATTCGGGCATCACTTCGTCGCCGTCTGGCTCGGGCGCTGCTTCGGGCGGCGCGGCGGGCGCGGACATCTGAGGCACTGTGTCGCCGCGGAGGCCGCGATCTTTCATGCGGAAGGAGGGTAGCATAAATGTAGAGTGTAAAGTGTTAACGGTTAAGATTAGCTTAGCAGGAAGCATGCCGGGCTAGAATCGGCGCCGCGAGATCATGCCGGTGAAGCGGCCGGACTTCTGCTCGCCGCGCGCGTAGAGGAAGCTCGCGGTCATTTCGGGCCGGGGCGCTTGGCGCTGGGCACGCTTGGCAGAAACTAATTCCTGCAACTCTTCTATGGTCAAACCCTTAAGGCGATCCTCAGCTTTGGCCGGCGTAAGATCTTCGGGCGGCGGGTTAATGAAGGCGTCTAGCGGAAGCTTGGCAAATGCTAGGACCATGGCGTCGGCGCGATCAGGTGATGGGACGCCGCGCGCTTTGGCGTCGGGCTTGGGCTCGACCTTGAGCTTGCCATTGGAGTAGAGATATCGCCGGGTGACTAGCTGATTCATCAGCAGCTCATCTTCGCGCGGGAGGATTAGTATGTGTCCCTCGACCAGTCTCTTGATTTTGAACCAGAGTTCAATGCCCCGGTTAAGATATTCCTTTTTGTTAAACGCCGCCGCATCATTTCGGACGATGTTAATGGGCCATCCATTCTCGTGTAGTCGCTGGATGACTGGCTTACCGATGCCGCCGCCGTCTCCGTTGATGTTCTCAGCGAGAAGTCCCTCTCGCATGAAGGTCTCGATAAGAATAATGTGGAGTTGGCCCGCCTCCTTAATTCGCCAAGTATATTGTTTGCGGCGCTTATTTCCGTGCCAGATAGATAGTACGGTTTCATCACCGCCAAGGGCAATATCAAGCCCCGCGACAACAGGAAGGCTGAGAAAAGTGTGCGGCGGGTCAACATAAATGGATTCCTCCTGCTTGATTATGGCTAGATCGTCAATGGAGGTGAACTCGGCGAGAATAGAGGAACGATAGAGGATCGATGTCTCGAGATGCTCGAGCTTGAACTGTTCGATGTGCGAGCGAGTGACTGAGCGCGGGCATTCAAACGCTGTAACGCGTCGAGTATAGACTCGGCCAAGCGCGAGCTTATCGGGCCATCGTTGCTTGGCGGTGATGACGCGCCGGTAGAAATGTCCTTCGCAGGGGCCGGGCGAGCTGACTTCCAGCCAGATAGAGTAGCCTGTAAACCGGCTGAACGCGGTAAACATCGCATCGTCGATCGATTTAGCTTCATCGATGAGGACGGCCATTCCCGAGCCGGGATTCGGATGCTCACCTTCGGCGCGGCCGGGCTGATCGGTGGCGAATCCGCGGATAATGGAGCCTGTTTGGGGACAGGAAATGAAACATTCAACTGATTCGAAGAATTCATAGCCTAGGAAGTGGTTGATTTCGCGCGCTGCGTCAGCAATTGGGATGAAAGTGTTGTGCTTAAGCTGGGTGAAAGAGGCTGAGGTTATGATGGACTTGTACCGGACCTTACAGGCACACAGAAAGAGGGCAATTACGGCGACGATCTGCTTCGACTTGCCCGAGCCGTTCGCCGCGACGAGGCTGAAGATGACTGGGTCCTCGGCGCTAACGGGTAATGGATCGCCCTCGACGGCGCCGCTAGGGAAACCACTGATCTGGAGCAAAGTCTCCTTCTGCCAGTCGTACAGCTCGAAGTCGGGCCAGAAGAACTTGTGGAATTCGTAGGCGTTGTCGAATTCGAGCGGCTTGAACTGCCCGCTGGGCGGCGGATTGACGATTGGCGTGGTAGGCGTTGTAGCGTAATCAGAAGTTGTAGGAGTGGCGGCAGGGCTTTGCGATTCGCTTTGAGAGGTAGGAGCATGAGGAAAAGATTCGGCGCGAGCTTGGGTCTTCTGCGCCGCGGCAAGCTTGGCGCGCTTCACTTGGCGCGCGAAAGCGTCGTCGGATTTCTTGCGTGGCCGGGCGAGTGAATCAAGGGTCATAGCGGGTGGGCTAAGTGCCAGTTCGTGTATTGCTCAGCCATTGCGGCCGCAATTCCAGTGTAGGTGCGCGACCGCTCGCGCGCACGGGTAGATGACTCGCCAGTTTGGTGCACGGCGGACAGTTTATATCGCATAATCTTGGTCGGCGCGAGGTGCGGCAGTCCCTTGAGCCACAAACACGTGGCCTTCTTCTCCGGATGCCCGAATTGCCACGGCTGGATGACCTGCGGAGGCTTGTCGATATGCGAGCTGAGGATGCTGACGGGGTTTTCGAGGCATATTCGCTTGATTGGGGCGTGGTATAGACGTAATGCGAACTCTAAGGCTAGTTTTTGCTCGGGTAGCTTATCACGGAACCACCGCGCGCCCGAAGTTGCGAGGTGTGTGCACGGTGGATGCGCGATTAAGAGGTCCCATGGGAGGTGGAGTATGTCTAAGACATCACCTAGGTAGTGATTTCCGGGCGATTCGGTTGGGATTAAGTCGCAGGACCACGCATTCCAGCCCCGCGCGGCGAAAGCGTCCCGCACGCGGCCGCTAAATTCACACGCGACGAGGACTGAGCCGATAGGACCACGCTTGGAGGCTGAGACATCGGCCGGTGAGTAGAGATTATCGATCCCGCGGCGGGCTAATGCGGCCAGTTTCACGCCGCGACCGCTGTTTCGGCGGGGATTTCGACCGCGTCGGGCACAAGTTTGCCGTTTGTGGCCCGCGCGAGCTTCATGGCGCGCACGCGCCGGTTGATTTCATCGAAATTGACGTGAATATTGACCTCGGAGCGCTTATCCAACCTCCCGCGCGCTTCGTCGACGAGCCGCATCTGGATTTTGGCGGCGAGGCGCTCATCTTGCGAGCTCAGCGCAGTGTTAATGAGCCGCTGGCTGACCAATTTGAGCACTTCATCGGACACGAGCTTGTCGACCGCGCCGACGCCGCTGGACTCACGGAACAGCGCCGAGTTATTCCGGAGGATTAGCTCCACTATTTCCAACTCCAACCCTTGGTTGGCCGCGATGTCGCCCGGCGCGAGCCCGTGGTCCTCATACAAACCCACAATAGTGTTAATTCGCAAGCTCATAGGCCCGTAATAGCAAGAGCCGTGCCAAGATTTCGCGCGCCGAGTAGCTTAGAATCTCAAAATTGTAAAAATTTCTGAGGGTGCTATGGTTTCGCGTCGCCACCCATTCGGGTGATCGAGTAGCGCGGCTAATCATGAGTAACCTACGTAGGTTATGCATGTACCCTGGCGCGCGGCGTTTACATATGTTATATAGTTTACATGTGAGAACGGCGGAGTTATATAAAAACATATGTAAACCGTGGCAGTATAGCTAATCCGGCCGGCGGTTCTATATAGGGCATGAGAAAGAATAAGATTAGTTGTAAAACCGGGTTAGGTGTGGTATCAGTTGTAGTCTATTAAAATATATAGCTTTTTATATATACTATTCTAACTACTGGGGCCGGCGGCCAAAAACGGCCCAAATCCGTCTATTTGGCTACTGCCCAAATAGTGCGGAATTCCCCTTGCGTCGGCGCGCGGCGTGCGCTACAAACGGCCCGCCGCCCGAAAAGCGGTCCGCTCTTTCCAAACCCCGCCGCGCGTGCCTCGCGAAAGCCTAGCCCCGCTAGCCGCTCGCTGATAGCACACCGGCCCAAACTCGCAACGGTGTCGCGCGGCTAATGTAAAGCCGGGCGCAACGGTAAAGACTGCCCGCCGGAACAAGACAGAGCCTAGGCTACCTCCGGCCGGACCCAAGGTTAGTGTCAAATCAGGATTGCCAACCGTGCCGTTTGGAAAGAGCAAACAAATAGCGTGCCGCGTGCGGCCTAATTAGCCGCGCAAAGCCAACCATTGCCGGCCGGATGCTAAAATCCGGCGTTAGTACCGCTCCCCAGTGTGCAATAGCTACACTGGGGAGCGTAGCTAGCCAAAGTCCCCGCGAAACTTCCCCGCAAAAGCTATGCCCACACTTCCCCAGGCGATTCTAGCCTCCCCTTGGTTTCCCTCTGCCCAGGCGATTGCGCCCGGCACGTTTGGCCTAGCCTTGTTTGCCCTTGCCCTTGCCATTGCCCTTTGGGAAATCCACCGCCGCTAGCGTTTCTCTGTTGACGGTGCAAGTGAAATGTCCTTCACTTGCACCGTCAACGGATAGCCGCTCGGTTTTCGGTCTAGGCTAGTCCCGTTTGCTCTTTCTATACCTTCCCCGCTCGTTTCCTTGGCGCGCAATGCGCCCGAGCGGGGAGGCAATTTGCGACGCTGGCAAAGTTAGGCTCCGGCCGGGACTTTGTTAGCGCGAGCGTCGGCAATCCGCGTGCACCTAATCTTGCGCGCGCGATAGCTAGCGGGGAAGCGTTAGTCAAAGTCCCGAGGGACTCTTGCCCGCCAGATGCCAGAAGCGAGTTGCGCGCATAACAGAGGCTAGGAACAAGCGCGTTAGTTGTGCCCTGATAACTTCGCCAAGGTGGCGGGGACGGGTACGCAACAAAGCGACACCTAGACACAAAGCAATGAACGCTCAAAGCATCGGATTGGCAACCATTCCGGCAGTATTCAAAAAGCAACTCTTTGGCATCGGAGAATTGCACAAAGTCGCGATTGAGGAATTGCAAATGAGGATAGTGCAAACTATCCGCGCGGAATGGGGCAAACTAGATTGGAAGGACGGCAAAGCCGGTATTGCCAAGGCATCTAAGGGCGCACGCTCGTTTCGCGTCGGCAACCAAGTTATCGCAACCGTCACCGGCGATACGCATCCTTCACTTGAGTTCTACCGGGAATGCCAAGCGGCAACGCTATACTCGCGCGAGTTTGAATCCGCCAGCATTACGCTGTCAAAGCCGGCGGCGGATTGGATTGGCAAGGTATGCGAGAAGCTAGCGGCGGAAGCGGCGGAAGCGGCGGAGAAAGCG
>Ga0247757_10001691_pt1 | contig 13482 bp, 5 predicted proteins | sample UWRJL126311R4_FD_180929 | JGI IMG/M metagenome (GOLD analysis project Ga0247757, IMG submission 180929) | Plant litter microbial communities from Arlington Agricultural Research Station in Wisconsin, United States - UWRJ-L126-311R-4 | ecosystem: Environmental > Terrestrial > Plant litter >...
TTTCTTTCTTTATTTTTTAGATTAAAATCGAGCAAACAGGGATGTCCCTTGTTGTGGAAGCGGGGCGTGGGTCAAACGGCATGGTGCGACACGTCCATTCACTGGAGATAAAGTCGTCCACCCGTCATGGGTCCATTCAAGTTTTTTTTTTGTAATTTCATATACGGAACGTGTATTTACGTCCTGTGCGTAAGGAAAAGAATCTCAAAGGAAATAGGATTCGAACAGCGACGATGAATCTGGGGAATGGCGGGCGATCGTGGACTGGCGCTACAAAATCCCTGAGTAAGTCTGCGGCTGCGCGAATGTAGCCCCAAGGTGCTGAGTGACGTGAGCCCATTATTATCGCTCGTCTAACATTCTCTGTATAAATACGAATCTACGGTAGTCACAGGCTAAGGCTTTTACGCATTAAACTTCTGCTGCACAGCAAGCCAAAGTGCCAGAACAGGCTCGCAGACCCCTACACATCCCAGCAGGCATGGTGTACGTGAGATACCAAAGGGTTTTTGAACATGGCATCGCGGGTCGACTTCATGCAATTGCGGTTGAGAACATGCAGCGGAAGATTGCTCAGGTGCATAGCCATGATGACGTCGTGCTCTGAAACAAAGCATGCGTGGAGTGGCCTCTAGACTACAAAACATCCGCGATTGGTTTGTGTGGCTTTCGCAGTTCGCGACCGTGAGGGGCGTGAAAAAGGGGGCGCTGTGCATTTGAGGCGGGTGGGTGTGGCTCGCATGGCCGCTAAGGTTGCTGTGTCCTGCAGTAGTGGCGCGCTTTTGCTGGTACTTCGGTGAGAATATGCGGTTATGCTTGTGTTGCTAGTTGATAGTAATTACTATTTCAGTTACTATTTTTTTACGATTCTAGTTGTACTACTCGTCAACACCAACCATCTTGCAAGAGTCTTTCCACAGCCGATCCTCATACTCAGGAGAGAATGCCCAGCTAGCGTATCCAGGATCAACAATACAATTCCCGCCCTCTTTCAACGGGCCGCCTTCGCAACAATCCTCTAGATATTTACCCCCAATGCCTTCAAAGTCCTTGCCGATAGCAGCTAGAACCGTCGTTGCCGCTCCTTGATCCACTGTCTTAACCTTCGCCTGCACTGCCTCATCCTGTCTGAAACCATCGACGACTTCCTTGTCGAGATGTCTTTGTAGCGGAGTCCAGATGTTGCCAGGATGCAGGGCGAGGCCATGAAGTCCTTGAGAGCCATATTTCCGTTCAATGGCGTTAGACATGTAGATATTGGCCGTCTTGGACTGGCCATACGCCTTCCAAGGATCATACTCGCCGCCGTCGAGGTTGTAGCTGTCGAAATGGATGGGCGAGAAGTTGTGTCCAGCCGAGGCGACGATGACGACCCGAGAGTGGAATGATGGAGTAGATGATGATTTTAGCGCCTGCTTCAGTTTTTGGAAGAGGAGGAAGTGGCCCAGGTGATTCGTCGCAAACTGCATTTCATACCCATCTACAGACAGCTTCTGCTCTTGAATAGCCATGACTCCAGCGTTGTTGATGAGAATGTTGAGTTTGCCGCCGCTTCGCTGAAGGAATTCATCAGCAGCTTTGCTGACAGTTGAGAGGGACGACAGATCCAGTTCCAGTAACTCGATACGGCCTTGTACCTGTTTGAGGGCTTCTTTGGCTTTGATGATGTCTCTTACTGCGCAGTATACTGTTGCTCCGGTCGTAGCGAGAGCTTTGGCGGTCTCGACTCCAATACCTGAAGCTGCGCCGGTGAGAAGGATAACCACTCCTTTCAGTTTGTTCTCTGCATCCTCGTCTTTCACAATCTGAAGCGCAGTGGGGCGCGAACCTAGGGTGTACTTCATGGGCATGTTGTTGATGAAATTCGATATTGTTCTTGTAAAACTTGTTCGGATGATAAGATGTTGTTAATCTCAGTAATAGTTGTGTCGTAGAGATATTTATACTGGCTTCACGGATGGCAAGATTCTCTGTCGTCCTCTTGAGGTACTTAACGAAGTTGGCTTTTAATCTATTTTGTTGACTTAAGTCCGATGATTTTAAGCGTAGATGTTTCATCTAATGTTGCTTCCGTCATCGACGCCTTGTGGACTTGGTCGGAGTCCCATCAAAGGCCGGCAGATTATTACAGCCGTAGGAAAAAAACAATTAGTTCTTCAAGGAAGCTTACAAATTCAACGGCCCAAGAATTTCGGTGCACCTAAGACATCCAGTATGTCGGCATTCCGGTGAATCGGAATCCCGTTGAATCGGAATCCCGTCCTACCCCGTCATGGCCGTCTGGTGCCGGCCAGATCCCAGCTCCTTTAGATATTTAATTCTTGAAGGAGACGGAATAAATCTATCGTTCTACTGTATGAAGATATCTCACTCACTTGGGATTTTAGTCCTTAGAAAATCCTTGTCAGATTGTCACTCCAACCCTATCTAAATGTCAAAGCACTCTCACTATCACGTTATCCAACTTAATATGCCGTCTCTGAATAAACTTCCTTTAGGTCAGAGCTTAGTACGTTCAAATTTCGCCCTTCAAGTGTAGGGCTTGGTATAGAATGGTTTCATCACAAAGGTGCCACTTCCAAGGCTTGCGCTGAATGCACATGTCCAGATGATGGCAAACGGCGGCTTGGGTATTTTGCGTGTCAGAAGACAGATGTTATACAACAAGAATGTGTCAGTCACACTTCGTTCATCGTCGCTGCCGCACTTTTCCTGGGAGCATGAAAGCAAAACGTTCGCGTAGCTCGGACGAGATAGGAGTAACATCAACTTGCGCATCTTCGTTCTGGTTCTGAATGCGAAACATTTCTAGTATCCCGGTTAGCGACTTCACAATATACACAAAACTTGAAGATTGCCAAACCATTGCTTACCAAGAATGAGACTTCCTATGTGCCAGTACTGGGCAACCCGGCGGATAGTCAGCACGACCAGATCGCGCATAAGGGATATACGGGATTGATTCTGTGTGACAGTCTTCATGCATCGCATGATGTAATTGGATGGTCCAAGAAGTGTACAAAATAGCAGTGGAGATGCTAGTGGTACATGATCTGGGGACCATTGTCGTAGAATTCGCATAATGTTGGCAAGTAGTGGTCGGCTCCGTCGTAATGCCAGATTGTCTGCTTTCTCAGGCGACCATATGGATTGTTGCGAGGAATCTCTCGGAATTCGGGTATCTATATGAATGAGGAAGGATCGGGCATTCTGGACTATGAGGTGGGTAGCAAGAATCCAGTTCTGCTCGTGTGCAAGATCGGCAGATACGTAGCAAAAGTTGCCGCCTTCAAGACTGAATGTTTCCGGAAGGCTCATCACAAAGCAAGACAAGCAAGTATCCATATCCTCTGAGGATTCTGGTGATAGGTTCACCTTCTGGCTCATCTTGTACGCAATAACCATTAGCCACAATGCGACTAAGAAGTAAGCGTACGGGCTTTGGTTTTCAGACCCTGTTAGTGACTTCCATGTGGCAGTCGGATCCGTGTTAAGGAACGCGGAAGAAAGGGGCTGCTCGCCAAACCAGCTCCCGTCTGAAACTGGGAGCAGAACGTACATGCTACTGTAATCCACGTTGAAGGGTCGTTGAGTAGTTACGGATGCAAAGATATCGAGGCGGACAACCTCCCACCAAGCCCTTCGGCGCTCTTCTCGATAGGCCCATGCAGAAGTAGAAAGCTCAATAATGCCTCCACTCTCGGTCAAAATATCGTGATCAACGTTATGAAGGCTCAATACTTGAGCCATTCGACAAGCGTTGCCGGTGAGAAACCATGCCATCAACTCGGGACCTTTGATCATCCAGTAGTTACTGATAAGAACAAGGCCCTGTAAGACTTTTAGAGAAGGTCGCTCACTCGAACCACCATAAAGATAACGTTGGATCAGCGCTAGAGCCTCTGTAGCGAAAGTTTTGCCACGTTCCTCTAACAGAATTTCCGCGAATAGCTCCGATGTCGAGAATCGTGCAGCAAGCGAGAACATTCCGTTGAGTACAAGCGCATCCTCGACTGACATTACTTGGTAACGCGATTGATCGTTGTCTTTGGACAGATATTTGGCTATCATTTGTGGGCGGTGCAGAACTGGTAGCCAACCATGTATTTTTTCAAAATATAGCTCAATTCTGATTATATCAGCTTGTTTTTGGGAAGTTAAAGTGCATAGGAGCTTACAGTTCATCTGCCAACTGTGGTGGTATAGCCAATGATACGGAACCCGATGTTTCTTTCGGTAAGGAAACTGCTCGCAATTCATGCCACGCACTATAACCTGAATGAAGAGATGAAGCAGTCGCAATACCAGGACTCTGTTGCTGCTCTAGGCCGATATGCGCAACTTGTAGAGAGTTGAAGAACGGAGAATAGAACTCGTCTTTGCTATGTGAGTAAGATTGGTTTCATCGCTCTAAGATAGACATACCCGCCAACGTGTCATTGAAAGCCTCAGGGCCAGTATTCATTGGAATTTCATCGACGTAAGCGAAGCTTGGAGATGGATTGCTTAATGTGTGAAGCATGCGTGTTTGTTCAAAGCTTTCAATATTCTCACCATATGCCGGCGCGAGGAGCGCTATTCCAGTTGTTACCGTTGCAGATGGTTGTGACTGTCTCGAAGATGTTGCAGGTACTGTTTCGCCTTGCAGCACTGGTAGTGATTCCAGCTCTTCTGTGCCTCTGGCTCTGCTGTTCATTTGATTCACTATCTCCAATAACCTGTCTTTTGGCTCTTCAGCACGGTCCACTACATCATTTCGGCAAGTCTTACCAACCTGGTCGCTGCATGACCTCTCATTCCCTCGGTCCTGTCGCGTCTTGCCGACTTTGTGCTTGAAAGTTGGAGATTTTCGTTTGGATGGATAGATACAGTCGCATTTCATACGTATGCATAGAGAGCATTTTGGTCTCACCATATCGCCTGCATACAGTCAGGTCCTGAAGGTTACCAAGAATTAGAAAAAAGCGGGCAAAGCCCGCTTTCTAGCGATTAAATTGGCGGACCCTACATCTTGTCTTTCTTCTGATTTTGGTCAGCTTAACAATGGCTGACCATTCTCGTGGCATGACCACCTTTTACATGCCTCACAAGCTCTGTGGGGTAATGAGCTGGCCTGGTGTGCTTGAAGCTCCGGTTCGACGGGCTGAGCTCTTTCCTCCTCGCTATTCACCATTCTGCGGAAGATTGGCTGTGTGGAGGTTGAATCTAAAGGTATAAGTCTGAGATTTAGGAACGCGCAACTGCAGATAAGGAATCGTTGAAGTGGGCGCTATGTGCGGGGCTATTCCCTCAACTTCCGGTCGTCAGCACCAGCCTCTTTTAGGCGCCTTGCCCACATATCCTTTGTCGATTGGGTCATAGCTGCGCTTTGATGAACAGTAATGCTAGATTATACACATGCCGATATTTTTTGGTCATGCGCGTCTATGTTGGATAAGTCGGAGCCAGGCTTGCGCACCGTCATTACGATCTGCTCTTCTCTAAGGTTGAATACTCGGTTGGGTCACGAAATGTGCGTGACACATAACATCAATCCAGTGTGTAAATTCAAAGTCAGAAGCCCAAGAAATGTTTGAATTAGAGACAGCCGCATACCAAACAGGCAAGGTCGGAGGCGTCGGCATCCCGATGGGAAGGCTGCGAGAGCATTCGAAGCGTCGGCATTCCGACATGCAGGTAACGGCATTCCGAAAAGAATATGGTGGTGACCCCGCATACACGCACCGATGAAATCGACTCCTTTGGTCTTCCGAATGAGGTAGATCGCATCTTGAAGAAAAACTATAAATTCTGCTTGCGAGTATCCCACGCGGATTACTCCCTCACTCTCAGCCATCCTACTCTGAGAACATCTTACCAAAGACTCTTTGCTTACCCTGATTCTCATTGAAAAACATTATGCCTTCTGTATCACCAATCAAAGCTCCACAGCATATTCTTGAGCTACTATCTCAGCTCCATAAACGTTCTTTAGAGCAAGAAGCCGCGATGTCGAAGACGGGCAAGGTCGCAATTCCAGACATCCAACGCGATCTAAAAGCCAAATCGCCTCACTGTGATCTAGAGGACGCATTCGATGAGCTTATGATCGACAAGTTCATCGCTCTTGACGAAGACAAGTGCCAATTCGTGCACCAGCTCATCAACGCCATAGGAGCGACACATGTCGTCGAGGCTGGGACCAGCTTTGGTGTGAGCACAATCTACCTTGCCCTTGCGGTTGCTCAGACGACAGACGCTACAGGGAAAGAGGGTAAAGTCATCGCTACCGAAAAAGAGCCTTCAAAGGTAGTAGCTGCGAGGAGCTACTGGAAGCAATGTGGTGAATTGGTAGAGAAGCAGATCGATTTGAGGGAGGGCGATCTTCTTGAGACGCTGAAGCAAGATGTGCCTGTGGTGGATCTTCTTCTACTCGATAGTAAGTTCTTAATCTCACATAATTACGAATGCGCATTGATTATAGCTGGGCACCGGGGCACTGCGTACTATGCTTGCTTCGACATACCTGTTCAGAAGATGTCTAACGTTTATTGTCCAGTCTGGTCGGCACTCGCTCTTCCAACACTCAAAACAATCCAGTCCAGGTTAAGGCACGGTGCTGTCGTGTTAACAGACAATGTGATATCGGGTGCAGCAGGTTACAGAGACCTATTAGAATACTTGCGTACGCCGGAAAACGAGTTCCAGAATCTCACTCTGCCATTTAGGGATGGGCTTGAGATGAGTGTATACCTGCCATCATTAAACCACGGTTGATTTGGAGTACTTACGCGGTCTCTTATAGTTATAAGATATAGATTATTATATTATAGTACTTTGACTATTATAGAATAGTAAAGAAGTACTATAATAGTGGTTTAAGATATAATAAACCCCTATTATAGAGACTTTTAGAAATTTACTCTATTTAATAGGGGTTAACTATTATATAGTAGGGTGATATAAGGGTCTAGTTTTAGGTAATAGAATATACTTTATACTAGGAATTATAATAAAAGGATAGTAAAGGGATAGATTATAGATAGTAATAATAAATAGTACTTAACTTCCTTTCTAAGTAGAGGTAGTATAGGTTTTATATAGTCTCGTTATAAGATACGCTAGCCCTACTTAAGGTAATATATAATTATAATACTAGATTCTATTATAAAACCTCCTCTTTTAATTATAGTCCTTTATAATATAGTAACTTAGTAGCGTAGTACTAATATACTGCGAGCTACCTAAATACTATCAACTATTTAATAGTAGTTAAGATAGTAAATAATCCAACTATAGTATTAGGACTTTTTAACTTTTATAAAAGGGATAAAGTAACTCTAGGCTCTAGTCCTACTAGCTTTTATTCTAAAACCTTTAAGATTTTTCCTTTATATAATCTTCGAGTTATTATATAGTAGGGGAAATACTACTATCTTTAAGATCTTTTTAATATACTTAAAATAAAAGTCTTATTTATAAATTTATTTAATCAATAGTAACTTAAGTATATTATCCTATAAAAGTTTATATTTATTTATAGTATACCTATTATAACGGGCCTACCTTTTTATAATAAAGGTGGTTCCTTATATTAGGTACTATTAATTAAGAATAAGAGTTAATATAATTTAGATAAATAGGTAATCGGTAATATATCAAAGTAATACTAATTCTAGAGAGGATATTAATATATATAACTCTTAATTAAAGATTAAATTAATAATAAGAAACTTCTTATAGGCGTCTCTCTCTCTAACTATATACTTATCTAGGTTAGTAAAATCTACGCTACTTATAGACTTTATTATATAACTTAATTAATAAATCTAATACTAGTTATAGACTTTATTATATATTTTCTAATTATATATCTAAATTATACTCAGCTTTTTAGCTTAAGTCTAAGTTATTAATCCTAGGCTACTAGTCATCCCTACTATTACTATTACTATAAAATATAGTTATAATACTATCTCCTCCTTTAGTTCTTTCTCTAGTATATTAATCTATTTTATTATTATATAGTATATATATAGTAGGGTAATAAAAAAAAAGAGTAATTAAAAAAGATATCATTTTTAAAAGGCTATAACTCTATCGATTTAAATGCTATAATAAAAAAAAACTAGAATTTTAAAGATAAAAACTAGAAGCTTAATTTTATAATTAGTAATCCTAATTAGTTAGTAAATTCGAAGTAAAGTAAACTACTAAATATAGAGAATAAAAAAAGTAAAACTTTGACTATAGATTACTTTTTTCTATATTCTTTTTTTTAGTTATAATCTATTATTATCTATAATATAGTTTATAATATACTTATATCTAAAATTTATTTAAAAATCGTTTAATTAAGTATAAAGATATAAAGAATATAAAGATTTTACCTTTTTTAACTATAGAATAGTATTAATTCTTAACTATTATTTAGTATACTATTCTTTAGCTTCTTTAACATCCCTATAATACTTAGAAAGAGATAATATATAATTATCTATATAGAATAGGTATATATAGATTCTACTACTATAATTATACTTTAAAAATATAATCTATTATTTATATAAATATCCTATAGGTATATTAAATAGATTCTATATAATATACTAGTATTAGTTAAATAAATTTATAAGTAAGACTTTTATTTTAAGTATATTAAATAGATCTTAAAGATAGTAGTATTTCCACTACTATATAATAACTTAAAGATTATATAAAAAAAAGATTTTAAAGGTTTTAGGATGAAAGCTAGTAGGATTAGAGCCTAGTATTACTTTATCCCTTTTATAAAAGCTAAAAAGACCTAAAACTATAGTTAGATTATTTACTATCTTAATTATTATTAAATAACTAATAATATTTAGGTAGTTTATAGTATACTAGTACTATACTACTACCTAGTATTATAACTATTAAATATATCTTAATAACTATCTTAATAACTATAAAATTATAACTCTACTATAGTACTATTAAGAGTATAATTATAGAATATAGTTTTAATACTCTATAGAGGTCTATATAAACCTATAGCCAATAATCCTTTATTTATTTAAACTACTTTATCTAAAATTTACTATATCCTAAGTAAATACTATAATTTAAAAGGAACTATCTAAAACTCTTTTTATATTTAGATATATATATATTAAAATATATAGGCGCTTTATTACCTAAAAGATTTCTAAATTAACTAAGATTATTTATAAAGCCTATTACTAACTTTACTATAATATTTTACTAAGATAATAATAATATTGCTATCCCCTACCTTACTAGTATAAGTACTTATTATACTTTTATAATCTTTAAAATAGCTAAGCGCTTTACTTTAGATATAGCTAGATTCCTAGAGAATAGGATAGAAGAGAATATCTAGAATATAGCCCTTAGTATAGATAAATACGCTAAATTTAATAATATATATTTAGACCTACCTAAGATAGTCTAAATATACTACTTTAGATAGTATATTATATACTATTTAATAAGGAAGGAAGGAGAAAAGGGAATAAAAGTAGTATTAAATAATATATTATTAGTAAAAAGACTATAGGAGGAGTAATTAATTTAGGTTATAAATAGAGTATAACTATTATAAAGTAAGAGTTTTAAAAAGAAGCTTTATAATAAATTAACTAGTAAAAGGAGTATTACCTAGATATAGATAATTATTAGAGCTATATAGTCTAAGGATTACTAATAGATAGATAGAAGATATAGAGAGAAATAGAGGGTATAGATAGTTTAAAGAAATAAAGGGACTATAAAGGTAGAGGTAGTAGTAGAGGATATAGACTATAATAGTAATCTTTTTAAAAGTTCTTATTTATATAATATTAGGTTAATCTACTTAAATATATACTTATATAATTAAAATACTTAAAGGGTTTATATATAATTAATAGGAAAGACTAGTAACTATATATTACTTCTATCTAAAGAGATAAAAATACTAAATAAATAATATAATATTATCTAAAGACGATATAGTATATACTAGTATAGTTAGAGAGGATACTCCCTAGGTTATTAAGAGATAATATTACCTATATAAGTAGTTATATAGTATTTATACTTAACTTAAGCTATATCTTTAATATATATATTATATATACTTTCAACTAGTACCTATAAGGCCCTAGGTCCTAGATAGCTAGAATATATATACTAGAGCTCCTTTAAGTTAGTTTTTAGATATATTACTTAAAAATAATATTTATAGCTATTAAAAGTTATACTTATTAGAGTAAAGTAGTAAGAAATATTCTTATATTTAAGGAAGTATAGATTATACTTATTAATAAATATTATAAGTACTATATTATTATCTAGTATTCCTATATATAATATATAGTCTAGTTTTAAATACTAGGCTCCTTCTTTAAAAAGACGAGCTTCTAAAATAATATTTATATAGAATTTTTTTATAATAATAACATTTTTAAGTATTAAATCTTTTATTAAGGATCTATAGATATTATTTAAAATATTTTTAAATACCCTAGTATCTATTCTAAAGACTATATAGGCTATAGTTCTAGCTTTTATATACTTTACCTTTAGAATTTTCTTTAATAAGCCTAGAATAAATAAATCTATTAAATTAAATAGATATATAGTGGATTTACTATCTAGAATAGTACTTTCTAAAAGGGATAAGTATTAAATAATAATAAGAATATATCTTTATTAGTATCTTTTAAGAGTAGGGGATTAATAAGTATAGTAGTTATATTCCTTAGCTATTTAGGCGGAGTTATTTCTTTTATTATTAGCGTCTTAAAATTAGTATTCTAGTCTATTTTATTATTTTTTTTATATAGTATTTTCTATTCTAGTTATATAAATTATTCCTTTATATCCTTTCTAAAGTCCTCTTTTATAAACTTTTTATTAGGCTAAAAGCCTATAATTATAGCTTTAATAGCTTAGTATTTCTCTACCTTTTAGGAGTACTTTTTAGTGGGTTTTCTATATAGATAAATAGCCTTTTTTATATTTTTATTACTATTTTATTACTTATTCGACTTATATAGCTTTATAATAATAAAGATCCCTATATTACTATTAGTAATCTAAGTTATATACTATTAGAATAGCCTTTTAAAGATTTTACTAATTTCTTATAAGCTAAATAGAGTTTTTTTAAATATAAAATCTTTAATTTAGTATAGAAATATTACTCTAACCTATTTAAAGGCTAGTTTAATAGCTATTATCTCTAGAAAATCCTTTATTATAAGTTTACCTTTAACTTTTATAACCTTAAATATATATACCTATAAGAATAGCTCGCTTTACTATTTATATTATACCTTAAAAGTATTTTTTTTATATTTAATCTTCTATAAGTAAGCTCTATATTACTTATATATATAATTTATTATAAATTAAAAAGAAAGAGTAAGATTATACTTTAGCTTCCTTATAATTACTTAAAATATTACTTTATTATTAAAAATAAATTCTATTATAATAGATTAGAATACCTTTTAAGTTACTATAGATCTAACCTAGTTTATTAAATTTTTAAATTTTACTACTTTTAAGCTTTATTTATTAATCTAAAATATAAATTATACTTAAATAGCTTTTTTATTATTAAAAGGATATTCTTTATTAATATCCTTAGTATCTAGAGTATCTAGATTGACTTTTATCTAAACTATCTTTTATAGAGTATATAGTAGGGTAATATTAAAAAAAACCAATTAAAAAAGACACGATTTTTAAAAGGCTATAACTATATCAATTTTAAAGAAAAAATCTAGAATTTTAATTCTATTATTAGTAGTTCTTATTACTAAGCAAGTTCGATAAGCGATAAATCGCTAAATAGGAAGAAAAAAAACTAAATGTTTACTTTATAATAACTTTTTTCTATATTTCTATTTTTAGTTAAAACTTCTACTAACTATAATAGGTATAGTAAAGTATTAATTCTTGGATTTTTAAATAATTTAATAAGATTTTAAAAGATTTATAATAAATCTAAAAATAGAGCTATATAATTATATAAGTAAAATTATATAATAGATTAATAAGATTATAATATATAAAAAAATCTTTCTTTTTTAAATTTTAGTTCCTTAAATCCTTAGAATAGTTCCTTAATTATCTAATCTTAAATTAAAAGTTAACCTACTTTTAGAAGCTAATACTTCTATTTTTATTATTTTTACTACTTTAAAAAAACCTTGAGAATCTATTTATAATACTATAAAATCTATTAATAGAAAAAAAAACTAATAACTCTATTTTAAATAGAGTTAAAAAGGGAAGAATTAATAAGTTATCTCCTAAAGAGAAAAGAGCTATTAATAAAGACTTAACTAAAAGTCCTAAAAAGGAAAATAAAAGATTATTATTTAAAAATAATCTAGAAATAAGGAAAGGAATACTTTAATATTTTTTAAAAAAGGAGGATTATTCTATTAATATTACTACTAAAAAGTAGATTTTAAATATTAAAAAGGCTAAAAATCGAGATATCTACGCTAAAAACGAATTAAAAAAAAAAGGAAATTAATCTTAATAAGATTATTTTCTTAGACGAGTACTCTATCTAACGAGGATATAGTTCTAGGACTAAATATATAAGAAAAAAGAGAAATAAGAAATTAGAAAAGGAACTTATTTCTAGCCATTTAATTAGTAAGTTTTCTATAACTTTTTTTATACTAAAATAGACTATTTTTAGTCTATTTTAAATCTAGAATTTTAGTTTTTTAATAACTATTTTATTAACTTAATTATAGGCTAAGATATATCCCTTAAAGTTTAGGGCTTTATATATATAGGTGGAAGATTAAAACTAGCCTTTATAACTAGACTAAATATAGCTTCTAGCTTTACTAATAAAGACTATATTTAAAAAGTTCTTAATTCTATAGTAAAGCTAATAATAAAAGAAGGTTAATTACCTAATAGTTTTTTACTCTTATATCTATTATATCTTTATAACTATAAAATATAGACTAATATCTATATAGGGTAGTAATTTTAGTAAGATAACTTAAGAATCTATACTATAAAATATATTAAAGCTTAGTTTAAAAGAAATAAAATCAACCTTTATCCTTATTCTACCTATAGTCCTGATTTAAATCCTATTAAAAATATTTAGTTAGTTTTAAAAAAACGACTAAATAAAAGATATAAAAGAAGTTTAGGTATAGAAGTTAATAAAAATTCTATAAAAACTTTTAAAAAGATTATAAAAGAAGATTAGGATCTAATACCTTAAGAAGCTATAGATAATAATATATTATCTTTATCTAAATATTATAATAGTATTAAAGTAGCTAAAGGATAGTATACTAAATATTAATTAGTAATTAATATTCTTTTATAGCTAGTTTTTAGCTAAAAATACGAATTTATTTATATCTTTAATAACTTAACTTTTAGTTAAATAATTTTTAAATAAATTTAATATATAAGCTTTTATATAGCTAGATTATAATATATTATAAAAAAAATTAATTATTCTATTTA
>Ga0247757_10001692_pt1 | contig 13477 bp, 10 predicted proteins | sample UWRJL126311R4_FD_180929 | JGI IMG/M metagenome (GOLD analysis project Ga0247757, IMG submission 180929) | Plant litter microbial communities from Arlington Agricultural Research Station in Wisconsin, United States - UWRJ-L126-311R-4 | ecosystem: Environmental > Terrestrial > Plant litter >...
GGGCCGGGTGTGGGGGGGGGGGGGGGGGGGGGGGGGGGGAGGATGAAGGGTGTGCGTGTGCGCGTGTGTGTGTGCATTGCGAGGTGGGAATGTGGATTGCGGAAATACGGGATTCGGAAGGAGGGATTTCGGTGGGACGCCGTGTAGGTGTTCGGAGCCCTGGGTTTGGGTATGGTACTTATAGTGCGGGCGCTGGCATTCTTGGGTACGTGGACTGCATCTTGGGGCCTGTGGACATTTTTAGGATGGCTAGGTTTTTTGTTGCTTCGTTGCTTTTGAGTGGAGCGCTCGCTGCTAACTTTGACTTTGAGAACGTGTTGCTCAAAGCGGAAGAGACGGTCGATTACCCTGCGATCCGCTTCAGAAATTCATCCAACCTACCTCCAGCTCAGGAATGCCGGTCTACCCCTGGTGACGAAAGTTGGCCAAGCGATGCAGACTGGGCACTCTTTAATAAGACTCTTGGAGGCGTTTTACTTAAGCCCGTACCTCTAGCAGCCTCGTGCTACGAAGGAAATCTGTACAATTCTACAACATGCGCAAGCTTGAGGAGGGGTTGGACAAGCATGGGCCAGCAGTGGGTGCTCCAACGCTTCAGAGTTTATATATATATTTGGTACTGACTGCAATCAGCGCGAACCATCCGATCAGTGTAATGTCACAGTGGTCATCTGGAATGTCGTGTGTACCTACCGGTGACCCTACATCCAGTTGCACTCAAGGCGGATACCCTGTGTATGTGGTGAATGCACAGACTGTCCGCCATGTACAAATGGCTGTTAACTTTGCACGGAACAATAACATCCGGCTTGTTATCAAGTCAGCCTTCCACTACTATAGAACCTTCGTACGGGTCTGACTGTAATCTAGAAATTCGGGACACGACTTCAATGGAAAATCGATTGGCGGAAATTCTTTATCCATATGGGTGCATAACCTCAAAGGTCTGACCTACAGCACTAACTATGCTGCACCGAATTACAGTGGTCGGGCAATTGCTTTAGCTGGGGGTACGCAGGCTTCTGAAGTATCCTCTGCAGCTAGTCGGTATGGGACTACTATATTGAATGCTGGTGGCCCTACTGTCGCAGTTGCTGGTGGATACTTCCAAGGCGCTGGTCACAGTACTTACGCTAGCTTTTATGGGCTGGCAGCAGACCACGTATTGAGAATCAATGCCGTTACAGCAGATGGGAAGTTCGTGGTGGCTGACGCAGATACTAATTCAGATCTATTTTGGGCTTTCAGAGGCGGAGGTGGAGGTATGTATGTATGCCTTCCCATGATCGAAGGCTAACAGCAAACAGGAACTTTCGGCGTGGTGACCTCCGTAGTCATACGAACATTCCCTACCACGTCAGTCGCTAGCTCGAGTGTCTCCTTCAGTACCACCAACGGTCTTTCAAATGCAACTTTCTGGGCAGGGATCAAAGAGTACTTAAACTATTCTACAACATTATGCGACAATAAAGGCTTTGGCTACAATTTCATCCGTCATGCCTCGGGCTCTAATTCACCAGGTCTCTCTTTTACATCCTCGCTGGCATTTCCCAATCGCACAAGCGCAGAAGCTCGTTCCCTTACCCGGCCATTTTTCCAAAGACTGAACGATGTGGGGATACCTGTCACAATCCCATCCTTCAAGCGATCGGATGTCCCAGAAATGCACCGCGAGACAGAGATAAGCCCCAGAGCGATTGGAGACAGCGTAGGAAACACACTCATCGCATCACGCCTCTTCCAACGCGCCAACTACGCTGATGAAGATGCAATTGACGAACTCAACTCCGCAATTCGCCAAGTAGTCGAGGAAGGAGGCTATGATTTCCACGGGCAAGTCATGAATCCCACCCTCGCGGCCGCGGGCAACCCAAACAACGCGGTTCACCCGGCATTCCGAACCGCCATCATGCATACCCAGGCGTATGATATCAATGCTTGGTGGGATACTACCGCGCCAGTTACTTCGGTTCAAGAGCAGACGGCAAGACATGATAGGCTGCAGAGTTATATCCAGAATTGGAGAGACATCACACCTAATGGAGGGAGCTATATGAATGAAGGTGACATGCAGGATCCTGAATGGAAACAGTCGTTCTTTGGAAGCAATTATGCGAAATTACTGCGTATCAAAGAAAAATGGGATCCTGATGGCGTATTGTGGGTGATTAGCGGAGTTGGCAGCGATGCATGGGAGATGAGAAGCAGCAGTGGTGGGGGAAGGGACGGCTTATTCACGCAAGACGGGAAGCTGTGTAGAGCTAATGAATAAGAGGATAGTACGAATGTGAAGGTGAGTTAGAAATCGGGTTACCCCTTCCATTCGTATAAGGCCATATGTTTCGCCCTCTTGAGGTGTCAATGCGCACGTAAAGTGGCCTGCTGGCGACGTCTCGTTTTCGATTCGAGAAGCCCAACCGGGGTTCCATGTGAAAAGTAGTCCTCTGCAGGTAAGGTCCTGCACCTGAATGGAAGTTTTCCCGACATTCTCGTGGTAGATGGGACGGAGTACCCCAAGTTTGTCACTACATTTACTTAGGTGAACCCGTACTGGACTTACCTTGATATTTTAATCGCTATATATGATTTAATTTTGAGCTTTTCCTCCACGAACATTGCTAGCGCAGTTAGTTACAAAAGATCCTCGAGGTTGTGCCTTCTCGCCAAGCGAGCAACTTGAGGGTTGGAGGTCACAAACGTGCGGCGGTTCGAGTCTCCACCGAGGCGAAAGAAAATGCGCTTGCTTAGTCTCTTCAGAGACGATATAAATAAGCTTGTGGTTTTTCTTTTGCTTATTCTTTTCTTCTTTCTATTTTTCTATTTTTTTTTTAATTTCCTGTTACGGAACTCCCAGCAAGGAGAGAGCCTCTAAATATGATTTGATACTGCAAATAGAACCATGGTAGTCTCCCATTCCTGACACACTTCTTCTGCTCCGTGCTTGAGCTTGTCTGTCAGAGCTGAAGAGCAAATTCGACTACGCTTGGCTCGTATTCTTCACTACTGAACTAAATGAGCTGTCTAGGGTTACTACAACAGAAACGTCACCTTTCAAACTAGTGACCCATTTCTTCAATAGCATCTTTGGTCCTTTGATTATTGATTCTATACCTGTTCTCCTATTCTGAGGCTGTTGTGCGCTCTCCTGCCTCGTCTTTTGCATGCCATCCACTTTCACGGCCAATATCTTGATATATTCAGAGTTATCTGGTACCGTCTGTCGGGGAGTAGGGCGTTATCAAATATTGATAGTTCTCATAAACGTCTCTCGGATCGTGGTAAGTCCTTGGGTCACATATCGGACTATTGTGTCCAAGTTTGCTCTACTCGGCCCACTATTCCTAAACGTCAATGTGTTAGAGTCGAACAGTGCGAGTGTATTCGGCTCCTCTACATGATCCATAGAATGAGAAGGGAGTGCATGGTATGCGCTAAGGTAGGGCTACTTGAGCCATTGAATAAGATAAAGAGGACACTCTGATTTCTTAGCCTACTTTACCAGTACTCTGACACTTGCTTTTGGGCGTCTTTTTTCGATTATTTCTTACAAGAGAAATTGAGTGTACGGTGGCAAACAAGCGCTTTCTTGACGACTTGTTTGATACTTTGGCCATTATTTTCATGCACGTTAACCTAGTTTTGCGCTGTAGTGTATCTCAGTCTCAGTAATTCACACGTGGTTCATTCTCAGTCAGCGTCTTGATTGTGTGAAGCACGGGATGTTGCCGCATGTTGACGGTTGTGGTCAAAGTCTGTCTGTCAGATTGTAGCTCGAAAGCTCTTAGGTCGCGCGTTGCGTTCCTGAGGTAAGAGCTGACTGGAGCGATAGGCGCTAGACAGTCGTGTCAAAAAAGGCAAAAAAGAGAGTGCCGGGAACAAAAATCGAACCTCCCCCTCGTAACCCCCAACTCCTTAGAGCTGCTTTCAAGAGAGACCCTAGCCCGAGGTGCGTTTATACGAATTTGTGGATAATTGGTTCGATGGATTATTTTGCTTTTAAGAATTATATATATAGGTGGAGAGGACTGGGGCGTTCTGGTGTACGCGAAGTTGTTTGTTTCACTCTACATAAACCGCAGAACAAAAAGCGCTAAGCTACTTCAAGAGACCCCAGGCCGCCTGTCCGTCATATCGAACTCTCACAAGAACAAAATTATGAAGATGCACATAAGGCTGTGAGATATTTATCCCAAATCTCAAGGAACAGTGAGACTTTTCATGCGTCCTCCACAGCCATTCTGGTATTCCTTATTTGGCTGCCCTGAAATCCCTTACACTTTGTGAACCGCCCTCTGATACACGGTGCTTGTGCTTCTCTTTGAATCCTGTCGGTGAGGGAGACAAGCTGCCGGTATCTCTCTTCAGCTCATCTCGCGAGATTTTCGCTCCTCCTCAAGCTTTGCGAGTGGGGTAGGAAGTCCCTCTTTCGTATTACTCTTTCTATTAGTCATCTCCCAGTTGGGCGGCTTGCTCATATTTGCTTTGGTTTTAGTATTTGGGGACGAATCAATGTAGCTAGACTGGTAGGGATGTTGTCAACTCTAACGTAGCTTTAGGGTCGACGCTCTCTTCGCTCTTGTATGTGATGTCATCCTACTTATGGAATATATTTTTGACTCTCCATTGAGAGGCTCATTCGTATGTCAGTCATAATATTCCCTTTCAAAGGAGCAGTGAGTTTGCAGAGGAATGAGTAATTGTGGTTGTTGGTGGCGATGGTACTTGTGTTAAGGGTTCTGGCTATGAAAAGAGTAGGACCGAACCCAGGATGATATTCATGTATACAAAGGGATTCAATAACTGGTTCTTTGAAATGGAAACTATTCATGTATGGTGAAAACAGTGATCAAACTACCCGACTTTGTTGAATACGACTGCCATGCTAGGTATAACTCTTGAATAAGATCCCCTGCACTATTTGTGTTTTGTTCTTAGATAAGCTCATTACTAACATAAACCTGGATCCACTTCATGTATCAGCATCATGGCCACAAGTTGACACGCTAGCTAAAAAACCTCGGTTCCACTGCACATGATTCCCAACGTAATCGTATTGGCAAAGCACGTTGGTAGATGGGTCGAAGTCCTCCTTATCCATCACAGGGAAGTTTGGTCCCTAATATGAAGCATCCGAGTCGCTATCCATAGTTTCGTGGATAAAAAAAGTTGTTATTTGTGCTGTTGCTACTTCCGCGGAGCCTGTTAGGGTCGATCTGACGGCTCCCTACGAAAACTACTGATAGCTCTTTTTTCTTTCTTTTTGCCTTCTTAGAGAAATGTGCTTGGGGTGACTTGCAAGATCGAAGCTTCGCACACCTACACGACGTCTCCGAAATTTCCCTACTTGAGGTTGCCGGGTGATCTGGTAATGTGAGTAACGAATTCAAGGGTGCGTTGGTGTTTATCCATGTATTTGAGTCGTCGTACACACTGCTGTCTTTATCGTTCAGCGTGACTGGATGGCCTTGGCCACTAAAGGCTCGATTCCAGCCCCTATAGTGAATGAATTCCTTGATTTCACCAAGTTGTCCATCCATTTCAATAAGCAACTCATAGAGATATCGAGGAGACAGAAATGGGGCATATTCCATCAAATTGGCAAGATTAAGCCTCGTTGGAAAGTCTGGTATGTCTGATACCATGAAACCCGGTTCCACCTCAGCCTCGATGCTTGGATATACGTTGGGCACGTCCATGAGCGCTAGGGATCCAGATCCACTTAGGCTGCATTGAGATGATGGTGTTTTATATTCTGAAGTTTTACAGGAGCCCTCGGACTGGTTCCAAGGTTTTGCCAATGATGTGTCTGTCAAAAGCCGATGAACCCTAGTTTTAGGGCGACGTCGGGCGGGTCCATATTTGCTATAGTAATTAGTGTTGAACTTGAACAAGGCGAGCTAATCATACGGAGAATGCGCTTTGGAGAGAAATGGTCCGGCTCTTCCTGCAAAAGAGCCTGTCAGAGCTGCTGAAGCCTTGTTGCGCTTGTAATCTTGGACTTTGGAGCTCAAATTCGGTGGACTTATCCGATATCCAATTTGTGGTATCACCATGCTTGTCTTGAATACCGGCAGAAGGTTGAGTGGGCGAGGCAGTGGGTAAGATAGCGGCAGGCGGCTCCGGAGGGCAAGCTACCCAGGTCTTTGTAGAGAGGAGCCGCAGAATATTTTCACTTGTTGCATATAAATGGCGACTTTGGAAGCTCAGGCCATATGGTAGCTCTATTAAGTGTTTGCAGAGTGCCATGATGCAATAGGTGATGGCATAAGTGAGGGAAATATGGGGTGATGGACGAGGGAAGATTCCCAAAAAGAGCGATTCAACACCAAGAGACACAAGATACAAAAACCATCTTCTTTGTGCTGCAGTGGTGCAGTGGCGTAGCAATGAAGTAGGACGCCAGAAAAGGAAAGGTTGCCATGGATTGGAAGGAGCGATCACTGGGGTGGACCCACTGCACCTTGCCCAACACAACGCAGCAGCAAAAGTTGAGACCATCTTCCAGTAGAGGAAGAAGGAGAGTGGCATGTTGTTTCTCCCAACTCAAACGCATCTCCTGTGCTCAGTCACAGCTCGCGAAGACACGGTTCGAGCTTTAAGGAAGCAATCGAAAATATATGACGGCATGGCGTCGGGGATCCCTGCCACGCCCAGCCACGTGCTGCGCTCAACACCACCTGGCGGACGCGGCCACGACCTTCTCAAGCACGCCGTCTCCTCGTATATCCCCCTCCTATCTGGGTCTCTATGACTGCCCGCGCCGCGCCGCATGGGATGGCACGAGCGCATCGTCTACTATCGTGATTTTGCATATACCGCTCGACGCATACGGATGGCGAGCGGCAGTGTTGGCCAAGTGCCTGCCGCGACTTATGCCGAGTACGTCCACCCATCTCCAGGCCTTCCGCGCCATCATTACTCCCATTTTCGCGACGGCGCCGACGATGTGTCTCCACGCCCAGAGCCATCGAAGCCATGTATTCCAGTGCGACCGGCTCTGGCCCATCGTCTCCATTCCCAGCGCCTCCACGTGCGAGCCAAAGCTAAGTTGCAACGCGACAGACTCCTCTCCGGCCCCATGATCGACGTCTACGTCGGTGAGGCCAGGCGCCATTGGGCCCTGCATTACAACCTCCTCTGCCATCATTCCGAGCGTCTCGAATCAGAGCTACACACCGAAGGCGAGAAAAGAAAAGAGAAGCTCGAGTTGCCTGACCATGACCCTGCCGGCTTTGAGCTGCTGGTAAAATGGCTCTACCAGGGCAAGCTGGACGATGTCTCTGACCTGGCAGACGCGAACCAAAAGTACGAGTACGCCGTCAGTTGCCACAAGCTCTACCTCCTCTGCGACCGCTTCGAGATGGTGCAGCTGAAGAACGTCGCCATGGACCAGTACCGCAAAGGTCTCAACCAAGCTGAGCTTGTGCCCGACGCCGAGGAGATCGATGAAATCTACCGAAAGAGCCCGGCAGCCTCGCCCTTTAGGCGGCTAATGACACAGATAGCTGCGCGCCAGATTATGGATCCCGAAAATGATCGTGACGTGGAGACGTACCGTCAGTGTTTCGAAAACAACCCTGACTTTGCCATAGACTTAGTCAAGGCAATCAAAGACGGGACAGGTGGCACGCTGCTCGATGATCCCACTGACGCTGGCCATGAGTGTGCCTACCACGACCACGAAGACGGTCCCAATTGCCACATTAAGGGCAAGGGCAAACAAAAGCAAGGTAAATAAGTGTCCTGCATCGCATTCGCACTAGTCTCGCTCAAGCCGTCCTTTGCGACGAAGAAGAGCTGCTACCCTCGTCCTTTGGTTCGTACACAGAAGATGCATGGTAACACGCATTGACACCAGCCCTCAAGGCCTCAGCCCTCCCCCGCGACCCCAAATCCGCCAGCTCCGATCATTCCGCAAACTTCGTCCCACGTCTCCTCCCTCCCCGCCGGCATCACCCCTCCTTAATCCTACAACAACCTCCCCGCCACGCTCGCCGCCAGGACGAGGCAACGGGCGTCGGTCCTCTACGCCGTCGCCTCACAAGCCCAGCTTCTTCAACAGTCGAGACATCAACCGAGAACGTGACAGCCAGTCCCCCGAGCCCGAAAGAGCAGAGAGACAAGTTTCGCCGAGTCACACCCTTAGAGAAACACCTTCCAAGCCCAGAGCTCTCGGAGGAGACCCAGTCACACCCAGCCCCCGCCGTCCACCACCCAAGCTCAGACGACGAGCCTCTCCATCACCAGGACAATAGCAGGCGTGGCACCAGTGACGGAGATAGCAACGAAAGCTACAAGACTGCCGAGCAAATATCGCCCCCTAGAGGAATCTGGCAATGGGCGAAAGCTGGTACAGGAAGGTTAGGAATCATTAACAGAATCCCCCATCCTTCAATTATGACTTCCAAGGCAGTGAACGCAGCAGTAAACGGAGCACTGGAAGGAGACAAGAGTGTCACGAAAGATGATTTTAGCGTCCCTTCGTCGATATCGACGGAACCTGAAAATGAGGAGCGACGAACTGAAGCTGCAGCTGCTAAGATTGAAGGGTTGGGAATTTCAAACAGCACGGTTGACCCCATGTTCAGCCAAACAAAGGGCTCTTCAGATGATCTTGTTGCCTCAATTAATGGCACCCCTTCACCTACAACCATGAGATCCGAATCATGGACAACAGCTGGAGACAGCCTGATGAGCACAGCTTCGAAAGAACGAACTCCACCCACAACGCCGTCGCCAGCTCAGCGGAAACAGCAAGTCAATAATGTCGAAACCGAACAGACACCGAGCCCCCGCCGCATTCCAAAGTACAAAATCGCACTCGCTGCCAACATTCTCTCTCCTTCACGTACGGCTTCTTCATGATACCCTGTGTGCGCCACTTTTTCTTCTTTCATTAACAGTATAGCATTCTTGGTTAAACGGTTGGACGATAAGGGATATAAACGAACTAGCGAGAAACGGCAATGGACATATAAAAAGGTTATTTTTTGTAGTATAGTATTCGGCCTTTAATCTTGATAATCCACATTTTTCATACGTTTTTCACTTCCCGTGAACGCTTTGAAGGTCATGAGTTGCTACATGCAGGTGAACATTCAACCTCTAAGCCAGTCAGTTGCTGTAGGAATCGAGGAAAGAATTGATGTACCTCAGGCAATATCTGCCTCAAGCTTTTTGAAGTCTCTTTCTTTCTCTGACGGAGATAGGTTTCTGTCCGGCAATACGTCCTCAGTCATTGTATTTCACTTGGGATCAAGGGCTTGCTATGTCCTCTTTGGAGAACGAGCTGTGCCTTTAAATCCGAAAACACTCCAAATGACATTAAGATTCGGATTTGTATACAACGGCGCGTTTATGCTAGGCTAGGCCTTTATTTCTGAAAGATAACTTCAGCACTTATGGTTTCGCACCTTTTCCATGGTGGTCGTCAATCGTGATTCCTTATCAACTTCTGTTTCTCATTCCTTTCCTACTTCATCATTATTTCTCTTGAAGCAAAGAGAGTGCTACTCAATCAAACTCCATACTCAGCATGCTGTTTGAAGTTTATGATAAAAAAAGAAATAAATACGTGTGCATGTAATTGTGTTAACGACTCTACGTAGTAGGGCAGAGGCCCATTCTGTTTTTTGTAAGGTGTTTGATTTAAGATGCCCCCTTTCAGCCCAAAAAAAAAGCCAAAAAAAAATTAATTTTTTTTTCTTCAAGGAAATGAATTGAAGATCGAACAAAACATGACTCGCTACCGTTTAGGCTTCCGACCTCTGCGATGCCTTCTTCCTACCGTGGTAGTACCCCCAAGCACAGATTGCGATTCCAACCGTGATACCTACAGCTACTATCGCGGCTGTGAAAACTCCTACTACGACTGCGGGATGCGAGGGCTCTGATCGGGGGATAGGAGAGGGAGAAGTCACTTGAGCCATGCCGAAATTTAGGAGACCCGTGCCGTGTAGAGGACGCTCCTCTTGATTATTACATAGAGCTGAAGTATGCATAGGGGTTGCGGCTGGGTGATGGTGGTGATGATTATGGTGCGTGTGGTTATGATTTGCTGGTGTTGGGGTCGGTATCACGGTAGGTGTGACCGAGGGGATGTATGGATAGAAAGGCGCCATGTTTGAATTCAGATTTTCGAGCTTGTTTGCCTTCGTGATCGTTTATCGATTATGTCGCAGTTGTATTTTGGCTTAGGGAGGAAGGATTTCATGACACTGCATAAATAGTGTCCGTTGAGAAAGGCAACATTGTAAAGCAACAATACTGAGACATGCCTTCTTTAACAATGTTATCCCTATCTACGTAGCGAGATACCATATGTATTAATATCTCCGTTCTTTCAGGGCTTTATTGACTGATTGGCTGTATGAAGCCAGACGAGACTTTCACTTTAAGTACGCAAAAAGATTTTGATGACAGTAGTGTTTCCCCTGCTGTAACTCCAAAGGGAAAATTTTCAAGGTTCTAGAACGAAAGCTAGCAGGGCCAGAGCCTGGCGTAACCTTTTCGCTTAAGTTTTTACAGCAAAGGAAGCGCTGTTATCTCTTTTCCTTATGTGTCAGCTTTTTTTGATACACAAAACGCGGACTTACGCCCTGCACACTAAGAATGTAATCCCAAGATAGAAGCGCTTTTCCTGTTACAAAACCAAAAACAATAGTAAAAGATCAATCTTAAAGGGGGCGAAATTCGAACACAGCAGGCAAATCCGGGTTTTCCTTACATATTCGGGGTTTATTTCTAAATTTATACAAGCAGCATCTCTAGAGCTGCTTCCCGTTTATAAACATGAATCTTAAAAAAAACGGGGTTTAAATGTTGATAGCAAATCTAAAGACTGGCGGGTGTTCGTAGAGTAACGTAATGTAAACCCTATATTTTCGGCAACGCTTGTGATATTCTTAATCAACACAGGGGTATTTTAAGATCTAGTACTTAGATGATATAATGCACCATTTAGTGAGCAATAAAAACGCGTAAAAAGGCTAATTTCAAGTACCTATCAATCAATTAGAAGAGTCGTGGTTGCTCAGGGGCAGGTGATCAGGCAGTACACCAAGACATCGAGCCGGGTTGCAGGACTGGATGTTGACGGCCGAGAACTTCTATACGTACTGAGTGACGTGGGTTGTTACGAAGTTCTTTACGGGGTTGAACTACTCTATAGACTAGTCCTCAGGGTCTATCACGTTTATCGCCCTTAAGATCCTGTAAGCAGCTGGGACTATATCACATAACGGGTTCTCACTATATAAGAGCGTCATATATGTTTTCTACACATACACTCCTACACAGACCTATACATACATTCAATACAATCAATTCTATACACTTGCCACTTCCTTACAGATCCTGTCCTTGTTCTTAATAACGCTAAAGAAGAAGAACAATATAAACTAGGCCTCCCTATTCAACTTTGCGTTACTTATACGTTTTTTCAAGATAGCCCAGTATAGATCGGAGTTTATCTTCCCGAATATAGACTGCATCTCCCTCTTCGAGAAGATGTACTCCTGGGGCTCGTCCGTCTTCGCGAGTCTCTTGAGGGCCTCCGCGACGCTGGTCGAAATCTGGACGGCCCTGTGGACCATGGAATCCGTACACTGGGGGTCCCTGGAGGAGCTCGCCATGTTTAGGACCCAGTTCGACCTGACTTGTAAACTAGCATATAGATAAGGTGATGAGTCACGCGTCCTAAGCTGATACAGCCATAGCTAAATTATGTGCACAAATTACAAGTTAACTAATGTCCATGCCCTAGTGGAGACATTACCCGTGAAGAGACGGCTCGCGCTCCAGACCCTTGGAGGGTCTCGTTTGCAGGGTTACAAAATCATACTTATCATAATAAGATTCTACTATCTTTTCCTATATACATTCAAGACTCCGAAAAGCACTACCGCTGTGCTAGTTAAGCTGTCGATCGTTTCGTCAATGCTGATAATCGCCACCCCCACTCTACCCCCTGGTCTACTCGCGACCTTATCGGCCTTTCTAGATCTCGGAGAGTTAAAAAGAAAGCACTACTAAGAGAGACTATATTGGTAACTTATAGAGATATACTGACCCTAAAAGGATGTATGCCGGCAGTTTTGCTGCGCAAGAGGGCGAGACTCCTAAAAACCTCTTGACGTGGTGGAACGCTTTAGTATACTGAACCTATGTATGGACTTGTATTAGCGCGCTCATCGTATTCTTGTATTATATGGTTCTAAAAGCTCTACTATCCTTTCCTCAGATTAGACTCGAAAAGTATATGTAGCGTACAGTCACAGTCTTCTAGAAGCGTCAACCACTACGTGCGCGGTAACGTTGTTTCCACATGTCCTCTATTCCTAGCGCTGCGCCGCAGTGCCTTGCTTCACAGCTCCTCTATTTCGCTCTCGTCCTCCCCTCACCCAAATCCCTTATTTCCGTTAAGCCAAATGGACGAAGCTAGTCGGGTACTGGCACAGGATGTTCTTCTAGGTGTGAATGAGCGCCCCTCTCGAGCAGCAGCTCCACAATCGTCTCGTGGCCTCCTTCTGAAGCCGCACGGAGTGCGTTATCATACAATCCACCTTGCGCATTAATATCGGCGTTATTGTCGAGTAGTAGCTTTATAGCCGCCTCGTGGCCTCCGTATGAAGCCGCCTGAAGTGCGTTACCGAAGAGTCCACCCTGCGCGTTGACGTCGGTATTGTTGTCGAGTAATAGCTTTATAGCCGCCTCGTGGCCTCCTTCTGAAGCCGCCTGGAGTGCGTTACCAAAGAGTCCACCCCGCGCGTTAACATCGGCATTATTGTCGAGTAGTAGCTTTATAACCGCCTCGTGGCCTCTGTATGAAGCCGCCTGGAGTGCGTTACCGAAGTTTCCACCATGCGCGTTGACGTTAGCATTATTGTCGAGTAGTAGCTTTGCAACCGCCTCGTGGCCTCCTTCTGAAGCCGCATGGAGTGCGTTACCGAAGTATCCACCCTGCGCGTTGACGTCGGCATTATTGTCGAGTAGTAGCTTTGCAACCGCCTCGTGGCCTCCTTCTGAAGCCGCCTGGAGTGCGTTACCGAAGAGTCCACCATACGCGTTGACGTTGGCATTATTGTCGAGTAGTAGCTTCACAACTGTCTCGTGGCCTCCTTCTGAAGCCGCCTGGAGTGCGTTACCGAAGTATCCACCCTGCGCGTTGACGTTGGCATTATTGTCGAGTAGTAGCTTTGCAACCGCCTCGTGGCCTCCTTCTGAAGCCGCATGGAGTGCGTTACCGAAGTATCCACCCTGCGCGTTGACGTTGGCATTATTGTCGAGTAGTAGCTTTGCAACCGCCTCGTGGCCTCCTTCTGAAGCCGCCTGGAGTGCGTTACCGAAGAGTCCACCATGCGCGTTGACGTTGGCATTATTGTCGAGTAGTAGCTTCACAACTGTCTCGTGGCCTCCTTCTGAAGCCGCCTGGAGTGCGTTACCGAAGAGTCCACCCTGCGCGTTGAGGTTGGCTTTA
>Ga0247757_10001693_pt1 | contig 13469 bp, 11 predicted proteins | sample UWRJL126311R4_FD_180929 | JGI IMG/M metagenome (GOLD analysis project Ga0247757, IMG submission 180929) | Plant litter microbial communities from Arlington Agricultural Research Station in Wisconsin, United States - UWRJ-L126-311R-4 | ecosystem: Environmental > Terrestrial > Plant litter >...
AAGATAAAATATAGTGCAGGATCTGCCGCAACAAAAAGACGTGTCCAAGAAACCGTTAAGAGATTGAGCGAGTCAACCAATATGCTATTTGATAACCTCCAGTTTGTGTTCATCGATGATCCCAACCCATTCGATGAATTTTTAAGGTCACACAATCTTTCATCTACTGACAAGGATGACCATTTTTTGGCGACTGTAAAGTTCTTCAAGGAATCACATCCTTTAGATGGTGTTATAGTATTAACCAATGACTTAGGAGTCAAACTAAAATGTAAGAGGCACGGTATAGAATTCATCAGTCCGGAATCTAAATATGGTGTCGTAGAACCAGACGAATCCTCAAAAGAAATTAAAAAGCTGCTGTCTCAACTTGACCGTTTACAAAATCTGCAACCTGTTGTCAAGATGTGTTTTCCAGGGGGTGAACAAAGGCAGATTTTTGATTTAGAAGAGCCATGGGACGATTATGAATACATAGTAAAGGAAAAGATGGAGGAGATTCGAGCATCCAATCCGCATATAAAGGCAGAACCTACACCAGACAATGAATGGATGGTCGCACTGCAGTTATATCGGAAAACGCCCGAAAAGGTTAAAAAATATAATGACGCTCTTGACGAATTCTACAAAAAGTACGAACTCTATTTGAAGCGCAGTGAAGGAATGAACTACAAGAAGGCATTGACAATTCAGTTGGAGCTTGAAATTATGAATTTCGGTACAAACCCTGCGGAAGACGTGGACATTTATATGCACTTTCCCGACGGATTTACTTTGTTGACCAAGGATCAATATTACAGCGGAGAGATGCCACCAAGTCCCCCGGAACTTCAATATTATTCTCTTGCTCCAATAGATACCCAGAGTATGCTCTCTTCAATTATAGGTAGCTCATTCCCTCGCATCAACACTGATCGGTTTTCAATTAAAAAAACCAACAGTTACGATGTCGATGAAAATTATGAATACATCAAACATAACGCCACTTATTCTTTTCGAAAATTGTATGTAATGTTTGATTCATTTGAAGATGCTAAGTCCTTTGAAATCACTTATACGATGACGGCTGGCAACATGGTTGAGAAAACAAATGGCTCGCTCCAGGTGATCCTTAATAAAATTGACAGGGATGAAGTGGAAAGAAAGCTGCTGGAAACACAAGATTGAGATTACTATCAAATCAAAAGTTTGGGAAGGGTTTTGAATACCGTTTTTAGGGGCAGAGGATTAAAATGGGTTCGACCGGAATCATTAAACGCTTTTTGATCGACGCTGTTGTGATAGGCCTTTTGATAGGTATTGATTGAATAAATTTTTAGATGCACTTTTTCTATTTCGTGCAGTTCCTTCCACCAGACATTTTCAAAATCGGTTTGTGGAATAGTACGTAGCGAGGTGAAGATGTTTTTGATTGCCAAAGAAATCATTGCATAATGCTTCTTAAGTTTTTGAGGATCTTTTTCTAAAAAAACCGGAATTGAAATAGTCCAATCGCTCTTAGCAGTTTGTACGGTTGTTATTTCTCCTGATGTTGCAATTATTTCAATATTTACGGTAGCGCCAGCGGTTAGAAGTGTTGGAGCCGTTCTCGCAACTTCGCAAAGGAATATTTGAAGAATACTTGAAAACTCTTCGCTAATGCCTGTTAGTGCGTGCGTATTTTCGAAAAAGATTTTCCAGTCGATATTGAGGGCGTTGAAACTTATTGACCTTAATTTACCTGCGTCGGATAATGGTTCGGCTGTGAGTATGTGAGTGATACTTTTAGTAATTTCTTCAGGAGTATTCAACTTGGATTTCAAATCTGCAACTATTGGCTCACCTAATTCCTGCCATAATTCTCCCCATATTTTAGTTCGATAATCAAAAAATATCTTTACCTCAGGTGAAAGTTCTGTAGCCGCAAAAATTAAAAACGATATTTCGGCCATCGTAATATTAAAAAGTTTATCCGGAGGGTTGGTCAGCCAGGAAGGGGTGAATTCATTTTTCGACTGTATAAACAATTCAAAATCTTCGAAAGCTGCAAACCAGGCGCCCTGTTTGAAATCGCCAGCAAAAAGTAGTGCTGTCGCCTGTGCAAGCCGTGAGAAATATGTTTCATCATTAAAGTGCCAGATCGCCCAAATCGAACTCAAGGCGTAATATTTGCCCGCTATATTCATCCCAATAGCATAGTAAAATTGGGAAAGGTTCAATAAAGCCAGAACGTACCCTTCTTTTGTTGGTTCCAACAACCATAGATCTTTTGCTTTGTGTAAACAATTTATGGCCTGAAGCATATTCTGAATCCCACCGGCTTCCATATACCCCACCGCCCTGGAAACCATTTTCTTAGCTGATACGTGACGCTGACCAGCTTCATTCGCAGCCTTCTCGGCCTCCTCTAAAAATGCTTCTAATGAATTGATGGCCGATTGATCTAAGTTGAAGCTGATGAAAAGGTCAATGATGGATTGCAAGATGCCAAAAAGAGGTCCGATCGAGTACAGTTTAGTTTGGGCGAGTATCGGAAGGATCTGACGGTAAAATTCCAGTGCCTCTTCTACAACTTCTTTAGACTTTTCTAAATTGGTATCAAGAATAAAACTTCCCTTTAGCTGAAGAAAAGTGCAACGTTCATCCGGATCATTTGCATCGATGATACCTTGATCCAGGAAATTTGATATTTCTTTTAGCCATTTGTCAATCTCGTCGAAGGAAATGTCAATTTGTTTTTTGATTGCAAACGGAAGAATAATTTGGAGAAGATGGATGTCATTAGAGATATCGGTGAGCAATAGGCGATGACTCCAATTGTCAAAATAGTACCGAATATACTGCTCATATCCTTTGAGGCTCCCAATTGGCTTGCCATTTCGCGGATCCGGATTCAATGCCATGAATAAAAACTCGTAGGTAGCCTTGCGTCGATGAACAGGGTTTGTATTCTTGTCGTTTATATAAAACGATAAGAGTGACATCCACAATTCTTTGTGGTCGGCTTCATGAAAGTTTTGGCGGTAGTACTGGCCGGCTAATAAAATTTCATAAAATTCACCGGCGTGGAAATCCGTAACTGTTTTCTCTGATAACCATTTATCAAATATTTCTGTGTACCATTTTTGTTTGTCGTCGCCAGCATTGAGAAGCGTAACATCAAGTAACTGATTGGTTAGCTTTCTGTCTTCTGGATCATTTTGGATTGCGTGCGTTGTGACCTGTCTGTATAAAATTGAAAGAACGGTATCTGTGTTTTCCGATACTGTAATAGGTAACTTATCAATAAGGGCCTTGATTGCAGTAATCTGATTTTCGATGGCCGAATCAACACCGATTCCGTCGAATTGCCAACGAATGGAGTTTATGAAATTATCCAGTATCTCATGCGAAAGGTTGTTAAACACATTCCTGGCTTTCTGAAATTCGCTTTTGTTATCACTGTTAGTTCTTCCTTCCTGATCATGTTTTAGAGATATATCTATAATTCCAATAACTCTTGCTCTTACCCTGTCTAATGTACTACCAATAACTTGTCCTTGTTCCTTTGCCCAGGCCTCCAGTAAATCTGCGTCGTTTCCTTTCACTACCTTTCCTACGATTGATGCATTAGTTTCAAATGAGAATGTGATCTCATCAAACATATATTCACCTTTACAAAACAGTAGAAAGAAGTTTACGATTGTTTGCTGAATTTCCTCTGAAGCAAATGAGAAGTTGGTAGAATACAATTTGATTTGTCGGAACTTCGTCTTTTCAGCAGTTAGACTCCTTTGGAATATATCTTCCTCATAATCGCAATATATAACCTCATTTATTCGGGTAACCCGGTTGGAAAGCCACGTTTCAAGTGTTTTTAAATGTTGAAATTCAAAGCCTTTAAGTGTGGCAGTAGCGTCTCGCTTTTTGGAAAATATTTGTAGTTGTGATAATCCCATTGGTAAATTGGTACTAACTGAGTATTAGATTGATTATAAAGCCCGTGCATACCAAGCCCAAAAGGAACTGGAAGAGAATAATTAGAGAATATCCGGTTTTTTTAAAATCGAACTTTTCGAAATTAAGTTTAATTCCGAAAAATAAAGCTCCAGTATACAATAAACTGGCCAAACCGGCATAGAAGCCTCTAAACGGTCTGCCCTGATATCTGTCTGTAACCCACTTTTCAATACTTTCAATTTTGTACGCCAGGATGACGTATTTTAATTTAAAATAGTTAATCAAACTGAACAAAAACATAAATCCTAACGACCATAATACAATTCGTGCTTTGTCATATCCATAATTCCACCAATAGCGGCTTAAAAAATTAAAAAATCCGCCTTGCATATTTCGGTAATCAATATCAACTGCACGGTAATTCGCTGATTCGCCATTTGCCTTATACTTTTCTAATAAACCTTGGAAAGTTGCAGACTTTGTATTTTCGTCAGCGTCCGGGTTGAAGTATAGTGAGAAGAATTTATAATCTATGTCTAGTTTGTTTGGATTAACGCCTGCAATATTTAAAGCAGTTTTATTAGTAGTAGTAGAATCAAAATAGGGCGACAACAAGAACTTAAAAAACTTATTTTTCATCCAATTCTTTTCTACAACCTTATTAAGAACATTGTATTGTCTTAAAGTTAAAGCATTCGTAAATTTTGAATCTGAAATATCAATCGTATCAATTTGCATTCTATAGAAGTTGATGGTTTGAAATGATTTTAGATCCATTTTGGTCGCTGATAATTTGTGATTAATTATCCCAAAATCGAATTGGAGCTCACTCAAGGAATCCACCTCGGTGGGGAATAATGAAGGGGTAAATAAGGCACTTAATTCAATGCCTCTCATGAAATTGCAAGAGCTAAAAATAATATCTTTTTTTCTTGGAAAATGATTGCCACTTCGAAAAAAAAGTGGTTCTTCGAAAGTGCAGATTGAGAAATGAAGTCCTGTCTCATAGGTGTTGTGTTCAAACAATGTGGACTGTATAAAATAGTCTGATTCAAAATGGAAGCTAGGAATATCTATCCCGTTAACTTTTCCTAGTTTGAAAGAAGATTGCAAAAACGCAACTTGACCATTGAATTTATGTCTGCTAATGGAGCCATATGAATACAAGGATAGTTTATTGAATACAAGTATTTTGGGGGATTTCAACTCTCTCCAGTACATGGTTTCGTATGAGAGTGGATATATTTCGGTTGGCAAGTTCAATTCAAATCCGCCGACTGCGCCGAGAATGTCTGGATCTTTTGGCCTTATAAGCATGGAGGAATCAACAAAGATGGCCCTGGGATTTTCATCGCCGATTGGAACAATGGGGTAGTCGATTGTAAAAGAGTTTTTTGAGGATGGTACTTTTTTTGCAGTTAAAGAACAGTAAATAAAAATGTGGACAATGAGAAATAGAAAAACAATGTCAGCCGCAATAATGATTTTTGAGTTCATGATACAGTGATTTGATAGTTTTCTAATTTTTACATTCAAACGTTCTATTGGCACCTGGCTCAAACTAAATTGTAGTCCTACAATATAATTAACTTTTATTGAGTTAGGTAAATGTTTTACTGTAGTTCATTGTTTATTTGGTCGAATCCATTTGCCATCATCGATGAATAATCCAACTCTTTGGATTGTTATTTTCAATTGTTCCTTTTCGTTGGATAAGCGTTCCTACACTTTTGATGCAGCTTTGTGTAACAAAAGTCAAAGCAATGTTCTCTTCGTATTCCTGGACCAATTACTTCTTAATCATCGGCATCCTCCTAGTGATATACATATTGATAATTGCTTTTCTGTATTACCGAAAGGAAATGAATAAACTGTTCTTTTCCAGGAGCGAAGCTCTGCGGGAAATGATTGATAGACCAGCTACCGTGCCATGCGATCCTATGCGGATGGTGCAGGAACTGGTAAGCGAATTGGGCAAACTTATACGCAACGCGGCGGAAGATGAAATGGTACAGGCTGAACTATTCTTTGGCATGAAACAGGTGACGAAAAATTTCCTGATCCTTCGGGCTACTGAATTTAAGGGTAGAATCAATCAATACATAAAAGATGAATTTGAAATACGTGGGCTGCAAAGCTTAAGCGCCGAGCAGTATGAAGCTTTGTGGAAAGATTAGTCAGGGTCTGCTCCATCCACTGTGAAAGTGTGATATGTGAAAAAGAAGTGGATGGAGCTTTTGAAAAGAATGTAAATGTACGTGATGAAAAGAATAGTGTGTCTGGTTGTACTGGTTTTGGCTGTGAGCAATTTGTTTTCGCAGGATGGTAATGCGGGGATACAGGATGCGAATCAGAAAGTGAGAAGTTATTTCATTTCGGGGACGCAGCTGATGTATGCAGTTGGTGCCATTGTTGGTTTGATCGGTGCGGTGAAGGTGTTTCAGAAATGGAACGCGGGTGATCATGATACTGGCAAAGTGGCGGCTGCGTAGTTCGGGTCATGTGTATTCCTGGTGGTTGTGGTGACGGTGATCAAAGCATTCTTTGGAATATGAGCAGCAGGCGGGCCAGGCAATTACCCATCATTGATATCGGAGGGACGAAATTTTATCTCGACCTGCGCTTGAATGAATTCAGGGAGTTTGACAATTTCGCTAACCGCATTGACCTGGATGATCTATATGAAACAGTTACCGGTGGGCTGGTGTGCTGGTTTGATACAAAGGAGAAGAACCTATTTGCAGGAACGCATAATGATTTCTACGCTAATAAAAACGCAGTTGAAATCAGGCTGCCTTCACAGCAAGAAATGGATCCATTGGGATTTGTCTGGCTGATGGAGGACCAGGGTTGGCTGAGTGCGGAGGATGCGAAATATAAAACAGCGCAATTGTTGGATGAATATATTATTCATGAAAACGGGATGATACTGCAGCGCAAACCGCCGGACAGGCCACTACTTGAGAAAAAAGTAAAACGAAATCATAAACCAAGAGGAAAACGATTATGAGTGATAAACTGCAGGGCCTGTTACTGGGCTATATCAAAGAAAACAATCCTGACCTGTTGATGCAGCTGGATGAGGATGATGCGCTGCATGCGTGGGTGATTGAAAAGATACGTGAGGTGGAACTGGTGCTTGGCGATGCGAAGGCCAGACGTGTACCTGACAATGAATTTATGGATCTGATGACTGTTGACCTGAAGCCATCGAAGTTTCATTATATGCGTGATCTGCTGGAGGATCAGTTCCCGGAAGATTTTGACCAGTTGCTGGCATCAGGTGAGTTGCGGTTTGCAATCATTCAGATGATCGGGTTGTGTAATCATTTGTTTGAATCCAATCCTTTGCGGGAAGACATTGATGAAAATGCGCAACTGGATCATGCTGTGAAAGCTGTTATGACTGATTACCTGCTTGCTGTTCATGAGTAGTGTTTACCAAATCAACAAGGGTGTTAACCAGCCGGTGGTTTTCAAAGGACTGAAGGCGCAGTGGATCTGGTGGCTGGGCGGAGGGATCGCGGTGTTGCTGTTAATGTTTGCGGTGCTTTATATCATGGGCGTGAACCTGGTTGTCTGTGTGGGTTTGATTGTGGTGTTGGGTGTCTTGTTGTTTACGGTTGTTTACCGGTTCAGCAGGAAGTATGGGGAGTTTGGGTTAATGAAGGAGATGGCGAGTAAGTCCGTGCCAAGTGGTTTGATGGGATGTTCGAGGAAAAACGTAGCGAAGAATTTGTGCGATGAAAACTGTAAACGAGGTATTACCCATCTGGTCGGTAGAAAATGATGCGATCCTTTCAAAGATGGGTGATATCACTATCGGCTACCGTGTTGAGTTGCCTGAAATCTTTTCGATGAATGCAACTGATTATGAAGCACTGCACCAGGCATGGATCAAGGCGATCAAATTGATACCTGCGCATTCTGTTCTGTACAAACAGGATTGGTTTGTGGAAGCGAAGTATGCTGCAGATTTTTCCAAGGAGGTTTCGTTTCTGTCAAGAAGCAGTGAGCGGTTTTTTAATGAGCGTCCTTACCTGGAGCATGATTGCTTTTTGTTTTTGACCAAGAAGCCAAAAGGCAGACAAGAAGTAACCTCGTTATTTTCTACGCTATTGAGAAAGCATATTGTTCCGGTAGAAACATTGGATCAGCAGTTCTTTGAATCGTTCCTGCAGAGTTGCGGGCAGTTTGAAAGGGTTTTGTGTGATAGCGGTTATGTTCAGATGAAGCGACTGGAAAATGGCGAGCTGGTAGCAGCTGTTAACCGGTATCTGAGTCTGGGTGTTGATCCTGTTGTGCGTGATCTATCCTTTGAACATGGTTTGAGAGTTGGTGAAAAACATTGTGAGTTGTTTACGATGGGAGATGCTGAGGGTTTGCCTTCGAATTGTGGTTCACGAATTAATTATGAAAAGTATAGTACTGATCACACAAAGTTCTCTGTTGGATTTGCTTCGCCGCTTGGGCAATTGTTATCGTGTAATCATTTGTACAGCCAATACTTATTTATTGAGGATGCGAGTGCGACAATCAAAAAAATGGAATCGAGGAAACTGCGGTTGCAGAGTTTGTCTGCTTACTCGAGGGAGAATGCATTCGGTCGCGATGCTACTGAGGCTTTTCTGAATGAAGCGATTGGTACGCAGCGATTTCCAGTGAAGGCGCATTTTAACGTGCTTGCGTGGACTGAAAATAAAGACCAGGTTGGTATGATTCGTAACCTATGCGGAGCCGCGTTTGCGCAGCTGGACGCAACGCCCAAGATTGAAACTGTGGGGGCACCCCAAATTTACTGGGCGGGAATACCCGGTAACGCAGCTGACTTTCCGATGAATGACAGCTTCGATACTTTCTCGCAACAGGCGGCCTGTTTCTTGAATCTTGAAACCAACTATCATACTTCTGTCAGCCCGATTGGAATGCGTTTGAGTGACAGGATTTCCGGGAGGCCTTTGCATATTGATCTTTCTGATGAACCGATGGCGAAGGGGATTATTACCAACCGGAACAAGATCATCATCGGGCCATCGGGTAGTGGTAAGAGTTATCTCACCAATCATATGGCGCGTTCTTATTACGAATGCGGATCGCATGTGGTGATTGTTGATGTGGGTCATTCTTATCGCGGGTTATGCTCAATGCTTGGTGGGGTATATTTTACTTATTCGGAAGCTGAACCGATTTCGTTTAATCCATTCTTTCTGAGTGAAGGTGTTGTACTTGATACGGAAAAGAAGGAGAGTTTGAAGAACCTGCTGATCGCGCTCTGGAAAAAAGATGATGAGGGATTTAACCGGTCGGAGTATGTGGCATTGTCAAATGCTTTGCAGTTGTATTATCAAAAGGAAGTTGCGTTTAGATGTTTTGATTCGTTCTATGAGTTCCTGGGGTCGGAGTTTGTTGAAATTTTACAAACACACAAAGTTAAGGACAAGGATTTTGATGTTTCTAATTTTCTGTATGTGCTGCGGCCGTTTTACAAAGGTGGTGAGTTTGATTATCTGTTGAATGCTTCTGAAAACCTGGATCTGTTGTCTGAGCGGTTTATTGTATTTGAACTGGATAATATCAAGGACCACCCGATCCTGTTTCCAGTGGTAACGATTATTCTCATGGATGTGTTTATTGCCAAGATGCGCAAGCTGGAGGGAATCCGTAAAGTGTTGCTGCTGGAAGAGGTATGGAAGGCACTCGCGAAAGAGAGCATGGAGGAAGCAATCCAGTATTGGGTGAAAACGATCAGGAAATATTTTGGAGAGTTGTGGTTGGTCAGCCAGGAGATTGAAGATATGATCTCGTCTGCAATTGTCAAAAACTCGATCATCAACAACTGTGATTGTAAAATCCTGCTGGATCAATCCAAGTACCAGAACAAGTTTGGGCAGGTTCAGGAATTGCTGGGTTTCTCGGATAAGCAAACTGAGCAGGTGTTATCCATCAATAAGGCGAACGATCCATTTGAGAAATATAAGGAAGCATATTTCTCGGTATGTAACAAAGTATACCGGATACAGGTATCGCCGGAAGAGAACCTGTGTTATACAACGGAACAAACTGAAAAACTCAAAGTGATGGAGGCAGCAAAAAAGTACGGAAGCATGGAAAGAGGGATCAGGTCGTTGCTGATGGGTTTGGTTTTTGTGTTTGTTTGGGGTTCCTCGAGTGCACAGGTTCCCATCATTGGGGACATTATCGCGAGGGTTGTTAAAGCGATTGACCTGAAAATCCAGAAGCTGCAAAACCAAACGATGTTTCTGCAGAATGCCCAGAAGGAGATGGAGAATAAGCTCCATGCTTTGAAACTGGGAGAGATCAAATCCTGGAGTGAGAAACAGAAGGCGCTGTATCAAAATTATTTTGCTGAGTTGCAGACGGTGAAGTCTTCGATTGCGAAGGTTTCGTTGGCGAAGGATGTGATCGGGAAGCAGATGGAGATCATGCAAGAGTATCATGCTGCGAGGAGACAATTGGTGCAGTCGTATTTAAAGCCTGATGAAATGGAGCAGGTGGTGAAGATCCACCTCGAGATTTTACAAAGAAGCATGTACCACCTGGAGCAGTTGCAACTTGTGACGGGTAGGGGAACGCTGGTGAATGATGCGGGGCGATTATTGGTTGTCCATAAAGCGTCTGCGGCAATGGATTCCTGCCTGGCAGAAATGAAGCGATTCAATTTTGATGTGTTACAGGTTAATCAAATGCGGTTGCGGGAGAAAGAGAATATCCGGAAAATGAAAAAGCTAATCGTGGTGCCATGAAAAAAGTAATTGTATATCTCCTTGTTTTTTTCTGTTGCAGAAATGGATGGGGACAAACGCAGGAGATCCAGCAGCTGGTGATGGATATTGAAAAGCTGGCGCAACTGAAAGCTATGTACCAGAGCATGGTTAACGGTTATAATACATTGATCAAAGGTTATGGTGATGTGATCAACCTGTCGAAAGGGAATTTTGACCTGCATAAAACTTATCTCGATGGGCTCATGGCGGTGAATCCACTGGTAAAGAAGTATGGGAAGATCAAATCAATTACTGCCAGCCAATTACTGATCGCAAAGGAATACAGTGATGCGTACAGAAGATTCTATGCAAGTGGATTGTTCAGCGCTACCGAATTACTGGCAATGAAAGCTGGTGGAAATATGATCCTGGATGAAAGTGTAAAAGCCCTTGATGAATTACTGGTGATCGTGACGCCTGGTGCTTTACGAATGAATGATGCTGAACGGATTGCAGCTATTGACCAACTTGATGAAGAGATGAATGCACACCTGAAAGCGTTGCGGCAAATGTTTACGGACAGCCAGCAATTGCTGTTACTGCGTTTGCAAAACCAGCGGGACGTGAAACAAATGAAAATTCTAACCAGGAAGAAATGAAGAGTCTTCAATTGATACTTGACCAATTATACAAAGACATGATGCCGATGTGCAGCCAGTTGATTGGTGTGGCGAGGATCATTGGAGGGTTTGGTGCGCTTTGGTATATCGGGATTCGGGTATGGAAACATATTGCCAATGCAGAGCCTGTTGATTTGTATGGCTTGCTGCGTCCTTTTGTTTTAGGATTCTGCATTTTGATTTTCCCTTCTGTGATCGCGCTGATCAATGGTGTGTTGCAACCGACAGTTAGTGGAACCGAAGCCATTATGAAGCATAGCAATGAGGCGATAGAGAAATATTTGATGCTGAAGGATGATAGTACGATGGGGATCGGTGCACTGAACCCGGCGAACTGGGTTCGCGCGCTTGTGCGTGAGATACTGGAACTGGGATACCAGGCCGCGGCACTCTGCATTAATACCATCCGGATTTTTTACCTGATCGTGTTGGCGATACTGGGGCCGCTCGTTTTTGCCTTGAGTATTTATGATGGCTTTCAGCATACGGTTACGGTCTGGCTCGCGCGTTATGTCAATATTTTTTTATGGTTGCCTGTGGCTAATATTTTCGGGGCGATGATTGCGAAGATCCAGGAGAATATGATCCTCGCAGATATGACCAGTACGGGGCAGTATGATATGACGGGAACGGCTTACCTGGTTTTCCTGCTGATCGCTATCGTAGGCTATACGACTGTGCCATCTGTTGCAAATTATATTGTCAATGCGGGTGGCGGGAATGCGCTGGTGCATAAGGTCAGTTCGATGGCTTCCAGTGCAGTGAAGTCGGTTGGGATGGCGGCGTCTGGTGGCTCGATGTCTGCGGATGCATTTGGTAACGGCGCTTCGCGGATGAGTGGGAGCATGGCAGATAATGCGACAAGCAATAATTATTTCAAGGATAAAATCGGTGGCAAGTAATGTTCCGGCAGGCAAAGAATATTGATAGTGCGTTCCGGTATGTGCGGGGATTTTCTGTGCTTTTGCTGGTAGGGTGTTTCGGGATGTGTGGTTTTATTTTGGTTAAGAGTTATGAATTATCTGCAAGACTGGAGAATAAAATTTACATACTTGCCGGTGACAAGGCTTTGGAAGCGTATGCTTCGGGCCGTAAGGATAATGTTGGGGTGGAGGCACGTGACCATGTGAAGATGTTTCATAGTTATTTCTTTACGCTTGACCCGGATGAAAAAACCATTGAATCTAATCTCAGCAAGGCGCTCTATCTCGCGGATGCTTCAGCAAAAAAGCAGTATGATAATTTAAAGGAGACAGGTTATTACGTTGGCGTGATCTCCGGTAATATCAGTCAACAGATTTTAGTTGATAGTGTGTTGGTTGATACGCGTATGGAACCTTATGCATTCCGGTGTTATGCCACCATGGAGATTATCCGGCCAACAAGTATTGTTATACGCAACCTGGTCACACAGGGATTTTTAAGAAATGTATCGAGGAGCGATCACAACCCGCATGGGTTCCTGATTGAAAAATGGGAAACGCTGGAGAACCGGGATCTAAAAACAGAAATCAGATGATGAAACATTCCCAACAGTTTTTGAAACGAAGAAAATTCCTAACGGTATTGCCATTGATCGTGTTGCCATTTCTGACGGTGGTGTTCTGGTTATTGGGCGGGGGCAGTGGGGTAAGTGGGGCTGCTCCTGTTAAGTCAGGTCTGAATACACAATTGCCGGATGCGAAGATCAAGTCTGAGTCGGCTTTGGATAAACTGAGTTTTTATGCGATGGCTGATAAGGATTCTGTGAAAAGAAGTGAGCAGATACGAATGGATCCAAATTATGGTGCTGCCGCTATTCAGAAACCTGTTGGGAAAAGGATTGTGGTAGATCATACGGAAGAGATGATTAACCAGAAGATTTCATTGCTGCAGAAAAGGATCAGTGAACCTGCGCATGTTGAACCAAGGGCTGTTGAAGTTGACAACCCAGTTCAGTTGACTCCAAAAGCTGACCCGGAAATGGAGGCGATCAATAGTACGCTGGAGAAATTGCTAGACGTGCAGCACCCGGAAAGAGTAAAGGAAAGACTGGTAGAAAAGAAGGGAGTTGTGTATGCGGTTACTACAAGCAATGACAGTACCGGGGATCATTTCTTTGGAAGAGAGGCTGCGAAAAAAGCTGCGTTTTATTCGAGTGATCATT
>Ga0247757_10001694_pt1 | contig 13466 bp, 10 predicted proteins | sample UWRJL126311R4_FD_180929 | JGI IMG/M metagenome (GOLD analysis project Ga0247757, IMG submission 180929) | Plant litter microbial communities from Arlington Agricultural Research Station in Wisconsin, United States - UWRJ-L126-311R-4 | ecosystem: Environmental > Terrestrial > Plant litter >...
ACCGAGACCCACACCGCCTCTCGGTCAATTACTCCAGTAGAGGTCGGTAGCAAGCGCAGACACAGTACAAGTAGGCATGGGTATCCCGGGTGGTGGGCTTCCTATCACGAAATCCTTCAGCTCTATCTCAAGAACCCTGAATCGCTATTCACGGCATTGACAATGATTTGCTACAACACTGCGCAAGCTTATCTCTTTCCCGCAATTATGGTGCATGCTGCAATCAAATTTGGATTCAACAGTACCCAGAACGGATATATCATCTCGATCGCAGCCGCAACATCTTCGATTTACCTGCTGTTTTCGCTCTTCGTCATCCCGAAGATTCAAAGAGTATTTAGAAGAACAGTTGGACGGGGAGTAGATGGCTCCACGAAAAGAACGCGGAGAATTTCGGACGGGATAAACGCCTTTATTTCCTTGCTATTCCAATTGGCAGTGCTTCTTTGCTTCAAGTTTGTACAAAAACCAACTGAACTGTATGGCCTGACAGTTCTGGTGGCTTTGGGTCTTTCAGCTCCGAGCTTCATCAAAAGTTATGCAGTAGCATCAACCAGTGACAAGGAGTCGGCTTTGGCCGGGATGGCAGCCATGGAGAGCCTTGGAGCCTTATTCTCACCAGTATTGCTTGGAGCAGTGCAAACACTACTACGCCAGGGAGATTTGTTTCTCGTGGCAGCGTCGCTAGTTGGTATGGGTATATTGTGTTTGATTGTAGGCGAAATATGGAGGAATCGAAGTGCAGCGGAATGTCGGGGGACAGGTTGAATATTGCAGTCATCTCTGCTGCGCACACTCTTAGTCGCGTATGAAGATAGCATAGAGGTGCTAGGTTACCAGGAAATGAGTCTCTGACATGAATGGTTTTGCGATTGGCAGGTTGGGCTTGGAAGTTTTACTGTAATTAAGAATGGCCTGGTTTAAAATCCGGTTCACTGTCATTAGATGAAACAAAGGAATGTAGCATTCCGAATCTCTTTACAGGTGTGACTACAAGTACGCGTTCGGAGCATATAGTGGTATCACAGGAAGGGACTGAATTCAAGACCTATGCTGGTTACCAAATCGGGCAATGACCAAGGGGATAATATCCCAGTTTACGTGATATAAAAATCGATTGAATGCAGATTGTGTGACCTTACGCATCGGAGTCTACTTCTGATGTGATCTCCCCAAGAACTTTCAGGCCTTCAGCAGTTCAGTTGTCGTCTCAAAGACATCGCTGCGTGGCACCTCGAGCAGCTCATTGTCTGATAGGCCCTCTGCAACGAAGTCGCCACCAAGGCCCTCTTTGACGCCGACAAGCAGCCCCAAGGGGCGGACGGCTCGCATCCTATCCATGAATGTTTCCGCCGTTTTGAATTTTTCTTGAGATCTTTTGATACACTGTTCCACGCTGTCGTGAGAAAGGTTCCAATCAGAAACGCCAGTGCCCAGCTTGTAAGCGGCCAAAAGTTCGTTCATGGATGTCTCAAATGACGAGATATAGACGGTTCTGTTCGCTGTCGCCTCGAGTTTATGAAGAATCTTGGGCACAGTTAGACCAACCGTGCTCATGGTGGTGACGGAAAATTTGTTGTCGCCCTGGTCCCAGATGGTGGCCGAGTGTGTCTTGGGATCCAAGCCGTAGAAGCCCGTCTGGACACATCTGTTTGGGAATCAGCGCTGCCAAGTTAAACCTTTTGCGTGGTTTTCGACTTACAGATCATGGAATAGACCATTGGCTACAGCCGTGTAGCTCCAACCTGGGGTGCTTCCAACCTTGGATTTGACGTATTCGAGCAACCTAGCCTTGGACGCTGTAACAGGAAAAATCTCGCGCGCCTCTGGGAGATCAAGACGAGCGCCCCAGATGGAGGGAATCAAGCGTTTGACGCCTGCCTCCACCGAAGCATCCACCAGCATATTGTGGAACTGGGACTCGGCGGCGAGGTTCAGCGATAGCACCACGACATCATGACCCTTGAAGACATCCAGAAACTCGTCCTTTGTGTATGCATCGCTGACTTTGACAACGTTGGTATTCGGCGGGAAAGTGGCCGTCGAAGACTGGCGCGAGACGACAGTTACGTCAAAGGCGGGATCGGCCTGCAAGGCCTTGAGAATGTGCGGGCCAAGATGGCCAGAACCCTGCCTAGGTGAGCATGGAACAGTGAGATAATAGATTCAGAACCCACCCCGACGAGGACGACTTTGCGGAGAGTGGTAGCCATGGTGACAAGCTGGCTACAATATTGCAAGATGAATGCACAGTGGTGGATAACAGCTCCCGTGTGCTGCTCTTCAATCACCAGCCGTACCCCCCTCATGGAGTGAGCGTGGGGCTCGGCAGCCGAGGCATCCGTTTGTGTAACTCAGGCAGCCGCGCCCCTTCTTCGCCCCTTCCGCGCCGCTTGCGCGCCGCTTCCGCGCTGCTTCCGCAGTCCACACAGTATTGCGCGATTTTTCGCGAACCCCCAACTCGGGAGATGCTGATGCCTGTTTGAAAATACCTGGAGCGAGTCGGGCTCCATTGCAGACTCACGCCTGCAGAGGGCTGCAAGGGGCACTTGTGATCTCCAGCTACTACCCGTACCAGCCAGCTACTAGTCGCAGCCTCCTTACGACTAACTCGTGGGTGGTACGGGTAGGCGCAAGGCCCTTGTAGGATCAACTTGTCCGCCTCGGGGACCGGACCAGAAACATTACCCACCTAACACGTTAAATGTACCCAAGAAACAACGAATAGTGTGCTAGGTGCTAGAAGAAATAACCGAATCTACGCCTGTCTAAGAGGTAGTCACGCATCTGCTGTTTCTCCGGCACTAGAATGCTACTAGTCGATACTGTTCGGTGCTTTCAGCACGCTAGATGCCGACAATTGATCTCGTTGAATAGAATGACCCTCGATATATGCTGATACTCATGTCCGGTTGCCGGTACACCACCGAAATCTCTAAGACCATCTATCATTACTTGTTCCAGAATACAAGCAAACACAAAATCGTCGGACTCGCCATCCCCACCGACACAAACCCTCGATATGGAACCTGTACTCGTGTTTTTCCTGCTTCTTTTTATCGGGGCACTGGTTAAACTGAAGAAGAAAGAAAGGCCCAAGGTTTTTGAGTTCGTACAAACGCAGACTGGTCCCACAAACCCCATTGGAGCGGCTATAATCAAAGGGTACAAAACAGTAAGAACATCAGCCCCTCCAACCAGCCGTTGTGGCACTTCCTAATACCATGAGTAGATTACTAAAGTCTCCGAGCGTCCTTTCTTCGTGAATTACTGGCAGAAGGACTACCTTGTGCTACCTGTCAAATATCTTCCCGATGTTCGCCGAGCCTCCAGGGAGCACCTTACCTTTGTGGACACCATTGCGGATGTTTTCTTCATGTATAATTGGATAGGCGACTTGTTCAAATCCAACCGTATGGTGTTTACGGTTATGAAGGGGATTAATCCCCAAATCCGTAGGTAGCAAGACGAACATGGCTGCGCTAGATTCTGACCATGACGAAAGCGAAACTATCAAATTCAATGTTTGAGGAGGCCAACTATGCTTTTGGAAAAGAATTTGGAGACTGCACGAGTACGAATCGGCCCCTATCTCTATCTGATTGAAGAGAATACTAAGCAGTTCACAGACCCGAACAACTTGGTCGCCCTCGATGTAATGACCAGGATATGCCTTCGTGTGATGACCCGTGTCGTGGCCGGCACAGAACTCTCCCGCGACGAAAGCTTCCTCAGCGCGACAGGCACATATCTTGGTGGTAACTTTCTGACCGGCTTCATCATGCTCAAAATGCCCTTCGGATCCCAGATTCGCGACATCGTGGCCTGGCCTCTGTGGAAATACCATCAGACCTTCAACCAACAGAGAGTACTTAACATAATCAAGCCAGTCGTAGCCAAACGCATACAAGACCACGAAAATGGAACGCTTGACAGCAAGAGATTCGATGCAGTGACCTGCTCGCTAAAGCTATTGGATGATTATCCGTTTGACAGCAGCAGCAAGTACACCCCGGTTCACACACTCAGTCACGAAACGCTACAACTGATTTGGGCAGCGGCGCAGTCACCAGCAATGAGTGTCACGGCCATCTTGTTCAAGCTACTCGAAGAGCCACAGTATATGGAGCCATTGCGGAGCGAGGCACGAGCCGCAGTGGAGAAACACGGATGGGGTGACCCCATTTTCAATGAGCTCAGTAAACTGGATTCCTTCATTAGGGAGACACATCGCATGTATCCTGCGTTCTCACGTAAGGCGCGCACCAAGTCGTCCCTTTCTGCCAGCTTGTTTGTGCTGATAATGTCCAGTCAACGCGACACGCTACGTGAGAGGCGAACCCTTTACCTTCTCCGATGGCTTGACTATCCCTGTCGGCACGCGCATCGCCTTTCCGGCCGAGGCCATTCAGTGCGACCCCGATGTCATAGGCGACCCAGATGTCTTCGATGGCTTCCGATTCGTCAAGCTCGCTCAAAGTGACAAGCGACAAGAAGATGGGGTCAACCGCTGGATGGCGAGCCACAGCAGCTTCTCAAACATGGCGTAAGCTCTGATTGTTTTTCTTTGTTTCGAGCCCCGGGTGACTTACCATTTTTCCATATTTGCCGTCTGTATCAAAGCTGTGGGACTGACGGGGAACCTACAGGTTTGGCTATGGGAATCATGCTTGCCCCGGCCGTTTCATCGCCATACGGCTTCTCAAAGTCATCTTGTGCAAGTTACTACTCGAGTACAAACTAGAGTGGGACTTCAGGGATGGCGTGCCGCCAAGGTTTGTTATCGAAGGTGTATCCATACCTAACGTCACCCAGAAGATAACTTTCAAAGCCATATGAAAGGAAATAACTGCAGCATCGGGTGCAAACCATGGCTGGCGGCCAACTTTGGTTTCGTTTCCCCTGAACATATTTCCGCCTGTAGCTATCATCTGATCCAGGTGTTTGCATCAACGCTTGACTGATTTAGTTTCAGCTTTTCGGGCTAGAATGAGGCCGTTCAATGATGTTCAGATTATCTTCGCCTCACATTTGCATATTTCTATGCAGTTGTAACATGCCCGCCGAGGATTACTTTAATAGAGGCAAGGTGTGCTGGATTCATTTGATTGTGGTAACTGGTCAGACAAAACACTAGAATCAGTACTTCTGCATCAATCAATTCACTGCTTCCTGACTATACATGAGGGAGCAGTGTATTCCCCCTTCTTAAATGTTTAAATTTAGGAGACCTATTATTACCTATGGAAAAGTGGCCGATAATGATTGGAGGACATTCTTCGTCTGAAAAAAAGAGCACGACATATAGTCACGTGACCAAAACGTACTTGGAACCTCTCCTCTAGGCGGTGCTCTTTCCATGAGGAAACATGCTACACTGCTACTGTACAGATTACAGAATATTCAACTATGGTCACTTGAGATTGGCAGAAACATTCATCTGAGCAGTCGTCGACTTGACCACGAAAGCGTAGCTACAGGGATCCGTACTACCCAGTCTCCTCTGATCTCTAGAATTTATTACTGCGACTTCGAATGGAATCGATAATGAAATTGCCATCCACGACTGCGCCCTCAAAGCTGAAACCTCTCGTGGCCTAATCACCCGGACTGAGTGTGGACCGAATATCTTACAGACTATTTCTTTCCTCTGAGAGAACACCATATCGCTGTTTGTTTACTTGCTCAATATCGAGATCCCTGGGTAGGGTGTGCATCTGTAGCGACTTGAGGGAATCATCACCATCTTCCGTCTTGCTACGTTGAGATTTGCCGGGTAGACTGGTCCTCGAGCCGACCCTTGATATGAGGCGGCGGAGCGAGCTCACACCGTTGGTAGAGATTTCGGCCCAAAGAGCAGGCATGGTGGGGAGACAGGCAGTGATGATGGCAATGAGAGGCTCAAGTCCGCTGTCGAAGGGTCAATATTCTGGGAGGAAGATGTGAAGGGGGTTACTTACCCAAGTGTGATTGTGAGAACCTGTTTGCGGGCTGGATCGTCCATAGGGTCGTTATTTGCGCGCTTGACAAGTGTTGTCAAACTCAATCCACAGGCGCTACCACTTTGATTAACCCAAACATCCGCTTAGCATGATTCGTTTTCACCTACACAAGACCGATGCACAAGACACCAATAACATGAATCTTCCTTCTCGTGGGCATCTGCAAAATCCACAGTGACGGCACAGCGCAAAACAATATATAGAAGTCCGTCCCGGCGTTAACAGCTGCTGTGGCGATGCCTATGTGCAGACGGAAGGGAATAGTGCACCTTGCGGGAAGGATATTGTGAGCACCGACTCGCGGAACGCATTGGGAGAGAAGGAGTACAGTGAGGATGAAATATGCCATCGCGTTCAAGAAGATACCAAACCAGATAGCATACGCTGTCTTTGGTCTCGCAGTTCTCGGGAAGAGTCGTTTGATAAACAGCAGAATGGCCAGTTTGGCGAAGAGGTTGGCTGGATTACTGAGAATTTGCAGAACGATGAGAATCTGGTAGGCGTTAGCTTGTGCTTGAGGAGGTCTTTTGGTAACAATACATACTACGCCAACCTTTGGTTCTGTGAAGGTGACGAAACGAACGTCCCAACTATGCGGACCGAAGGCTTTGTGGTTAAAGACTAGAATTTCATTAGCAACTAAGACTGTCTCAAAAACATATGACCTCAATCACTTACCCCAGATGGTTAACCCAATGAGGGGAACGCTGGCTATCAAGGACAAAACCGTGAAGATATCATCCCAGCCTGCGTGTTTGGTGATTGAAACACGCACCCATACCCTTAGAGTGACGATAATTGATGCAAGAGCTAACAACACAGACATGGCTGCAATAGCCTGCGGTCCAGTTGAATCCGGATTGTCAAAGTTGGGTGGCGCGCCGCTAGGGTTTGGCATTAGCGGGAAGTTCGCCAGCTCCTCGGGAGTCATGGGGGGTAATTGGGGTGGTCCAGGCATGGCGACGGTGGATCTCAAAGAGAAGGTTTAGGTGAGGGCGAATAAGCACGGGACGAGAAGAGAGGCGAACGAGACGAATATAAGGCTGAGTGGACAAGGGGAGGGAAGCGTTACTGGGACGGTGTTCAGGCGACAGATACGGTCTGACGTGCATGTCGGGGATGATTCGAGGACACAAAGGTTACACCATAGGCCCAGAGTCCGCAGCAGGGAGGGGTGCTGCAGACCTGGGTGGCGAGAATTTCCATAAATCCGAGTTAAGTACCCACCCATGCCTCTCATGCATTTACGCCCCCGGCTTGCGTCCCCATACAACGCACATGGGATAAATGGCTCCTCTCTCTGTGAGCTCTACCTCCAAATCACCAGGCATGCTCTGAATCTGCGCAGCGGACAGCGCTATGGTTCCTTCGGGCACCGCTATCCATCCATGTTAGCGCCGGCTTGTCAAGCCGCTAAGCGATAGACGGGCAATACAAGCACTTACTGCCTCCGAATTTAGCCAGTCCCCTGGCTGCAATCATTGTAGAATAGACGCCTTGTCTGGCAAGCTGCTTGTTCGGGTTTATGGCCCCCAACTTGGTATTGGCAATGCGACTTTGCACGTCCTCAAAGCCCGCAGCAGAGAGCATACCGGGCAGTTCGGTACCGAGGTTTAGGCTTGCCCCGTACGTTTTAAAGACGCCTTTCATGACCGTAACCAAGTTGCGCATAGCCGGACCGTCCTCTTCGGGTAGGTTGTTTGTCGCTTCGATAAGCTGCATCCAGCCCCCCGGCTTGACCAAGGCAGCCAATTTCTCAATGACCTGTTGACCCCCTGGTCCTGCACCGACGAGAGCTAGGCGCTGATGCACAAGGTCAAAGCTACCCTTCCATTCTTCAGGCCAGGGCTGGTTCATGTCCTGGACCTGGTATGTCTGACCGGCCGGAGGGCTGGCGGGGAAGTTGGATCCTTCGAGGTCCGTACCGACGAACTGATGTTCAACTGGCGCTGTTGAACTGGCGAGATCACGGATCCAAGTTCCTAGTAGGTCAGCCCACGTGCGACGTGGGGAAGCGCTCGGTAGGCGAAACCCATGTTGGTACGTACCGTCTGCGGTGGCCGAGTCCAAAATGCGCAATGGCTTGGACAAGTCAACTGGCGCAAGCACTAGGCCGCCCATTTCGTCTTTAATAATATCGTGCTGGTTAGAGAGTCGGCTGGATTCCTCTTCGGATTCAAGGACATATTCTGTTTGCTTAATCGTCATGATCGTGGGATTTATTTGGCGTCCTTTGCTGTTGCGTGACCGAGTGCTACAGTTGAAGCTCACAAGCAGCTGTGACGGCCACGGCGCGTTTCTTTTAACTAAGTAGGTAGCCGGCCGCCGGCGCTGCGTCGTCACTTCACAGCTCGGAGCCTTTACGAGCTTGTGCAGGCACCAGCAAATTTGTATTGCATCCGTTTCGCAGGTGTGAAACAATGTCTCGTGCAGAAAGGCCAGATGCGACGTTGATCGGCATCCAGCGACCTCGGAATATACGCCAGGGGCTACAATACAATCTCGTCTCGCTCACATGCCCAGCGGTGGTTGATGGCTTCTTGTAGCCTGACTTCGCGATCTCTGAGCCCGACTATACCAGCGACACAATGATCTTGTCTTTCCTGCCGCACGAAGCAGTGTTGGCACGCAACCTCAATTCTACATCACACTCTTCAAGTAGTGGAGTCAAGGTTGTGTTGCCAACAAACGTCGTGCATACATAGAGTCGTAGTCTTGACAATGATCATGTGACTGCACAAGGTATTAGTCTCTCCAAAGCTAATGCAGAGGTCGTCACAGTAGAGCAGCAAGCCAAATAACTTCTCAGCCTAACATCACTATGCTCTCTGTCGATTAAAACATCGGGAATGGTAGATCCGCCCCACCTCATCACTTCAGAGTTCAATGCGAACAATCTGAACCAGTGTTGAACACCCTCAAGTCCACTTGCAAGCCTACTTCCTACCAAAGCTGAAATCGTTTCAGGAGAATCGTCAGACTTCAAGCATATAGTAGAGAAAGTATAAGGACTGTGCTGGTTTAGAGTGACACAAGTTAGCCGGCTACTATGAATATCGTATTGTGGTTACTACGTAGCAATCCCAATCTTTCGGTGAGACTTTTGTAATCAACTACGAAATTAAGTAAAATATCACTCCTGAAAATAGGATATGAGGTTGCTAGGAATCTGGAGAATGATCCATCACACAATCTCTTCAAAGGAAGAGTTTCCAAAAAGGTTCCCCTATTCAGATGCGGTGCTCACAACCCAGCTTGCGTCCTCGTTGAACAAGGCGGAATCGTCAAATTCATGAACGCCCCTGCCGTTGCTTGCAGCATACATCGCAGTGTTGTAGTGACGGATATAGCGGGTAGGATGGTTCCAGGAGCGAATTGAAATTCCCTAGCTATTAAGTCCAGGCTCTGTGCAAAAGGTAGCATCCTCATTGAACTATTTCCTGTTATTGACGGGTTGAACCTAGAGCTTAGAGTCGCTATATATAAGGGAATTACCAGTAGCAGCTCCGAATTCAAACGAGAAACAAGTATCATTACTAAGACCGGCGCGGACAGTCCAGCTAGCCTGCGTCGAGCTACCTGATAATAATATAGCCAAGGCCTTGACAGCAGAGCCAGCGTACGTAATATAGCCCTAGTTAGTACTGGTCCGTAACGAGATAGACGAGCTGTAAGGAAGTGGCATGGATGAAGAATTGAATAAATTGATTGTATATAGTTCAGTGTAGGAGTCTATGTATAGAAGACATATTTAACACCCTTATATAGCGAGAACTAATTATATAATATAGCCTTAGCTGCTTATACACCCCCTTTAGGTTCGAACGTAGTTAGAAGCTAATTTGATATTTGACTATAAGTCCCCCACTACCTATTTCAAGACAACTATAGTATATCTATAAAAGGTGATTAGTCTCTCTTATTCTAGTACAGTCCTAGGTGGGTAGTCTCTACTATTATAGTTTATATAGGGTCCTTCGCCCGCGTCGCTGTAATGGTTCTAAACTATTAATAAGGGTTATTTTCTTATTATTCTTTATTTTTTCTAGGTGGTAATATATCCTTTTTAGTATAAATTAATAGGTTTTTATTAATTTAAGTATATAACTATTCTAACGCCCCCTTTACCTTCGTAAGGTATCCTATCCTTACCTATAAAGGGATATACTATTATTCTAAGTAGGGATTTAGACTATTAATCTTCGCCCTATAAAAGATATAGTATATCTATACTATATTCTCTCTTTATATATCTCTTATTCCTAATTCTTTTCTAAAGCTTAATAGTATAAGGGTTATATTAAGATAGTAGAGGTCTATAAGCCTCTATACTAATTAGTAGACTAGTATTAGCTCTTCTTTACTAAGCTAGCTAAATAGTTTATTAATCTTTTAGACCTCCTATCGTATCTAAAGGATATTAGTAGCGATATTATTATATAGAGACTATCTTTTAGCTAGGTAGAATAGTTATTTTACTCCTATTATTCTTATATATTTTATACTTTTATATAAATCTTCTCTAGTAATAAAGGGAATATAAAGTATTATTAAGGTTAGCTTCGTACTTACTATTTATATATACTTACTTAGAGATATAGCTATAGTAGAATTAATATAGTATAGATATAGAAGAGTTAGATATTATATATTTAATATTATAGTATAGAAGCTAGCTTTTATATAGAGAATAGTATAGGTAGTAGGCTTAACTCTCTAAAAACTATAACTCTAAGAGAGGTAGCCGCCTACGCCTTAACCTCTTATAAAGGAGCTATTATATTATATTGATTTTATTAGGATAAGGAGGAGATAATTAGGTATCTTATAATTTATATATACTACTCTACTATAGCTATATTTACTTAGTCTATATAATTTATAGCGTTATTAACTATTAGTTTATAGATTAAGTACTAGTAGTTATCCTTTTTATATCTTTTTTATTAGTCTATAAAGGGTACTTTATATAGTTCTTAAATTTAAATTTATAATACCCCTTAGTTGAATTAGAAAATACTAAATACTAAATACTATAGGGTCCTTATATTTTTAGATATCTCTAGAGATATATCCCCCTTTTACTTTATATATAGGAAGCTATTTTATTTAAATAATTTATAAATATATAGTACCCTATAGGATACTATTAGCTTACTTATTAGATTTTTTTATATTAAAAGGGATAATTTTAATTAAAATAATTAATTTATTCTATTTATAGAAAAGGTCTTCTATATTATTTTATAAAAGTAAATAGAGGAAATAGAGTAAAAGTATTAATTCTATAGAAGGAGAGCTAAGTAGAAGCTATATATAAAGGAACTAGAGCTCCTAGAGATCTAGTTCTACTTTAAAGAAGAATAGTATAAAAATAGGTATAGGCTCTAGTATTAAAAGTAGATAAGGTAGGTTAACTCTATTCTAGCTATATTAAAATAAGGAATAGAATAGGTATAAAGGTTTAGTAAAACTATATAGTATTTAAACTTATTAATATACTAATATTCTACTAGGGCTAGGGTTCTATTAGGGGTTTAAGTAAAAGACCTAATTATATAATAAAAATAATTATATAGTAGGGTAATACAAAAAAAGACTAATTAAAAAAGACATGATTTTTAAAAGACTATAACTATATCAATTTTAACGCTATAATAAAAACAAAACTAGATTCTTAAAGAGTAAATTTAGAATTTAAAAACCAATATTGGTAATATTAATTACTAATCAAGTTTAATAAGGAATAAATCACTAAATAGAAAGAGAAAAAAATAAAAGTTTACTTTATAATTACTTTTTAATAGGAGTATTAAATTTTTTTTTAAAATATATTATAACCTAGCTATATAGAAGCTTATATATTAAATTTATTTCAAAATCGTCTAACTAGAAGTTAAGTTATTAAAGATATAAATAAATTCGCGTTTTTAGTTAAAAATTAGATATAAAAGAATATTAATTACTATTTAATATTTAGTATACTATCCTTTAGCTACTTTAACGTTGTTTTAATATTTAGATAAAGATAATATATTATTATCTATAGCTTCTTAAGGTATTAGATCCTACTCTTCTTTTATAGTCTTTTTAAAAAATTTTATAGAATTTTTATTAACTTCTATACCTAAACTTCCTTTATATCTTTTATTTAGTCGATTTTTAAAAACTGACTAGATATTTTTAATAGGATTTAAATCAGGACTATAGGCAGGATAAGGATAAATCTTAATTTTATTTCTTTTAAATAAAGCCTTAACGTATTTCGTAGTATAGATTCTTAAGTTATCTAGCTAAAATTGCCACCCTATATAGATATTAGTCTATATTTTATAGTTATAAAGTGATATCTTTAAAGTGTTTTCTAATTCAACTAAAGGGTATTATAAAATTAAAACTAAGAACTATATAAAGCACCCTTTATAGACTAATAAAAAAGATATAAAGAGGATAACTACTAGCACTTAATCTATAAACTAATAGTCGATAATATTATAAGTTATATAGACTAAGCGAATATAGCTATAGTAAAGTAGTATATATAAATTATAAAATACCTAATTATCTCTTTATCCTAACGAAGTTAATATAATATAATAGCTCCTTTATAAGAGGTTAAGGCGTAGGTAGCTGCCTCTCTAAGAGCTATAGTTTTTAGAGAGTTAAGCCTACTATCTATACTATTCTCTATATAAAAGCTAGCTTCTATACTATAATATCGAATATATAATATCTAACTCTTTAGCCTTTTAAAAATCGTATCTTTTTAATTAGTCTTTTTTTATATTACTTTATTATAGTTTATATAATATAAATTATAGCTTACCCTAGTAAAAGGAAAATAGCGAAGCTATTTAAGAAGTAATACTTCTAGATAATACTATAGAAAGATATTAATATCTATATTACTACTTATTAATTAAATAAATTTATAAATAAGACTTTTATCTTAAGTATACTAAAAAGATCTTAAAGATAGTAGTATTTCCCCTACTATATAATAACTTAAAGATTATATAAAGGAAAAATTTTAAAGATTTTAGGATAAAAGCTAGTAGGACTAGAGCTTAGAGTTACTTAGTCCCTTTTATAAGAGCTAAAAAGTCCTAATACTATAGTTAGATTATTTACTATCTTAACTACTATTAAATAGTTTATAGTATTTAGATAGCTTATAGTACGTTAATACTATACTACTACCTAGTACTATAACTATTAAATATATTCTTAATAACTATCTTAATAACTATAGCTCTACTATAGTACTACTAGTAGTATAATTATAAAATATAGTTTTAATACTCTATAGTAGTCTATATAAACCTATATCCTATAGTCCTTTATTTATTTAAACTATTTTATCTAAAACTACTATATCTTAAATAAATACTATAATTTAAAAGGAACTATCTAAAATATTTTTTATATTTAAATATATATATATATTAGTATACGTAAGCGTTC
>Ga0247757_10001695_pt1 | contig 13456 bp, 11 predicted proteins | sample UWRJL126311R4_FD_180929 | JGI IMG/M metagenome (GOLD analysis project Ga0247757, IMG submission 180929) | Plant litter microbial communities from Arlington Agricultural Research Station in Wisconsin, United States - UWRJ-L126-311R-4 | ecosystem: Environmental > Terrestrial > Plant litter >...
GGTACCAACAGTTCTTATCGCATCCCCTTGTTCGCCTTCGAAGGGACCCCGACGGGAATCGACGCCCGTAAGGTCCTGTCCACCGATGTGTTGCCGGTGATGGATGTGGGGCTGGCCGGCCGCGACGGAGGGCAGATCGGTGCCGGGATCATCCGTGCACCGCGCGAGTGCTTCCAGGCGGCTCTCGACGCGCACACCGCTGCCTACGGCGCATCATGACCAGCTCGGGTGCGCGCTCGTTCGCGCTCACATTCACCGGTGCGAATGCGGTGGTGACCGGGGCGGCCTCAGGTATCGGCGCAGCCACCGCACATCTGCTGACGACAGCCGGAATCCGGACTCTGGCCCTCGACCTCGATGTTCCGGCGAACCGGTGCGAGACCACCGATCTACTGGTCGGACATGCCGTAGACGTCAGGGATCGCTCCGCACTGGAAGCCGCACTGCAGCAGACGTTTCCCGATGGGCGCCTCAACTACGTCGTCAACTGTGCCGGCATTGCCGCCCACACCGGGTTCCGCGGTGTCAGCGCGGGGGAGTGGCGCTCGATTCTGGAGGTCAATCTGGTCGGGGCCTACAACGTGATCGACGGTTGCGCAGACCTTCTCGGCGCCGGCGATCCCGCGGCCATCGTGAACATCACCTCGATGGAGGCCTCCCGTGTCATCGCGTTGACCAACCCCGATCCCAATCCGCACTACGCCGCCTCCAAAGCGGCCCTGGCGATGCTGACCAGCAGCGCAGCCAGAGCACTGGGAGGCCACACGCGGGTCAATAGCATCGCCCCAGGTTTCGTCGCCACTCCGATGGCGGCCGAGCATGGGGACAGCGCTGCGCTGCCGCCGCAATTGGCCGCCCGCACCGTCGTCAAGCGGTGGGCCCAATCACACGAGATCGCCAATGCGGCTGCGTTTCTGCTTAGTGACCAAGCAAGTTACATCACCGGCGCCGACATCCGTGTCGACGGCGGACTCGCCACCACCTGACGAAAGGGACGTCTGATGCCCATCAACCCCACCGCACAGAAGATGCTCGACGACTTTCGGGCGTCGGGTCGGCCCAACGCCCATCTGCTGCCCGTCGAGACCGCCAGGGCCAATTTCGAGGACACGTTCGCCGCCCTGGCGAAGCCCGAGGTTGCCAAGGTCCTCGAGGTGTCGATACCCACGCGGAACGGTGAGAACATCCGCGGCCGTGTCTATCTGCCCGATGTTTCCGGTGATTTGCCGCTGACCGTGTACTACCACGGCGGTGGCTGGCTGCTCGGCAGCATCGACTCGCATGACGTGACGACGCGGTTGCTGTCCACGTCATCAAGGTCGGCCGTCTTGTCGGTGGACTATCGCCGCGGGCCGGAGCACCGATTTCCCACGGCCGTGAACGATGCGATCGACGCCCTCGGCTGGGCCCGGGGTGGCTCCCGAGAGCTGGGGGAGCTGGGGATCGACCTCCTACGGGTCGCGGTCGCAGGGGACAGCGCCGGCGGCAACCTCGCCGGGGCAGTGGCCGTAGCCGCACGCGATGCCGGCACACACCCACCGTTACGGCACCAGCTGTTGGTCTATCCCAGCGCGACCTGTGATTTGACGATCGGCTTCGACGACGCCTACGAGGGTGTGATGCTCGAGCGTGACGAGCTGGTATGGCACCAGCGCAACTACTTCGAGAAGCCGGAGGACGCAGCGGACCCGCGGGCCTCCATCCTCAATGCCGACCATGGCGGCCTGCCCTCTACCACCGTCATTCTCGCCGAGTGCGACCCCATCAAGCCGCAGGGGGTGTTGTTGGCTCGGGCGCTGGAGTCCGCAGGCGTCGATGTCGAAAGTCGCGAGTATCCGGGAATGGTCCACGGCTTCTTTGGACTCGACGAGATCTTTCCGCTCGCCACCGACGCGATGACCTACGCCGGTCGCCGATTGGCCGCAGCACTGGAGCGGCGCTCGTGAGCTTCACTGCGGTGGTCACTGGGGCCAACGGTGGAATCGGCGGCGCGATAGCCGGCCGGCTGTGTGACGAGGGTATCCGGGTGGTAGCCACAGACGTCGGTGCTGAACCGGCACCCAACCTTGCGGCCATTGCCGACTACGTTCCGCTCGATCTGTTGGCCCAGGAGGTGCGGTTCGACGACCTGTTCGCCGCGGTCGGCGGGGATGGACTGGACTACCTGGTCAACGCCGCAGGGTTGGCGATGATGGATCACGACGGCTCCATCGTGGACACCAATGACGAGGCGGTGTGGGAACGCACCATGGGAGTCAACGTGCACGGAGTGCGCAAGCTAATCGTCGCCGCGGTGCCTCACCTGCGCAAGGGCGCCGGCAAGAGCATCGTCAACGTCGCCAGCGTCGCCGGCCTCCGCGGGATGGATTCGCCGCTGGACGCCTATCAAGTCAGCAAGGCCGCCGTGGTGTCGCTCAGTCGCGCCGTCGCATTGCGATTGGCGAGCGAAGCGATCCGTTGCAACGCCCTGTGCCCCGGGGCCATCCTGACGTCGATGATCGCGCCGATCTACGACCGGTCACCGGAGCGCCGCAGCGACATGGAACGCCGCACACCGCTGGGGCGCCTCGGAACACCGGAAGACGTCGCCAATGCCGCGAGCTTCCTGCTCTCGGAGCAAGCATCGTTCATCACCGCCGCGGAGATCGTCGTCGACGGTGGCTGGATGGCGCAGCTCAAGTAGCGATTCTGTGACTGGAAATCAGACTGCAGCTCCTCACATTTCAACGACAAGGCGAGTGATCACAATGAAAACAGATGTGGCCTACCAGCCAAGGGTGGCAATCATCGGTGCCGGATTCAGCGGTATCGCCGCGGCAGTAGCACTCAAGAAACAGGGCATAGAGGACTTCGTCATCTTCGAACGTTCCCCGGGCTTGGGTGGCACCTGGAGACACAACACCTACCCCGGTGCCGAAGTGGATCTGGAATCGCACATTTACTCGTTTTCCTTCGAGCGGTACGACTGGACGCGCACCCACGCCGGATGGCAGGAGTTGCTGACCTATCTCCACTATGTGGCAACAAAGTGGAACCTTTTGTCGCACATGAAGTTCAACGAGCCGGTGGAACAGGTCAGCTGGTCAGATGAACGGAAGGACTACACAGTCCGGACCGTTTCGCAGGAAGACCATGGCCGGTTCACCGCGGTAATCAGCGCCGTCGGTTTCCTAAACACCCCGGCCAAGCCACCGTTCGTCCGGGATCAGCACGACTTCGCGGGGCCGGTGTGCCACACGTCAGAATGGCGCGAAGGGCTGGACATGGCGGGCAAGAACGTCGGAGTTCTAGGCACGGGTTCCTCGGCCGTACAGATCGTGACGGAAGCCGAGAAGGTGGCTTCCTCGGTCACCGTCTTCCAGATCGAGCCGAACTGGATGCTGCCCAAGGAGGCTCGAGACTTCAGCCCACTGGAACGCCGGCTGAACAACCTCTCGCCGGTGTACATGTATCGGCGGTGGAAGCTCTACCTCGACTACGATCTGCGCCAGCTCCAGGCCCGCCATGCGCGGCAGGATCGCGTCCTGAACGGCAAGCGGCGGCAGGCGGCACTGGCCTTCCTGCATCAGGAGATGGCCGACCGGCCGGATCTGCTCGAGTTGCTGACGCCCGAATTCCCAATGGAAGGGCGACGGACCGTCATCAGTGACACTTACTACCGGGCGCTGAAGAGTTCGAAGGTCAGGCTGATACCCCATGCAGTGAAGGGGCTCTCGGCACGCGGAGCGGTCGACGCCAACGGTGAGGAGCACCCGCTCGACTTGATCGTGCTCGCAACGGGTTTTCAGGCCCACCAGTATCTGAGCACCTACCGGGTGGCTGGCGAGAACGGGGTGGACCTCCACGACCGATGGTCCGAAGGGGCCGAAGCGTTCCTCGGCACGATGGTGCCGGGGTTCCCGAACTTCTTCGTGATGTTCGGCCCGAACACCAACATCGTTCCTCTGGTTGCGTTTTACGAAGCACAGGCTGATTTCTCAGCCCGTCTCATCGCCAGCGCGGCGCGTCAAGGTAAGCGGCGCATCGATGTTCGACGCTCCGCGTTCTACATCTACAACGACTGGATCCAGGACCTGCTGGGCAAGACGGTGTGGGCCACCACCGAGAGTTACTTCCGTGCTGGTTCGCACCGAACGGGCAAAGTGATCTCCCAGTGGCCGACCAGCCCCACCCTGTACCTGCTGGCCATGCGGTTGCTCCGGCGGCTGGCAACAAAGCTCAGCTAACACTCCAACCAGAATCGCGAAAGCACCATCAGTTTGAACGACGCGTGTCGGGATCGCGCGGGGCGCTTTGGCGACCGCGATCGAATATGTCAAGCAGCGCAGTCGGTTCGGTCACGCGTCTCGCCGCGGTGACGTTCTTCCAATGGGCCCAAACCTTGACCCACATCACAAAACAGCTATAAACTAGACCTTAAGTAAGCACTCGTCCGACATCCGCCGAGTGACTACTCGACGATTCAGGAGAAGCCATGACAGTCCGATTCGAATCCTCGACCGCTAGCAGCCCGGCCCGCTCCAACGGTGCGCGTCTTCCGCGCGGCGTGTGGTCAGTGTCCGCGCTGAGGGAAGCGGTCGACGCCGGGAGGATCACCAAGGTCTTGATGGTGGCCGCGGACAACATCGGCCGGCCACTCGGGGAGCACTTCCCGGCCCGCCGGTTTCTCGACCACGTCGAAGACCCGACCGCGTTCCGCATCCCGCTGATGGTGTGGCAGCTGGACATCGAGCAGGACCTCAACCCCGATCTTGAGCATGTCGGTGGTCTCAGTAACGGCGGTCCGGACTGCTTCCTCAAGCCCGACCTCAATACACTGCGCGTCCTGCCCTGGATTCCCGATACCGCTTTCGTCATCTGCGATCCAATTCTGCCCGACGGATCAGTCCTGGAGCTCGCTCCCCGGCAAATCCTCAAGCGCCAGCTGGCTCGGCTCGCCGCGCACGGCGCCACGGTGCAATGTGCCTCCGAACTGGAGTTCTATTTGTTCGACCAGAGCTACGAAACCGGATGGGACGCCGGGTATCAGAAGCTCACCCCAGCCTCGCGGTTCAAGGCGGCCTACGATCCCCTCGCCGCTATCGGCAATGAGCCGTTCATCAACGCGGTCGTCGAGCAGATGGAGCAGGCCGGCGTCGAGATCGAGGCGCTGTCCTGCGAGTACGGTATCGGCCAGCAGGAGATCAATCTGACGCATACGAGCGCCCTCGAGATGGCTGACCGGCACTTCATCTACAAGTTCGGCGTCAAGACCATCGCGACGCGGATGGGGAAGTCGGCCACCTTCATGGCGAAGTGGGACGGCGGCGATGTGGGCAGTTCCTGTCACATCCACACCAGCCTCTGGTCGCTGGACGGTGCGACCCCGTTGGGTGACGATGCGCTGTTCGACGGTTTCGTGTCCGGGCTGGTGGGACATGCCCGCGAGATGTGCCTCCTCTACGCGCCGAACCTCAACTCCTATCGCCGCTTTCAACCCAACTCGTTCGCACCAACCACGGTTGCCTGCGGGAACGACAACCGCACCATGTCGTTCCGGGTGATCGGGGATGGGCCGACCCGCCGGGTCGAGAACCGCATACCGGGAGCGGATGTCAATCCCTACGTGGCCATTGCTGCTGCGGTCGCGGCCGGCGTCAACGGTATTGAGAACGAACAGCCATTCCCCGAACTCGTCGACGGCAACGGTTATACCCGCCACGACCTGCCCCAGCTGCCCACCTCCCTACCCGAGGCCTTGGGTCTCTTCGGGAACAGTGAACCCGCCAAGCACGCATTCGGTCGCGAGGTTCACGATCACCTGCTCACCGTTGGCCGCGGGGAACTGACTGCATTCCTGACGCAATCGGTGACGGATTGGGAACAACGCCGCTACTTCGAACGCACCTGACATCATGTCGACGGTATTGGCCTACAACAGCCTGCTGGACCACCTCGTCCGGACTGACTCTTGGCTGGCTCAAGGACAGTCCAGCTATGCCCTGGCAAGGAGGGCGGTGGATTCCGCCGACTTTGCGAGCGCCGAGGACTACGCGGCGATGACAGTGCAAGAGGCGTCGGAGGCGTACGAGCTCTACGCGACGTGGCTCCGTCAGATTCCGAATGTCCTGGTTGACAATGGAATCAGCGCCGACGTTCTCGAGCAATCGCTTGCTGAGACAACGGCGAGGATAGGAGACCACGACCTCGACACTGGGTGGGCCACCTATCAGCACTTGATCAAGACCTTCACCCAGGCATGCCAGGACAATGACGCCGACGCCGCGCGGAATCTGCTCGCCGAAGCGCGCCGGACCTGGCAACACCACCATGATCGCGCGTGCGACAGCATCGTCGCGCTGCTTGGACTGGCCGCCACGCAACTCGGTGAGGGTTTCGTTGGAGAGCTGTGGGATATTTTGCTGGCCAGGCTGTACGACCGAGCCGCCACGGTGTACGACCCCGCAACACGGACGTGGGCCCAGTCGCTGGAGCGCCTGTTCCTCGACATCGCGGAAGCTACGCGCGGCCATCTCACTGGGCCACGGCGCGATGGGTCGTTCTCCGTCACGGAAGACGCCGATCGATGGGTGATGACGTTCGCTCCATGCGGATCGGGTGGACGGACCTACGAGGTCGAGCCAACTGATGTGTCGCCTCGCGTGACGACGGAACGACATGACTGGGCATGGAATACCCCAGGGGTGTGCCTGTATTGCGCACACTGTTGTCAACTGCAACAACGTGCCCCTATTGCCCGGCTCGGTTTCCCACTCAGAGTTGTGAAACCTCCGACGCAGGGCCAGTCGCCAGCGGTCTGCACATGGTCGATCTACAAAGATCCCAGCCGAGTCCCTGATGAGGCCTACACCAGCGTCGGTTTCGACCCGCCGACGCGTCATACCGACGGCTAGATGGTTCGGGTGCACGCACCAGCGAGACATCAATGACCATGTTGACGTGCCGGTGGCGTGGTGCAGGAGCCTATCGAGGATGTCGACGGGCGGTGGTCTGGTCGGGCCGGACCCACTCAAGGTTTAGTGATCCGCCTCGCCAGTTGTGGTCGGCCCCTTGGCAATGAACGTTGATGGGGTCGACGCTATCTGGTCTGGGGTAGCGCATGCGATGGAGCTCCTGCGGGAGTGTGTCAGTACCGCAGCAGCTTCCGCGACGGCGGCCGACCAGAGCGCACGTGGCCGCTGTATCGGCCGAGTGGTCTAGCGGGGTTACGCCAGCTACGGCCGTTTCGGCGCTGCGTCAGCGATGACAGTGCGCAGTCGCGGACCGAGCGATTCGATTGGTTCGTCGGTAGTCATCACGATTACTGCGGTCTGCACCTTGGGAGTCCCGTGCAGGATTGTCCAGGGGAGGGCTAGAGCTTCCATCAAATCGGGTTTCGGATCGTCCGTGTCACCACGGAGCCATCGACGAAGAACGTGGTTGTGTGCGGTGACAACTGCGTTGGCGAACATTTCGGCCCGAAGAGAGCCGTTCCAATCGTCTGGCATCGCTCGGTCGAGATGTGCGGAGAATAGGCGAACGTACCTCGATACGGTGGTGGTCTCGAAGTCGCGTAGGACTGGCACCGAGGTCGTGAGCCGGTACCGTGCACGCGCTCTGTCGCCCTCGGCGAGATAGTGATCGAAGACAGAGGTCGCAACAGAGATTACCTCCGCCGGAATGGCCTCTGCGGAGGCGGCGGACAGTCTGGCATCGGCTCTCCGCAACAGGGCTCGGTGATCAGGAAAGATCAATGCCTCTTTGGAACCGAACTGGCGAAACGCGGTGGTACGGCCCACGCCTGCCCTGGCAGCGATGTCCTCAACGCTCGCCGCTTCATAACCCCGCTCTTCGAACAAGGCGAACGCCGCGCTCATCAGGCGCTCTCGGGTTGTCTCTGAAGCAGGCATTGGTTTAGTCTCCGTTATGTACGGAGTACCGATTATATGGTATTCAGTACCAGGAGGTCGGGAATGTCTGGAAGATCTCGTCGTGCCGCCGAGGGCCACCCGCGTACTCGTGCCGGCGGGAACGGACAAGTTGTAAGGGGTCAGGAATTATGCTGGTGAACAAGGATTTCGATCTGTTTGCGCTGCCGGAGGAGCATGTAGAGCTGCGCGCGGCGACGCGCGCGCTGGCGGCGAAGGAAATCGCTCCGCACGCGGCGGACGTCGACGCCAATGCACGTTTCCCGGAAGAAGCGTTGCGCGCCCTCAACGCGTCGGGTTTCAACGCCGTCCACGTGCCTGAGGAGTACGGCGGCCAGGGTGCGGATTCGGTGGCCGCGTGCATCGTGATCGAGGAGGTCGCTCGGGTTGATGCGTCGGCATCGTTGATCCCGGCGGTGAACAAGCTGGGCACCATGGGTCTGATCCTGCGCGGCTCCGAGGAGCTCAAGAAGCAGGTCCTGCCGTCGTTGGCGGACGGGGCGATGGCCTCGTATGCGCTTTCGGAACGTGAGGCGGGCAGTGACGCAGCCGGGATGCGGACCCGGGCCAAAGCCGATGGTGACGACTGGATTCTGAACGGCACGAAGGCGTGGATCACCAACGGTGGTAAGTCGTCCTGGTACACGGTGATGGCGGTGACCGACCCGGACAAGGGTGCCAACGGGATCTCGGCGTTCATCGTCCATGTCGATGACGAGGGTTTCACGGTCGGGCCCAAGGAGCGCAAGCTCGGGATCAAGGGTTCCCCCACCACGGAGTTGTATTTCGAGAACTGCCGGATCCCGGGGGACCGGATCATCGGTGAGCCGGGTACTGGGTTCAAGACTGCGTTGGCGACGTTGGATCACACTCGCCCCACCATCGGTGCGCAGGCTGTCGGTATCGCGCAGGGTGCGTTGGATGCGGCGATCGAGTACACCAAGGGCCGCAAGCAATTCGGCTCGGCAATCAGTGACTTTCAAGGTGTGCAGTTCATGCTGGCCGACATGGCGATGAAGGTCGAAGCCGCCCGGCTGATGGTGTACAGCGCGGCCGCCCGGGCGGAGCGTGGTGAAGGCAATCTGGGGTTCATCTCGGCGGCGTCGAAGTGCTTTGCCTCCGATATCGCCATGGAGGTCACCACTGATGCCGTTCAGCTCTTCGGCGGCGCCGGCTACACCGTCGACTTCCCCGTCGAGCGGATGATGCGTGATGCCAAGATCACCCAGATCTACGAAGGCACCAACCAGATCCAGCGCGTCGTGATGAGCCGCGCACTACTGCGCTGAGCCGGCGCCTCGGCCTCACTAATTGCCGCGGCTGCTGTACGGAGTCTCGAAGTGCCGTTGTCGACCCTGGCGACAGAAGCGTGCGTCGAGTTGGCGGGCGACTGGTGAACGGGCGTGCGCACTTTGCGGGGTCGGCAGATCGACACCGGTACGTCGACGTCGGAATCAGGCGGCCAGTGTTCAGGCCCGCCCGTCGCGCCCGCGGTGGCCGGGTTGGTGTGTCGACGGATCGCATCGCAGCGAGGCGACGACGAGATCGCCGATCTCTTCCGCCAATCGGTTCACGTGCCGTTCGTCGGCGTGGGGGTACCACTCGTGGACCATGTTCAACATGCCGAGAAGCGAACCCGACGCCAGCCGGATGTCTATGTCGGGACACGCCGCGCCGTCATCCTGAGCTTCGCGTAGCACATCGGTGAAACGGCGGGCGTAGTTCTCGCGTTCGGCCGCAATCTCTCTGCCGCGCTCATCGGACAGTGAACGAAAATCCCGGAAGAACACCGTGGCCTGGTCGCGATTGGCCAAGACGTAGCGGACGTGGGCCTCGGCGATGCGGCGCACCTTGTCCAGTGGCGCGATCTCCAGGGCGCTCAGTTTCTCGATGTCCGCTTGGCTGGTGGCCAGCATGCCCTCGAGTACCGCGTACAGAAGATCTTCTTTGCCGGAGATGTAGTAGAAGAGGCTTCCTTTCAGCAAGCCCACCGCTTCGGCGATGTCCTGCACGCTGGTCGCTGCATAGCCTCTCTCGATGAACAGTTGGGTTGCCGCGCTGACTATCTCGGCGCGCCGAACGTTCGCTTTGTTCGATTTCTGCGACGCCGTGGGACGCCTGGTAGCCATTACGGTGCCTCCTTCCGGTGCCCGATAAGCCTGCCGATGTGGCACCTCGTGGTTCACCAAACAATCGATTGGCAGAATAGCAAGTTGGCCCCACCTGTGATGAGGCGTTGCGCCCTGCCGCGCGCAAACCATGTCATCGCCGGCCCGCACTGCGGTTCGCCTGGCACACGCCTGTTGCACGGCGGCCTGGGTCCAGAACAATTCCCGTGAACGCTGATTGTGGTACTTCCCGCTCTTGTCCCGCTGCGTGACGTGCGCTACAGTAACTTCTACCAATCGTTTGGTAGAAGTAAGGAGCGGTCTGTGGGTGACGAGGTTCCCTACTACTGGAAAGCACTCGACTGGAACGCGTTGATGGCGGACTATCCGCCACCGCCGCTGTTCGAGCGGGCCGCAGCGGTGAGGACCGATGAACAGTGGCGGGAACTGCAGGAGAGGCGGGTGCTCGCGCGGGTCCGCGATGCCTGGAAGGTGCCGTTCTACCGAAAGCGTTGGTGGGCAGCGGGTTTGGATGAGAACTCGGTGCGGTCGCTGGACGACCTGCGCTACATCCCCACCTTCACTAGCGACGACCTCAAGGCCGCGATCGACGCCAGGCCGCCGTTCGGTGAGCACCACCCGTTCGACCGCAACTCGATGGCCGACTACCTGCCGCTGAAGCTGCAGACGAGTGGGGGAACCACCGGCCTGCCCAGAACCACCGCATTCGACAGCCTCGCCTGGGAGGTCCAGGGCATCCAAGCCGCCCGGGGCCTGTGGGCGATGGGGGCGCGGCCGGGTGACGTGATCCAGATTCCGTTCACCACCTCCCTGGCCAACGCGGCATGGTGCTACTACATCGGCGTCCATCACTGGCTGGGAGGTGTGCCGGTGACCACCGGATCCGGGGTGGTGACGCCATCGGAGCGGCAGCTCGAACTGGCGGCGGCATACGGCACGAACGGGTGGATGGGACACGGCGAATACCTCGGCCGGCTCGTCGAAGTGGCCGATTCGATGAACTTCGATCTGCATTCTTTGCCCACCAAGTACATTCAGGCACTTCTCGGCAACGACGGCGCCGGCGAACTGCGGAGGGCGCTCGAGGAGGCGTGGGGTGCTCCGGTCTATGACACCTACGGCACTCACGAGATCGGACTGATTGCGTTCGAGTGCAGGATGCAGGACGGGCGCCACGTCAGTGAGGACACCGCCTACCTCGAGACCGTCGACATCGACGACCCGACACGTGAGTTACCCCCCGGCCAGGTGGGCGACCTCGTCGCGACGTCGCTGCACCGGGGCGTGCCCCCGCTGATCCGGTTCAACACGCAGGACGCCCTTGCGATCCTGCCACGCGCGCGCTGCGAATGCGGGTTACGGACCACCCGGCTGTCCGGCATGCAGGGCCGCAGCGACGAGATGGTGAAACTCCGCGGCCAGAGCGTCTTTCCGATGGCATGCCAGGACCCGGTGCGCGCCGATTCGCGCACCAACGGACAGTTCCTGTGCGTTCTGACCAGCGACGGTGCGGGCGTCAGCAAAAAGACGGAGATGACCGTCCGGGTCGAGCGCCGCGGACCTGGCATCGACACCGACGCACTGCGAATCGATCTCGAAAGGGCCTTGAAGACCGTCCTGAACGTCCGCGTCGGCGTCGAGATCGTCGACGCAGGCACGTTGACCGAGTTCACCAGGCTCGGAGGAGAGGGAAAGGTCCGCCGTCTCCTCGACCTACGCAGCAAGTAGCAGCACCACCAATCACCCCGAGCACGACAGATCAATACGACCGCATGAAAGGCGCCGTTCATGGCCACTCAATCAGAAACCGAGGCCCCGCCTGTCTCGGCCCGCAAGGTCGCTGTCGCCAGTTTCATCGGAACGGCCATCGAATTCTTCGACTTCGGTGTCTTCAGCACCGCCGCAGCCCTGGTCTTCAACGACATCTTCTTCCCCGACCTGGACCCCAGCGTCGGCATCCTCGCGGCGTTCGCAACCTTCGGAGTGGCCTTTCTCATCCGGCCGCTCGGCGCCATGATCTTCGGCCACTTCGGAGATCGCATCGGCCGCAAGCGAATGCTGGCTCTGACCCTCATCCTCATGGGCGTCAGCACCACCATGGTCGGGCTGCTGCCCACGTACGCACAGATCGGGATCTGGGCGCCAATCCTGTTGGTGTTCTCCAGACTTCTGCAGGGGCTAGCGGTGAGCGGCGAGTGGAGCGGCGCCGTTCTGATGGCGATGGAGCACGCCCCCGCTGACAAACGCGCTTATTACGCCTGCTGGCCGCAGCGGGGCGTGCCGCTGGGCTGGTTGCTGTCCACCGGGTCGTTCGCACTGGTGATGCTGCTCCCCGAAGACGTCGTGATGAGCTGGGGTTGGCGGGTTCCGTTCCTTGCCAGTGGATTGCTGGTTCTCGTGGGCCTCTACATCCGTCTTCAACTGCCCGAGTCGCCAGCGTTCAAAGCAGTCCAAGAGCAACACAAGATTGCCCGCTACCCGAGCCTCGACGTCTTCCGGCACGCCAAGAAGCGCGTGCTGATCGCGGTTTTCGCGATGTCGGCCAGTTGTGCCGGCTTCTACATGGCGGTGGTGTTCGCCTTGAGCTACACCGTTGAACAGACCGGGGCGTCGCGCACCACGGTGCTGTCGGCTGTCGCGTTCTCGCTGGGACTGCTCATCTTCACCATCCCGGTCTTCGCCCGACTGTCGGACCGCTACGGTCGTCGGCCCATCATCCTGACCGGCACGGTGTTGATGCTGGTGTTCGCTTTCCCGTTCTTCTGGCTGCTCAACACCGGTAACGCGTTGGCGATCACACTCGCCATGGTCATCGCGGTGTCGTTGATCTATGGGATGACAGGCGCACCGATGGCGATCTTTTTGCCCGAACTGTTCGAAACTCGCATGCGCTACAGCGGATCTGCCATCGGGTATCACATCGGCTCGATGGTCAACGCGGGCCCCGTTCCGTTCATTGCAGCGGCACTCTTCACCTGGGCCGGTGGGTCCTGGGCCTTGTCCGCGTATCTGGCTGTGGCAGCGGTTCTGACCCTGGTCGCGGTGGCCGCAGCGCGGGAGACGTACCGCGACGACATCGAAATGGTGGGGAGCTGACTGCGCATCGTCGGCCTGACGAACAGTCCCGTTCATGCTTGCCACAGCATGCACGGGACTGGTCTTTGTTGGGCAGTGTCAGCGGCGTGCTGCGGTGATGCGGTCCAACCCCTCCTGAAGAAGGACGGGCACCGCTTCGGCGGCCTTGTCGAATCCGGTGTCATGGCCGCCGCCGACCCGGTGACGGTGGTCGATGCCGGCGGCGATGACGGCCAGCTTGAAGTAGGCGAGCGCCACGTGAGCGTCCCAGTGTCGCAAGGATCTACCGCTGGCGCGTTCATACACCCCGGCCAGGGAATCGGCGTCGGGGAGCCGAGGGCTGGT
>Ga0247757_10001696_pt1 | contig 13451 bp, 13 predicted proteins | sample UWRJL126311R4_FD_180929 | JGI IMG/M metagenome (GOLD analysis project Ga0247757, IMG submission 180929) | Plant litter microbial communities from Arlington Agricultural Research Station in Wisconsin, United States - UWRJ-L126-311R-4 | ecosystem: Environmental > Terrestrial > Plant litter >...
CTCATCACCACCACCGCCGCCACCGCCACCACCACCACCACCACCACCACCACCTGACCAGCTCAAGCCCAGCCAGCTCAGTCGCACGGCGGGCAGCAGGCGGGCAGCAGGCGGACACCACAGGCGGGCACCAACAATCCTGGCACACCGCCCCCGCCATCGTCCCGCACCTGCGCCTGCACCTGCGCCCGCACCCGCATGCAGCCCTCTGATCCTTTCTAGAAGCCTGCCATGTCACGCACGCCTGCTTCACCAATGCATGCACTCGGCTCCACCCGAACCGTTCGTAGAACACCTCTTTCAGCGCAATCCATGTGCCGCCTCCTGCAGCACTGCGCTGGTCCTGCTATATATCTAGCGCCAATACATGGGACACGCCGCATGTCGCGAAACCCCGGCCGCCATGCTGCAAGCCAAAGCCCGCAAGACCCGACCCAGAACAAGCCACCAAAATCCTAGAATTTCTGTTCAATCATCATGATGCCGCATAGTATCCGCCTCCCGCTGCTTCTCAAGATTCGCACCAGCTCCAAAAATGCACCCACTTATCACGAGTATATACACCCTCAAAATATGCCCCCCCCCCCTTCTAGAAGTCCCAGTCCTCGTCGACCGACTTGATGGCCCAATCAAACTTCTCACGTAGTGTCTTCGAAAAGAACTTTTCGATAGGCACCCCAAACTTCTTCGTGAAGACCACCGTCAGCCGAGGGTCAATGTAGTTCTGCTTCCCGTCAGCTGCAATGCACTCACAATCCGAACCGGCTGGCGTCACTCACAATCTTGGATGTCCCCAATGCCACCTCCTTGTTTCCTTCCTTGTCCTCCATCTGCGTCGTCTGCACCTTGATACGTTCCTCAAGCTTCTCAATGTTCGCTTCCAGCTTGGCAACCGTGGGGCCTTTGCCTTCGGCCTCCACCTTTCCGCTCTTGAGCTCCTTTCTCATCTTCTTCTCGAGATCAGATGCTACTTGGAGACGCTCTTCGAGCTCCTTGCCCTTCAACGGCTTTTCGCCATCGGCCGCCCGCTTCTCGTTGTCCTTTTCAAATTTCTTCTGGATCTTCTCGCGCTGCTCGCTGACCAAACTTTCAATGTGCTGCTTTACCCACTCGTCGTCAAGGTGCCCAGGCCTCTCGAAATACTCGGCCCCCTTCTTCTTCTTCATCTTGGGCTCAACGTCTAGTATCATTTGTTTGGTCCGCCACATCTGGTATTCAAGACCTCGAATCTGTTCACCGTCAGTCAACCCCCTTTGAAAGATGGCCCTTCTCTTGGCTCACCTTCTCTTGCATCTTTCCTATCGAGTTGGCGTGGCTGGTCGGAACAGTACGCTTGTGATTACAGAGTATGGCAACCTGCCTGTTGGCAGCATTGTATTGAGCGACCTTCTCGGCATCCGTGCCCGTGGGCTTCATCTCCTTGAGAAGTCTGGCCATGGTCCACGAAGCATTGTAGGTACGGAATACCTTGGCCGTCAAGCCCGGCATATAGCTCGTCAAATGTTTGTTTAGGGCCGAAGTGGTGAGTCGATCAAAAATGTCGTCTCCGTCCGACTTGGGTGCCTTCTTGAAGATCTTCAGATTCTTGAAAACTTGCTCATCCACCTGCACTTCGTCATAGAAGCGAATGCTGTCTTTGCCGAGAAAGTCGAAAATCACGAAGTGTGGTGGCTTCAGAGTGATGTGCTCGTACTTCAGCGAGCAGCAACCTACTGTATCAGCTTCATCCTCACCCTTTTCATTACCTGCACGGAGTGCAAATTGGTCAATAAGGTAGATGGCTGTGGCGCGTTGACGGTCGGCCATCTTCTCCGCCTTCAGGTCGGCGCGGTAGTCGGCCCGAATGCGATCAATGTGCTTCTTCAGCTCCCGAGCCTTTTCAAATTTCTTGAAGTCGCTCTGACCTTTGATGTCGGAATTGGCAGCCAACATCACATACTTGTACGCACCATTGATGTTTTCTTGCCACATGGCCAGCCAGGTCCCTTCTTGATCATGCTTGACTTCTTTCCAGCGATGGCCCGCAGGCGGTTCCGGGACCTTCGCTTCTTTGCCGATGTTGATTGTGATTTGCTCCGGCATGACACGCTTCTTGACACGTCCGGTTTTGGGATGCTCTCCACGGCCACGGAAAAGACCTGGAGGCTCAACTCTAAAGTTGCCAACCTTCTGCTTGCGACCATCCCACATACAGTACATATAAGGTTCTTCGGCTTTGTCTTTTTCCGCCTTCAAAGCCTTCCTTTCAGCAGCGGGAAGGGCCTTCTTCTTGTTGCGTTCAGAATCGAACCACTCGAAGATGGGAAGGAAATCGCACTTGTCGAACTTTGTGATCTTTACAGTCTTGCCGTCTTTGTCCTTGCTGTGGCCAGTCTTGTTCAAGATGGCGGTAAAGTCTTCGAAGAAGTTTTTGTTGAAGGTAGGATTCTTTACGTTGTGCTCGGAATTCAGCATGCTGCCGTAAAAGGTTGCTACTTCCTCGGCCTCTGGATGCAGCGTCACCGAAACACCATCATAGACTAGTTTGACATGCTTGGGAAGCGGTTGATACGGGGGTGGGAACACAACACCATTGTGTTCAAGGGTGGTCCACTTCTTGGTACCGTCCCCTTTTGTAGGATCTTCCCACCAGCGATATTCCTCTTCTTCTTCTTGCGCCTCTTCGTCTTGTTCGGTGTTATCCTCGGCCTTGGCCTTGGCTTTGCCTTTGGTCTTCTTCACAGGTGTAGTAACCTCGGCTTTAACCTTGAACTTTTTTGCAGAAGCCTTTTTAGCAACAAGGGGCGTATCAGAGTCTGATTCTCCTTTCTTGGTACCGTTTGAAGCCCGCTTCGCCGGTTGAGACTTCTTCTTCGCCGCGATCGGCACGTCGTCACTATCACTATCATCCTTGGGCTTACGCCTGGCAGCTAACTTCTCTTTGTTGCGGATAGTCTTCGCTTCCTTTGCCGCTGCCTGCTCGATCTTCTCCTTACTTTTGACTAGCTTGGCATTCAGAGGCGTATCGGAATCTGAAGATTCTCCTATCTGAGCGGCTGTAGCTTTGGGGGGTTTGCGGACAGCCAGAGGCACATCGCTGAGCTCCGATTCAAAATCATCCTTAGGTCTCTTGGCTTGCTGAGAGGTTCGCCGGCGCTTGCTCTACGGAGAGTCAGCGCACTTCATAAAAACGGGGGCCGGTGAAAGAACGCACCAAGGGTTTATCATCGTCTTCAGAGCTATCTTCCTTGTACGATTTGCCGTTGGTCAGGCTGATGCGTGCCTTGCGCTTTCCATTGATGTTACCGTTGGTGGGCGCCGAGTCGACATCCATTTCCTCGACCGGGCCCATGCGAATGGACACGCCGGGCTCGACATGGCCGTTGGAGGGAATTTGCTTATCAAGGCTCTCGTCGACCTGCTTAGGGATGCGGGCGTCGGATTTTACTGTCGGGCGCACGTTAGCGGCAGAAATAGAAGGAACCTGGAGCGAGGCGGCGAGAATGAAGCAAGGGAGGAAGCAAGCCGAACGCGACAAAGGCGCGACTTGGGGCGGCAAAAAGATACAGAGAGGTGGAAGGTGAAACAAACAGGCAGTGAGGGCAGAGGACACTCACCTCCGTTGGGGCGCCCCCTCGCAATGGGCACGTCGTCGTCGGACGAGGACATGGCGAGGACGGATGGTGGGAGCGGGTGATGCAGGTGATGGAAAACACGGCGACAAAGTTCAGCTTTGCCCGGCGAGGGCCCGGGAGACGGTGTAGCGGCGAACGAGCATGCGCAAAGGCGCTGTGGCGATCGCGTGCGAGCGCGTACGAGACCGAGACAGGCACGCGGGGCCGCGGTGTGCAGGTGAGGGATGGTGGGGAGTGGGAGGGACGGCGAGGTCGCGTGTGAGAGAGGGAGCGGTGGCAGGAGAAGGAGTGCGGAAGCCTTTAAGAAGCAGCGCTGGCGTGTGCAGGCCAGGACGACTCGATGCCCTACAAGGGTAGCGCCAAGCCCGGTGGCCTTACGTAACGGCGCTTGCACGCCTGCGGCCTAGCGCCTAGTAAACGCAAAGCTCTCGTCGTGCCCGGCCACGGCACCGACACAAACAGCCCGCCAGCAAGCCAGCAAGTAGGCCAGTCGACGACGGAACTGCCGGCTCTGCCATCTCCGCCCATCTCACCTCTCCACCATGCTCAGTGTCTCCCGCGCTGCGCGTCCGGCTCTGAGGGCTGGCCTGGCCCAAGCCGCCCGGTACGCACACCCTGCCCCGACCGCCGCCTCCCCTTGATCCGCCTGCTGCCATTGCATCCCCAATTGCATCGCAAACTGACCCTAGTGTCGTCCCCTAGGCCCGCTGCCCTCAATGCCCCCAATGCCGCCTCATACGCCACCTTGCGCGAGATCGAGGATCGTCTGAAGTCGATCCGCAACATTGAGAAAATCACAAAGACGATGAAAATCGTCGCCTCCACAAAGCTCACGCGTGCCCAGAGGGCGATGACCGAATCCCGCGCCTACGGCCAGACCTCCAACACCGTTTTCGAGAACGCCGAGACAAAGGCGCTGGAGGGCGAGGGCAAGAAAACGCTCATCGTCGTCTGCAGCTCCGACAAGGGCCTCTGTGGCGGCATCCATTCCGGCATGTCTAGGGCCACCAGGAAGATGCTCTTGGAGCAACCTGATACCGATCTCGTTGTGCTGGGCGAGAAGTGCAAGGCCCAGTTGAGCCGTTCTAACGGCAAAAACTTCGTCCTGAGCTTCGCTGGCATCGGTAAAGACGTCCCCACCTTCGCCGACGCTGCAGCCGTTGCCGACCAGATCTCGACCCTCCCGACCGACTACTCTTCCATCAAGATCATCTACAACAAGTTTCTGAACGCCCAGAGCTACGAGGCCGTTGTCATTGAGGCTTTCTCTGAGGAGGCCATTCAGCAATCACGTAAGCGAAGATGCTGGTCAGGCCGAACGTCTCTAACAATTTGTAGCCAATTTTGCTGCTTTCGAGATTGATGACGAGGTCCTTGCCAACCTCCGCGAGTATGCGCTTGCGAACTCGCTGTACTGGGTGCGTCCGAACAGGCTACAGATTGAAGTGCGTACTAACTAAGGGACAGGCTCTTGCCGAAGGTCACGCTTGCGAGCAGTCTGCCCGACGAAATGCTATGGATGTACGTTACTTTCACTGTGATGATACAGCACTCGAAACTGACCTTTTGCAGAACGCGTCCAAGAACGCTGGCGACATGATTAACAAGTTCCAAATCTTGTTCAATCGCACTCGCCAAGCCGTCATTACGGGCGAACTTGTCGAGATCATTACCGGTGCTGCTGCTTCAGAGGAAGGCTAAGCATTTTAGCCGTGTTGGCTACTTACTTTATAGCCATTAGCTCGATTAGCCCGAATCAGGCTGTGTAGAATAAGACATGTTCATATGCTTCTTTGTCAGTTGACTGATTTCAGCTTGTGATGTCGGTTCGGTCACTTGCATGTTCTATTTTCCCTTGTCCGAGCCAGATCAATGGATTGAGTCATTTAATATATACGCAATAACATTCGTTAACTGGAATATGTTCCATTTCTTGGATTTCCAAATCTTTGCCTGGTCGCAAAGTCACTTTCCTCGTTTATAGCTTCAGAATGCAGCGGTGGATAAGCTTTCCATTTACGGTCTAATATTAAAGGATCAATAATTACCTCCGGTCAAGTCATCGACGCCCTGTCACAGATAGGAGTAAATACATCTGTCGGGCGCTGAAGAAGTGTTTCTAATCGCTTTGCATTCTAGTGTATAATCTTGCCCTGCAATTTTCGCACTATATCGACGTACGATTTAGTGTATATGTTTTGCACGTAGTATCAAAGCAAGGCACTTTTGGATGCCTGTTCCAATCCGAACAGAAATTTCTCCAACACCTCTCGCACTTCCAATACCGCTCGCCACTGCAGTCATGATTACAGCCAGGAAGGCTCACAACTCAGTGCAGCATGACGAACACCTTTTTACAAACACTGCCGGCATTCTAGCCTTTTGCACCATTCCGCATTACTCTCATTTTGGCTCCCAGAAGGTCCGTTGCTTTGTCTCCATGTGTGTTATGCAACCTGGACTGTAGCGGCATTATATTTCATGTCTGTTGTTTAGGATCCTTGCTAAGAATACCTTGAAAGCATGCAAGAATCCTATAGAAATCCATGGATTGAATCTAAGCCTCTAAACTAGGCTCAAAGGCACGGCCGATAAAATATCGTGGTGGTGCGAGAACGGGGGTGTTACTTTTGTAGTGGGGTATTGATTATCGAAATAGCAACAGGAATCTGCCTAGGAGCCTCAATTGCGGCTATTTTGCCTTGCTAAATTTACTCTTCTTCTTCCCACCTCCTTTGAACCTCTCTGCTTCCTTCAAGGCTTCGTCCATTGCCTCGCCTGCTTTTCGCTTCTTGTCCTTCCCTGTTTTCACACTTACCGTCATGCTGTTAGAACCGCCTTCCTTTGCAGCCTTTCGGATCTGTCTTTCAGCATCCGCCCAGTCAGCAGCCCCAATTCCAATCTCGTATCTGTAAGAAACGTATTAGCATCCATATAAATGAAGGAGAGTGACATCTACTTTTCCAAAGGAAGAGCGTCGATCAGCGCCTTTTGTTTTTCTCTTTCTTCCCGTAGAGCTTCATCGCCACCTTCTCGCAACTCTTCACCCAGATCCTTTTCAAGTGGCTTAAACCTTTCTTCACCGCCTTTTGCATCATCATCATCAATGCCATTGTGTTCAACTTCTATGGCCTCGGGCATCGTCTCTGCTACCGCACCTTTTACTATAGTTCCAAATGCGGTAGCTACCTTCCGGATGATTTTGACGAACATGGCCATAAGCTGGCTGGAGTTCAATCCAAACTCTTTTTCAACATCCGAGAACCCTTTATGCTGATGACCAATTGCAAGAAGCAGAGCAGTCTGTACGCCACGCAGCTTTACCTGGTCTTTGAGTCGGCCTGTGAAGTATAAATCTGCTACCTTTGGCATCATATCAAGAATGACATGGTAGTCAAGCATATTGTTTGCGTATGAGTCCAGACGCTTCAAATCATAAGCATTGAAAAGACCGTCCAGATCCCTTTTCCCTATCGGCTTTGAGACAAGTTCAGCATCTAAGCTAGAGCCAGCCAGAGCTGCTTCATCTATTGACAACGCCGTGATGGCCGGGAAGGTTCGGAATTCATAGGCCAAAAGGGAAAGAAAGCGACGTTGAAAGTCCTTCGCAAATGCAGCTACCCAGCTTCCATCCGAAGAAGTTGTTTCGAGTGAACGAAGCATGATACATGTATGTTCGCCAGTCAGTTCGTTGGTTGTCTGTCGAAGATAGACCGGAACGAATGAAGCCCGTTTCCAGAATTTGAGCAGTGGCTGTGTAAGACCATAAGATACACCGACGTAGTCCAGCCGGGGAGCTTTTAGTTCCGAGAGGTGGGCGAAGAGGGGGGGCATATCCTTAGCTTCACGAACCTTCACGTCGTCCTTTAAAAGAGTGGCACTCTCCAGTTCTTCCTCAGTCACTCTTCGCATACTCTCAACCTCTTTAGGTTCGAATTCTGAAAGGCTTGCAAGCCTACCGTTATAAAAGTCGACAAGAAGTTCTAAGGCACGAGAACCATAACCCATATTAATGTAGTCAGGGTTCGTGGCTATACGTATAACGCGTGCACCAGAAAGCCCTGCGAAATTCTCATCTTGAAATTGCTGAGAGACAATCCATGGAATCAAATCTCCCCCAGCCCGCTGCCCTCTACTAAGGCTACTGAGCACGCTTTCTCGGCTAATTTGACCTTCTAAAGCAACTTGAATGACACATAAAGGTTCCGGAAGCTTATTATCCTCTGTGACTGGCGGCACAAGAACAAAAAGTTGATGGGCCGGGGCATCGGACAAAAGCTGAAGATCATTGGGCGAGTTTTTGTAGTGACTTGCGACATAGAGCGCCATCATTTTTTGCAAAAATTTTTCCGCCGCAGGATTAAATGAGAACAGGGTATCACGGTTGACATGAAGGAGCTGACATTCAGATGGGTGAGGGCAACCCTGAGTGTTCATTTTCGATTTGGGTAGCGTCGCATCGAGACAAAGGATATCGTTGAGCCATCTCTCCACAGAATCACCTTGTGCATATCGAATAGGTTCTGATAAAGTGATCTCACGAAGAGACCGGCCAGCCATAGTAACCTCAGTACCGTCCTTGGACTCTTTGCCTGTTGAGCGGTCAATGACATGTTCAGTTCCGTTCGCCCGACCTCTCGATTGCTCTCGTAGTTGCTGGATAAGCTTCAGAGATAGCGATCGTCCCGTTCCTTCGTAGCCGTTAACAGTGGAGGCCATGAACACCAAATATGGACCCATAAGCTTTCTAACCAATGGCAGAGGTATCGCTGCTGCCTCATCAATAACCACCAATTCCGCTTGACCTAGAGTATAGGCATCTTGCGGTTGAATGTATTGAATGGTCTGTCGGTGCTGGCGATGAATGTTGACCCGAACAATAGCCTTGTTGAAATCCGGGTTCGTTGATTGCATTATGGTATAGTCCTGATGGTCCATATATCCTAAGGCATCAAAGCCTTTGAATACGAACTCAAAAAGTGTTTTCAAATTTTCAGGGCTTGGTGATGTGATAAAGACGTTGCTGTATCCATGTGCTATAGCAGCAGCTACAGCAACTCCAAGGGCGGCAGATTTACCTCGTCCACGGGCGGCAGTCAAGGTCACTGTACTTTGGAGCGTCTTCTCGGCAATAGCATCAACAAATGTAAGCAGCGCTTTAGCCTGATCTACTGTCTTTGCGAGCTTGATTAAATCACCGACAGGTGGGGTGTCTGCCAAAGATTCCTTGATCTCTCCCAATTCTTTTGTCTTTGGTGTCTGGCCTTCCATCTCAGGGTCCGGTGGCGGTAGTTGTTTGACATGTTTACCGCCTGAAATCGGTAACACATTGAGCTCGTCGTCAACAACTAGGCAAGAGTCGCACTTCCCAAGTGAGAGTATGAAACGCTCGTTAAAACGAGCCACAACATCACTGTGTGCTTCGGTTCGGTAACGTGAATGGATGTCCATGGAAAGCGTGTACAACTGCTTCAAGCTGTTCATACCCTTCAGGAGTAGAATCACTAAACCACCTCCTTGGACAGTTTCTACCGTTCGCGCAAGCAGATTGGGCGTAATAGCTTCGAAATCTTGTAATATGCACATGCCATATGTGTTACCTAATATCTTTTCGGTTTCCTTATAATAGACATATCGAATATTCTGGGTCGAAACGAATAGCTCGAAGGGATCTTCAGTATCGACGTCGCGGATTCCTCGCTTTATCTCGCTCTTGATTTTCTTTTCGCGCTTCTTCCGGTGGCTACGCTTGTGTCAGCCCTTTGCATCAACCATTACAAACTCCACTTCACACCTTGAAAATCCTAGAAGCTTGTTCTTGTATGCCCAGACCACCGACTTATTCAGCTTGACGTCCACATTCAATAGGATGTGGTAAAGGTTGACAATGACATCTTTTTGGCGGTCCCCAACGACTACGAAAAAGCTTCGTTTCTTTTCCTGCGAACTTGTAAGCCCACGGATATGGCAGCCAGAGGTGCCATCGTACTTGTGCGCCATTGCGAATCAACGCTGGTATTCTAGCATCACTAGTTGATATGAGCATAATCTTCATATCTCAGCACTGTGTGATCGTACATAGCTTTCTTCGGCATATTGTCAACTCCACAAACTTCTCCAACTCTGCCCACAGAGCAGGGAAACCACGCTTTGGCGCAATTTGAATCCGCAGCTAAATTTTTGCACTGTATTTACGCGCTGATAAGGTGGTCACAAGTTGTCTACGTGAAAAGCGAAGTACCCGCGCGCTTCAGTGGTGGGTGATGAACGAAAGCTCGAAATCTTGGCCCTGTAAAAATGCTAGCAGGTGGCAGAATGTTAGCTGTCGGAGGTTTCGGAGCGCCAAGCTCCGACACCGCCTTAGCTTTTCGTCATGACTAATACCCAAGAACTCAATTAACCATATGATCATACACTCATGCAACGCATACACTTGAGAGTGGACGAATAAGGGTAGTAAAACTTTAATTTATAGCACTTTAATGGTAGCTATCTCGTCGTGAGCCAATCACAATCCGCACAAACCAGATTAACGTTGCTGGTATCTGATTTTAATATGCCAGAAATTGTAAAAGGGTACAATCAAAAAGGCACCAAGCATGGTGAGTATTGGACTTTCAAATTCCCTTCCTCCTCAGAAAATCCAATATTAGGCCAGCTATAGCCTCCGTATGGCTTTCCACCGCGAAATGGCCAGCGTCCAATAAGTTGATCTCCGCTTTTGGCAGGTCCTTCTTGAACGCCTCAGCTCCAGGGCTTAGAAAAATAATATCATTTTTGCCCCAGGCCGCCAGTACCGGCACCTGGCTTTTGCGGAGGTACTCTTGCCACCGAGGGTACAATGGCAGGTTAGTGCGGTAGTCATAGAATAGATCGAGTTGGATGTCGATATTGCCTGGGCGCTCCATCAGTGCTTGATCTAGGGTATAAGATGTTGGATCAATAGTCGACACATCCGGTTCGCCGTTGACGTACTGGCCTTTGGTACCATTGTGCAGGAAAGGGAGTAATGCTTCTCTCGCTGGCGTGGAGTTATTTGTCCGCCAGAGATCTCTGATAGGGTTCCAAAACGCTCCTAGGCCCTCTTCATACACATTCCCGTTCTGTGTTATTACCGCCTGGATCTTTTCAGGGTACTTTGTTGCAATACGCATACCAACAGGTGCGCCGTAGTCGAAAATATAGATGCTGTAAGTTGTTGGGGGATTAGGCAACTCGGTGAGGAAAGTATCGATTGTGGTAGCTAAATTTTCGAAAGTGTATTTGAAACCATCAGGAACCGTGGTGAAGCCGAAGCCGGGGAAATCAGGCGCGATGACATGATGCTGTGTGGCAAGAAGAGGGATCAGATTGCGAAACTGATGTGAAGATGATGGGAAACCGTGTAGAAGGAGAATTGTTGAAGAGGTGGGTGCTCCAGCTTCACGATAAAAGACACTTTCACCTGTTGAAAGTGAAAGGTAGCGTGTGATAGTTGTGAGGAAAGTCATATTGATTATTCAAGGTCGCAGGACAACCGAGTGTTGTCTAGATATACCAATCGGATATGGCGATGGTAGAATATTTCGTCAAAGGTATCCAGCTCTTTATATACGTGTATGTGGCATCGATTTTTCATACTGCGTACCAGCGAAACTCGTTTCAATATGCAAACTTGGCGCTGAGAAGACTAAGCTCTGTTTCCGGTAGTAATTCCTTACATGATCATGCTGACCAAAGTAATCTTATAAATGGCTGTATGACAGAATGTTAAGTCCTTCTGTAGCACACCCCAAGCCTTCCATTGCATGGCTCCAGTGTTTGGTAAGGCTGAGATGGATCCTAGCGCAATGCATCTTACTGATGATTACTGGTATCCGCGGCCGCAACACATCCACTAAATCGGATTGAAGTACCGCCGCCATTGGATAACAGCCTGGAAGATGCCGAACTATGTTTTTCCGCGGGCACCCTAATATGATGACCCCAATATTCATTATCTAAAATTAATGCTCGGATGTTTCACATCAACAATGAAAGCCGAATTACCGCCAGGCTTTAAGGTTTGCATGCAGGTGCTAGAAAGCTCAACGAGCTAATTTTAGGACGTAGATTAGATTGTTCCAGTATAGAAACATTTACGATCTCACATTCCTTGCCTCACTCCTCCTCCATCTCTGACTGAGGATGATGGATAGAGCAGAGTCTTACCATCACAGGGCCCGGAACATAGGTTTAGGATATACGCACAACCCAAATAAGTGTATGCTAAGGTTTGGTCGCCAAAGGACTTCTCTAAAGGGTGCCTAGAACGATCTTCCTATTGAACGCGAAGGTGGTAAATGTGGTTTACCGACCTCGGGTAAGAGGGACAACAACGTTTGCTCAGTAGTCCAGTTGCACGTTGTCATCTTTCTGCACATCAGGCCCATTTGCCTGATGCCATGGATCCCATTCATCACTTTCCTCTCCCAGCTCTTCCTCCCCTACTTGCTGCTGCCTTCCTACGCGGTTCTGTATCTGGCGTTCTTTCCACTTCTTTGACTGCTGGTTTTTTCGAATCTTCTGTCTACTTCGCGCGTTTTTAAGCCGCCGTTTTTCGCTGAGTACAGTCCATTTACGTTGTGATGGCTCAGAAATCCTAGCACCATGGCTGTCATCGCCCGAGCTGATTGACATGGGTGTACTTTGATCAGAGTCCGGGCTTCCAAGAACTCCAGCGTCAAGTGTGGTGGCTGCAGATCGGTATTCTGTATTGGGCCCTGGTTGAACGTCAATGCGCATGAGATCACTAAACTCCTTGCGCCGTCTGCGTTCCAAGAGCATGCGTTGAATTTCAGAATGCCGGAACATGGTGATCTGCTCGTCAGTCAGGGTGCGCTTTGCGCCATCATCATAGTAGCCGAGATCTTCGCCCTCATTGCCGTAGTATTCCTCTTGGACCGTGCTCCCTGCCTCTTGGGGATAGTACTTGGGAAGTGGGACACTAGAGAAGTGCTTCGCATGGAATTGGTGGAGGTCATCCTATCGCGGTATAGTCAATTAACTTTGCCAGTTCCTGCCGTAGTGGTAACTTACGACGGTGACAATAGGGATTTGAAGCTCCATAGTCATCCACGAGCAGCATGGGTACAGATTTTGTGAGTTCCTTAGAGGAGTGGTGTTGGCAAACACAAGATAGCAGATCGTAGTGGCATAGAAAGGTATTTGTAGGAGCACCTGCGTGTGGGCTTGAGCCGTCTAAATATCGCGTTATCACATGATATTATTGGCATTACGAAATGACGTCCGTGCCTCACTTTGCATGCGCCATCACAACCTACCCCCGCCTGCATCACTCTAACCCAACAACTCAAGATGAGACTCACCTCACTCTTCGCCTACCCTACTGCTACAATTTGCTTTCTGCTGGCTGCTTCCGCTGAACCGCGTCCCCTTGTCGAACTGATTAGAACGTTTCGTGGTTCCCAATTTCCTGCCAAGCTCTCAAATCTCTTCGTCGCTATGCCTTCAGACGAGACGGTATCCATCGGTGTCATCATATCAGATGTTATTGGAAAAACGCAAGCTATCGCAATCTTCTCAGGGCTCACTAGGGACATCGACCCCGTATCAGACCGGTTAGACGATGCATCGCAAAACGCAACAGTGCTGGCACCGGATAATAGTGTGATGAGAGATTTGAAGAGGAAGCCTTGGGAAGATCCTGAAGACTATAGCCAGTTCGGTTCGGAGGCATATAAGGGCCAGGATGGAGAAGATAGAGCACATAAGAATTTGAGGAGGTTCGTCGAAAGGCACATTGTCCCCGAGAGCCCATGGGAGGAAGGTAAGAAGGTCAAGACACTAGACGGCAAT
>Ga0247757_10001697_pt1 | contig 13447 bp, 7 predicted proteins | sample UWRJL126311R4_FD_180929 | JGI IMG/M metagenome (GOLD analysis project Ga0247757, IMG submission 180929) | Plant litter microbial communities from Arlington Agricultural Research Station in Wisconsin, United States - UWRJ-L126-311R-4 | ecosystem: Environmental > Terrestrial > Plant litter >...
CGGCATCGGCGTCACCCTCTTTGAAGCCGCCACCCGCGCCTATCCCTACGGTGAGATCGAGCGCTTCCAGAACCCGCGCTTCACCACCCCGCGCCGGCCGGTGAAGCTCAACCTTTTGATTCCCGACTGGCTCGAGGCCGTGTTGCTGCGCGCCGTCGCCGCCGCGCCCGACCAACGCTACCAGCACTACTCCCAGCTCACGTTCGACCTCGAGCACCCCGCGCAGGTCGAGCCGTTCTTCGCGCCCGACACGCCGCTGCTGGAGCGCAACCCGCTCCTGTTGTGGAAGCTCCTGGCTGCGGCCCTCGCGGCCCTGAACCTGCTCCAATTTTTCCTGCGGAAATGAATTCTTTGCCCACCTCCTCCAGCACGCCAGGTACCTTCTCGACCGACCAGAAGGAGTATCTCCAAGGCTTCATGGCCGGCGTCCTCGCCAGCGGCCAGTACGCCTACGTTGGCACCACCGCCTCCGGCCAGCTCACGGGCACGCCCGGTGCCGCGGTGACCGGCAACCTCGCCGCCCCGACCGAGGAAAACGTCTTCGGCACGCCGCTCGCCGACCTCTCCAAGCCCGAACGCTGGAAACACGAGGAAAACGGCCTCGACGTCTGGGAGAAACTCGTCGCGCACGCCGCCGCCGACAAGTTTCCCGACGAGCCCGACACTTTCCGCTTCAAGTTCCACGGGCTCTTCTACGTCGCCCCGGCCCAGGACAGTTTCATGATGCGCCTGCGCATCCCGGCCGGCGAGATCACCTCCCACCAGTTGCGCGGGCTCGCCGCGCTCGCCGACGAGTGCGGCAACGGCGGCACCGACATCACCACGCGCGCCAACCTCCAGCTGCGCGAACTGAAGCCGCGCTCGATCGTCACCGCCCTCACCCGCGTGCAGGAGCTCGGCCTCACCTCCCGCGGGTCCGGGGCCGACAACATCCGCAACATCACCGCCACCCCCACCAGCGGCTTTGACCGCGACGAGCTGATCGACGTCCGGCCCTACGCCCACGCACTGCACCACTACATCCTCAACCACCGCGACCTCTACGGCCTGCCGCGCAAGTTCAACATCGCCTTCGACTCGGGCGGCGCGATCTCCGCCGCCGCCGACACCAACGACATCGGCTTCTTCGCCGTGCGCGTGACGGAAAAATCGCTCTCCACCCGGGGCTCTCCGCTCTCAGCTCCGATCGAACCCGGCATCTACTTCCGCTGCGAGGTCGGCGGCATCACCGGCCACAAAGATTTCGCCCGCGACACCGGCGTGTTGCTCAAGCCGTCCGAGCTCATCCCGGTCGCCGCCGCGATGGTCCGCGTCTTCCGCGAGCATGGCGACCGCACCGACCGCAAGAAGGCCCGCCTCAAGTACCTCCTGGAGAAATGGGGCGGCTTCCCGAAATTTCTCGAGGAGACCCAGAAGAAACTCGCGTTCCCGCTGGTGCATGCGCCGCGCGCGTGCGCCGAGCCGCGCCACCCGGTGATCAAGCACGGCCACCTCGGCGTCTACAAGCAGAGCCAGCCCGGCCTCAACTACGTCGGCGTCGGCGTGCCGGTCGGCCGCATGAACGCGAAGCAGATGCGCCGCCTCGCCGACCTCGCTGCCAACTATGGCAAGGGCGAGCTGCGCCTCACGGTCTGGCAGAGCCTGATCATCCCGCACGTGCCCGACGCCTACGCCGCCACCCTCGCCCGCGCCGTGCACAGCCTGGGCTTCTTCACCGAGCCGCACGCCGCCGCCGGCTGCGTCATTGCCTGCACCGGCAACCAGGGCTGCAAATACGCGGGGGCCGACACCAAGAGCCACGCCAAGGCCGTCATGGCCCATCTCCGCAAGCGCGACCCAGGGCTGGACCTCGCCGTCAACATCCACCTCACCGGCTGCCCGAACTCCTGCGCCCAGCACTACTGCGGCGACATCGGCGGCGTGGGCACGAAGCTCACCGACGGCCGCGAGGGCTACCATGTCGTGCTCGGCGGCGGCATGGACCACGAGCAGGGCATCGCCCGCGAGATCTTCCGTGGCGTGGGCGCGGACGAACTGCCCGCCCTCGTCGAGAAAATCCTCGTGACCTACCGCGACCGGCGCGCCGCCGGCGAAACCTTCGTGCAGTGGTCCCGCCGCCACAGCGTGAAGGAAATCCAGGAACTTCTTTCGTCATGAACGCTCCCGTGCCTCTCATCCCCGACACCGCGCCCTTCACGCCCGAGCAGCGCGCCTGGCTCAACGGCTTTCTCGCCGGCGTCTTCTCGCGCTCCGCCCAGATCCCAAACCCCGGAGCCCAGACCCTATCGCCCGCGGCGCTGGCGCCGCTGACGATTCTCTTCGGCTCGCAGACCGGCACCGCGGAAAACCTCGCCAAGAAGGTCGCCAAGGAAGCCGGCAAGCGCGGTTTCGCTCCGACCATCCTCGACATGGCGCAAACCGACGTGCCGAAACTCGCCAACGAGAAGAACCTGCTCGTGATCACGAGCACCTATGGCGACGGCGAGCCCCCCGACAACGCCAAGGCCCTGCACACCGCGCTGAAATCCGCCGGCGACCGTCCGCTCACCGCCGTGCGCTTCTCGGTCCTCGCCCTCGGCGACACCAACTACGCGCAGTTCTGCCAGTGCGGCAAGGACCTCGACGGTTTCTTCGAACGCCTCGGCGCCACCCGGGTTTCGCCGCGCGTCGACTGCGACCTCGACTACGACGCCCCGTTTACCAAGTGGCTGGACGCCGCGCTCGGCGCCCTCGTCACGTCTGTAGGAGGGGCTTTACGCCCCGACGTTGCACCTGAGTCGGGGCATAAAGCCCCTCCTACGGCGGAAGAAGCCGGTTATTCCAAGAAGAACCCCTTCCCCGCGGCTGTCCTCACCGTGCGCAACCTCAACGGCGCCGGCTCGGCCAAGGAAGTGAACCACGTCGAGTTTTCACTCGAGGGTTCCGGCCTGGCCTACGAGGCAGGCGACGCGCTCGGCGTCGTCCCCCACAACTGCCCGGCCCACGTGGCCGACGTGCTCGCGGCCCTCGGCTGCGATGGCGAGGAGGCCGTGCCCACCCCGACCGGCGAGATCCCGCTGCGCCGCGCGCTCACCGAGATTTACGACCTCGGCAAACCTTCCGCGGAACTGCAGGCCTTGCTCCTGCCCGTACCCGCCGGCAATGCCACGAATCCTCCCGGCGCCGCTCCCCATCATGTCGTCGACGCACTGCTCGCTGCCGCCGCCAAACCCGCGCCCGCCGAATTCGTGGCCAGGCTGAAGAAAATCCAGCCCCGCCTCTACTCGATCTCCTCCTCGCCCAAGGCCCATCCGGGACAGGTGCACCTGACCGTCGGCGCCGTGCGTTACGACAAGGACGGCCGCGCGCGCAAAGGAGTGTGCTCGACTTTCCTCGCCGAGCGGGCGCTCGCCGCCGGCAAGGTCGGCGTCTTCGTCCATTCCAACCGGGCCTTCCGTCCGCCGGCCAACGGGGACCTGCCCATGATCATGGTCGGACCCGGCACGGGCGTCGCGCCCTTCCGCGCCTTTCTCCAGGAACGCCGCGCCACCGGCGCCAAGGGCAGGAACTGGCTTTTCTTCGGCGACCAACGGGCGGCGAGCGACTTTCTCTACCGCGACGAACTCCGCGCGCTGCAGGCCGACGGCTACCTCACCCGGCTCGACGTCGCGTTCTCCCGCGACCAGGCCGAGAAAATCTACGTACAGAACCGCATGCTCGAACACGCCACCGAACTCTACGCCTGGCTCGAAACCGGCGCGCACTTCTACGTCTGCGGCGACGCCTCGCGCATGGCGAAGGACGTCGACGCCGCGCTCCACCAGGCGATCGAGCAAGCCGGTAACAAAACGCCCGCCGAAGCCATCGCTTACGTAAGCGCGCTCAAAGCCGCGAAACGCTACGCACGCGATGTGTACTGAATCCATGAAGCCGCGAGCCCGGAGCTCAGAGTCCAGAGCCTCGGACCGATTGCTCTCTGCTCTCAGCTCTTAGCTCTCAGCTCCCCAATGGTCGCCCCCCGCCAGCCGCTGCACGAATTCCTCGACGAACTCCTCGCCGAGCAGGGCCGCCTGCACACGCCCGTCGTCAACGCGAGCAAGGCCTACGACAACTATCACGCCGGTACCCAGCCCTACACCTCGCCGAAGCCTGGCGAAGGCGGGTCAGCTCTCAGCTCCCAGCTCATCCCCCTCACCCAGCCCGGCCCCGGCGAGCAATACGCCTTCGAGGTCGATCTCGACTCGTGCAGCGGTTGCAAAGCCTGCGTCGTCGCGTGCCACGCGCTCAATGGCCTCGAGGAAAAGGAATCCTGGCGCGACGTCGGCTTTGTCCACGGCGGCTCGCGCGTCGCGCCGTTCCAGCAGACCATCACCACCGCCTGCCACCATTGCGCCGACCCCGGCTGCCTCAACGGCTGTCCCGTGCTGGCGTACGAGAAGGACCCGGTGACCGGCATCGTGCGCCATCTCGATGACCAGTGCATTGGCTGCCAGTATTGCATCCTGAAATGCCCGTACGACGTCCCGAAATACAGCGACCGCCTGGGCATCGTGCGGAAATGCGACATGTGCCATCAGCGCCTCGGGGACGGCGAGGCGCCTGCCTGCGCGCAGGCCTGCCCGACGCAGGCGATCAAGATCGTCAAGGTGCAGGTCCACACCGGCGCCGAATCGGCGGCCCTCGTTGACACCTCCGCCTTCCTGCCCGGTGCGCCCGACCCGTCCTACACGCAGCCGACCACGCGCTACGTCAGCCGCAAGCCGCTGCCGGAAAACCTGGCCGCCTCGGATGCCGCCGCGCTGCGTCCGCAGCCGCCGCACTGGCCGCTCGTCGCCCTGCTGATGCTGATGCCGATGGCCGTGGGTTGCGGCGTGGCGGACAAGATCCTCAACCTGCCCACCACCACCCTCGCGATCTGCGGCTGGGCCGCCGGCGCCGCCGGGCTGGCGCTCGCCGGCCTGCACCTCGGCAAGCCGCTGCGCGCCTGGAAGGTTTTCCTCAACCTCCGGAAGAGCTGGTTCAGCCGGGAGGCCATGGCGTTCGGCCTGTGGTTCCCGCTCGCCTCGGCGTACCTCGCGGTGCGCCTCGGCTGGATTCCGCTGTCCCACGGCCCGCTCCGCTCCGCCCTCGCGGTGGGCACGGTGGCGCTCGGCGCGCTCGGCCTCTTCTGCTCGGTGATGATCTACGTCGACACCCGCCGCGCGTTCTGGCGTTTCGCCAACACCGCGCCGCGCTTCTTCGGCAGCGCCGTGATCCTCGGGCTCGCCGGGGCCCTGGCCTCCCCGGGCGCGCCGCGCTTCCTCGGGTTGCTGCTGGCTGGCGCCACGATCCTGAAGCTCGCCTTCGAGGCCCGGGCGATCGCGCCCATCCAGGAGGAGGACGACGGCCTGCACCTGCCGGCGCGCCAAACCGCCCGCCTGCTGATCGGACCGCTGCGGCCCGCGAACGAGCTGCGCGTCTTCGCCGCCCTGCTCGGCGGCATTCTGCTGCCCTTGGCGATCGCCCTCGGCGCGGCGCCCGCGGTGGCAGCGTGGCCGGCGCTGGGTTTTGCCCTACTCGGGGAACTCGCCGAACGGTATCTCTTCTTCCGCGCGGTGGACGCACCAAAGATGCCCGGACTGCCGCGCGCATGAAGAAGAAGATCGAAGCCCTGCTCCAGGCCCGCACCGGGCCGATGACCAGCGAGCTGGTCCTGCACCCCGGGGATTTCGGACTCGGCCGCGTGCCCGCGCGGCTCGCCCCGGCGGCGACGGCCAAATCCATCTGCGGATTCTGCAGCACGGGCTGCTCCCTGAAGATCCACCTCAACGCCAAGGGCGAGGCCATCAACCTCACCGCCGATCCCGACTACCCGGTCAACCTCGGCATGGCCTGCCCGAAGGGCTGGGAGGCGCTGACGCCCCTCGGGGCGAAGGACCGGCTCACCTCCCCGCTGTTGCGCAACCGGGAGACCGGCCGGCTCGAGCCGGTGACGTGGGCGCAGGCGATGACCGCGTTCGTCGAGAACTTCCAGGACATCCAGCGCCGGCACGGGCCGCGCGCGCTGTCGTTCCTCAGCACGGGGCAGATCGTGATGGAGGAGATGGCGCTGCTCGGGGCGCTGGCGAAGTTCGGCATGGGCATGCTCCATGTCGACTCGAACACCCGGCAGTGCATGGCCACGTCGCACGTCGCCTACAAGCAGTCGTTCGGCTTCGACGCCCCGCCATTCACCTACGCGGATTTCGAGGAAAGCGACGTGCTCTTCTTCATCGGGGCGAACCCCTGCATCGCCCACCCGATCATGTGGCAGCGGGTGATGATGAACCGGCGCAACCCGCGCATCATCGTCGTCGACCCGCGCAAGACCGAGACGGCAATGCTCGCCACGCAGCATGTGGCGCTGCGGCCCAAGGGCGACCTGACCTTCCTCTATGGCCTGGCCCGGGAGTTGGTTGAACTCGGTGCGGTCAAACGAGAGTACATCGACGCGCACACCATGGGCTTTGCGGAGTTCGAGCAGTTCATCGCCGCGTTCACCCCGGAGCGCATCGAGCGGGACAGCGGCGTGACCGCGGCCGCGCTCCGCCAGTGCGCGGAGACGATCGCGCGCGGCGAGCGCGTCTCGTTCTGGTGGACGATGGGCGTCAACCAGAGCCACGAGGCGACGCGCACCGCGCAGGCGATCATCAACCTGGCGCTGATGACGGGGAACATCGGCCGTCCCGGGACCGGCGCCAACTCCATCACCGGCCAGTGCAATGCGATGGGTTCGCGCCTGTTCGGCAACGCCACGTCGCTGCTGGGCGGTTACGACTTCGCGGACGCCGGCGACCGCGCCCACGTCGCCGGCATCCTCGGCCTCGATCCCGCGGTCATCCCGGCGGAGAAAAGCTGGGCCTACGACCAGATCATCGACGGCATCGAGCGCGGTGACATTCGCGGCCTGTGGGTCGTCGCCACGAACACGGCCCATTCCTGGATCAACCAGGGGCGGTTTCCCGCCATCCGGAGCAAGCTCGATTTCCTCGTCGTCCAGGACATGTACGGCACGACCGAGACCGCCCAGATGGCCGACCTCGTGTTGCCCGCCGCCGGCTGGGGTGAGAAGGAAGGCGTGTTCATCAACAGCGAGCGGCGCCTCGGGGTGACCCGCAAGGTCGCGCGCGCCCCGGGCACGGCGCTGAGCGATTTCGCGATCTTCAAGCTGGTCGCCGAGGCGTGGGGCTGCGGCGCGATGTTCCGCGAGTGGTCCTCGCCCGCCGCCGCCTTCGAGCTGCTCAAGAAACTCTCGCGCGGCCAGCCCTGCGACTTCAGCGGGATTCGGGACTATGCGCACATCGAGGCTGCGGGCGGGATACAGTGGCCCTATCCAGAAGACAGGGGACAGAAGACAGAGGACAGGGAGCGGCGGTTGTTCACGGACGGGAAATTTTTCACGGCCGATGGACGCGCCAAGGTATTCTTCGACGAGCCGCGTCCCATGCCCGAGCCGCCGGATGCGGAGTATCCGTTCATCCTGCTGACGGGCCGCGGCACCTCGGCGCAGTGGCACACCGGCTCCCGCACCGACAAGAGCGCCATCCTGCGCAAGCTGGCGCCCACCGTGTTGCACGTGGAGATCAATCCCGCGGACGCCGAGGCGCGCGGCATCGCCGACGGCGTTCGGGTCGCGGTGACCTCGCGGCGGGGAATGACGGAAGCCGTGGCCTTCGTCACCCCGGTCGTCCAACCCGGCCAGGTCTTCATGCCGATGCACTTTTCAGGCGTGAACAAGTTGACGTTTCCCGCCTACGATCCCCATTCAAGACAGCCCAGCTACAAGGCCTGTGCCGTTGCCTTGAAACCTCTCCGCGCATGAACCCGCCCCTCGCCACCGACCTCACTGTGCGCCGGATCTTCCTGTCGCCGGGGCACAGCTATTTCGGCCGGCACGGCCTGGGCTCGATGCGCCATGAGGTGATCGAAACCGACCTGGTCGAGTGTGTCGCCGGGCGAGGCCTGCGGGGCGATCGGTTCTTCGACCACAAGGACAACTACAAGGGCCAGGTCACGCTGTTTTCCGCCGAGGTGTTCGAGGAGCTTTGCGCCCAGCTCGGGCACACCCAGGCGATTCCCGCCGCCCTGCGCCGCAACCTCCTCGTCAGCGGCGGCGACCTCAACGAACTCGTCGGCCGGCAGTTCACCCTGCAGGGCGTTGTGCTCGAGGGCATGGAGGAATGCCGCCCCTGTTACTGGATGGACGAAGCGATCGGCCCCGGCGCCGAGGCGTGGCTGCGCGGACGCGGCGGACTCCGCTGCCGCATCCTGGCCGACGGCTGGCTGCGCCGGAACACTCCTTCCCTGCCCGGCGAACTCACGGGCGCGGTGCTCGCTGGGGGCGCTTCCCGCCGCATGGGCCGCGACAAGGCCGGACTTCCGCTCAACGGCGCTCCCCTCTGGTTGCGCCAAGCCCGCGTGCTGCAACGGGCCGGTGCCGGCGTCGTCGGTGTGGTGCGCCAATCCGACCAGCCCGCGCTCGACCTGCCCCCGGGCATCGCGCTCTGGCACGACACGGTCGCTGATGCGGGTCCGCTCGCCGGCCTGCAGGCCGCGCTCAGCCAATGCACCACCGAATGGCTCGCGGTGATCGCGACCGACATGCCCGCGCTCGACGCCAGCTGGTTCCAATGGCTGCGCGGCCACTGCCGCCCCGGTTGCGGCGCCATGGTTCACTTGGCGAACGGCGCGCATGAACCGCTCGCCGCCATTTATCCGCGCGCCGCGCTCGCCGAGGCAACCCGCCGGCTCGCCGCCGGCCCGCGCTCGCTCCAGTCGCTCGCCGACGCCCTGATCGCCTCCGGGCAGCTCACGAGCCTGCCCCTGCCGGCCAGCGATGCGTGGCGCGTCGCGAATTGGAATACGCCGGCGGAAGCCGGGCAGCCGGCAGCCCAAGCCGGGAGCGTGGCTTAGCGTTCTTTTTCAAAATCCGGTCATTGCGAGGCATCCGGGCTTGGCCGGATGCCGAAGCAATCCAGCTGGATCGCCACGGCGCGCTTCGCGCCCCTCGCGATGACAAGGCGGTTTTGAAATGAATTCTTGGTCACTCACTGCGCCGCCGGCATCTGCCGGCGCACGGCCTGCAGGAGGTCGTCGAGTTCGTAGGGCTTCGCCAGCACCTCGGAGAAGCCCAGGGCGATCAGCTCCTGTGCCCGCGCGTCCTGATTCAGGCCCGAGGCGCCCACGAGGCGCAGCCCGGGTTTGATCTCGCGCAAACGCGGCGCAAGCGTCGGCCCGTCCATCTCGGGCATCGAAAAATCCGTGATCACCAGCTGCACGTCGTCCCGATGTTCCTGGAGCGCCGCGATGGCCTCGCGCCCGCCGCCGGCCGGGATGGCCCGGTAGCCCATCCGCTGGAGGAAACGGCAGGTTACCATCAGCACCGCCGGATCGTCGTCCACGACGAGGATGGCAGCCGCCGAAATCGGGCTCGCCGTTTGCGTGGGCGTGGGCGTGGACACGGGTGCCGGCGCGGGCACGATCGCCGGACCCTCGCGCACCGGCAGGAACACGCGGAAAACCGTCCCGGCACCGGGCGTGCTTTCCACGCGCACGAACCCGTGGTGCGCCTTGACGATGCCGTGGACCGAGGCGAGGCCGAGGCCGGTGCCCTTGCCCACGGGCTTGGTGGTGAAGAAAGGATCGAAGATGCGCTCCAGCAGTTCCGGCGGGATCCCGTGACCCGTGTCGGCCACGCTCAGCACCAGGTGCGGCCCGCCCTTGGTCGCGGGTCCGAAGGGGACCTCGGCGCGCTCCAGGCCGAGCGTGATCGTACCACCCGAGGGCATGGCGTCGCGGGCATTGACGCAGAGGTTCATCAACACCTGATGCAACTGGTTCGTCTCGCCCTCCACCATGCCCGGCGCCTCGCCCAGCGTCTCCACCACCTTGATCTCCTTGGGAAAGCTCGAGCGCATCAGCTGCGCCATGTCGTGCAGGAGGTGGCGCGGATCCAGCGCCACCCGCTCCTGCGCCAGGGAACGGCTGAACGCCAGCAACTGGCGCACGATCGCCGCGCCGCGCCGCCCGCCGTCGTCGAGCATCTTCATCAGGTCGCGGTCTTTCGCGTCCGGCAGCTTGTCGCGCAGCAGGCCGCTCGCCATGAGCATCGGGGTGAGGATGTTGTTGAGGTCGTGCGCCACGCCACTGGCCAGCGTGCCCACCGCCTCGAGGCGCTGGCTGTGCAGGAGCTGGCTCTCGAGTTCCTTGCGCTCGGTGATGTCGGTCTGCGTGCCCATCACGCGCAGCGGACGCCCGGCGCCGTCGTACTCGACGACCTTGGCCACGGTCCGCAGCCACTTCCAGCCGCCGGATTTCGTCCGCTGGCGGTACTCCATCATGCCCGGCTGGCCGGTCTCCACGCCCACGCGATAAGCCTGCAACGCGGCCTCCCGGTCGGCGGGATGGATGCGGTCCATCCATTCCTGCAGGCTGGATTTGAATTCCCCCGGCTCGTACTCGAGGATGCGCGCGTATTCCGGGCTCGGGATGGTCTCGCCCGTCTGGATGTTCAGTTCGAACCAGCCCTGGCGGCTGGCTTCCATGGACAGACGCAGGCGTTCCTCGTTGAGCCGCAGCGCCTCCTGCGCCTGCTTGCGGACGGAGATGTTGCGCACCGAGGCCACCACGCGCTGCTCGCCCGCGATCTCGCAGGCGCGCAACGCCACCTCCGCCCAAAACAACTCGCCCGACACGCGCCGGAACCGCCACTCGAAAAGTTGCGACTGGCCTTGCAGCACGAGCAGCGCTTTCGCCTTGGCATCCGCCTGCGTGTAGGGCGGCTCGCCCTGGCTGAAGTCGCCGACCGGGCGGCCGATCAGTTGCGCCCGGTCCGCGCCGAGGAGCGTGCCGGCCTGCTCGTTGACGTCCAGGATCCGGCCGTCGAGGTCGTGCACGAAGAGCGCATCGCTGGTCGAGTTGAAGATCGTGCGGTAGTTCGCCTCGCTCGCGCGGAGCTGGGCGGCGAACTCGCTGACGCGCTTCTGCTCGCGGTTGTAGTTGATGAGGATGAACCATGTCACCGCCGCCATCGCGATGAAGCTGCACATCACGCCGGTTTCGAGGTCCACCAGCCGGTCCTGCGGGGTGTGAAACGGGATGACCCAGGCGGGGTGGACGTACTCGAGCAGGAAGAGGACGCCCACGTTCATCCACAAAGCGATGGCCAGGATCCGCCGCTTCCAGCCGCTGAACAAGACGATCACGAACAGCATCACCGGGTAGAAGAAATGCGTCATGCTGCCTTCCGAGCCGGCGTTCCAGAACCAGACCAGGTCGAACATGAGCACGAGCAGGATGAGGAACAGCGCGATGTGGTGCTGCCCCGCGCGCGAGCGCCAGTAACAGAAGGCGCCGAGCAGTCCCAGGCCGATGTTGGCGATATCCACGCCCAGCGGCAGGTTCTGGAAGGAATTGAGCGGCGCGACCACCCCGAGGCAGAGCACCGCCGTCAGGGCGCACATCAGCCGGAAAATGCGCACCTGCAACTCGGCCGCCAGTTCCCCGCCCGTCCCGTCGGCCACGCGCTCAAGCAGCGGCGCTTTCATAGGGGGCAACGTTGCCACTGCCAACGCAGTGGCGCAAGTCCCGAGCCGGGAAGAGCGAAGCGTAAAAGGTTAAGGAGAGCATTGGGCCGACAGAACCTTTCTGCATCGACCCAACGGAGAATTACTGAAGCCCGATTTCACGGATCGCGGATCGAATTGCCCGAGGGCATTATCGGCCAATTCTTGTAGGTCGGGCTTTATGCCCGACACGAGCGCGGATCTGTCGGGGATAAACCCCGACCTACATCAAAACCGACCTGCCTCCGATCCCATCCGTCAGGAGTCGAAGCCCACGGCCTTGGCGACCTCCGCGTAGGTGATGCGCCCGCCGCGGGTGTTCACGCCGAGGGCGAGGCCCTTGTGCTCGGCGAGCGCCCGCTCGACACCCTTCTGTACCATCATGGCGACGAACGGCTCAGTGGCCTGGGTGAGGCCCAGCGTGGAGGTGCGGCCGACGAGCGCCGGCATGTTGGGCACCGCGTAATGGATGACGCCGTGCTCCTTGTAGGTGGGCTTCTCGTGGGAAGTGGGGCGGATCGTCTCGATGCAGCCGCCCTGGTCGATGGCGATGTCGACGATGACGCTGCCGGGCCGCATCATCGCGACCATCTTCTTGCTGACGACGATCGGCGCCTTGGCGGCCGGGATCAGCACGGCGCCGATGAGCAGGTCGGCCTCGGCGACGGAGTGCTCGATGTTGAAAGGATTGGACATCAGCGTAACGACCCGGCCGCGGTACTCGACGTCTAGCGCCTCGAGGCGGCGCGTGTCGAGGTCGAGCACGGTCACGCGGGCGCCCATGCCGGCGGCCATCTGCACGGCGTGCGCGCCGGAGTTGCCGGCGCCGACCACGACGACGTGGCCCGGCATCGTGCCCGGGATGCCGCCGAGCAGCGTGCCCGAGCCGCCGAGCTGCGACTGGAGGAAATACGCGCCGATCTGGATCGAGAGCCGGCCCGCGATCTGGGACATGGGCTTGAGCAGCGGGAAGGAACGGTCGATGCCCTCCACCGTCTCGTAGGCGATGCCGAGGATATGCTTCCGGCAAAGCTCCTTGGCCAGCGCGGGGCCGGCGGCGAGGTGCAGGTAGGTGAAGATCGTCTGCCCGTCCTGCATCAGCGGATACTCGGCGGCGAGCGGCTCCTTCACCTTGAGGATCATGTCCGCGCTCTTCCACACCTTGGCCGCGGTGGTGGCGAAGCTCGCGCCGGCGGCCTTGTACTGCTCGTCCGGGAAACCGGCGCTGAGGCCGGCCCCCTTCTCGATGATCACCTTGCCGCCCAGTGAGGTCACGCGGCGGCACAGGCTGGGCGTCATGGAGACGCGCGTTTCTCCGATCTTAATTTCCCGGGGTACTCCAATAGTCATTTGCCGATTATGACACAGGCGTTTCCCTTCCGAGGCAATCCCTGTCTGCCTCGGCGGCGTCCTTGCCCGGCGGTAGCGGCTCAGTCTGCTGGTGGTCCCATCGCTTGGTCGCCCGTAGGTCGGGCTTTACGCCCGACCGGAACGCGGATCAGTCGGGGGTAAACCCCGACCTACATCAAACTGATCCAGTCTCCGCCGGGTCCGCACTTGATGATTGGAAACCTCCGGCTGCCCCGTAGCGTCCCAAAACCCCGACCTGATTTCCTAATGGCCCCCAAGTTGTCCCGTGTCCACCTCGCGTCCGCCTTGCTCGTTATCACTGCCTGCTGGAGCGCCTGCTCCAGTCCCCAGCCGGCAGCCGCGCCCCAGCCGCCCGCCGTCACGGCGGCCGTCCTGACCGCGCCGCCGCCGAAGGCCGCCGAGCCCGCCGCGGCCCCCGCGCCCTCCCCTACCGTGGAGGCCGAGCCGGCGCCGAAGCCGCCCTCGCGCGCCCTGACGCCGGCCGAGTCCCTCGCGACCGTCCAACTGCCAGCCGG
>Ga0247757_10001698_pt1 | contig 13431 bp, 6 predicted proteins | sample UWRJL126311R4_FD_180929 | JGI IMG/M metagenome (GOLD analysis project Ga0247757, IMG submission 180929) | Plant litter microbial communities from Arlington Agricultural Research Station in Wisconsin, United States - UWRJ-L126-311R-4 | ecosystem: Environmental > Terrestrial > Plant litter >...
GGCCGTGAGGTCGCTGAGGTCGAGCGCTCCCATGCCCGCCAGGATCCCGCGCGCCTCCTCGCACAGCGGCACCGCCTTGTTGCGGTCGTCCTGCGCATGGGCGAGGTATTGCAGGAGGTCGGCCAGCGTGAGCTTGGCCGTGCGACTGGCCCGGCCCGCCGCCACGATCGGCCGGAGCAGGGCAACGCCCCGCTCGAGCGCGGCGACCTCTTGGGAATCCATGAGCCCCGGAGCGGCCGCGGCATAGGCGCTGAATGCGATGCCCAGCGCGGTATCGTCATTGGTGAAGCCCGCGGCATTGAGCTCCTCAAAGACGCGGCGCGATTCCGCCGCCAGCTTCCGGGCTTCGACCACCTGGCCGCCGTCCATCTTCGCCGAGGCCTTGCGACCCAGCGCGAGGCCGCGGTACATCTTGGTTTCCGGCGTCACCGTTTCCGGCGGCAGGCCGTCGTAGTAGGCGACGGCGCGCTCGGCCAGCTTGGCCAGCACCTCGAGGCGGCCGGTCGGACGCAGCTCCTCGGCGAAATCCTCGAGCAGGAAGCCGACGAGCTTTTCCGCCTGGCCGCGGGCCTGCTCCGCCAGCACGCGGGTGCGCGCGGCCTCCGCCTCCGCGGCGCGGGCGCGGCGGAGATTGACGAAACCGAACACCGCGCTGCCGGCGGCGAGAAGCATCAGCACGCTGGCGACGGCCGCCACGAGGCGCGCGCGTCGGAGCGAGCGGCGGGTCGCCGCCTCGCGGGCCTGCTGCTCGGCGAGCTGGCGCTCGGAAGCCTCGCGGGCCTCGCGCTCGCGGCGCACGCCGCGGCTGGCGCCGATGACACTGCAGAGCACGTCGTGCGTGATTTCCACCCGGCGCAGGTCGAGACGGTCCTCGACGCGCAGCAGGCGGCGGTCGACGAGCAGGGCCAGCGCGCCCTCGGCGGCGCCGGCGGCCACGAAGGCCTTGCGCACGCGCTCCTCGGCCACGCTTTCGCGGAAGCCGGAATCGGTCAGCATCTCGTCCTCGACGAACTCCCGCACGCCGGCCGGCTGGTCCGCCAGGGCGCGCTCGTAGAATTCGGACAGGATCGTCGCGCGCGAGCCGGCGAGCAGGTCGGCCGAGATCTCGGCATGGCCCTGCGCGAGGCGCGTGTTGTTGAGTTCGCGGCAGATCAGGCTGAGCAGCGACGGCTCGACCTCGGCCACCGCCAGGTCGCTGGCGCCGGCGACAAAACGCACGATGGCCTCGGCCACCGCCTCGCTTACCAGGTTCGGCGCGGGCGCGCGCACGGCGGCGACGGCCTGCGGGCCGGTCATGCGCGCCAGGCGCATGCGGTTCTGCGTGACGGACGGCATCTGCCCCTTCAGGCCCTCGAGGTGGGCGAGGTAGTCCTCGCGCAGCGAGATCAGGATGCGGTAGTCGGCGCGGGCAAAGTCGAACTTGGAGGCGTCGGCCTCGTCGCGGTCGATCCGGGCCTCGAGCGCCGCGGGCGGGCGGTTCTCGACGAGGTCCGCCAGGTCCGCGAGGAATTCCTGGGCGCGCTTGCGCCCGGCGTCGTCGGACTGCGCCAGCGTGAAAATCTCCTCGAACTGGTCGAAGATCAGGATCGGCGTCAGCGTGCGGCCGGCGGCGTCCTTGAGCACGTCGTCCCGGTGGTGGAGAAATTCCCAGAGCGTCTCGCCGGCGACGGCGGTGCCGCTCTGCGTCCAGATGCCGGCGGCCTCGGTGGCGCGGAACACCGCGCGCTTGATCTGCTCGGCGGGGGCCGGCGAGTGCGGGTCGTAATCGAGGCGCACGTAGACCGGGCAGTAGCCCTCGGGCCGGAGGCGCGGCACGAGGCCGGCCTGCAGGATGGAGGTTTTGCCGAGGCCGGACTGGCCGAAGAGGACGGTGAGCAGCTTGCGCTGCACGCGACGGCCGAGTTCGGCGGCCTCCTCCTCACGGCCGTGGAAATAGCCGCGGGTCTCCTCGGTGAAGGAAACCAAACCCAGCCAGGGGTTCTGGGCGTCGACCGTGGCGACCGGTGCAGCGGATGAGGGAGTGGGTTTCATGCGCGGCGGGCGTTGAGGAATTGGGCGAGGCGTTGCACAAACTCCGCGGGCGGTTCTCCCCCGGGCAGCCGGCTGAAATGGACGGCCTTGAACTTCTCGGGCACGATCGCGTCGGCCTCGGTCGTGCCGTCGATGCACGCCGGCAGGATGAACACCGCGCCGTCGGCCATGCCGCGCGTGCGGTCCACGGCGTAGCTCCACTCGCGGCGGAAATAGCCCTCGTGGCGGCGCTGCGTGGTGGCGGACACGATCGGGACGAAAAACGCGCAACGCGCGATGTTGCCGCGGATCTTGCGGTCGTAGTCGTCGCCGCTCTCGAGCCGGTCCATGTCGAACCAGGTCGCGATGCCGGCGGCGTCGAACGCCGCCTTGAGCTTCTGCACGGCGGCGAGGTCCTCGCGCGCGTAGCTGATGAAGACGGCGTTCTCCGGCATCTCGTGCGCCGGGGGCAGGAAGCGCGACGGGGCGCCGCCGGCAGCCGGGGCGGTCGCGCCGCCGCGGCGCGCCATCCAGCGGCGGTGCAGCTCGGCGACGAACTCCTCGGCGCCGGAGAACATCCGGGTGCGCACGCTCACCTGTTGCAGGAACGACACCAGGCGCACGTCCTGCACGCTGTGGTTGTCCGCCAGGATCTCGCCCACGTCGCGCGGGTCGGAAAGCCGGCGGCGCTTCGTCATGCGCAGGAACAGGCGCGCGAGCCAGTTCGAGAAATCGCTGCCGATCACCAGCAGGTGGTTGTGCTCCAGGGCGTGGAAGAGCTTCTCCGGCGTGAGGTGCTCGCTCTGCAGTGCGCAGACGAACTCCAGCATGTCCTCGTCGGAAATCACGTACGTCGGCGACGCCGACAGGCGGCCCAGCAGGTGATAGACGACCGGGCGCTGGAGGTCGTCGCGCTCGACCGGCAGGTCGGCCACGCGGTTGGGCGCGTAGGCGAGGACCTCGGTGTTGGTCGCGCCGCCGAAACGCACCGTGTTGATCGCCTGCTCGAGCAGCGGGTCGAAGGTCATCGAGACGTAGAGGTTGAAGTCCGTGATCTCCGCCAGTTGCCGCAGCGGGAGCGGCAGGGGGAAGCTCGCCTCGCGCATGATCGTGCGGAGCCGGGTGTAGGCCTCCTCGCGCCGGCCGCGGTTGCCGAGGTAGGTGCAGACGACGTCGTTCAGCGTGAGCGGCTTTGCCAGCGGCGCCGGGTCGACGTTGAGGCGCGCGGCCAGCTTCTCGGCCAGCCACTCCAGCAGGAGCCGCGGGCCGGTCTCGGTTTCCACCTTGAGCAACTCGGGCCCGACGATCGGGACCACGCGCTTCTCCTCGATGTAGTTCAGCAGGTCTTCCCAGACATCATCATGGAAAGGTGCCGCGGAGAGCGGCACGGCGGAGGTGGCGGAGTCGGGGTGCATGGGTGCAGGGCGGGAGAGGGAAAAGTCTAGCTGTCGCGTGCCGCAACACACCCCGCCCTGCGGGCACCCCTCTCGAGAGGGGATTCAAGGCCACGCCGCCGGGGATTGGGTCCCCTCTGGAGAGGGGTGGCGCGGAGCGCCGGGGTGTGTTGGGCTTTCACGAGGCGTTCGAAGTTAAGCGTTGGGCGTTGAGCGTTTCATTTCGCCCTGGTGGCGGCGATCCAGGCGTCGATCTCGCCGGCGAGGACATCGAGCGGCATGGAGCCGCCGCGCAGGACGACGTTGTGGAATTCCTTGATCGAAAACCTGGCGCCGAGTTCGGCCTGCGCCCTCTCGCGCAACTCGAGGATGCGGAGCTGGCCGACCATGTAGGAGCAGGCCTGGCCGGGCCACACGATGTAGCGCTCGGTCTCCGTCGGCGTGAAGCCGTAGTCGATCACCTGCTGGCGCGTCCACTTCATCGCATGCAGGCCGGTGTCCACCACCAGGCGTCGGGCGCGGAACAGCTGCATGTTCAGGTAGCCGAGCTTGCCGGGCAGGTCGCCCTCGTACCAGTTGTTCTCCGCCGCCAGCCGCTCGGCGTAGAGCGCCCAGCCCTCGATGTACGCGGAATTGGCGCCGAAGATGCCGAGCTTCAGGTAGCGCGGGAGCTCCGTCGACTCCTGCTGGAGGGCGAGCTGGAAGTGGTGGCCGGGAATGGCCTCGTGGTAGGCGGTCGACTTCAGGCCGGCGCCGAGCCACGTGCAGCGCGGGCCGAGATCCGCCAGCGGCAGCCAGTAGATGCCGGGCGCCGAGCCGTCGGGCGCCGGGTCGGTGTAGTGCGCGGCGGCGCTGGCCTCGGAGAAGGCGGGCTCGCGCTTGACGATCACCGGCGACTTCGGGCGCAGGTCGAAGACGCTGGCCGAGCGGCGCTCGGCGTCGCGCACCGCGGCGCTGACCTGTTCGAGCAGCGCCGCGCGCGGGTCGGGCTCCGTGGGCGGGTTGAGCTTGGCGTTGAGCTGCTCCAGGCGCTCCTGGAGCGTGCCCTCGGTGTAGCCCAGTTGCTTCAGGATGGTTTCCATCTCGCCGCTGATGCGCGCCACCTCGCGCAGGCCGATGGCGTGGATCTCCGCCGCGGTCTTCTGCGTGGTGGTCATCGAGGCAAGGTTGCTCGCGTAATAGGCCTCGCCGCGCGGCAGGCGCCAGGCACCGGCGTCGTCGGTGGCCGCCGGCAGCTGGGCCGCGAGCAACGCCCGGACGCGCGTGAAGGCCGGCAACACCGTGGCGCGCACTTCCTGTTCGGCCGCCGCGGTGAACTTCGTGCGGTCCTCGGCGCTGAGGGCGTCGCCGAGCAGCGCCATGCGCTCGCCGAGTGTCTGGACAAAAACATTCTTCTCCGGCGGCACGGCCAGGAAGCCGTCGAGCTGGCCGAGCACGCGTTCGAGAATGAACTTCGGCGGCTGCACGCCCGCGGCGGCGGCGGACTTCGCCTCCGCGACGCCCTCGTCGAGGCAGGGGGCGACGCGCGTGAGGCGGGCGAGGTAGTTCTCGACGTCGCGGCGGTTCCGGATCGGGTGCGTGGTCGTGAGAAACTGCACCAGCCCGAGGTGGAGCCCGCCAAACTGGTTGAAGACAAAACGGTTCACCGCGAAATCGGAGCCGCGGATCGCATCGTCGAGCGTCCAGCGGATGATGGCCGCGGAGGTCTTTTGCTGCGGAGACAGGCCCGCCGCCGGGAAGCGCTCCAGCTCCTGCAGGCCGGTGCGCGCCAGGGCGGCGGCGGCTTCGGCCGACTTGACGCCGATCGTACCGCCGAAGGAGCCGGCGAGCGTGAGCTGCCGGTCAAGCGCGTCCTGCTCCGCCCCCGAGAAATACTGCGTGCGCGTGGCCTGCTGCGGGTTCTGCCGCACCCAGCGCGCCGTGAAATCCTCGGCCCACGCGTCGAAGGCCGCATCGGCGGCCCGCAGCGCTGGCGCGGCGAGGAGACAGAGGGCGGCGGCGAGCAGGATGAGGCGGGGAGTTTTCATGGGAGAAGGGAATAGGCCGGGGCCCCGCGTTTTCGTCAGAACAGCGGGGCGTTGTTCTTCGGGTCCGCGAGCAGCGCCTGCCAGCGGGGATCGTCGCGCAGTGAACTCAACTGGGCCTTCAGGGCGTGGACATTGATCAGCCCGAGGATCGCGCAGGGCACCTGCAACAGGCGCTGGTACTCGGAGATGGCGTAGTCCTTCTCTCCCACCGACTCGTAGGTCTGCACCCGGATAATGGCATAGGTTGCGCCGTCCAGCGCATCCAACTCGAGGGGGATCGCGCGGACGGAGTCATCCGCGTACCGCCGCGCGGCCTCCGGGTTGCCCCGCAACACCTCCACCCCGCTGCAATTCGCGAGGAGGCGGGCGTTGCGCGGCTCGGCCGCCAGTCGTTTCAGGATGGCGTCACCGTAGTCGCCCAGGCGGGCCCGGGCCGCCTCCTTGTCGCCGGTGGCAAAATAGTCGAACGCGGCGAACAGGGCCTGCTCTTCGCGCAGGTCGCCGCCTTCGTCGTAATAGGGCTGGAGCTTGTCGAGTCGGACGGCCTCGGCGAAATCGCCCTTCAGGCGCGCCCAGATTTTCCGCACGTTGATGGCCTCGGGCGACGCGGCCTTCTCCGGCGGAAGGGCGGCCAGGAACGCGTCCCCCTCCTTGGTCGAGCCCGTGGCGACGAAGGGAATCGCCTTGAGCGTCGCCGCCTCCGTCAGGTTGTCCGGCCGCAATACCGTCAGCCGCCGCTGGGCCGCCTCCAATTCCGGATAGCGGCGCGCCGCGATCAGCGTGCTGATGAGCCCGCGCTGCATGCGAATGTTGGCCGGGTCGAGTTCGAGGGCGCGCCGCAGGTGCTCGAGCGCGCGCGCCCAGTTGCCCTTCCGGCGCTGGATGAGGCCGAGCGAATAGTGCAGCGAAGGGTCGTTCGGCTGCCGCACCAGCAGCCGCTCGTATTGCTCGATCGCCCGGCCGTAGTCGCGGAATCCGTAGTAGTAATAGGTCCCCAGCGCCCGGATGACCTCGGAATCCTCCGGCGCGAGCGCCACCGCGCGGTCCATCGCCGCCTTGGCCCGCGCCAGGTATTCGTCCATGCCCGGGGAAAAGATGAAGCCCGCATAGGCGTAGGCATCCGCCAGCTCGGCCCACGCCTGGGCGAATTTCGCGTCGAGTGCGACCGCCTGCTCCAGCAGCTTCACCCGTTCCTCCGAAGTCCCCTGGCTGATGCCCTGGCGGTTGTACACGTCGCGGGCCTGCAGGAAGAGGTCGTACGCCTCGGGATTCTCCGTGGGCTTGCGCGCGATCAGGATCTTTTCCTCGGGCGACAGCGCCGCCTTCAGCGCGCCCGCGATCTCCCGCGACAATTCACTCTGGATGGCGAAGACATCCGTGAGGTCGCGGTCATAAGCCTGGGCCCACACGTGCTCATCGGTGGCGGCATGGATCAACTGGCCGGTGATGCGCACCTTGTTGCCCACGCGGCGCACGCTGCCCTCGAGGATGTAGGTGACGCCGAGTTCCTGCGCGATCTGCTTCATCGGCTTCGTCGTGTTGCGGTAGCTCAGCACCGACGTGCGCGAGACGATGCGCAGTTCGCGCACCAGGGCGAGATTGGTGAGGATGTCCTCGTGGATGCCGTCGGCGAAAAACGCATTGGCATCCTTGTCCTCGCTCATGTTGGTGAACGGCAGCACGGCGATGGATTTGTCGGCGAGGCGCTCAGGCTTCGCCGCCGCAGGCGTAGTCTTCACCTCGGCAACGGCGGCCGGCGGCTCCGGATGGCGAAACACCCCGGTCGCCACCGCGATGGCGACGATCACCGCCACGGTGCCCGAGGTCCAAACGACGGCGCCCGATTTCTTGGGGGGCGGAGTGCCCTCACCCGACACGGTCGCGATTCGCGGCCGCGCCGCCGGCGACGGCTTGCCCTCCAGCTGCTTCTTCACCTGCTCGACGAACTGCGAGGTCGGCACGCCGCGCGGGAGGCGCGTCCACTGCACGCGCATGAACTCATCGGGCACGAGCGCCTCGGTCTCCGGCGTGTCATCGATGACGACGGGCAAAAGAAACGGCACGCCGGCGGCCATGTCGTGCGTGCGCTCGACGGCGATTTTCCATTCGCGGCGGAAGTAGCCCTCGCCACGGGCCTGCGTGGTCGCGGAGATGACCGGCACGCACAGCGTGCAGCTGCGGATCTGCGTCCGGATCTTGGCGTCCCAGGCATCGCCGCCCCGCAGCTCGTTCTGGTCGAACCATACCTCGACACCAAAGGCCCGCAGGGCATCGGCGATGCGCCGCACCGGCTCGGCATCCTCATGGGCGTAGCTGAGGAAGACGGCTCGTGCCGCAGTTGTGGTTTCCGGCATAAGTCGCGTAATGTCATGCGGGTTAAGCTTGAGCCTTGCCAGCCCAAACCGTCACTGGCACCCGTGTAACCCGCGCGAGCCCAATTGAATGTCCTCCCCTGCCCCACTAGCGAAACCCGTTCTGCTCGCCGCGACGACCGCCGCTGACGCGATTGCCGGGATTCGCGGGCTGATTCGCCGGGGTGAATACCTCACGGCCTTTGATGCCGCCGAGGAGGCCGAAACCCACGCGTTCCAGCCGCCGCTCACGCCCGTGATCCAGACGGAAATCCGCTACCTGCGCGTGCTGGCGCTGGCGCGCTCCGGGAGTTCGCGACGCGCCCTGGCCGAGGCCTCGGCGCTCACCGCCTCCCTCCCTTTCGATCCGCTGCCTCCCGCCCTCGCCGAGGACATCGCCGCCCTTTCCGCCCGCATCGCCAAGTTCCACGCCATGGAGGCCCCGCCGGCGGAACGCGCGGAGCTGGCGGCCGCGGCCGCGGCGGCCTACGAGGATGTCTATCGCCGGCTCGGCCGTTCCTACGCCGGCGTCAACGCCGCGACTCTCTGGCAGATCGCCGGCCGCCCGGACCACGCCCGGCAGATCGCCCGCGATGTGCTGGCGCTGGTCGAGCGCGAAACCGCCGCCCTCACCGGCACCGGCGACAGCGGGCACTATTGGGCTTGGGCCACCCGGGCCGAGGCGCTGCTGGTCCTCGGCGACACCGCGGGGGCGATCGCAGCCCTGAAAACGGCAGCCGATGCCGACCGGGACGACCACGGCGCGCAGGCCACCACGCGCCGGCAGCTCGGCTATCTCTGCGCGGCGCTCGGGATTGAACCGGCCCCGATCATCGACGTGCTGCAGCAGCCGGGGATTGTCCATTATTGCGGCCACATGACGGCGCCGGCCGGCGAACCGGCGCGCTTTCCCCACGCCCAACAGGCGGAGGTGGCGGAAAAAGTCCGCGCCCTCCTGCAGGCACGGCGGGTCGGCTTCCTGTGTGGCGCGCTCGCGTGCGGGGCCGACATCATCATCGCGGAAATCGCCCTCGAACTCGGCGCCGAGCTGCACTTGGTGCTGCCGTTCAGCGTCGACGAGTTTGTCGCCATCAGCGTGGCGCGCGGCGGTCCCGACTGGCCGGAACGCTTCCACCGCTGCCTCGCCGCCGCGAAATCGGTCACGGTCGCCAGCGACAGCGCCTACAACGGCGACGCGGTGCTCTTCGCCTACGCCTCCCGGATCGCCATGGGCCAGGCCATGAACCGCGCCGCGAGCCTCGACGCCCCGGTGTGGCAGCTCGCCGTGTTCGACGGCGAGGAGGGCAACGAAACCGGCGGCACCGGCCATGATATCAAGCAGTGGCGCCACGCCGGCGGGAGCACCGAGATCATTTCCGTCCGCTCGACCCGCACCGCCGCCACGATTCCGCCCTTCACGTCGGCCTCGAAACGCGTGATCCGCTCGGTGCTGTTCGGCGACTTCAAGGGTTTCAGCCGCCTGCACGACGAGCACATCCCGCGCTTCCTCGAAACGGTGATGAAGCCGGTCGCGGAGGTCCTCGACCGGTACGCCGAGCACGTGATCGTGCGCAACACCTGGGGCGACGGCCTGTTCCTGATCATGGACGACGCCGTGCACGGTGCGCGCTGCGCCCTCGACCTGCAGGACCGGTTGCGCACGGTCGACCTCGTGGCGGCGGGGCTGCCGGCCGACCTCGCGCTCCGCCTCGGCGGCCACACGGCGCCGCTGGTGCCGGTGTACGACCCGGTGCTGCGGATCAACATGGTCATGGGCCGCGGCCTTACCCGCGCCGCGCGGATCGAACCGCGCACGCCGCCCGGCGAGGTTTATGTGACGTCCGCCTTTGCCGCGCTCCTGCGCCTCGAGCCGGCCTGCGGCGTGATGCCCGAGTACGTGGGCCACCTCACCACCGCGAAGAATTTCGAGACCACGCCGATGTACCTGCTCCGGCGCAACGCGGTGGCGGACGGCGCGGGGATTTGACGCCCGAGGCTTGGCCGGGAGGGCCCGCGTCCCTGCGGGCCGGGATCGAAACTCGGCCCGCAGGGACGCGGGCCCTCCAGCCGATCAGTTCGGTTACTTCGCGAGCAAGTCCAGCACGGCCGCACTCATCGACGTGACCGCGGCCTTCAGCGTCGGCTCGGGGACGGGCGCGAAGGCGAAGTTGTGATTCGACGGCACCGGCACGCCGGTGAGCCGGCTCTCCTCGAACCTGGCCGGCGCAGTTCCGCCCACGAACCACATCGTGGTGGGAATCTTCTCGAGCGTCTTGCCGTAGAGCGAAAAATCCTCGGCCGCGGTGACCGCCGGGAAAGGCTGGGCGCCGCCGGCCCCGAGCCAGGCGGTGAACACGCCGCTGAGGCGGCGCGTGAGCGCGGCGTCGTTGCTCGTGACCGGCACCGATTCCGGCTGGATGGTGATCACCGGCAGGCGGTCGGCCGGGACCCCGGCCGCGATCGCGAGCCCGGAGCTGATGCGGCGCACCGACGCCACCATCTGTTCCATCACGGTGTCGTCGAACGAACGCAACGTGAGCTCGAGCTTCACCTCCTCCGGGATGATGTTGCGCTTCGTGCCGCCGTGAATCGCGCCCACCGTCACCACGCCGACCGTGCCGGGCTTGAGCTCGCGGCTCACGATGGATTGCAACGCCACGACGATCTCGGAAGCCAGCAGCACCGGGTCCTTGGCGGTATGCGGGGCCGAGCCGTGGCCGCTGACGCCGCGCACGAGGATGTCCACCGAGTTGCTGCTCGCGAGGAACGGGCCCTCGCCGTAGCCCACCACGCCGGCGGGCAGGCCGGCCCAGACGTGCAGCGCGAGCGCATAGTCGGGCTTGGGAAAACGCGTGTAGAGCCCGTCCGCCAGCATGGCGCGCGCCCCGCCGACAATTTCCTCCGCCGGCTGGCCGATGAACACCAGCGTGCCGCTCCAGCGGTCCTTCATCGCGGCCAGTACCCGGGCGGTGCCGATGAGCCCGGTGACGTGAGCATCGTGCGCGCAAGCGTGCATGATCGGCAGTTCCTTACCCGCAAGATCCTTGCCCACCACCGTGCTCGCGTAGGGCAGGCCGGTCGCCTCCTTGATCGGCAGGGCGTCCATGTCCGCGCGCACGAGCACCACCGGGCCCGGACCGTTCTTCAGCACGCCGACGACACCGGTGATGCCGACTTTCTCCGTCACCTCGAAACCGGCGGCGCGCAGTTCTTGTGCGAGAATGCCCGCGGTGCGCACCTCCATGAATTGCAGCTCCGGATGCTGGTGCAGGTCCTTGTAGATCGCCTCGAGCGAGGCGTACTCGGCGTCGACCTTCGCATCGACGGCGGGCTGGAGCTCGGGGACGGCGGCGGTGAGCGAGGCCGTGAACAGGGAAAACAGTGCGGCGGGACGCAAGAAGGGATGGCGCATCAACGTACGATGCAAAAGACAGACTCGAGTGGCAACCACACTCCCATCGCTGCCATCCCGAGTCATGCCTACGCTGGGTACGACGCCGTAGGGCCGGTCTGTGACCGGCCCGGCCAGTCACAGACTGGCCCTACCACGCACGTTCCACTTTCCGCGCCTCGAGCGCGTTCTCGGCCTCGTCGGGCAACTCGCTCAGGAAATCCAGCCCCGTGCGCTTCTCGATTTCGTCGACGCTGGCGAGGTAGTCGTCCATCCGCGCTGTCGCCGGCGCTTTCTGCGGGAAGAGGAACGCCTCGGCGCGCACGCGCCCATCGCTCTCATCGACCACGATCATGTAGAAGGAATCGGGAATGGCCACGCGGCGGCGGAGTTTCTCCGGGCTCGCGCCGAACACCGGCCCGGCCAGCACCCACACCTCGCCGAAGCGGCCGGCATAGTTCGTGGCAATGCGGTGCTCGAGTTGCTTCCACACGCCGGCGTTGAGCGTGTGGCGTTGCGGACAGATGTTGGACAGCTGGAAGGTTTCCTCCTGCGCCCGCTGCCCATAGCGCGTGGCGATGGCGTAGTTCGGCGCCATGTGTCCGCGGTCGTAGCCGCTGTTGTTGTACACCTGTGAATCGATGCGCGCGACCGTGCGGAGATCCGGCACGAAAGCGTCCGGCCGCGGCGGCGGCTCCTTCAGCTCGACGTCCGCGACGCGGTACGCCGCCCACAGCGGGTCGCCGAGCGCATCGCTGTAGCCGACGACGTAGCCGGTGTTGCCGAGCACGCGCACGGACGTCGCCGGCAACGCCACCACGCGCGGCGCGCCGCCGTAAAGGTGCTCCTTGTCACCGGCCGCCACGCCGGCGACGTAGTCGTGGCTGTAGTAGAGCTGCCAGATGTCCCACGCCACGTCGAAGGCCGTGATGTCCTTGCGGGCGTCGAAGGCGTTGTGCACCAGCGCCGACACTTCCTGCTGCCGCACCTTCGGCTGGAAGAGAAACCATGCGCCGAGGCCGCACCAGAGAACGAGGTTGGCGACGACGAACGCCTTCGTGCGGCGGAACGAGCGGGGCAGCGCGGAGCTGCCGGTGGATTTGCGGCCCATGATGAGGGCTTGTTACAGGCGAGCCACGCGGCCGCTGCAAGCAAGCTCCGGCAAAACCGGTGGGACAAGCCGCGAGCCTCCCTCTTTCCTGTAGGGGCGGAGCTTGCTCCGCCCACGAACAGGATGCCCCGCGCGCAGGGCGGACCAAGGTCCGCCCCTACATTCAAGGCGTCAGAACTTAATCTTCACGTACCCCTCGATCCGCATGGGCTGTTCCTGGAAAACGAGGATGCTGCCGGAGAAGGCGTCGCCGTTGTGGTACCAGTTGCGCTCGTTCGTGACGTTCAGGAAGTCGACGTTCACGATCCACTTTTTCGTTTCGTAGAAGAGCGAGGCGTTGAGGAGGTACTGGTCGGGGATGAACCACTGGCCGTCGAGGTTGCCGTACTGTTTGCTGGTGTACTGGGCGTTGCCGCCGACGCCGAAGCCGTTGGCGAAGCGGTAACGCACGCTGCCATTGAGGATCGTCTCCGGGAAGCCGAGCAGCGGCCAGTCGCCGACGGGGACCTGGTTGCCGTACGGGTTGTAGCTGCCGGTGGACGTGCCCTTGCCGCCCGGGCCCTGACCCACGAGGTAGGCCGCGTAGATGTCGCGGCCGCCCATCTGGAACGGCGCCGCCTGCAGGTAGTGGCCCTGCTGGAACGTGGCGTTGAAGGTGGCGTTGAGGTGCGTGTCGGGCTGGTAGACGGCCTCGAGCTCGACGCCGCGCACGAGGATGTTGTTCTTCTTGCCGCTGAGCGACACGCGCGAGCGGTGCTGCTCGAAGGCGGCCGCGCCGGCGAAGAGCTTGTTGTCGAGGAAGGAGAATTTCGCGCCGCCCTCCACCAGCTCGCTCAGGTTGCGGAAGTCGTCGTCGTTGATCTTGCCGTCGGGCGTGTTGAGGATGATGCCGCCGCCGGTGACGTTGCCGTTGGCTGCGCGCACGCGCTGCACGGTGGCGTAGTACGACATCTTCGGCGTGGGCCGCCAGATGAGGTTCACGTTGTTGGAGAACGAAGCGACGCTGGTCTCGTCGCGGAACGGGATGCCGGTCTCGGCCTCGTACGGGTCGTGGGCCTTGGCGTCGAACCAGTCCTGGCGCAGGCCGAGGAAGAGGCTGAGGGTGTCGGTGAGCTTCGCCTCCTGCTGCCAGAACAGCGCCGGGTTC
>Ga0247757_10001699_pt1 | contig 13428 bp, 7 predicted proteins | sample UWRJL126311R4_FD_180929 | JGI IMG/M metagenome (GOLD analysis project Ga0247757, IMG submission 180929) | Plant litter microbial communities from Arlington Agricultural Research Station in Wisconsin, United States - UWRJ-L126-311R-4 | ecosystem: Environmental > Terrestrial > Plant litter >...
GCAATGTGTTCGGCCCGCTGCTGGAGAACCACCAGAAGAACCGCGCGGGCAACCAGATCATCCTCGACTACGTCTCGCGCCGCTACCGCTTCCCGAAATCGCAGGCCGCGCTCATCTACCTTTCCCAGCTGAACCAGGCGCACTGCATGCAGATCGGCGTCGAGCACTACCGCCGCAACATGCCGCACTGCATGGGCGCGCTGTACTGGCAGCTCAACGACTGCTGGCCCGTCGCCTCGTGGAGCTCGATCGAGTTCACCGGCAAATGGAAGGCGCTGCACCACGTGGCCCGGCGGTTCTTCGCCCCGGCGCTAGTGAGCGCCCACGTGCCCGGCGACGAGACCACCACCATCGGCAACTACCGCTCGACCACGGTCGACGAGGTCCACCTCTACACCGTGTACGACGCCCCGGCGCCCGCCCGCGGCGAGTTGCGCTGGGAGCTCTTCCACCTCGACGACCACGTGATCGCCCGCGGTCGGAAAAAGGTCGCGCTGCGCCCGGGCGAAAGCGTGCGCCAGCAGACGGTGCGCTTCGGCCGGCTCATGCAGCGGCACGGCCGCGACAACCTCCACCTGCGGCTCGCGCTCGTGATCCGCGGCCGGCGCGTGAGCGAGGAGACCGTTTTCCTGGCGCCCCCGCGCTTCCTCAACCTGCAGCGCGCGCGCACCGCGGCGAAGTTCCGGCAAGTGACGGCCACGGAGTACGACGTGACCTTCCGCACCTCGGCGTTCCAGCACCGCTTCGCCTTCGATTTCCCGGGCCTTGCGCACACAAGCTCCGACAACTACTTCGAATTCTACCCCGACCACGCCAAGACCGTCCGCGTACGCTTCGCCCGGCCGGCGACCGTCGCCCAGCTGCGGCAAACCCTCACCCACCAGTCCCTCGTCGACAGTTACTAACCCCACACCCCGCCCATGACGACCCCGTCCGACAAGCTGAGCCTCCGGGAGAAAGTCTCCTACGGTTTCGGCGACTTCGCCTCCTGCCTCTACTGGAAGTCGATCTCCGACTTCCTGTCGATTTTCTACACCGACGTTCTCGGCATCACCGCCGCGGCCGCCGGCACCCTGCAGGGCGTGAGCCGCTCCTTCGACGCCATCTTCGACATCGTCATCGGCATGCTCGGCGACCGGACGAAGTCCCGCTGGGGCAAGTTCCGGCCCTACTTGCTCTTCACCTGCCTGCCGATGGCGGTCGTCGGCGTGCTGACGTTCTACGTGCCCGACTTCGACGCGAAGGGAAAGCTGGTTTGGGCCTACGTCACGTACAACGCCCTGATGCTGATCTACACCACGATCAACATCCCCTACACCGCGATGCTCGGCGTGCTCACGCCCAACACGACGGAGCGGGCGACGCTCTCCTCCTACAAGTTCATCGGCGCGTTCGGCGGCGGCATCGTGATCACCGCCTGCCTGATGAAATCAACCAAGGTGGGCGGCTGGCTCGGCGCCACCACGCCCGGCCAGGGCTGGTTCTGGTCCTTCGTCATCGTCGGCGTCATCTCGACCCTTTCGTTCCTGCTGGTGTTCTTCAACACGCAGGAGCGCGTCCAGCCGCCCAAGGCCCAGCAGACCTCCGTCGCGCGCGATCTCGGCGACCTGTTCACCAACGGCCCGTGGTGGGTCCTCCTGGCCACGACCATCACCTTCATTTTCTTCTGCTCCCTGCGCGGCAGCGTCGAGACGTACTACTTCAAGTACTACGTCGGCTCCCAGACGCTGTTCGGGCGGACGTGGGACTGGGAAGGCCTCGTTTCGCTCTTCAAGACCAGCAACCAGGCGCTCTCCCTCGTCGGCGCGTTCTTCGTACCGTTCATCGTGCGGCGGCTCGGCGGCAAGCCGACCTTCGTGCTGCTGTTCGCCATCGCGATCGTCTCGACCGCCTCGTTCTACCTGCTCAAGCCCGACCAGGTGTGGCTGATCCTCGGCATGAACGCGCTCGGCTCGATCTCCGGCGGCCCGCTCAGCGCGCTGATGGCGGCGATGTACGCCGACACGGCCGATTACGCGGAATGGAAGACCGGGCGCCGCGCCACCGGCCTCGTGTTCTCCGCCTCGATCTTCGCCCAGAAGTTCGGCTGGGGCTGGGGCGGTGCCATCGCGCTGCTGGTCATGAACCACGTCGGCTTTGTCGCCAACCAGGCGCAGACGCCGGAAATGTTGCAGGGCCTCGTGGGGCTGATGAGCCTCTATCCGGCCGTCATGGGCATCCTCGCCGTCCTGATCCTCGTGGTGCTCTATCCGCTCAACGAGACCAAGATGAGCCAGATCGGCGCCGACCTGAACGCCCGCCGCGCCGCGGAGAACTCCGCGCCCGCCGCCTGAACGTCGTGCCCGCCCTTGCCTCCTCCCTGCGGCGCCGCATCGTGACCCCATGCGGCCGCAGGTCCTGCTGATCTTCCAGACGCGTTTCGAGGAGTGCACCGCGATGCTCAAGGGCGTCGCGCACTTCGAGCGCAACCACCAGCTCTGGGTCGCCTTTCACGACGACGAGGCGCGTGCCGAACGCGATCCCCACTGGCTCCGCAGCAAGCAGTGGGACGGGGTAATCAGCCGGCACACCACGCCCGCCCTCGTCGCAACCTGCGCGGAGTTGAAGCTGCCGCTGGTCGACCTGCACGACATCCCGCCGTTTCCCGGCGTGCCGAAGATCCGTCCCGACAACCAGGGCATCGGCCACCTCGGCGCGGAACACTTCATCGAGCGCGGCCACCGGTCGTTTGGTTTTGCGGGCTACGCGAACGACGGCTGGTCGCGCGAGCGCCGCGACGGCTTCGTCGAGGCGCTGCGGCTCGCCGGCCATGCGTGCGACATCCTCGATATCGAGTGGCCCGGCGTCTACACGCCGTGGGGCGAAACCGAGCAGGCCTCGATCCTCACCGCATGGCTCAAGCGCCTGCCCAAGCCCGCCGGCATCATGGCGTGCAATGACCTGCGCGCCCAACAGATCATCAGCGTCGCGCACGCCTGCGGATTGCTGGTGCCGGAGGAGGTCGCCGTGCTCGGCGCCAACGACGAGCCCATCCGTTGCGAGCTCGCCTACCCGCCGCTCTCGAGCGTGAGCCCGAACGCGTTTCAATCCGGCTACCGCGCGGCCGAGACGCTCGCCGGGCTGATGGCCGGGCGGCCGCCGGAATCCTACGACGTGCGCATCGAGCCGATCGGCGTGTCCACGCGCCCCTCGACCGACGTGCTCGCCATCGAGGACCGCAGCGTCGCCACCGCGTTGAATTTCATCCGCCAGAAAGCGTGCCTCGGCGTCTCCGTGGACGACGTCGTGAAAAGCGCGCACGCTTCCCGCAGCCAGCTGGAGAAAAAATTTCGCCGGCACTTGGGGCGTTCCCCCCAGGCGGAAATCCGGCGCGTGCAGGTGGCGAAGATCAAACAGCTCCTCGTCGACACCGACTATCCCTTGAAGAAAATCGCGGAGATGGCGGGCTTCGAACACGTGGAATACATGTCGGTCGTGTTCAAGCGGCTGACCCAGGACTCGCCGGGAGAATTCAGGCGCAATATATTGGCTAAAAAGCGGCAATCCTAGTTCGCCGCCGGTTCTGGAAAAACTTATAAGTGCCCATAAACGAGGCACTTTTACACGGCAATATATGTTAAGAGCGCGGCAATAAAACTCATTCCATATGTCTCTGGGCGGGGGTATAGTAGCCTCACTGGGCAGCCGACCCTAATCGGCCCCCGGTGGCGATTCTCACCAGTCGTCATTCCACCCCTAACCCAAAACATACCCATGAAACGCCTGACCGTGCGGTCGCGTGCCTTTGGCACGACCGCGCTTTGTCTTGCTTCCGTGTTGCGCCTGTCGGCGCAAGTCACCGCCCCGCAAACGGGCCAAAACCCGCCTGAGGAGGCCCCCCTGGAGCTCTCTCCGTTCGTCGTTCAAGCCGAGGAAGACACTGGCTACGCGGCGAAGGACACCCTGGCCGGCACCCGTATCCGTACTGACCTGAAGGACGTCGGCTCCGCCATCCAGGTCGTCACGCAGAAATTCCTGCAGGACACCAATTCCAAGAACTCCTCCGACTTGCTGGTCCTCACGACCAACACGGAAGTCGCTGCCCAAGGCGGTAACTTCACCGGTGGCGGCGATGGCGCCGTGATCGACACCACGGCTTACACGAAGCCCGTGGCCAACACCCGCGTCCGCGGCCTCGCGGAAGCCGACAACCTCCGCGACTTCTTCCTGACCGACATCCCGTGGGATTCCTACAATGTCGGTCGCGTCGACCTCCAGCGCGGGCCGAACTCGATCCTCTTCGGTATCGGCAGCCCGGCCGGCATCATCAACAGCTCGCTCAACCAGGCGACATTCCGCGATGCCAACAAGATCGAGTACCAGTTCGGTTCGTTCGGCACCGGCCGTGCGACCGCCGACTTCAACAAGGTGCTCATCAAGGACCAGCTGGCCATTCGCATCGCCCTGCTCGACGATCAAACCAACTACAAGCAGGCGCCGGCTTATCGCAACGACCAGCGTTTCTATGGTGCTTTCCGCTACGATCCCAAGCTGATCAAGAACGGGAACACCTCGTTGCGCGCGAACTATGAAAAGGGCGACATCAACGCGAACTACCCGCGTCTGACGCCCCCGATGGATTCGATCACGCCGTTCTTCACCGCGACGAACAAGGGCACCTATGCCTACCAGAACAGCAGCAACCTGACGACCTTCGGCAACCCCCAGTACAATCCCTGGCTCGGCGCCGCGGGTAACCGCATCTGGGACGGTCTGGCCGGCACCTTCGAGAACAACAATCCGGGCCTTGGCTTTCTCCTCGCCGCCGACGTGAAAAATTATCCCTCCGCCGATGCGTCGCGGAACAACACGGTCAACGGCAGCTACAAGGGCATCCAAGCGTGGGATTCCTACGCCTTCAACGCCCGCCAGCCCGGTTATATGATCAAGCCCTTCAAGGCGAAGTCGCTGACCGATGCCTCGATCTTCGATTACTACAACAACCTGATCGAGGGTAACAACAAGCGGAGCACGAATACCTTCGAGGCTTACAATTTCACGGCCTCGCAAACCTTCCTCGACGACCGCGTCGGTGTCGAGGTCGCCTACGACAAGCAGGACAGCACGTGGGGTTACCGCAATGCCGTCTCCGGTGACGCCGCCGCCATCTCGATCGACGTCATGAGCACGCTGGCGGATGGTTCCCCGAACCCGAATGTCGGCCGTCCGATGGTCATCATGGGCGGCGGTTCCGCCGGCTCCGGCTTGACGAATCGGGTCCGCGAAAACTTCCGGGCCACCGCCTTCGGCAAGTTCGACTTCAGAGATGTCATGGAGAAGAAATCCAAACTCGCCCAGGCCCTGGGCGTGCACAACTTCACCCTGGCCTACTCGGATTACCAGGACGACACGTTGCAAAAGAACTGGGTGAACTGGTACGTCGGCACCGCCTACGGCCCCTCCGCCACCAATTCGGTCGGCCAGGCCACGCGCGACATCACGCCGATTATCTACCTCGGTGCCGACGCCCGCGGTCGTTCGTCGGCCTCCGGCCTCGGCTTGGGCCGCATCACGGTCGATATCGTGCCGCCGCCGTCCTCCACGGTGCGCCAGTGGGACACCACCACGATGAGCTTCATCAACTACAATGTCCCGATCGTTGCGCCGACGCAGGACAACGGGCCGTACACCAACGCCGTGAAGTCCCAAAACCAGATCGATTCGAAGATCTTCGTCTGGCAGGGCCAGCTCTTCGGCGGCAACCTCGTTCCGATGTTCGGCTGGCGCGAAGACGAAGCCACGAACCGCGACGCCGGCGCCCCGAACAAGACCCTCGGCCTGGTGGACAACATCAACAGCCCGGCTTGGGTTCTCCCCGAGGAAGGCACGCTGGTGAAGGGCACGACCCGCACCTACAGCCTCGTCGCCAAGGTCCCGCAATCGCTCATGGCGAAGCTGCCGGGCCAGATGGGCTTCCAGGTGTTCTATAACAAGTCGGAGAACTTCCAGCCCGACGCGTCCCGCAAGGACATCGTCGGCAATTCGATTCCCGCCCCGACCGGCAAGACGGAGGAATACGGCTTCACGATCAGCGCGCTCGACAACCGCGTCTCACTGAAGGTCAATCATTACAAGACCTCGGTGACGAACGCGACGCTCGCGGGTGAGCTTGGCAACTCCTACCTCATCGGCGCCGGCGAAGCCTGGGGTCAGGCGCAAGCCGTGCAGCTCAAGAATGGCACGCAGGGGGAAAATTACGGTGTCTCCTCCTCCGGCGGCATCCTCCACTGGCAACCGGCCGACCTCCCGGGCAATCACGTGATTCCGGGTGACAATTCCTCCCCGTACACGCAGGCCGCCATCGATGCGCAATACGCCATCCAACAGGCCTCCGTCGCCGACTGGTTCGCCAAGCAGCTTCCGGCCAACATGCAGCAGGCTTGGGGTATGAATGGCTACGCCGCCGGCAGCGGTTCCTGGTCGATGAACTCCGTCGCCGTCACCGGTGACACGGAGTCCGAGGGCTGGGAGTACGAACTCGTCGCCAGCAACCTCTGGGTCAAGGGCCTCGACGTCTCGCTCAACGCCTCCAAGACCGACGCCAAGCGCCTCAATATCGGCAAGGCATACTCGGATTGGATCGAACAGCGCTGGCAGGACTACCAGGGACCCATGGGCGACATGCGCATGTGGGGCGGCGGCAACTGGGCCCTCCAAGCCGGCGCCGGCGGCACCGTGCGCGACAAGTTCGCGGTCGAGGTTATCCCGAACTACCAACTGGCTCTCGCGACCAACGGCACCAACGTCGCCGAGCTCCGTCCGTGGCGCTTCAACGTCACCGCCAATTACACCTGGCAGAACGGCGGCATCCTGAAAGGCAGCAATGCCGGCTTCAGCTACCGCTGGCAGGACAAGCAGGTCACGGGCTACCGGCTCAATGCGGCGGGCGACGCCTACGACATCACCAACCCGTACTTCGGCGTTTCGGAAGATGCCTTCGACTTCTGGGTTGGCTACGAGCGCAAGATCACCGGGAAGATCATGTGGCGCATCCAGGGCAACGTCCGCAACGTGTTTGCCTCGGATGACCTGATCCCGATCACGGTCCAGCCCGACGGTTCGCCCGGTGCCTACCGCATCCCGGAGCCATTAAGCTGGTCCATCACGAACACGTTCTCGTTCTAAAATCCGGCGACGGATCGACTCTCAAGTCCGGTGGCGCAAGCCACCGGACTTTTTTTGTCCGGTTGGCGCCCGCCGGAACGATGCCATGTCCACCAAAGCGAAAAGCCACCACCGTCATCCTGAGCGCAGCGAAGGATCCACGACGACCACGCCAGCTTCACCCGCCGGAGTGGATCCTTCGCGGCGCTCAGGATGACGGCCGTGCAAATTATCTGCACGGCCCCCATACTCGACTGTATCAGCCGGGGATGCTGTTGCCATCGTCCGGCCGCTTGCTTCTCTCGACCCGTGCGTTTTCCCGCCTGTTGCCCTCCCCGATTCGTCCTCGCCGTTGTCGCACCTGTCACGCTCCTGCTGACCGCCTGCGGGCCGGACCGCGCGGCCGCGCCGGGGGCCGCCGCGCCCGCCGAGGTGCAGGACACCGGCCGCTTCACCCGTGAATCGATCGGCAATCCCTACGAGGGCAAACCGTGGATTTCCCACGTCAACGTCGTCGACCTCGATCGCGACGGCCGGCAAGACGTCCTCGCGTGCGATGACAAGGCGCTCGCCATCGTCTGGCTTCGCCAAACCGCGCCGGGAAAATTTGCCGAGTCCACCGTGATGGCCGGCCTGCCTTCGCCGGTGCACGTCGAGGCGGTGGACATGGATGGCGATGGCGACCTCGACCTGCTCGTCTCCTGCATGGGCGAGGTCTTTCCCAACAACGACAAGATCGGCTCCGTCGTCATCCTCGAGAACGACGGCCACCAGCAGTTCACCAAGCATGTCGTCGCCGAGCACGTCGCCCGCGTCACCGACATCCGCGCCGGCGACTTCGACGGTGACGGCAAGCTCGACCTCGCCGTTGCCCAGTTCGGCTACGACCAGGGTGAGATTCGCTGGATGCGCAACCTCGGCAACTGGCACTTCGAGAGCCACAACCTCCTGAACCTTTCCGGCACGATCAACGTTTGCGTCGCCGACCTGAACGGCGACCGCAGCCTCGATATCGTCGCCGTGGTCTCGCAGCAGTGGGAGGAGATCCACCTCTTCGAGAACGACGGGAAGGGCAATTTCACCGACCGCATTCTCTTCGGCTCCACCAACGAGGACTTCGGCAGCAGCGGCATCAGTCTGTGCGATCTCAACCGCGACGGCCGCCCCGACATTCTCTACACCAATGGCGACGGCTTCGCCTACGCCGATCCTGGCAAGCGCCCGTGGCACGGCCTGCAATGGCTGGAGAACCTCGGCAACGGCGCGTTCAAGTTCCACCGCATTGGCGACCTGCCCGGCGCCTACAGCCCGGTCGGCGTCGATCTCGACGGCCGCGGGGTCATGGACATCGTCTGCACCAGCGGCTTCAACGACTGGAAGAACCCGGACGCCTCCGCCCTCGTGGTATTCAAAAACGATGGGAAGATGAACTTCACGCTACACATCCTCGCCCACGCCCCGATCCAGCTCGTCACCTGCGCCGTCGGCGACCTCGACGGCTCGGGGCGGCCGGCCATCGTGACGGGCGGCTTCTACGCTTACCCGCCTTTCGACCGCATGGACCGCCTGACGCTCTGGCGGCAGAAGTGAGCCGTCCGCCGTGCGCCCAGCCCGCCTCCTCCCCGGCCTCGTTGTCGTCCTCGTCCTCGCGGGGGGCGGCTGGCTGGTCTGGCGGCGCGCCGTGGTGGTCTCCGGGATCCCGGCAACCCCCGCCGCCGGCTCGCTGCATCCGGCACTGGCGGACGAACTCGCCGCCGCCGGGAAAACCGCCCGCAGCTTCCTGCATCCGGTGGAAGGCCTCGCGCAACTCAGCCGGCTCTATCACGCCAACGGCCTCTACCCCGAGGCCATGCAATGCTACGCCCGGCTGGAACGCCTTCAGTCTGGTGAAGCCCGCTGGCTCCACTTGCACGCCAGCATCCTGGCTTCGTTCGGCCGCCTCGACGAAGCCCTTCCGCTCTGGCAACGCGCCATCGGCCTCGCTCCGGACTACCTGCCCGCCCAGATCCGGCTCGGCGACGCCCTGACCAAGGCCAACCGCGGCCCCGAGGCCGCGCGCGTCTATGAGGATTCCCTCCGGCGCTTCCCCGGCAATCCCTTCGCCCTGCTCGGCCTGGCGCGGCTCGATACGATCCCGGGCAACTGGAGCTCCGCCCGCACGCGCCTGGAGGAGGCGATCCGGACGGATCCCAACTTCATCGGCGCCCTCTCCCTTCTCGTCACCGTGTACGAGCACGAACAGCGCGGCGACGAGGCCCGCGTGCTGCAACAGCGCGGCGCCGGCCGCGAGCATCGCGACATCGTCGATCCATGGCTCGATGGCCTGTCCGAGGATTGCTACGATCCCTATCGCCTCGGCGTCGCCGCCGCGCTGGCCAACCTCGCGGGCGACGGCGCCACCGCGCGGCGCTGGCTTGAGCGGGCCGTGGCGCTCTCGCCCGACACCGCCTCCTATCGCCGCCTGCTCGCCCAACTCGTCTACCGGCAGAAGGACTACCCCGCCGCGCGCGAGCAACTGGAGAAAGCCGTGGTCCTCGCTCCCGACGATTCCGAGGCCTGGCGCCTGCTGGTCGAGGTGCTGACCGAAATGGGTGCCTCCACCGAGGCGGAGCGCGCGCTGCGCGCCGGCCTCGCCGCCTGCCCGCAATCCGGCGCGCTGCACTACGCGTTCGGGCAGCGGCTCGCCGCCGCCGGACGCTACGACCAGGCCATTGGCGAACTCCAACAGGCCAAGAAACTCCGGCCCAGCGAGGTCAATCCGTACGTGGAGCTGGCCCAAGTCTATTTCCGCCTGCAGCGAATTGACGAGGGCGTAGCGGAAATGCGCGCGGCGCTGGCCGTCCAACCCGGCAATCCGCTGGCCCTGCAAGTCCTGGCCCGCGACGCCATCGTCCGCGGCGACGAGCCGGCGGCCCGCCAGTGGATCCAGGAATTGCGCCAGCTGGCCCGCGTGCCGGCCGCGGACCTCAACGTGATCCTCGGCGAGTACCAGCAGCGCTTCGGGCACGGGCCATGAAAAGTAGGGCCGGTCTGCGACCGGCCCCGTTTTCGCGTTCGAGTCCAAGGCCGGTCACAGACCGGCCCTACGTCAACCCTTCAACACCTTCTCCACCGCCGCCTGCTCGTCGGTCGCGAGCGGCGGGAGCTTGAGGCCCGCGTAGATATCATCGATCTGCGAGGTCTTGCTGGCGCCGATCAGCACCGTGGTGATCTCCGGACGGCGCAGCAGCCAGAGCGTGGCGAACTGCGCGAGCGTGGCGCCGCGCTTTTGGGCCAGCTCGTTCAGCGCCCGAATCTTCGCGAGCACCTCGGGCGTCACCTGCGAGGCCTTGAGGAAAACGCCGGACTTGATCGCGCGCGAATCCTCGGGGATGCCGGCGAGGTAGCGGTTCGTCAGCAGGCCCTGCGCGAGCGGCGAGAACGGGATGCAGCCCGCACCGACCTCGGCCAGCACCGGCAGCAGCTCCGGCTCCACCCAGCGGTCGAACATGTTGTACTTCGGCTGGTGGATGAGCAGCGGTACGCCGAGGCCCTTGAGGATCGCGGCCGCCTGCTTCGTCTGCGCGGCGGAGTAGTTCGACACGCCGGCGTAGAGCGCCTTGCCGGATTTCACGGCGTCGGCGACGGCGGTCATCGTTTCCTCCAACGGCGTGTCGGGATCGGGCCGGTGCGAGTAGAAGATGTCGACGTAGTCGAGGTCCATGCGCTTCAGGCTCTGGTCGAGCGAGGCGAGCACGTACTTGCGCGAGCCCCACTCGCCGTAGGGACCGGGCCACATGTGGTAGCCGGCCTTGGTGGAAATGATCAGTTCGTCGCGGTGCGCGGCGAAGTCCTGCTGGAGCAGCCGGCCGAAGTTCTCCTCGGCCGAGCCCGGCGGCGGGCCATAGTTGTTCGCCAGGTCGAAATGGGTGATGCCGAGGTCGAAGGCGCGGCGCAGGAGCGCCCGCTGGTTCTCGAGCGGGTCGACCCCGCCGAAGTTGTGCCAGAGGCCGAGGGAGATCCGCGGCAGCTTCAGGCCGCTGCGACCGCAGCGGGCATAAGAGATGGCTTCATAGCGACCGGGGGCGGGGAGGTAACTGCTCATGCCCGGGATTTTTCGCCGGCCCGCGGGCGATGGGAAGAGAAAAGCGCGGCCCCGGGCGGGCCAAGTGCGTCACTACACCTTCGCGAGCGCCGCCTTCCGGCCGGGCCGCCGCGCCGTGACCGGGCTGCTGGCCGGCATCGGGCAGGAGGCGCCGTCGAACCAGGTGCCCTCGACAAAGGTGGTCGTGGGAATCTCGGGCACGCCGTACTTGTTGTGCTGGAGCTGGCCGGCGAGGATCTCCACCGCGAGCGCCCCGACGGTCGTGTGGTTCTGCTTCACCCCGGCGACGCGGCCGTTGGCTTCCTCGAGGAACACATCCACGAACGCCACGTCCCGCGGCACAACAATGCCCATCTTGCGGAAAACCGGCAGCACGAAGGACGCCTTGCCGATCACGACCTCGGGTTTGTACTTCTTGAACCATGCCATGAACGCCTTCGGGTCGGGCGAGACATCCGCCCCGCTCTCGTTGAGCCAGCGTTCCACCGGCTCCGGCTCGGGGAAAAGGTGCGGCGGGATGCGGTCGCCCTCGCCGATCATCTGTTGCTCGCACAGGTAGCCCGCCGTCCAGAGATGGTCGACCGCGTGGTCCCAGCCGCGGTGCATCACGAAGCCGAGGCGCCGGTAACCCGCCGCAAACACGCGCTGCATCGCCAGGCGCACGATGTCGCATTGGTTGTTGGTGACGTTGTGCAGCGCCGGGCGGTGCGGGAAGTAGTCGATCTTCACCGCGCTGAAATTCTTCCACGCAAAGTCGAGCACGTCGCCCATCTCGCGGCCGTGCGAGGCGATGATGAGGCCGTTGATGCCGCGCGAGTACAGGATCTGCCCCAGGCGCTCCTGGCTCATGCCCTCCTCGCGCATCCAGAAGTGCTCGAGCTTGTATCCGAGCTCGTTCGCCTTCGCGAGGGCGCCGGCATAGAAGTCCGGGTGCGCCGTCACGTCCTTCCAGCCCCATTGGGTGCGCCAGTTCGTGACGTAGGCCAGCGTCGGCGTGTTGCGCCGTTCGATGACGCCGCCGCGGTACGCGACGAGCGCGCGCAGCAGCGGGTCCGGCGTGTAGCCCATCTCGTCGGCCAGGGCGCGGATGCGCAGGCGCGTGGATTCGGGCAGACGCGGATGATTCCGCATCGCGAGTGAAACGGTGGTGACGTGGACGCCGGCTTTGCGCGCGACATCCGAGAGGGTAATGCGCCTTTCGCTCATGGGGGTACGACTGCGTGGGGTGCTACTGATAGACACTGCTCTGCCACACTCTACAAGTCTATAGTTAGTATGGGTCACCCCTTGAGAGCGGAATCCGGGAAACGAAACTGAACTCCCTTGCTACCCCGCAACGTGCGCTCCCTGGGCGCAGCCTGTCTCCTGTCCTAAAAATGAAGTCTTCCAACTCGCATTTCCCGGCGATCAGCGCGATCCGCTACGAAGGTCCCCGGTCCACGAACCCGCTGGCGTTCCGGCACTATAATCCCTCGGAGGTCGTTGACGGCAAGACGCTGGAAGAGCACATGCGCTTCTCGATCGCCTACTGGCACGCGTTCCGCGGCACGGGTGCCGATCCGTTCGGCCCGGGCACGATCGTGCGGCCGTGGGAGAAGGGCAAGGACGCGGTCTCCATCGCCAAGGTGCGCATGGATGCAGCCTTCGAGTTCTTCCAGAAGATCCGCGCGCCGTTCTGGTGCTTCCATGACCGCGACATCGCCCCGGAGGGCGCCACGCTCGCCGAGTCGAACAAGATCCTCGACCAGATCATCGCCCACGCGAAGGGCCTGCAGCGGGACACCGGCGTGAAGCTCCTGTGGGGCACCGCCAACCTTTTCTCCAACCCGCGCTACATGTGCGGTGCGGCCACCAATCCCGACGCGCACGTCGTCGCCTACGCTGCGGCGCAGGTGAAGAAAGCGATGGACGTCACCAAGGAACTCGGCGGCGAGAACTACGTGTTCTGGGGCGGCCGCGAGGGCTATGAGACGCTGCTCAACACCAACCTCAAGCGCGAGCAGGACCACCTCGGCGCCTTCCTCCACATGGCGGTCGATTACGCCAAGGCGATTGGCTTCAAGGGCCAGTTCCTGATCGAGCCCAAGCCGAAGGAGCCCACGAAGCACCAGTACGACTTCGACGTCGCCTCGGGCATCGCCTTCCTGCGCACCTACGGCCTCGAGAAGCACTTCAAGTTCAACATCGAGACCAACCACGCC
>Ga0247757_10001700_pt1 | contig 13426 bp, 10 predicted proteins | sample UWRJL126311R4_FD_180929 | JGI IMG/M metagenome (GOLD analysis project Ga0247757, IMG submission 180929) | Plant litter microbial communities from Arlington Agricultural Research Station in Wisconsin, United States - UWRJ-L126-311R-4 | ecosystem: Environmental > Terrestrial > Plant litter >...
GTTGCTGAAGTCGCCGTTGCCCATCGCGGCCTTTTCCAGCTCGGCGCCGTAGAAGCGGGCGTTCTCCCCGTGCACCGAACGCAGGTTGGCGGAGCTGAGCGTCGCGTCGGTGAAGTCGGCGTCGGTGAGGATCGCGCCCTGCAGGTTCGCGCCGCGCAGCGAGGCGCCGGTGAGATCCGCACTCGTGAGGTCCGCGCCGCGCAAGTCGATCCGCCGTAGGTCGGCGTTGCGCAGATCGGCTCCGCGCAGCCGTGCCTTGCGGAACGTCGAACCGGCCAGGCTCCCGTGGAAGGCGAGCCTCCAGTTGAGGTTCTTCCCGGCGCAACGGGTCTTCGTCTTGAGCGTGCAGCCGTTGATCGTGGTGGCCCCGGCGACGGGGGGCGCGGCGGCGAGCACGATCGCCGTGGCCGCACCGACGATGAGCATCCGCAGAGATGGCATCCGCGAGTTGTAGACGATCGGCAGCTCAGGGGGTGAGGTCACGGTAGGAGGCGGTGATCTCCGCGTTGCGCTGTTTGGACAGGTCGGCGGGCCGGCTGTCGAGGTGGGCGTCGAGCGCGTCGAGGAGCTGGTGCCAGCCGCCTGCGTAGTTGGGCGCCTCTTCGGGGTCGGGGAAGGTGTGGACGAACACGAGGAGCGTGCCGTCGTTGTCGGTGGGGGACAGGTCGAAGCGCAGCGTCTGGTCGCCCCACGCGTACTCCAGGTGTCGCGGCGGATCGTGGGCGAGCACCTCGCCGGAGGTGGGCGGCAAGCCGTTGCCGCCCGAGCGGGCGTCGTGTTCGTCGCGGGTCTCGAACACGAAGGTCAGGGGTGCGCCGACCTCCCAGCCGCCGTCGATGCGGCAGGGGAACCAGGCGCGCAGGCTGTCGGGGTCCAGGAGGGCCGCGAACACGGTCTCGGGGGAATGGTGCAGCGTGCGCTCGAAGCGCAGCACGCCGCGGCCGTCGGCGACGACGAGGGTGCCGTCCTGGGTCATCGGGGATTCCGTTCGTCGAGGTGGTCTTCCAGGGCGTCCAGGCGTGCGGCCCACAGCTTGCGGTACGGCTGCAGCCAGTCGTCGAGATCCTGCAGGGGCTCGCTGCGCAGGCGGTAGATGCGGCGCTGGCCGTCGGTCCGGGCCTCGACGAGGCCGGCCTGGCGCAACACGCGCAGGTGCTTGGAGACGCCGGGCTGGCTGGTGCCCAGGCTGGTCACGAGCTCGCCGACGGGCCTTGGTCCCTCGAGGAGGAGATCGAGGATCCGGCGCCGGGTCGGCTGGGCGATGACGTCGAGCGTCTGGAGCACGTCCGGAAAAGTACCTCGATGGTTATATGCCTGTCAAGGCATGTGAAGAGTCGCTGCTCTGACGTCGGGGAGGGGAGGGCGGTGAAATAGCGCCGGCATGCCCTGTGCAATGCGGCGACGATGATGGCGAAGCGCCAGACCCAAACGCTCGCGAAGGCCGGACTGCGCGTTCGGAGCGACGCGAGTGCCCGTCTAGCAGCGCGTCGAACGCCTTCCCGTGCTGGCGCTTGCTGCGATGCGATCAGTGGGCGCTGCCCGGGCCGCCGCAATGCCGGCAGGGCACCCGTATCTGCGAGCCGTGCGGGTCGTTCGGATTCCACTCCCAGACAAATCCCCCCTGGCAGACGGGGCAAGGCGGTGGTTCCGCTTTCGGCTGACTCCACGACCAAGACGACGTCGAGTCGGAACCGGTCGGCGAGGTGCCCCGGGAGCTCCGGACGATATCGCCCATCGATGCCAGTACACCCGCGAACCATCTGACGATCCGCCGGGGAGGGTTGCCGCCCGCCTGCTCCAGCGCCGGCCGGATCACGAACGCGTACCAGGCCCAGGTGAAGATGCCCAGGAAGACCGCTCCGAGCGACTCGATCAGGAGCCAGTGCCACTTCTTCTTGCCGATCGCGGCGAAGGCTCGTCGGGGCTGGAGCAGCACGTCCCAGATCGCCATCAGCCCAAGCAGCCAGCAAACGAGGAGGTAGACGATCAGCCACGTGGGCGGCTTCCATGGCGCCAGGCCAAGGTCGTGCTCGTCCTCGTACGGGATGTTCCGGTGTGCGGGAATGCGCCAGCCGTGCTTCGACTCATGCAGCGTCACGATCTGATCCTGCATCAGGTCCTTCTGCTGCTTGTCCCGGTAGTAGGTGACGCGCGCGGAGGCCCACGGCCCTTTCTCTGAGACGCGGATGTCGGTGACCCGGACCGATCCGCCGTCAGGCGGTGGCACCCTGATCGCGGCCCTAGCGATCTGGGCCTTCTCGTGCGCGTCAGGCTTTTGCCACGCGCTCGCGGCCGCCGGGAGCGAGAGCAGCAGCATGAGTCCGGCGAGAACGGCCACGCCTGTGGGGCATATGCTCCGCGCTGCTCCCTTGGAACCTGACACGGGGGCGAGCATCGCACACACGGGGGAGTCCTGTGGCTCGCACAGCATATGTCGGCCGGTGCCGGTGCCGGGCGCTGACACCGCAGCCAGAGCCGACGCCCGCGTAGGTTGGGGGCGTGAAGACTGCGGCCGAGGTCACGCCCGAGAAGCTCCGTGGGGGCTTCTACACCCCGCCCGCACTCGTCCGGTTCTGTCTGGAGCGCGTGGCGGAGCTGGCTCCGCCGGACCGGACGCTGCGGGTCTTGGAGCCCAGCGCCGGCGATGGTGCGTTCCTCGACGGCCTGGCCCGCAGCCCGCTGGAGGGCCGGATCGCCGACGTCCTGGCGTTCGAGATCCTGGGGACCGAGGCGGAGAAGGCCCGCGAGAGGTTGCTCTCGACCGGGGGGCGAGGCGAGGTCGTCCACGGCAGCTCGCTCGTCTGGGCCGCCCAGGGCGGATCGTTCGACTTCGATCTGGCCGTCGGCAACCCGCCGTTCGTGCGGTTCCAGTTCGTGTCGACCGACGATCGAGAAGCCGCTGAGCGGCTCGGAGCCCAGCTGGGGGTCAGCTTCCGCGGGGTCTCGAACCTGTGGATCCCGATCCTGCTGGGCGCCTTGCACCGGCTGAGAGCGGGCGGGACCTTCGGGTTCGTCCTCCCGGCCGAGTGCTTCACCGGCCTCTCCGGGCAGGTGGCCCGGGACTGGCTGCTCCAGAACGTGGAGGGGCTTCGGTTCGACCTGTTTCCCCCGGGGTCGTTCCCCGGGGTGCGCCAGGAGATCGCGGTCATGAGCGGGACGCGCACCCTCACCGGTCCGGCCCGCGCCCAGATCCGGATCACCGAGCACGACCGAGTGGGCGGCTCCGCGACGTGGGAGCACGCCGTCGCCGAGGGCGCGAGCTGGATGCGGTACCTCCTGCGACCAGATCACCTGGAGGCGCTGGAGGAGGCGCGCTCCCTCGAGCGGGTCCGGCGGCTGGGGGAGGTGGTGGCCTTCCGGGTGAGCATCACCACGGGGGCGAACGACTTCTTCTCGGTGGCCCGTGAGACCGTGGACGAGTTCGACCTCGGCCGCTGGGCGCGCCCCCTGTTGCCGCGGGCGAGGCACGCCGAGGGCCTGATCTACGGCGCGGCCGACCAGGATGCGACCGATCGGTCCGGCGCACGATCCTGGCTCCTGGACTTCGGGGCGGATCGGCCGGACCCGGAGGGCTTCGCCGGACCGGCGCGTTACCTCCGGCAGGGAGAGCTGCGGGAGCTGAACGGCCGCTACAAGTGCCGGATCCGCGATCCGTGGTACCGGGTTCCCAACCTCCGCCGCGGTGCGCTGCTGATGTCGAAGCGGTCACATTCGCACCCCCGGGTGATCGTCAACGAGGCGGACGTGCTGACCACGGACACCATCTACCGGGGGCGACTGTTGGATCCGGAGGCCGTCGACCGTCGAAGCGTCGCCGCCACCTTCCACAACTCGCTCACGCTGCTGACGGCCGAGATCGAGGGCCGCAGCTTCGGCGGCGGCGTCCTCGAGCTGGTTCCGTCGGAGATCGGAAGGCTGTCGCTGCCCGTGGCGCGCACGGCAGGCCGGTGGCTCGAAGACCTGGACGCGGCCGCTCGGTCGAGCAACGGATACGACCTGGTGGCGGAGACCGACCGGCGGCTCGCGAAGGCCGGCATCGTGCCGCGGCATCTCCTCGACACGTTGGCCGACGCGAGGTTCCACATGCTGTCGCGACGCATGGACCGCAACGAGGGCGAGACCGTCGGAGGCTAGCGCCGCCCGACGTTTGCCCGCGTGGCGCCGGGGGCAGCCGTACTGGGTGGATCAGGGGGACACGACGACAGCAGATGCGCGGCGACCGCGGTGGCGCTGGATCCTGGCCGCGCTCGTGGCGGGAACCGTGATCATCGCGGTGGTCGTCGCCAGCTCGTCGGACGACGACGGGCCGAGGCTGCGGATCTCCCACAGCGACGAGGGCGGCTTCCCGCTGCGTGGGGGCGCCAAGGCCGACGACCCGATGATCAAGGAGGCGGCGGAGGCGTGGCTCGCGGACGACGCGCGGGAGGGCGACGACGGGATCCTCGATCACGACGGCGAGGCGATGCGCGTGCTGTGGGCCGGGCGGCTCGGCGACAGCGAGACGGTGGTCCTGGCGGCGGACCGTCATGCCGCGCTGCTCCGGCGCAAGCTCGATCCCAAGGGCGCCTTCTCGGTGCAGGGGGTCGACGAGATCCGCAACGCGCAGGACCCGCGCATCATCTCGTTCCGGGCCGCGGTGCTCGTGGACGACCAGGCCGAGCCCGCGTTCATGCCCGCGCGGGTGCAGGAGAACGACGTCGCGCCCCACGACGGCCTGTGGACCGCCGGCGGTCGCTACGCCGGCAGCCAGCTCCTGCCGGCGGGCGCGCTCGCGGTGCGCAACGGGCTGCGCCGCTACGTGGGCGACCGCACGCCCCCGGCCGCGGTCGTCACCGGCGACCGCCTCAGCACCTGGCTCGTCGACCACGCGCTGCTCGACCGGCTGATGCCCGGGACGACGACCTTCGCGCCTCCGGCCTACCAGCGGTTCGTCGCCGCCGTCACGCCGCGGACATCGACGAACGGCGAGCGTCGGCAGTGGGATCGCGGTGGCGAGCCACCGGAGCTGCGGCTCGTGCAGGACCGCTCACTGCCCGTGCTCGGCTCGACGATGGTGCTCACGGCCGATGCCGGGATGGCGCGCGATCAGATGCTCGCCGCGACCGGCGGGTCGTGGACGGCCGGGAAGGACGAGGCCGAGCCGCTGAACCTCGCCCCGCCGACCAGCGACGACGAGGCCTACGGCGGGGACGGGCCGCCGCTCGCCGCCGCGCTCGTCGACCGCGCCACGGAGGAGCGGCCGTGGCGGGACCTGTCGGTCTTCGTCGCCGGCGGCCCGGAGATCGATTCGATCGAGGTGCTGAGCGGCCGGGAGACGGTGACGCGCCCCGGCCCCGTCGCCGTGATCCCGCTGCCCGAGGCCACGGACGGCCCGAGCGAGACCCGCACCCGTGGGGACCTCGCGGTCGTCGGGCGCACGGCCGGCGGCCGGGTCGTCGTGCCGAGCGCGGTCACCAAGGGCTGAGCTCTCGGCTAGGTTCCGCACATGGAGCCGATCGTCATCGTCGCGTGCATCGCCGGAGGCCTCGCGTTGGCCGGGACGATGCTGCTGACCCCGTGGTTGTGGCCGGCCGCCGGCGCCTCCGCGGTGAGCTTCCTGCTCCTCATGGTGCTCGGGCCGGACGGGGCCGCCGGGTTCTTCGCGGTCGGGCTGGTCTTCGGCCTCGCCGCGATGACCCTCGGCGCCCGCTGGATCGGCGGTCTTCGCCGGAGGGTCCCGGACGGCCTGACGACCACCAACGCCTTCTGGATGGGCGGCCTGCAGCTCTTCGTGGCGGGTCTGACGCTGTACACCACGCTGAGCACGCCGAACGTCTGACGAAGGGCCGGCGTCCCGAGGTGACGCGCGTGACGCCCGCGACGGCCGCTGCGCCGATCGTCGTCACCCGGGACGGCGGCGACCTTCCAGCGCGGTGCGACGTGCGCAAGGTGGCGAAGGCGGTGCTGGTGTTCTTCGACGGCTTCGGGAGCGGCGGCCTCACGAAGGAGGTCGAGCCCGCCGTGTCCCTCACCCGAGTCCGGGACCGCGCCGGAGAACGCGGTCCTCGCCTGCGTCCCCGAGTTGGACTGACGCCGGCTACCGCAGCCGCACCGTCCGCGCCGTGGAGATCGGCGTCTTGCCGCGGTCCTTGGTGGTGATGACCAGCGTGTAGGTCCCGCGGGCGGGGGCGCGGCGGCCGCTCCAGCGCAGGCCGACGCGCTCGCGGTTGCAGGTCAGCGACGGGGTGGTGGCGGCCACGCGGCTGCCGCGCAGCAGCGTGCCCTGCATCCGGCAGCCCGAGCGGGGCCGCACCGACACGGTGCAGTGGATGTAGCGGGTGCCGCGCACGAGCGTGCACGTCTTGGGCATCTTCGTGACGACGCTGCGGCCGGGCGGGCCGACCTTGCCCTGGGGGCCGGCGGGGCCCGCGGGGCCGGTCGCGCCGTCGGCGCCGGAGGTGCCCTGCGGGCCGGTCGGGCCGGCGGGACCGGCGGGGCCCTGGCCGCCCGTGCTCGCCGCCACGCCGGTCCCGCTCAGCGGCGCGGCGATCGTCCCGCCGTTGCCGGTGCTCAGCTCGAGCGCGGCGTTGCGTGCGCCGTCGGCGCCGGGGGTGAACGAGACCAGCACGGCGCAGCTCTGACCGGCGGGCACGGTGCTCGCGCTGCAGGTGTCGGCGGTCACGGCGAAGTCGGGGGCGGCGGCCCCCGTAACCGCCAGGGCGCCGGCGGGCACGGACACCGGCGCGGCGCCGGTGTTGCTGAAGACGACGGGCAGCGTCGCGCCCGTCGTCCCGGTGGTGACCGCGCCGAAGCCGACGCCGAGCGCCTGCACGTCCGGTGCGTTGAACAGGAAGACGAGGGCGTCAACCAGGCGGTTGGTCACGACCACGTCGCGGGCGCCGTCATCGTTGAGGTCGGCGATGGCGGCGTTCCCCGGGCCGTCTCCGGCCGGCACCGCGGCGAGCGGGTTCAGCGTGCCGGTCCCCGAGTTGATCAGCGGGACGACGGCGTCGTCCGTGGGGCGCGGGACGAGCACGTCCACGACGCCGTCGCCGTCGAGCCGGCCCAGCGCGACCGGCCCGGCCGTGCCGGCGCCGCCCAGGGCGTAGTCGCGCTGCGGCTGGAAGCTGCCGATGCCGTTGCCCCGGTAGACCGCGACGCCCCCGGCCGACCCGAGCGTGGCGACGATGTCGAGGTTGCCGTCGCCGTCCACGTCGGCGAGGGAGACGGCGGAGGCTGGGCTGGGCGGGGTGATCGTCGGCGAGCCGCCGCAGCCGCAGCTGCCCAGGACGTCGATCGTCCCGTCCTGGTTGGCGACGACCACGACGGGGAGGGAGCCGAGGATGCCGCCGCCGCCCAGGCTGCCGGTCGTCACGTCGATGGGGTTGGGTGCGTCGGAGAACGGCTGCGGGGGGTCGTAGCCCCCGCCGAAGTTGGTGAGGATCTGGATGGAGGCGTCCGTCTCGCCCGCATTCGCCACGATGAGGTCGCTGGAGCCCGAGTAGGAGAACGCCGTGATCGCCGTCGGAGCGGCGCCGCCCGTGGGGTAGTCCTGCGCGGGATCGAACGTCGGGGTCGTCGCGCCCGGCGCGGTGGTGTTCAGCAGCACGCTGATCGTGTCGGCCGAGCGGTTCGCGGTGATGAGATCGGGCAGGCCGTCGCCGTCGACGTCGGTGGTGATCAGGTCGACCGGCTCGGCGCCGACGGCGAACGACGTCCGGGACGAGAAGGTGGCGGTGGGTGCGCCCTGCGGCGTGGCGTTGAGCAGGACGCCGACCGTGTCGTCGTCCGCCTCGGGCGTTGCGACGTCGAGCCGCCCGTCACTGTTGAAGTCCGCGGTGACGACCGGGCCCGGCACGCTGCCGGTGGCGGCGGTGCCGGCCGGGGCCAGGCGCACCGCGGCGGACGCGACGGCGGGGACCGCGAGGGCCAGGACGGCCATCAGGCTGGACAGGATGACGAGACGAGCGCGGGGCATGGGGCTCCTCCTTCGACGGCGGACCGGGGCGGATGTCCGTGAGGCTAGACGAAAGGCCCGCCCGGCGCCGAGCTGGCCGACTCAGAGTCAGGGTCGCTGAGGGGGCCCGATGAGCGGCGTGCGCAGCGGGCTGGCCGCTCCCACGTAGGCGACGATCTGGTACCCGCCGGGGTTGGCCGGCAGCGGGATCGTCTTCCAGTTGTTGGTCAGCCACACGTTGCCCGACGGGTCGATCGCCACGCCGGTGTTGCGGACCAGTCCGTCGAAGCCGTAGCCGCTCGCCGGGGAGATGGGGGAGCCGGTGCGCTTGCCGGGCGGGCAGGCCGCGGTGCGCGTGCCGCAGAACTGCGACAACCGCTGCCGGCCGAAGTTGGCGATCCACACGTTGTCGTCGCCGTCGACCGCGATCCCCCACGGGATCGTCAGCCCGCCGCCGGTGAACGCCTTCGAGCGCGCGGGCCGGCCCTGCTCGTCCAGCAGCGTGAGCGAGCCGCCGCGCGTGGCGAACGACGGCTGCGCGTCGGGGCACGGCAGCTCGAGCAGCCCGGAGTTGGCCACCCAGACGTGGCCGGTGCTGTCGACGGCGACGCCCATCGGGTGGTTGAGGCCGCCGCCCGAGACGGGGGAGCCCGGCCGCGGCTTGCCGTCGGCGTCGAGCAGGGCGACCGTGCTGCTGCCCACGCCGGTGACGTACGCACGGCCCTTGCCGTCGACCACGACATCGAACGGCTGGTGGAGGCCGACGTCGCCGATGCTCTGCGCCTTGCGGGGATCCCCGCCGGGGAACCGGGTCACGGTGTCGTTGCCGCAGTTGGCGATCCAGATGGTCCCCCGTCGATCCGACACGGTGCCCTGAGGCCAGCTGATCCCGCCCTGCGTGAACCCGGCGGGCGGCGACAGCGGCCGGCCGTTCGGGGAGAACTTCGAGACGCTGTCGTGCGCCGGCTCCGTCGTGCAGCCGGGCGTGGCGAACCCGTAGTTGCCCAGCCACAGGTTGCCGGTGGGGTCGAACGTGATCCCGAAGCCCGCGCCGCTCACGCCGCCGCCCGTGTAGGGCGAGCCGGGCGCGTAGCGCCCGTCGGGCGTGAACTTCAGCAGCAGGTCGCTGCCGCAGACGGACTGCGTGCGGTCCGGGCTGTAGACGTAGTTGTTGAGCACCCACAGGTTGCCCTGGGCGTCCACCGCGAAGTTGCCGGGGCCGCTCATCGTCGTGCCGTCACCGGCGAAGCGCAGCGCGACCGTCCAGGCGTCCGGCTCGCCCCTGCTCGTCAGCGAGGGGCGGTAGACGTGCGGCGCGGAGCGGGCCTGGGCGAACAGCGCGCCGACGTGCTGCCACGGGTTACGGGCGATCGCCGCGACGGCGTCGAAGGTCGTGCGGGGCGCCGGGCCGCGGGGCGGCGTGGCGAGGCGCAGCAGGGTCGCGCACCGGCGGGCCGAGCGGACGCATCCGGTCACGAGGTTGGCCAGGGAGTGCACGGTGCGCTCGGTCGACGTCTGGCGGCCGTTCGGGGCGCTCGTCAGCACGCGGGAGGCGCGGCCGGTCCGAGCGTCGGCGAGGTTGGCCGCCATCGCGGCCGCGTTGGCCAGCCCGGGCGCCTTGCCGGCGATGCCCCGGGGGCTGGTGAACTGGGCGAGCGCGTAGCCGGCGGCGACGGTCGTCAGCTCGTTGACGACGACCCGGTCGGGCGCGCGCGCTGGGGACAGCACGGCGGCGAGCCGAGCGGCGCCGCGGCCGGCCACGACGTAGGTGACCGCGCCGAGGGGACCCGCCGTCCCGTGGAGCGCGACACGGAACGTGCCGTCCCGGGCGGTGGTCGTCCGGCCCACCACGACCGGGCGCGCGGCGCCGGGGACGGCGCGGGAGACGACCACCGGGACGCACGGGAGCGGGCGGTCGTGGCCGCTGACCGCGCGGCCCTCCAGGACGGTCGCCGCTGCGGCGGTGGCCGTCGTCGTCGCGAGCGCGCCCGCGAGGAGCGCAACGGCCAGGACCAGCCGGGCGGGGAAGGCGAGCGGGCGGACGCGCATGGCCCGGACGGTAGAGCAGCGGCCGGGCCCGGCGCCACCGACAACGGTTCGCCGAGCCCCACCTCGGGCCCGCTCAGCGGGCCCGAGGTGGGGCTCGGCGGAGGGGTGGGGGAGAAGGCCCTCTGGACACCGGGAGTTTCCCTTCCTCTATATCCGACTAAAACGATCAGATTGATAGCGTTTAAACCAGTAGGGAAAGTAGGGACTATTCAATCAGCGTTTAACTAGATCGGAATTACGGTGTCTGACATGACCGGCGAAGCCGACCTGGCCGTCATCGGGGCCCTCCTCGCGGACCGCACCCGAGCCACCATCCTCCTCACGCTCCTCAACGGGGGCCTCACGTCCGCGTCCGCGCTCGCCGATCGGGCCGGCGTGTCCCGCCCGCTCGCCAGCTCGCACCTGCGCAAGCTCACCGAGGGCGGCCTGCTCGCGGTCGAGCCGCAGGGTCGCCAGCGCCTGTACCGCCTCAGCAGCCAGGCGGTCGCCGACGCCCTGGAGATCCTCATCCTGCTCGCGCCGCCCGCCGTCGTCCGCTCGCTGCGCACCGCCAACGAGGGGCAGATGCTCCGGCGCGGTCGCCTCTGCTACGACCACCTCGCCGGCCGCCTCGGCGTCGCCATCAGCGAGCAGCTCGTCGCCCGCGGCTACCTGGAGCGCACCGCCGAGGACTTCGTCACCACGCCCGCGGGGGAGCGCGCGTTCGCCGAGCTGGGCCTCGACGTCGCCGCCCTGCGCACCCAGCCCCGCCCGCTCAGCCGGGCGTGCATGGACTGGAGCGAACGCGATCACCACCTGGCGGGCAGCCTCGGCGCCGCGCTGGCAGGCGAGCTGCTGCGCCGCGGCTGGCTGCAGGGCCGCGAGGCGAGCCGGGTCGTCGTCGTCACCGACGCGGGCCGGGCGGGGCTCCAGCAGCTCCTGGGCCTGGACCCGAGCACCCTCGAACTGCGCACCGGATCGTCCCCGAAGGAGGTCGCCGCATGACCGATCACCCGCATCTCCACGACCACGACCACGCCCACGAGGGCAACGCGGCCTGGCACTTCCAGCTGCACCACACGGGTGCCGGCGAGCTGATCGAGGACACCGCCCAGACCAAGGGCATGCGCCGCTACGAGGCGATCTCCGGCAAGCGCAACGGCTCGCGCAAGCTGTGGATGGGCCAGAACCGGGTCAAGCCGGGCATGGTCTCCGACGACCACCACCACGGCGAGGCGGAGACCGGCATCTACGTGGTGTCCGGCCATCCCGTCTTCGTGTTCCTCGAGAACGACGAGGAGCGCCGGATCGAGACCGGCCCGGGCGACTACATCTACGTCCCGCCGTTCGTCCCGCACCGCGAGGAGAACCCGTCGGCGGACGAGGAGGCGGTCGTCGTCCTGGCCCGCACCACGCAGGAGGGCATCGTCGTCAACCTGCCGAGCCTGCGCGCCGAGGTGCCCGAGCTCGACGCCCTGATCGCCGAGCTGGCCCGTGAAGGGGAGGAGGAGCGATGAGCGCCGCGACCCCCTACCGGCTGGCGATCGACGTCGGCGGCACGTTCACCGACTTCGTCCTGTTCGACGGCGAGCGCGAGCGCGAGCGCGAGTACAAGGCCAGCTCGACCCCGCGCGACCCGTCCGAGGGCGTCGTCGCCGGCCTGGAGCTGATCGCCACCGACCTGGGGCTGACCGTGCCGGAGCTGCTGGCGCGCGTCGGCGTCGTCGTCCACGGCACGACGATCACCACCAACGCGCTGCTCACCCGCACCGGCGCGCGGACCGGCCTGCTGCAGACCGACGGCTTCCGCGACACGCTGCTGCTGCGCCAGGGCCGGCGCGAGGCCCAGTGGGACTCCAAGACCCCGCCGCCCTCGCATCTGGTTCCGCGCGAGCGCATCCTCACCGTGGGCGGGCGCATCGACCGCGACGGCCGCGAGGTCGTGCCGCTCGCTGAGGACGACGTCCGCGCCGCGGCGCGGGCCTTCCGGGCCGACGGCGTCACCGCGATCGCCGTGTCGCTCCTCTTCTCGTTCCTGGAGCCCGCGCACGAGCGGCGGGTCGCGGAGATCCTCGAGGAGGAGCTGCCCGACGCCTTCGTCAGCCTCTCCTACGACATCGCCCCGCAGATCCGCCTGTACGAGCGGACGAGCACGACGGTCGTCAACGCGTACGTCGGGCCGATCCTGCGCGGCTACATCGACCGCCTGCGCGGCCGCCTGGCGGGCTTCGGCTTCACCGGCGCGCTGCAGGTGATGCAGTCCAACGGCGGCCTCGCGGCGGCGGACGTCGTCGCCCGCCAGGCCGTCACCACGCTGCTCTCCGGCCCGGCCGGCGGGCCGGTGGCCAGCGCGCGGATCGTCGCCCCGGTCGGCGTGCCCAAGGCGATTACCGTCGACATGGGCGGCACGAGCTTCGAGGCGAGCCTGGCCCGCGGCGGGGAGACGGAGATCCGGGCGGGCGGCCAGCTGGCCGGGTACGCGATCGCCACCCCGATGCTCGACATCTCCACGATCGGCGCGGGCGGCGGCTCGATCGCCTGGATCGACCAGGGCGGCATGCTGCGCGTCGGCCCGCAGAGCGCGGGCGCCGACCCGGGGCCCGCGTGCTACGGCCGCGGCGGCACCGAGGCGACGGTCACCGACGCCAACCTGCTGCTCGGCTATCTGCGCGAGGAGGGCTTCGGCGGCGGCGAGCTGACCCTGGACCGCGCGGCCGCCGAGCGCGCGGTCGGGGTCGTCGCCGAGCGCCTCGGCGTGGACCTGCTCGCCGCCGCGGCGGGGATCGTCGCGACCATCAACGCGTCGATGACCGACAGCCTGCGGCTGCTGACGCTGCGCCGGGGGCTGGACCCCCGCGAGTTCGCGCTGGTCGCCGCCGGCGGCGCCGGGCCACTGCACGCCGCCGCGCTGGCCGATGACCTGGAGATCCCCCTCGTGGTCGTGCCGCTCGACGCCTCGGTGCTGTGCGCCGCGGGCATCCTCGTCACCGACTTCAAGCACCACTACGTGCGCACGCTGTTCGGGCGCCGCCCGGCCCCCGGCGCGGCCGACGTCGAGGCGGCGTTCTCGGAGCTGCGGCAGGCCGCGACCGGCCAGCTCGTCCGCGAGGGCGTGCCCGCCGAGGCGGTGGAGTACCGGCGCCTGGCCGAGGTCCGCTACGTCGGGCAGCTGCACGCGATCGACGTGGGCTTCCCCGACGAGGGGCCGGTGTCCGAGGCGGTGCTGGCCCAGCTCGTGGAGGACTTCCATCCCGCCCACGCCGAGCGGTACGGCCACGACCTGCGCGGGACCGACACCGAGATCCTCAACATCCGGCTGGAGGCGCGGGGCACGACGTGGGTCGAGCCCGGCGCGACCACCGCGACCGCCACGCTGGCGACGCCGGGCGCGGCCGGCGGGCCCGGCGGCGACGGCGAGCGCCGCGCCGCGTGGTTCGCGGGCGAGGTGCTCGACGTCCCCGT
>Ga0247757_10001701_pt1 | contig 13421 bp, 12 predicted proteins | sample UWRJL126311R4_FD_180929 | JGI IMG/M metagenome (GOLD analysis project Ga0247757, IMG submission 180929) | Plant litter microbial communities from Arlington Agricultural Research Station in Wisconsin, United States - UWRJ-L126-311R-4 | ecosystem: Environmental > Terrestrial > Plant litter >...
ATTGTCCATCGAAGACAGTGGACGGGGCGGGGCCATTGTGCCAAACAGCAAAGAAGCCAGCTGCTTTGCACCCCCTTGGGGAGCGTCTTCGTCATCCGAAGAGGAATCGTCCGAATCAACAACAGACCAGTCGTCCTCTTCCTGGCGGCCTCGTGAGCGCGCAGGTACAGAGGGCTCACTGTACGTGGCTTTATTGGCATTTTCCTGCGTCAAGCGATGGAAAGGGTTCGTCGATACCTCACTGGTGGTACTCGGAAGAGGTGGGGTTGGCGCTGCATGGTTGTCTTGACTGGACAACGCCATCTTCTTCAGGAATGGGTTTCTGGTCTCTCCATCTCCAATACCAGCGTGCGCACCGGTGAGCGAAGGGGTAGGCGGGCTAGCCATCGAGGAAGGAGGAGTACTGTTTTGATGCGGGGGCGGAGGAGCAACTTGGGGCATCGATGTGGCGAGCGGTGGCGCTGACGGAATCATTGCTTCTCGAGGCAGTTCCTGACTAGCTGTAGAAGTGGTATCCTGTGGAGTAATGTTTTGAGGACCTTCATCATCTGAAGAAGAGTCTTCGTCATTCAAGCTCTCCAGTTGAAGCTGCAGTTGACGCTCGCGTTCACGAATCTCCTCAAGCTTCCTGCGCTGAGCAGCAAGCTGGGCTTCCTTTTCCTTGGCTTCGCGCTGAGCAGCTTCCTTGCGTTTCTTCTGCTCCGCCTTCTTGAGTTTCCCCTGCTCAACTTGCTCTTGCAACGCTCGCAGCTTAGCTTCAGCTTCTTCCTCTTGCTTAGCAAGTTCGTCTTCCTGTCTGCGTTCTTCCTCCCTAATGTCTTTTGTTAGCCTGACCTATGAGCATATTCAATTGGTAATGTACATACTCCATGCGTTTTCGCTCGGCTTGTTCAGCCTCCTGTTGTTCACGTAAAGCTTTCTCGGCCGCGTCATGCTCAAACTTTTTGACTTCCACTTCATGGTGGTCAGCCTTCTGCTTTCTCGATGCGGGCGGTGGCGGTGGTTTCTTGCCGCTTGGTTTTGCTGCAACTGGCGGTGCAATAGATTCTTCATTCAAACGCCTTTGCCTCTCTTCCTCACGTCGTGCGTCTTCTTCTTCGGCCTTTCGACGCTTTTCTTCCATCTCTCTTTTCTCACGTTCTTGGCGCTGTTGCGCACTCTCCCCTGCCTTGACTGGGGGACGCAGCCCAAGAGCAGCCAATCTCTCGGCCATACGTGCCTCAGCTTGCTGCTTAATAAAAGCGGCGCGTTCTTCAGGGGTCTTGTAGGAAGAGTATGAGCCACCCCCAGAAGCAGTTGAAGACGGTCGGGGTGTTAGTTCAGCACTATGTGCTGGGCTTTCATGGCGTGGCGATGCCACACTTGAGCTGTAATCTTCCCCACGAGAGACAGTCGAGTGTCGCGACGAATCCTCCTTACGGACACGAGCGGCACGGCTACTTCGCTGAAGATCGAATATGAAGTCTTTTACTTCATCTTCAACCCCTAGGCCATCCTCCCATCTGCGTCGCTCATGTTCGCTAGTGCTATCATGTCCGCCTTCTTTCAAGCTGGCGTCTAGCCCTTTGGTGTATTCATTGACACTGTCTTCCACGTCACGAATCATGCGCTCATTATTCTCACGCTCGGATCTTATGCGAGAACTTTCTTTCTCCAATCGTTCCGCAGCCGCACCAGTATCATCACCTGCAGGAACAGGCTTACCTGTCAAAGCAGCTGAGCGCGCCTGCATCATAGCTTTTGCACGAGCCTTTAGCCTGTCTGATTCAGTGATAGAGCCACCTGGTCCTGTGCCAACGATAGCCGAAGCAGACCCAGGATGCGCTTTCGCATCTTTGAGCCTAAACAACTCTAGCTGAGCATCAGCAATCTCGCGCTCTGTACGACGCACATTCGAGGCCAGTTCAGGTAAGCGGTCCGTCAAGTTTTGCAATTGGCGCTTCAATGCCCGCCGTTCGGCATCAGAGTCGCTCGATCTCAACGATGCTTGTGGATGTGCATCGATGTCTTCCTGAATCCTACGGATGCGACGGTATAAGTCTTCTGCTTCTCGTCGATCCCTCCGGTCTAAGGCATCGTCTTCATCCGCAGCATTCTCATCACGGATGTCCATTGCATCTAAAAGAATTTGCTTCTCTTTGACCAACTTTCTTAGTTGCTCTAGAGAGTATTCTGAGTCGGACCGTTCAGAAGCAGGAGAGGAGGGCGTTGCAGGAGAAGGCGAACGGCCACCGGCACCGATACGGTGGCGTGCGCTGGAACGATAACCAATGTTGTCGTCGTTGTTACGGAAGACCGTAGCATCTTTTCGCCCCCCTGCAGCTGGACTCCCGGACCGAAATGAGTGGGACTTGAGATAGCTGACTCCAGTCTTTTGTGGTTGAAGAAATGCACCAGTGTTCTTTCTCTCCTCGGCATCACGAGAGAGCAAAGACTTCATAGTCCCAATCGAGGCATTTATGTTACGAGTTGATGGAGGTACGAGCTCAGGGGGAAGCCGATTTGGTACCGGATACCCGTTCAACTTTCGGTATATCAGATGCATTGCAACGGCGAACTCATCAAGGTTCAATCGACCACGGTCAGCAGAATCAGCAAGAGTCCAAATGCGCTCCAAATCAGGCTTGGCAAGTCCACTTTGTCCGAAAATTTCGAGGGCTTGTTCACCGCTAATATATCCTTTGCCCAGACCATCCCAAGCCCTGAACGTTTCGTCATAGAGCTTCTTTTCACCCTTGGTGATAGCCCACGGGATAGTGGCATTGCCGCTCAGGCCGGCCGTTGTAAAGTTGCCACTGGCCTCTCGACCTGTCTGGGGCATCATCCGTTGAGCTAAAGCCTCGATGTTCGGAAGGCCTGTGGCAGGATTATTCACCAGACCCCATTGGCCTGGAACACCCGTTGGTTGAGCATTCAATGGAACCATCCCTGTGGGCTGAGCATTCAATCCTGCTCCGAGGCCTGTAGGCATTGGGGGAATTGGTGGGCGGGGGCCTGTGTATCCACCTCCCAAGCCTTGACCAAACCCTGTAGGCTGAACCTGCAAACCTCCCATTTGTGGTACTCCGAATCCAGTTGGCTGGGCTACGAGTGAGGAAAGCAGCTGGCTATTTGACTGCTGTGGCTGTGGCTGCTGTATCGTAGGGATGTTTTGCGAGCTTTGGGTGGAAGGCGCGTCAAATTTGGGCGCATTGCTTGCGGGAGTCGAGCGACTGGGCTGATCATCAGGTATGCCAAATGAAATGATATCAACCATGCTTGACACTTCATTTTTAACACGTTCTGGAAGGGAAGCCGGAATATCTTTTCCTGTTAGCTTTAAATTACACAAGTACATAGCGAGGGCGAATTCGGGAAAAAGAAGTTGGCCAGACTTGGTGGTATCGGATAGGGTCCTAATTTTGGTTAGCATCAGCAAGCAATGTCTGTCTTCCTGAGCTTACCAAATGTGAGACAGAGCATCTCCAGGAAGCTTCGACCGCAGAAGTAAGTCGCGAGCTTGATCTCCTGACATGGCCTGTGCAGTGCCTACAGCGGACTTGAACAACTGCTCAAATTTTGCCTGGTCCTGGACCGTGATGAATGACAATCTGATGTTGGGAATCTTGCTTGACTTTGCAGGCGGCGGAGGCGGGGCGGATTGAGATGAAGCCGTGGATCGAAACGAATCGGCCATCTGCGCAGATGTCATGCCTGTGGGTTGTGGCCTCTGTGGCTGGGGAAGAGGCTGCTGAGCAGATGGCGCGCCAGTTTGGAAGGATTGCTGGAATTGCTGTCCCTGCTGCCCCGGATAGCCCGTGAACTGCGGTTGCTGCTGCTGGAAGGCCTGCGGCTGGCTCGGGAAGCCTGTGAGCTGCGGCTGCATCTGTCCTGGGACATATCCAGTGGGTTGAGGCCCCAGCCCGCCCTGAAAGCCGCCAGGCTGCTGAAAAGACTGTTGCTGGCCATACTGCGGCTGCCCTGGACGGGCGCTATTCCCACCTCCTAGGTATGAGCTAGACCCAGAGAACATGGCGAAGGAGCAGTCGCGGGAATGAAGGTAGCTAATAGGCTCGCATGGGACAGAGTGTAGTAGGCAAGCAAAATCGAAGTTGCGCGAACGGATGGGCTAGGGTTGGGGAGGATAGCAGTGCAAGTGGTCATATCGGTGCCGTGCCTCGAGTGCGTTGCACGCTAAACTCACCTCAGCAAACATTACGCCGTGCTCATCACAAACTCCATGCTACAACCACCACCACCCAGACTAAACCACACCATGGCTGGCGAGCAGAACAGTGCAAACAACGACACGCCCGAGGCCCAAGTCGAGCCCGACTTTGCCCTGGTCCGCCTCAGCTGCGCGCACCTTAACGACGTTGCTAATGAAGCGTAGGCCTTCAAAGAGCTTGCCCGTGGTGAACAGGCCGCCACGGCCCTGGAGAACCACCTCGACTCGTTAGAGAAGAAAATCGAGGAAATGCTAGCAAAGGCTGAAGAGGAAGAAAGAAGACTCAAGGCACAGCCAAAACCACCAACCGACAAGCCCACAAACGATGAGGACAAGAGCACAGCATGATACCACTAAAGTACAATCTTCGCCGAATGCCCTCAACACAATGTATGATGAGGACAATGTGGGCAATGCAGCTACTCAACAGGTCACGGCATTAAAGGTATAGAGGCTTTAGCTCGCCGCGTATCACTCGACAAAATATATAAGCGTGGATGTACATATCCTAAGCACTCATGCCGAAGGTAGAGCCGTGTCGTCTAGACGCCTCCAATTGTCGGAGGGTTTGCGCCTGAGCCTTGAGCTTCAAACACCCGGTCCAAGTGGAAGACTCCGTCTCCATCCTTTTCCACCACTCCTACTTCAGTGATAATGCCATCAATCAACTCAGCCGGCGTCACATCGAAAGCAGGATTCCAGACCCCTATACCGTTTGCGGCAATACTAACGGTTTCCACCACCGCAAGGTCAAGATTGACCCCATCATGTCTTGGACCTTTCACAAGGGTAACTTCCTTGCCTGGCCTTTCTTCAATGACAATGTCATTGCCCGTTTTAGTGTCCAGATCAATCGTAGTTCGCGGAGCCGCTACAAGAAACTTGACTCCATGGTGTCTAGCCAAAATTGCCAGTGAGTAGGTTCCTATTTTGTTGGCTGTATCTCCATTTGCTGCAACTCGATCTGCACCAACAACGACACCCGCAATGTTGTTGTTCTCACCTTTCAGCCGCAGAAGAGCAGCCGCCATGGAGTCAGTGATTAGAGTGGCCGGTATTTGATCGTGAACAAGCTCGAAGGCCGTCAGCCTTGACCCTTGATTGTATGGTCTCGTCTCAGAGCAGAAGGCATGCTTCAAGTTCCCTGCAGCATGCAATGAACGTATAACACCCAGTGCGGTGCCGTAACCTGCTGTAGCAAGAGAGCTTTCTTATTAGCAAGGTTCCGTCAAGCATCGCTCATAACTTACCCAGTATTACAATGCGTCAGCATGCTCACCGGGCCATTTCCTGCTACGGAGGTGTTGCTCATGATCCACTCGGCGCCATGGCGCCCAATGTTCTCATTATCGTGCACATCATCAACGAGCATTTTCTCTGCTGCTGCCACATAAGCTTGCCTCACAGAATCGCCAGTTGCGCTTTCCTGCGCTGCTGCGCCTTCAGTCGTCTTTTTTAGTTTGCGTGCCGCATCGGCCAGATTCACAGCCGTTGGTCGGCTGGTCACCAGGTAGTCCAGCTTTTCCACAATAAAAATCTTGACTTCTTCTGCGATGGGCGGTAGCTTCATGTTCACCAGCTCGACTGCGAGTGCCAGGGCTGCCACGATGGCGATAGCGGGCGCACCTCGTGTCCGCATTTCCTTGATGGCATGCCATGCATCAGTGCTCGAATAGAGATGATCATATTCCTCCGCGTGTGGGAGTTTGAGCTGGTCCAGGATCTCCAGGCGGCCCCTGGTGTATTTGATTGCTTGGAGCACCATGAGAAGTACTCGATCGACAGGTCGAAAAGAGCGGCGAGTAAAACGTCGTGCTGAAGAAAAAGTTGGGTTGCGATAGCCCAATGCGAACTGACGCCACTGAAGCAGGTGCGCCCCGCTTCCTCTGCAGGGATGCTGTTTAGCAGGCCGGGCGGGCAAGTCTTAGCGCGGGGGAATACCATTACAATCGCACATTCCGGCGCTCTGGTCGAGGTGCAGCAACCTTGCACCTAAGTTCAATGGGGCTTGTATGCTACAACTACTCTTCGAAACGCCGCCAGGAGCTACCGGACATGGTAGACATGGCGGACATGGCAACGTGGTACGTTATTAGGGCTGCTTGTCCCGCCAGCTGCTCGTAGTATCCGCTTTCAAGCTTTGGCATGCTGCACCATCCTGACATCACGACAGCAGAACGATGGGCTACTAGAATAGATCAAAAACTAGGTCTACAGTCTAGGGAGCTCTCGGAAATTTTATTGTTACTTCCCATCATCCCCGTGCGCTCTCTATTATCAACTTGTTCTTATTTGCCCATCCCTCACTCATGACTTCCAAGCTCAGCATCACCTCCGCTCTGCCTCTCCCCAATTCCAAGTTCACAATACCACAGATTGGATTTGGTGTCTACCAGTCTCCTCCTTCAATATGCGTCAACTCCTGTTTAGAAGCTTTCAAAGCAGGTTACCGTCACGTTGATACGGCCCAGTATTACGCCAACGAAGCCAGCGTCGGTCGCGCCCTCCGCGAGTCTGGTGTTCCGCGCTCTGAGTTCTACATCACCACCAAGATCCTTTCGCCTGCCAACGACGTCGACTCTACATACAAAGCCATAGAAGAGAGCGTAAAGAAGCTTGGTGGCGAGAATGGTTATGTGGATCTGTTCCTGATCCATAGCCCAAACGGTGGAAAGGAGAGTAGACAGCTGATGTGGCTTGCTCTCGAGAAAGCAAAAGAGGCAGGCAAGGTAAAAGATATTGGCGTTAGTAACTACGGAATCGGTCACATTGAGGAGATCAAAATGATTGGCAACGTCTGGCCACCTGCCGTGAACCAAATTGAGGTAAGATGGTTGAGTAATAATATTCCTAGGCAGTTTTGACAATCCGTAGCTCCATCCCTGGTGCCAGCAGCACGAAATCGTCCGGTACTGCAAAGAGAACTCAATCGTCGTTGAAGCCTATTGCCCATTGGTCCGCAACCAGAAAGCTCACGACAAGACAGTGAATCGAATCGCTAAGAAGCATAAAACTTCTGCAAATCAAGTCCTTGTCCGTTAGTCTTTGCAAAAAGGCTGGGTCCCATTACCAAAGAGTGATACACCTCAGAGGATCACTGCCAACGCTAATGTCTATGGCTTCGAGCTTGATCAGGACGACTTGAAGGCTTTGGATGGACTCGATCAGGGGGGTAAGGGAGCCATTGTGCAAACTGTCAACAACTCTCCGTAGATGCTACGGATAGAAATGAGTACCGTTCTGCATGATTTTGCAGGTGCTCTACATTTGTAAGCATAGCGGACGAGCTCATGAACATGGTAGAGCTCCATCAAGGTAAAGAAATTAAACTTATGGTACCCTGAAAAAGATAGTACGTTGGTCAATTTGATGAAGTAATGCAGTTCCAAAGTCTCAATTACACCGTTGGGTCTCATGGCGCTGAACCGGGCCGAGCCCGATGTCAGTTGTCGATGCTTGCGTTAAAAAAGTCGGCTCCCATCAAAAAATCGATAGAGAGAAGGTCCTGCCCGGAATCGAACCGGGGTTGCCGGAAGGATTCTGATACTGAAGACATCAGAATCCGGAGTGATGACCGCTACACTACAGAACCTTGAATTGGACAAACCAGGTGTTTTCCCGGTGATTGGTGAGATTTGCTCATTTTTTTATTTATAAAGGAACCATTAAGTTTTTGATTTAAGTACAACATGGCTCCTAAGTACGGCCGAAGGGATTTTTTTCCTGTGGTTTTGTGGTGGGGCAAATGATGCGTGGTTGGTTTGCTTCGGCGCTAAATTAATAGGGATTTAAGACTTGTTCAGACTTACATCCTTAATATGACAGTCATGATGGGAATAGTGAACGACAACTCTAACTTCCTTAGTATATATGCTAGATGCTATGAGCGTGTTCTAACCTTAAGAGGTGTAGAAATGTGTTATTAGCATCGTCGGCATGGCGTAAAATGCACTAATGCTAACTAATTGTTACACGTATGCACATCTAGCCCCGTGCAACACCGGTTCCGTAGCTATTAGGACATGTCCGGCATGTGATCCAACTTATACAGTTGTGATACTTTCGTGCCATGACACAAGCTTACCCAACATCTTCTCATGGAAAAGGTTTGTGTGATCTCAGACTCGAAAGATATGCTGCAGATAATGTGCACGTTTGATTTTAATGTTTAAAACAAGGGCTAAATGATAGTAATGTCTCGCCTTTAGAGTAGATGTTTAGTCCAGCTATAGCCTACTCTCCCACATAGCTATTTGGATTGACCAACCTGCACTCATATCAGCTACTTTTGTCCGCTCGGTGACCCTTAACAATGCTATGCTCTTCAGAGATGGCATGGCCATTCAGCCGGTTGAAAAAGATGCCGGATATGGAAATAAATGCTAGGCAAGAAATGCCTGAGATGTCGCCTTTATACCGAGAGGCACGACAGGATAAACGTGCTGCAAGGTCTGCTTAAAAACTAACTATACTGAAGACCAACGCTCAAATCCCGAGAGAGCCAATGACGACCGCATTACGAACCAACCCTACTATATGCCCATCATATTCAATCATAAACCAATCTAGAATCTAATATATCAACTTGTACTAGCATCGCAAATACCTCATGAACCCATTCGCTACTGAAGCAGGACACGTGGATACAGGGTTGAAGGCGAACTGGCCTCGATTTCGCAGTTTCAAACCTACTACCGAGGTACATTGTTTACATAAATCGGATTTAGGATATGCGAGGTTATGGCATAAGTAAAACCTTGAATGAAATTCGACCAGACAAAGGTCGTGAATAGTAGTCGTTAATTTTGGTTACCACCTGCCGGGCATGAGTTCCAATGGCAGCTCCGTGTGACTCCATGCACGCCAGCCTCTTCAAACCGAAGTATCCAGCAGTCCCAACGCCACCCAATGCAAAGCGATCACAATCATTCACATCTAGAGACGTAGACGGGCCACATAGCTAGCCAGTCTTGCGAGTACTGCGTTCATTTGCGCGTTGTTTTCTCTCGTTCCGTTTGATGCGTTCCTTCCTCTCACGCCGGCCTTCTGCCCTAGCGTCATGCGCTTCACCACTCTCCTTCTCCTTCTTGTCATCGACCTCAACGAGCCAGTCGTTTTCAGTGCCCTTGTTAGCACCCTTGTAGCCCCAGCGCGGGACCCACTCGCCGCTTGCCTCATCATAAACCAGCCTAGTTTTATCGCGTTTCTTCTTGTCAATGCCCTTCTTAGCGGCAAAGAGTTCCCATTTGGTTGGTGGTTTTTCAGCGGGTAGCGGTTTCTCGCGAGGAAGCGGCGTGGTGGGCGGTGGGAGAACAAGATGGATGCCATCGGATGCGGATTTGATTTCGCAGGTTGTAAGGAGCTGGTTGATGAGGGCTTGTGCAGCATCACGGGCATTGGCAGCGAGAACTTCTTCGCCAGCGTCGTAAGCTACCGGGTTGGGGTCGTTGGCGAGTAGGTGGCCGAGATCAAATGCGTAAGGTGACGGCTTATCCACCGTGATGGGCCTGGCTGGGTTAGTGGCGCTTTACATTTGAAAATGGTGAAAACGTACCTGCGGCTTGCAAGAGTTGAGTCTGCAGTCGACATGGCGCCGTTAAGCGCGACACCACCGTCCATGTCCATGTCCGACATTGCGAGCAGCAGGAAGCAGATTGGGTATGTGATTGTAAACTATAAGATAGATCACGCCCGAATCTCAGGCGAAGGTGCTTCCTGGACAATTTTTTTTGGCAGCGGCAATGTTGGAGGGATGTGGGACTAGAGGCCTAGCTGTTTATGGTTTAGCGGCATTGGGCGGACCTCCGACACCAGTATGCGCTGCTTTTTGGCCTTCACGACTATAGTTCTGCATCTGCGCATACCCATTGCATGTCGTCCGCAATGCCACCACCAACATGCATCCATCGCTTCGCTAGCTTGTCTCTTGATGCTACCGTCGGCGCGTCTTTAGCATCGCAACGGGCTTGTTTTTCAACTTCGGCAGCACGCTTGAATATGATGAAGCCGAAGAAGATGACAGCACCGCCCAAACGAGGTACTCGAACCCTGAATGTCAAGAGAGGCCGTAAGGCGCCTTCACAGGACACGGGAAAGCGACCTGCCCCAGGAGAGCGCAAGGCCGCAAGAAAGCGCGTCATCCTCACCAACGATAACGCCTTGGACGTTCTATCGCTCAAGGACCTGGACAAGGCGACAATGCTTAACGAGGCCAATGGGGGTCTAGTAAAAGGGATTCCAGCTCAGGCCGTAGATGCGCTGCGCGCCGTAGACGCATTTAAGACGACGCAGGGATGGCGTTTTTTCAGGAGACCAGCCACGTTGATACGCAGAGAGACACTCGAGCTTGCTAAGCTCTTGCAGGACGTTGAAAGCAGGAAGAGGACAATTCGAAGGATTCTTATCGGCGAGAGATGGAGCGGTAAGAGTACTGTGCTGCTCCAAGGCCTGGCCCAGGCCTTTTTAAGAGACTGGGTAGTCGTTAACCTTCCCGACGGTACGTATATCTTGAAATATCGTATTCAAACACGATCTGACCTTCCAGCAGGACAGGACCTCACCAATGCTCACACCGAATATGCCCCTCTCCCGGAATCGAATCCTACCCAATACACTCAAGACGTGTATACTGCGAACCTGCTAGGCCAAATCGTCAAGGCAAACAAAGCGATATTAGAAAAATACACCGTCACCACCAATCCTACGCTCCCCATTCCACTGCCCACGAAAGCCAAATTGAGACACCTCGCCGAGCTCGGCACGGCTAACCCCGAAGCATCCTGGCCTGTTTTCGTTGCCCTGTGGAAGGAACTCACGCTGCCCGGTCGCCCTCCGATCATGTTTGCTCTTGACGGAGCTTCGCACATCATGAAAAACTCTGCGTATCTTTCCGCAGACGTTAAACCCGTCCACGCTTATGATCTCACCTTGATCCGACACTTCATAGACCACCTCTCTGGTGCCAGCAAACTTCCAAACGGCGGCATGGTTCTTCTAGCAACATCTGAATCCAATAAGCCCTCTTCCCCTGCTCTTGATTTTTCAGTCAGCGTTGCTGAGTCTCGTCAGCGCAGCCCGGATAGTCTGCCTCGCTACAACCCGTACAAGGCCCTTGATATGCGTGTCATGGAAGCTCTAAAGGACCTGCATTCCCTTGAACCCAGGGTCGATGGCAGTAATGGTATCAATGAAATGGATATCATGCGGGTCGGGAGTCTGAGCAAAGACGAAGCGAGGTCCATTATGGAGTATTATGCCGAAAGTGGCATGATTCGTGCAAAAATTGACGATGGCTTTGTGGGTGAGAAGTGGAGTTTAGCGGGCATGGGTAACATCGGAGAATTAGAAAGGGCGAGTGTACGATTGAGGATATAGGTTGCGTGTAGAGGAGGAGCATATTGTTGTACATTATTGGATCATGTAAGTTGTACAGGCTACCATTGAACTGCGTCAAACCTTTACCTCATTCTTCAACCTACCTAGTATGTTTGTCACCACATCTCTCACCTCTCGTACTATTTCTCCAGAGCTCTTAATCTCGCGGACTAGGCCTACGGCGCTTCCCGCATAAGTTGTCATTCTTGCTTGAACACCCCATCCCTCATCGCCCTTTTCCATTTCCTGGTTATACAGCTTCTTGTTGTCTTCAAGACTCATTCCGTCCATAGCATCCTGGAAGCTCCGATTAATGACTCCGCGTCCATTGTGGGTCACCGGCCACCCCGTCGTTCCCCTTAGGCTATCGTACAACTTAGTCCGTATAGTTGTTTGCCCGCCATCAGTAGCTCGTAGCACCTCATCCCGATACCCTTTGGCTATGGATGCCTCGGGGGATGCCAGAAACCTTGTCCCCATCGCTACACCTTCAGCACCCAGCGCAATAGCAGCAGCAGCACCCCTTCCCTCTGCAATTCCGCCAGCAGCAATGAAAACCGGTATCTTGATACTTCTCTGCTTGCATAACTCTTCGACAGTATCCGATACCTCGGGTAACAAAGCAATCAACCCAGCTCCCTGAACCAGACCGTGTCCACCTGCGTCCGTACCCTGCACTATCAGCACATCAGGTTGTACGGCAGACACGACTTCCAGCGCCTCCTTGACCGAGCCGATCTGCACCCAGATCCTAGTTGCGGGGGATGCTGTTCGCGTTCTTGTGGTCCACTCCTGGAGCGAAGACAGTGAAGAAGGGGCGAAGAACCAGACGGCAGCCGGTCGATATTGTGCTATCAATGGCAAAGAATTCGGAAGTGAGGCCCCCCAATTGATGAAGCCTATCACTAGTCAAGGCTGAATGGAATGGCAAATGCTTATTTGGCTACAAGGTGAGACTCACCTATGCCAACGGGCAAGACGTCTTGGGAGGAACTATGGATGTTGATATTTTCAAGTTGGTTGGCAGCATTCTGGAGATGGGTGTGAAGATCATCGACGTCGGTTCCGGCGCTGATAAAACCTATCCCTCCTGTGGACGGTTAGGTTGTATGTTCTAGCGTGTTTCCTCTGGAACAACTTGAAAAGTTTTCAGTGGAAAGGGGTTGAGACCGGGATGATGTACCTGCTTTCGAAACCTCAACAGCCATGTCAGCAAAGGAGATGAGGCGCATTGGCGCTGAAACTATGAGAGGCGTTTGAATCCATGGGTAGTCGTTCTTGAGGTCCATTTTGACAACTCTGCGAACTATTTGAGTTGTGTGATAGCTGAAGTTTCTCGTAGTATTACGACATAAGTGGCTGTTGAGTATATTTGAATGGCTTGGAACTGCAGATGATATTGATAATCAGCTGCACGCGGACTGCGGTGTAAACGCGCAGTGCAGCACGAGCTGCGTTTCTCCTCGGCTTAGTTCGGCTCGCCGAAAATGGAGCGGAAATCATACCGCGAACGAAGCTCGTGAGCTGAAGGACGAAACGCCATGTTCCCGGCCAGAATAGATTATCAAATTGAAGGTTACGGACCTGTCTTTAATAGTGTTGATCATAGCGAAGCCCAAAGCCAAGTGGCACTCATTAAAGCGGAAAAGCTGGATATAGCAACAACATTGTAAGGTTCCCCGACGAGGGTTCAAGGAAACAATAGATAAACTGGCATAATAGCCTTCACATAGGGTATCCATAATCAATAATAAAGAATATATAAGATCATTTAAGTTTTTCTTAAAAAAAATTCATACAAGGAAAAGAAACGTTAGACAGCAACGCTTCTTTTGTTGCT
>Ga0247757_10001702_pt1 | contig 13411 bp, 14 predicted proteins | sample UWRJL126311R4_FD_180929 | JGI IMG/M metagenome (GOLD analysis project Ga0247757, IMG submission 180929) | Plant litter microbial communities from Arlington Agricultural Research Station in Wisconsin, United States - UWRJ-L126-311R-4 | ecosystem: Environmental > Terrestrial > Plant litter >...
TGAGACGTCGTTCAGAACAGGACAGGGCAATGTGGGCTTTGTGGACATCATCATCAAAGTTACCGACGGTTCAACACTGAAGTTTTTCTGAAGGCATGGGTTTCGCCCGGGCACGGAACGGGTTCCCTTAACATACAAATTTCCGATCCGGAACGTACGATTTCCCATTAATTAGTAAGGCTGAGACTGAAAGCAGACAAAGCATACGAGGCCTTTGCTAGAACTCCTTGTATAACGACAGAAAGAGTACGCAAGGAATGGCGGGAAGTAGTCTGCTTTGCACTATTCTTAGGATCCTGTGATGATAGATCACCTGTTTCCCCATAAACAACGTGGTAATCGTTCGTTGGTCACCAAGTCAGTCCGCTCAGCTTACGGCCCGTAATACACTGTGGATATGTATGCTACTCTCACATCGTAGTTGCCGCTTATTCAGGGATACGATTACTAGATGGTCACAGACTAATCATCACCTCAATACACGTAAAAGCTGCGACGACAATATGTAGGCTGTAACAATTTCAGGAACACGCCATTTAGCTGCACTATCATCGCATAGGGGCAGTCCAAATTGAGGTTTCGATGACTGGAGGAAGGCAGACGATATCTTCATTTACCGTGTCATAGGAGAGTATCTACCTAAAACTAAAATTCTCCGTGTTGCGACCTATTCTCTTCTTGGTCCCTAGCAATCTTCTGTAGTTCAGTTAGAAATGACTATCGTCCCGCTGCCTTCCAGCCTTTATTCTTCTAGCTGTTAGCGGTTATTAGGTAGTATTCTAATGCCTCGTAAATAGATACATCGTGTATAAAAATCGCAAAAACCCGTTCGTCAACATCAAATCTCTAGATGCTCTTAATCGTTTTCTCTGTATCCTCGAGGTATTTGGGGAAGCGCGGGTCGAGGCCTAGATATGGCAGTGTCCGCGAATTTCGAGGATATATTTTGAGAAGTAATTCAACAGGGCAGGGCCGTGGAACTATTCTAGTAATATCGATTAAGTAGAAGAGCTTCGGAGGGCCGGATTTCTCCTCTAAGGTGAACGCTATCGGCAGCAAGGAAGATGAAAGTAGCTGGGTCAGCTAATGTTCTCGCCATTTTTTTTCGACCTCTTTTATATAGGTGCTTAAGGGCATGCGCTTGGGTAAGTATAGTATTATGGTTTTAGAATATTAATGATATTATTAGTTTTATGAGGACGCTAAATTGATAAGGGTTAAGAGATGGTGAAGTTTCTCCTAGGGTTGAGCGTGCTACGATTTAAGGTTTCGATAACAGGAGGAAAGCAGACGATATCTTCATTTACCATGTCATAGAAGAGTTTTTACTTAACACTAAATTTCTCCGTATTACGACCTGTTCTCTTCTTGGTCCCTAGCAATCTTCTGCAATTCAGTTAGAAATGACCATCGTCCTGCTGCCTTCCAGCCTTTATTCTTCCAGTCGTTAGCAGTCATTGGATAGTATTCTAATGCCTCATAAATAGATATATCGTGTGCAAAAATCACAAAAACCCGTTCATCAACATCGAATCTCTGGATGCTCTCAATCATTTTCTCTGCATCTTCGAGATGTTCGGGGAAGCGAGGGTCGAGGCCTAGATATGGCAGCGTCCGCGAATTTCGAGGATGCATTTTGAGAAGTGATTCAACAGGGCAGGGCCGCGGAACTATTCCAGCAATATCGACAAGGTCTGGCAGCGGAAGGGCTTCGGAGGGCCGGATTTCTCCTCCAAGGTGAACGCTGTCGGCAGCAAGGAAGATGAAAGTAGCTGGATCAGCTGATGTTCTCGCCAGAGCGTTCATGTGCCCGAGTGAGTGCTAGGAAGATGGTGAGTACACTAAAAAACTGCGTGCCCTCGCTTCCTCACTTACCCCCGGTGCGTCGAGGAGATAGAAGCTGCCATCTCCAAAGTAGTCATAGCCTGATAGGCCACCGATATCAATGTTGAAGCTGTTCGCTTCAAGCCCAATGATGTTTCGACCAGCGACGTCTGACTCGTGGAACTGCGAATCGGGAACTGCTGGCCAGCCGGGCATGTATCGATCCTTGACACCCGGTCCTACGACAAGATCGGTAGTCGACGGAAAACTGGCAAGATTGCCTGTGTGGTCCCAATGGATATGGCTACCCGATCATCGTTAGTAGACACCCGGTGATGGTCTGTTATCAAGCAGTACTTGCCTCCACACAACGGCATCGATCTTATCTAAATCGGTCCCACCATCGCTTAGGATATGAACAAGCTCTTTCTCAACCGCTATTGTCACCCCAGAGTCTTTGAGCCGCTTTACAGTAGATGGGATAAGGTTTTCCCAGTCCTTTCGAATACCAAGATCAAAAACAACATGTCGATCGTTATGCGTAATCAAGAAGGCATAGGAGCAGATGTTGAAGGTGTCAAGACCGGGGAAGTGTGGGCGGAACAAATCGCCACACTCAAGTCGATATGCCCACGATGTGGTGTTGATGATTGATACAGTTACAGTCACATTGGAAGGCGGGATTGTAACCTCGAGCGGGAGCGTCATTCTACGTGGATTGTTGCGAAGTAGATGCGTTCGGTGAAATCGTCGAGCTGTCAGAGGTAACGATGGCGTTGACCACAATGAAGCACGTGTCAGGATACAAAACGGTTGTGTGGAATGAGGGGTACCAGTCTGAATTGCGAGGCATGGCAAACCCTCATTGTTGACCGGAAACTGTCTTCATTAATGAAGTTCGTTAGATGACGATCACGCTCTTCAGCTAAGACAGCACAGGATAGTACGAGCCAATAAGCAAAGGCGCACAAGTGGGGCGTCCATTCGCAGCTGCCATCGGGATTGCGAGTTTGCTTTACTGTCTAATTGAATGGCGACAGCGTTCGATAAGGAAAAAAGGCAAACACCGCCTCAATACAGATTGACGTGTCTAGTCTACCCTAGCTACATCATCCGTTACAAACCCCATGACCTATTTCTCGACTCAATGCTGCCTTTCCATCGGGCATTCAGGCTGCAAGCCAATGATTCTGGTCTTGAATGCATGTCGATGATTCTAGTCTTGCATGCATACCACTTCTTTGGTCAAAATATAGATATTTCCACCGGCTCTATCATCAGCAGCAAATCTCCTACTTAATCACGAGAGCGATGAGCAAGCCTACGAATAAATCTGAGGACAAGGCGCCTGAAGAAGTACATGTTGTTGTGAGTGGTGGCGGGGTAAGCAACAGCCAGGTAGCCGGGGTGTTTCAATGTTGACCTGAATCAACAGCCTTGGGGGGAAGGCACCCCATGGCCACCCATTCCTATCAACTCATCATGGCTCATAGCGGACGCCTTGCCGCGTGTTATCTTTCGAAATGATGGCCGACCCGATATTCGGCTCGTTCTATATCCAGAACCGGTACCGTCCTCGTGGAATGCAATCCGTAAAGCAGTCCCGCAGTTTCACAAAGGCGACAAGGACTTCTTCGGCATTTGGCGCGACCCGGAGACGCCTCAGCATTTCGATGTCGCTGCCGTGTTGCAAATGGGCATGCTCGATCAACCTGACGAGGCCTTCCGCCTCGAGAAGAATGGTTACAAGCTTGGCTACGAGCTACCGGACGTTGACGGCAAGCGCCCCGATCACGATGATCTGACTGGTGGTGGTACTTGGGACGATGTGCCCGAAAAACTCTCCACAGACTTCGACCTCGACACAATAATTCAGAAAGTAAAATCACAGGTGAAGGTGCTTCGTCCATAACACTCCACTTCATTACAATTTCGCGCTAATTCATATGAGAAGGATGCTAACATTGTAATATCTTACGACCATCCGCGCTTTCTGTGCGGATACGAGTATTTCACGTCGTTAGCAGAGATATACAACGGAGAAGAGAAAAAGAGAGTAATTTTCATGCATACTCCGATTGAGCATAAAAGTGAAGACATCGAACATGGTGTGCAAATTGCTGTGAAGGTCATTGAATCCATGGTGGAAGATTTAGAACGGAAGAATGCACCTGAAGCGTAGCTTGTCACTTAGGGTGATCTCTGGGCTTTTCTTGAAACTATCAAGAGCGATGTTTGTCAGAAACACTCTGACGTCCAATTGTTCTATTCAGAAGTGGTTTTGCGCTGCAGACTACCCTAAGTAGCCCATGACTGCATAACTTTTCTCTATTCGCTCAGCCATCTTGATTGTGCTTAGGTAGAATGGTGAATTCTTCTGAGTTGTTTGCAGAGTATACTTTTGTGCATTTGAAGGATGGAGTCTCATGCCCATTAGTGTTCTCTGAGCCGCCAAGCTCAGTAGTCCAACATAAGCAGGAAAGAGACAATCAAGTATAGATAAAAGTGAGTGTAACAAGACGTAATTAATTACAAGCAAATTCTACTTACAACTAAAACCATAGTAGAATACCAAATAACCCAAAGAATACCTAGCCAGCGTTGACTGGTTCGTAAAAGCCGCTAGCTGCTAGCTCATAAGACAAAGTGGCCGGCTGTTCACTTTTTCAAACCAGGGAAACTAAATTGTGTTAATACTGGACGTAACTAATCATGAAAGATGAGAACCGAACCTGGAGCGCGCTCTCATGACATGAGTAATGATTCTCTTTGGGTTGGCCTTGTCAACATCTCCGTTGTCCATGTTTGCGTTCCATGAGAGCCACGGCTTGACACTCGGGTTTTCGGGGGTAGGTTTCCATTTTAGCCAGGGCTTGTTTGAGGGGGATTCGGACTTTGTGATTCGATGTTGCCAGCGCCCATTAATGCGGGTGGCCGGTCAGCTTGACCCGAGGTTGCCCCCCCCGAAGCCTCGTTTCATCATGTGCTACACAGTCATTGTCGCTCAACTACGGGCTTGGGGTCCCTCAACCGATGCTGATCCTCAACTAACACCCCTCTTTCTATGTCATACTTTCTCGCAAGATACCCCCGAGTGTCTCTCTTGTAATGGGATGGCTTGGCAAATGAGATCGCGAGCCAGATGGGAGGAGGCATTGAACATACAGAAACGGCGGCTGGGCAAACATCTCAAGGATGTAAACACCGCCCTTTCTTTCGATACCTTTGACATTTATATCAAGGACCTTGAAGAGGAACGAACTAAGCGCGGCCTCGGGAGGCTGTTCAAGCCTGACGTTCTCGACCAGATCAAGGAATTCACAGGTACCCTCAACTCGTTCAGTCAGGTTAATCCCATCGGAATGCTTTTATGGGGCAGCATTCAAGCAGTACTAAAGGCTCGTCCTGACGCTAACATTTGTTGTAAAAGCTAAACGTTGATTACACAGACAGCATACGCGTACGTGGATACTATGGCAGTCACCGCAGAGATGATAACGGACATGGCCAAGCAACTCCCTCATTTCGAAGAGTACCGGTCGCTTTTCGAACAGTATACGAGCTCGGCGACACCTTACGAGAACTTTCCTTACACTACGTTGGCTTCTGTATCGATGTCATCATATTCCTCAGGTCCAAGCGTTAGAGTGAGCATATTTTCATCGTAACAACCACACTACATGTGCACCTAGCTCATCACCTTCAGATTTTGTCGTTCGCCTAACATTCGGGAGTCTACGTAGGGACTTCGCACAAGCCCAGGTCCAGATCTCTAAAACGGTTGCGACCTTCCACACGCATGTGGACATTGCTCGGACACGTCTCGGGGTTCGTGCACATCATCACATCATCGATTTGACTGAAGCAAGCCTCCGCCGACAGACGATGGTGAAAGGAGTCCCTTTCCACAGAAACTTCAACTTTCAGGGAAGGGAGGCGGTGTTGGATGACCTGCACAAGAAGCTGCGCCCTAAAGGTACAGAAAAGTCAAACACATCGCTAAGCCAGACATCTTGCACCATTCACGGCATCGGCGGCGTCGGAAAGACACAGGTTGCACTGGAGTACACGTACAGGTACCGAGAGGATTATGCATATATATTCTGGGTTAGAGCGGAAAGCAGTATCGAGATTTCTACGTCTTTCGCAAGTTTCGCACGATCTCTCATGCCAGCTTCCGCTGTTCAAGATCAGGGAGCTAACATCCAGCTGGTGAGAGACTGGATGATCCAAAGTGCGTATCCCTCGCCATATTGGAGTACTGTAACGGGGAAAGATATGTTCTAATGATATTCAGACGACCGCTGGCTGATTGTTTTTGACAACGCGGACGGCGCCGACCTTGATTTAAGTCTCTATTGGCCCCCTAGCTCCCACGGTGCCATTATTATCACGACACAGCGCCGCGCGTTCTCTCATTGGGCAGCTACAAATATCCATCTTGATACATTCAACGACGACGATGGAGCACGTCTGATCCTCGATGTCGTCGACGAGGCAGCCCAAAGCCACTCACAGGAGACGTATAAGATGGCCCAAGATATCTCCATAGAACTAGGCGGTCTTCCCCTCTTGCTTTCGCACGTTGCTGGATACGTTGAAGGTACTAAAGCGCCGCTATCTAGCATTATAGAGAACCTGAAGCAGCCATCAGAGTTCAAAAGAATCTGGGGATATGGTTCTACAACATCAACAAACTTCCAGTATAAAGAACCAATGGCAAAAGTCTGGCGTCTAGCCTTGAGTGCCCTAAAGCCGGAGGCACTCCAAATTCTCCATATAATGGCGATGCTAAGTCCAGATGAGGTGTTCGAGGATATGCTTTTCGGGGAATGGGAAAATGCGGATCTTAGTTTTCTCGCCGAAAGCAGACGGTTTGAGTAAGTAATCCGCCACTGAGTAGTTGAATTCTTCGGCAGCATACCTGACAAGTGTGATGTTAGGTTCAACGAAGTTAGACAGAGTCTGATTGATCGTCACCTTATAGCCGCTGCCTCAGATATGGGCAGAGTAAAGCTATCCATGCATAAGGTTTTCAAACGACACATCCTGCAGCGTATTGACGACGAAGGAGATGGGAAACTAAGTCTAATGTTCAAGAGAGCTGTGGCTATGGTCCGGCGCCAGTTTCCCAAGGCTGACGAATTGCAGACACCAACGAGTGAGACTGTAGTGGAGTGCGAGAAGTGTCTACCGCATGTTCTAAGCCTCGTGTCTATTTTCCAAGATTGGGCTCCGAAGATAGATCCTACGTTTGATTTTGCGACACTGCTTGCCGATACAGGAACAAACTACATGTGGGAACGTGGGTTGTCGGCCGACGCTGTGGCCATTCTAGACTTGGGCGCACGTGTCTGCGTCGCGCTATCCCACTTGGAAACAATCAATCCGGTACACGCAGACATCTGCGCCATTGCAGGCTCTGTGCATGAAACTATCGGACTCAGCGGTCGAGCTGCTGCCCTGGAGGAATGCGACAAGGCACTCAAGCTTCGAGAAGAGAGGCTCAAGCTCTGTGAAGGAAGAGGCGAAGCCGTTACCCGTTTCATCATGTTACAGCTTGCTAACGCTTGGAACGATGTCGGCTTTGTGAAGCTATCCTATGGGGACTTCGAAGCTGCGCTTCATTACTTCCTGGAATCTTATCGGATCAAGCAGGAACATGCAACAGAAGATCACATTCCTTGGCACTACGGGGAGACATTCAAGAATCTGGCGCTCGTTAAACTTCACCAAGGAGATAAAACAGGGGCTGAGGAAGCTGCCCGTCGTTCTTGCGAGCTTTGTTGCCAAGGGAGACTTGAGACTGATGCGTCGACCCAGAAAGCTCGTTCGTTACTGGGCATAGTACTGATGAACACCGACAAGGTAGACGAGGCACTTGGCTTACACAAAGGTGTCTACAACGTGAGGAAAGAGATACTTGGGGAAACAAATTTGCATACCAAGAACACTTTGTACTTGATTGCTGAGCTGTACCGACTAAAAGGCAAACTAGTGAAGGCAGAGTGAGCACTCTTCATCCTTGCATATCGCAATGGCTCGTGACTAATCTTTTCAGGGATAATTTTCGACTCGTACTGAAGCAATGCGAGCTGTGTTGGTCGTAAGTTTATCTCCGAATCGACATTGATTGAGAAAGTTAACCCCCAAAGATAGGGACGAGGCAGTCGCACGAGCAAAATACCATCTAGCTCTCGTTATTCAAGCAAGAACAGACCAGTTGGATGCCACGCGACGAATTGAGGCGGAAGAGCTTATCAACAACGCCCGCAAAACCTTGAACAAACTTGCGCCATCACCAGGCAACACACTGGATGCAGAGGAAGAGCTAGAGCGCTTTGACTTTCTTGTATCATTACTTGCTGGAAGATGGATACGGCGGAAATGAGGTCGAAGTATGATCCAACAAGTCAGCATAGTGTTGGTAACGGCCTATATCATTCTCTGAATTGCGTTTCATAGTGCTAAAGTGCCAAAGTGCTATACTTCATGCTTATCTAGTGTCTTGATATCCTCGCAGTCATCATTTTGATTGTTATACGCTTTGCCGCTTTATCCGTAGGCCTCATGAATATATGCGACCTTATCAGGCGCTCGCCCCAAACCTGTTCGCCCATCCCTCCATGCTGTGGAAGTCTAACCCGGCTATACGTACAATATCCTCGGTATTTATAAGCGATCCCTTAGAACTGGCTCGAAGCGTCAAAGGCTCGTTGGTATTATATAAAACAAATAAGAAGCAAAGCCGCTATCAACGTAGTAGAGATCCCCCTTAAAGGTGTCTGGTGAGCCATTATTAAGGTATTGGGGATGCTTCTGGTAGATGTCATCCGGGACGTTCCAGACTGGTGCGTCGCGTTTCCTACTATTTTCTACTCCAGTTTTCGGATGCGCTTCTGTAATTGACTACACTGCAAGAAATGGGGGACGCTCCCCGCATTGGATGGCTACCCCATAGGGCCTAGCGTCTCTGCCGACGAACCTCGGCCTTAGAGCGCGGCGGATGTGCAGTCGGTTAACCGCCTCCGCATTTTTGTGGTATGCACTCGTAAGCTCCGCTAGGATTGTAACTCCGAATTGCGCAGACAAATTCTCTTTCGCTCCTCCGCACTCCAAGATGTCGTACTCCAAGCGTATCGATCAGATTGCGGGCCACCTCAACTACCCCAAGGGTATGCTGGCGGGCCAGGTCGCCATCATAACAGGCTCTGGGCAGGGAATCGGTGCTGAAGCTGCGAGGTTGTTTGCGAATGAGGGCGCGAAGGTGGTGGTTGCTGATGTGGATGCGAGTACGTTGTCCAATCCCACTCTCAAGCTCAGTCCTCAGAGCTTCAGGCCCCTCATTCCCATACGCATACTGACCCCTCCCTAGAGAAAGCCCAGGCTGTGGTAGACGAGATCAACAAGTCCGGTGGTTCCGCCATCGCGGTCGCGGGCGATGTCCTCGACGACGCTTACATCGCCGAGCTCATCAAGAAGACGGCAGAGTTCGGGAACGGAAAGATTCACATCATCGTCAACAATGCGGGCTACACATGGGACGGCGTCATCCACAAGATGACGGACAAGCAGTGGCATACCATTGTTGACCTGCACGGTACAGCACCGTTTAAGATCATCAGAGCGGCGGCGCCGTACTTCAGGGTCAAGGACGGAGAGCCCAGGAACATCATCAACATCTCGAGCACTTCAGGACTGCATGGCAACGCGGGACAGATCAACTACGCGCTGGCCAAGGCGGGTGTGACGGGCTTGACGAAGACAATTGCCAAGGAGTAAGTGGTGCTACTAGATGCTCTTGAGTTGAGCGAGGTCTAACGTGCGTGCAGGTGGGGTCCTCAATTTGGCGTCCGCGCGAACACGGTAGCATTTGGACACATTCTCACAAGGTTGACGGCAGCGAAGGAGGCGGGTGCTTTTGTGACGACTCCAGACGGCACGAAAGTTGCCCTCGGCATACCAGGTGTCCAGAAAGCGAGCGGACCTGGTGCCGGCGAGCAGCATTTGGACATTCCGCTGAGGAGGCCGGGAACGGCGACAGAGGCAGCCAGCGCTGTGCTGGCGGTCGCGAGCCCGCTCATGAGCTACGTGAATGGGCAGACCATCAGCGTGACGGGTGGTCGCAATATGTAGAGGGTGGTGTGTTCGGGGTCCGCGGCGTTTGGTCGCGTGCATGATGAGACGACTTGTTTCGGCATTGTATATAGTCACAAAATCTGGCCACACTTCAAACATTTTGTGGATGCCCGCGCTCGAGTGGCGAGCGAACAAGTGTCGCATCTCAAAAGAAAAAACCATTAAGCGTTTCGTCTTGCCCAGCTTTTCAGTAGACGGCACAGCTAACCGGGGCCTCGGCGGAGACGTCAAGGTCCGCCGCGGTGGAACTCGGTTGCCCGCCCTCACATCTCACCACCCCTGCGGCACCGTCGAGACACACAGCATCGCTTCACATCTTCTACCCCTGACACTCGTTGTTCTCTTTCTATTCCTAAGCTATCCATGATGTACATGTGCTTCCGGTAGCACTACCCACAGTATTTCCTATCCATAGCCAAGCGTCCACCATCAGTTACCCCCCTATCTATCGCGTCCGTCGCTGGACCCCAGGACCCCAGGACCCCAGCGGTCCATTGCGCAGCCAACCATGGCAGACGAAAAGCACCTCTATGACGCCCACGAGGACCCACCGATCCCTTCCTACGAAGAAGCCACCTCGTCGACGCACCACACGCGCCGCGGCCCCCAAGAAGTGAGCGACGACGCCGAGCGGCAGACCCTCCTGGGCCACGACCTGGCCTCGAGTTCCAGCTCGCGCCGACGAAATGGCTACTACCACCCCCCGTCGGTGCAGTCGGCGCGCTCGAGTCTGGACGAGGACAGCGAGCTCGGCAGCCCCGTGGCCGCCGACGAGGAGGCCGAGCTGAGACAGACGATGGAGGAGATGGACATCCTGGACCCGGAGTCTGCGGAAGACGGGCGCGTAAGGCGCAATCGCTCGCGCGGCCGCTTCTCTAAGCGCATCTACAGCATCACCAACTCGCTGAGCAGCTTCCATCTTCCGCGGATACCCTGGCCGTCGTTTGGCTGGGGGTGGATCAGGGATAGGCTGCCCACTATACCGGAGCAATACCGGCCGGGGTGGGCGGTCATCGCCAGGCTGTGCGGTCTCATCGTCATTATCTCGCTCGTGTATTTGCTAGTGGTGAGCGAGGTGGTGCCCATGGGCCAGGGTGGGCTCGGGGCACCGTTCAACCCGGAGTGGGTGAGGCAGTTTGCGCTGGGCAATATCGAGGGTGGGAAGATTGAAGAGAGTCTCAGATATATCACTTCGTATGATCATGTGGCGGGCACCGAGGGGAGCTATATGCTGGGCCAGTATATCGAAGGCAAATTTAAAGAGGCGTACATGGATACATATACCCACGACGAGTGAGTCGAGGATGGCGAGGTTGATATGCAATGGAAGAGCTAATCGCAGCAGATACTATGCTTACCTGAATTATCCAAGAGCCGGCGGTCGCCGCGTTGCCATCGTGGATCCACCGGAGAAGATGTGGGAGGCAAGGTTAGAGGAGGAGGATGCGTATAACCCCCCACGAGCGCAAACTATGACTTTCCACGGACTCTCGGCTTCTGGCAATGTCACTGGCCCCCTCATTTACGTTAATTATGGACACAAAAAAGACTTCAAGACCATGTGGGACAGCGGGATAGACGTGCAGGGTGCCGTTGTGCTGATGCGATACTACGGTTCGCAATCGGATAGAGCGATGAAAGTAAAAGCGGCGCAAGATGCAGGAGTTGCAGGCGTGATCATGTACTCCGACCCGGCCGATGATGGCTTCAAGAAGGGGAAAGTCTGGCCAGAAGGGAGATGGAGACCAGAAGATAGCGTTCAGCGAGGTTCCGTCGCCCTCACCAACATCATTGTTGGTGATGTACTCACTCCCGGCCTACCAAGTACGAAGGACCAGAAGCGCATGCCCAAGGATAAGAATCCTGCGTTACCAACTATTCCTAGCATACCTATTTCGTGGAAAGATGCTCAGAGACTTCTACAGTCGCTCAATGGCATCGGCCAGGAGGTTCCTGATTGGATCGGCGGCGTGCCAGATGTTGGGGAGAAATGGTGGTCTGGGCATCCGGATAAGTCGCCAAAGGTCAACTTGATGAATCTTCAAGAAGAGGTGGACCAGCAACGCATTACAAATGTGTTTGGATCGTTCATAGGTACGGAAGACAAGGCTAAGAAGATTATCGTTGGAAGCCACCGCGACGCTTGGTGCTTTGGTGCCGCGGATCCCGGATCTGGAACTGCGGTCATGCTCGAAGTGGCACGCGTACTGGGCGAGTTGCGGATGCAGGGTTGGCATCCCCTTCGCACAATTGAATTTGCATCCTGGGACGCTGAAGAGTACAACATGATTGGTTCAACCGAGCATGTGGAAGCTAACATGGAAGAAATTCGCGCCAATGCCATTGCATATCTGAACGTCGATACCGGTGTCTTAGGAGACAAGCTCTGGGCAAACGGATCTCCCATTTTCAAGCACGCCTGGACTCGCGTCCTAGACCGTCTCACGGACCCGCATCAAAACAAGACTCTGCTTGAGCTATGGGATCAAGGCAATAGCAAGATCGGAGGACTGGGTGCTGGCAGCGATTATGTTGCTTTCCAGGATCTCGCAGGATGTTCCTCACTAGACTTTGGCTTCTCGGGCCCAGATTACGGCGACATGGCACACAGCTGCTACGAGACGTTCGAATGGGTATCCAAATACATCGACCCGGGCTTCGTCTACCACTCCCTCCTCGCCCAAATTTGGGTCCTCATCATTCTCGAACTCGCGCAAGAACCCATTATGCCACTCAAAGTCGATGATTATGCCGCCGCACTGCAGGACGAGGGCCGGAAACTCATTGACTGGACAGAGACAAAGGGCGCGGACTTTAACATCGACATGTTCCAACCGCTCGTCGACGCCATCACCAAGGTCGCGAACAAGGCGAAAGAGTTCGCCGACTGGGAGACGGCGTGGTACAATCAGGTGTATGGGACCGGCGGCTTCGAGACGCAGGGCCTGACGGTGCAACGTATGGCACACAATGCGAAGATGGCAAGCTTCGAGACGGATCTCCTGGATTTGCCGCACGGTGACAAGGACAAGGGCCCTCATGGCGTAAGTGAAGTCCTGCATCTCCGTCTCTCTCCTTCCACAGGCTAATGTATTCACATAGCTACCCGGCCGCGATCAATTCAAGCACGTAGTATTCGGCCCCGACGCCTACGGCTCCGGCTACGACTCGTCCATCTTCCCCTTTGTGCGCGACGCCGTCGAGCAGAAGGCCCTCGGCAAAACCGATTGGGCGTCTGTGGAAAACGCGCTCAAGAAGACGGCCGACGTGCTGGATCGAGCTGCCGACAGGCTGGTGCGTTGAGGACTTTTTTTGCGCGGTATCCTGTCCTTTTCAACCTTTTCTCTTTTGTGTGTATATTGTTTAGACTAGGATCATCTGTCTCGGTCCATCTCTGTCTCCGCACCGTTTCGTTCCGCTTTTCTGTCTACGCATTGGTTGGCGTTTT
>Ga0247757_10001703_pt1 | contig 13395 bp, 13 predicted proteins | sample UWRJL126311R4_FD_180929 | JGI IMG/M metagenome (GOLD analysis project Ga0247757, IMG submission 180929) | Plant litter microbial communities from Arlington Agricultural Research Station in Wisconsin, United States - UWRJ-L126-311R-4 | ecosystem: Environmental > Terrestrial > Plant litter >...
GCTCGAACGTCAGGTTGGTGGCCTGGTCGACCATCGCGGTGGCCGGGGTGCCCTTCAGGTTGCCGGCGTCGACCCGCGGCCAGTTGGCCACGGCCAGGAGCTTGCCGGTGCCCGGATCCATGACGATCGCGCTGGCCGACTTGGGGCTGTACTCGGCGCCCAGCTCGGACATGATCTGCTCGGTCTTGTCCTGGATCGCCGCGTCCAGCGTGAGCTGCAGCGACGTGCCCGGCCTGGTCGTCGTCGGATCCTGGACCTCGACCGCCTCGCCGGTGGCGTCGCGGGTGATCTTGCGCACGCCGGCCCGGCCGCGCAGCTGCTTGTCCCGCGCGTACTCCAGGCCGAACAGCCCCTTGCCCTCCAGGCTCGTGCTGCCCACGACCTGGGTCGCGACCCACTGGCGCGGGTACTCGCGCAGCATCGTCGGGTCGAAGTTCAGCCCGGGCAGCTTGCGCTTCTTCAGCTTGGCCGTCTTGGTGCCCGGCACGCCGCGCGCGAGGTAGACGAAGCCGGTGTCGGTGCGGGTCATCGCCTTGAGGACGTCGACCTCGGAGATGCCCAGGTCCCCCGCGACGATGCGCGCGGTCTTGGGCGGGTTCTCGATCAGGTACGGGGTAACGGAGACGTCGTCGGCGGCCACGGAGGCGGCCAGCACCTTGCCGTGGCGGTCGGTGATCGTCCCGCGCGGCGCGGGGATGTTGTCGGTGGCCTCCGACTGGGTGTCGGCGGCCTGCGCGAGCTTGTCCGAGCTGAGCGTGGCGAGCTGGAACGCCCGCGCGCCGGCGATCGCCAGCAGCACGGCGAAGAGCCCGAGCAGCATGCTGATGCGCCGGTCCACGGCGAGGCTCCCCTAGCCCGGGGCGACGGCGCCGCCGGAGTCGGCGACTGTGGCGTCGCCGGAGGCGGAGGAGTCGGTGGAGGTGTCGGCCGAGGCGGTGGTGTCGTCGCCCGAGCTCGTGGAGTCGTCGTAGGAGGAGGTGCCGTCGGAGGAGGCCGTGTCGGTCGAGCCGTCGTCGGTGGCCGCGGCGTCGCCGCTGCCGTCGTCGGTGGCCGTCGCTCCGGCGTCGGTCGCGGCCAGATCGCCGCTGCCGTCGTCGGCCGCGGCCTCGTCGGCGGAGGCGGCGGTGACCGCGCCGGCCGAACCGCCCACGCCGCCCTTGGCCCCGAGGTACCGGATGCCGTCGGCCGCGGGCATCCGCATGCCCAGCTTCTCGGCCTCCTGCGTGATCCGGCCGTCCTCGGCCAGCGCGCCGATCTGGCTGCGCAGCGTGTTGTTCTGGGCTTCCAGCACACTGGAGGCCTGCACCGACGCGCCGATGCCGGTGTTGATCTTCAGCAGCGAGACCTGCAGGAAGACGAGGCCGATGAGCAGGCCGGCGACCACGCCGATCCACGCGCGGCTGCGCAGGAGGCGGTCGGGCAGGCCGCCCGCCTCGGGCAGGGTGCGGACCGCGGTGCGCAGCCCGCGGCCCGGCAGCGACAGGACCCCGGCGGCGCCGGCGAACGCCGGGGCACCGCCCTGCGGGGCGCGGCGGGCGCGGCCGTGCGGCGCGGGGGCCAGGCCGGGCGCGGCGGTCAGGCGGGTGCGCGCGGCGGCCTGACGCTGGCCGGCGGTGCTCCGGCCCCGGGCCGGGCCGGACACCCGGCGGGGCCCCGAGGGGCTCGGAGAACGGCGGACGGCGCGCTGGTCGGAACGAGCGGCGGCGGTTGCGGCGGCGGGCGGGGTCATGGCGACGGCACCTCCAGCTTGCGGGCGGCCCGCAGGCGGGCCGACGCGGATCGGGGGTTGTGAGCGATCTCTCCCGGCGAAGGCGCGATGCTCCGGCGGGTGACGAGCTCGGCTTCCGGGGTGCGGCCGCAGCCGCACACCGGCAGTTCCGGCGGGCAGATGCAGCCCTCCGTACGGTCGACGAGGAACCGCTTCAGGCGGCGGTCCTCCAGGGAGTGGAACGAGATGCCGGCCAGCCGGCCGCCGACGCGCAGGGTCTCCCACGCGAGCGGCAGGGCCTCGTCGATCTCGTCCAGCTCGGCGTTCACGGCGATGCGGATCGCCTGGAAGGTGCGCTTGGCGGGATGGCCGTGGCCGAACCGCGCGGGTGTGGGGATCGCGTTGGTGATGATGTCGACGAGCTGCGTGGTCGTCTCGATCGGCTGCTTCTCGCGCTCGCGGACGATCGCGCGGGCGATCTGCGGGGCGTAGCGCTCCTCCCCGAACTCGCGGAACGCGCGGGCCAGCTGGCGCTGGTCCCACGTGGCGACGAGCGTGCGCGCGTCCAGCTCCTGGTCCGGATCCATCCGCATGTCGAGCGGGGCGTCGTAGGAGTAGGAGAAGCCCCGGTCGCGCGTGTCGATCTGCATGGAGGACATGCCGAAGTCGAAGTACGCCATGTCCGCCCGGATCCCCTCCTCCACGAGCTGCCGCAGGCCCTCGGCGAACGAGGCGCGGATGAAGCGCGTGGTGCAGGGGACCTCGGCGGCGAAGAGCGTGAAGCGCTCGGCGGCCGCGGGGTCGCGGTCGATGGCGATGATCGTGCCGGTAGGGCCGACGCGGTCGGCGAGCAGTCGGGCGTGGCCGCCGCCGCCGAAGGTGGCGTCGATCGCGATCTCGCCGGGCTGCGGGTCCAGGGCCTCCACGAGCTCGCCGGCGAGCACCGGGACGTGGATGGAGCTCATGTCAAGCGCCAGTCTCACGCGGGCCTCCCCCGAGGAGGGCGGTGATGTCGGTGATCTCGGCGCCGAGCTCGTCGTTGTACGTCGCCCACGTGTCGCGGTTCCAGATCTCCAGGCACTCCTCGGCGCCGGTGACGACGACGTCCTTCTCCAGGCCGGCGTGGTCGATGAGGAAGGCGGGGACGCCGATGCGGCCCGCGGCGTCGAGCTCGACGTCCAGCGAGTTGGCGGCGAAGTAGCGCTTGAGCTTGCGGGCCTCGGGCGACAGCGGGTGGAAGCCCTCGAGCGAGGCGGCGATGTTGGCCTCGTACGCGTCGGGGGTCCAGAGCGCGACGCACTCGTCGATGCCCTTCGCGAGCACGCCGCCGTCGGCCAGAGCGGCCCGGAACTTGGCCGGGACGGTGAGCCGATTCTTGGAATCGAGCGTGTAGTCGAAGGTGCCGCGGAAGGCCATGGTCTGGGTGTGGGTGGAGGCCGCTGGCGGGGTGGTGACGTGAGTCAGGAAGAAGAAGGCGGATCCGGGTGGAGGAGTGGGAGGAGCCCCTCCACCCGGATCCGACATGGCGAAAGTACCCCACTTCCTCCCACATCGCAACACAACTTGCCCACCATCCCCCATTCTCGGGCTCGTCTTCGCCACTTGTCCCCCGCGATCGCAGTGGTGGAGCGGCGTGGCGCGGTGGGAGGCGGTGGGAGAACCACCCGGGTGATTCGTGCAGGACGGCGTGCGCCGCGGCGTTCTGCACGGCGAATTGCGGCGCGCGCCCGATTCCGGCCCGTTCCGTCCGCGAGGTGTGCGTCCGGTGGGACGCGGTGGGGCGTTCGGGGCCCGGTGGGAGGCCGTGGGGCGGTTCGGGCGTGGCGCGTGGGGTGCCACGGCGCCGCGCGGTCCGGCGTTCTCCAAGTTGTTGCCGCACGTCGGCAACAACTTGGAGAACGTCGGGCGGGAGAACCCAGGGGTGCTCCACATTCCTCCCACCCCTCGGGAGGAATGTGGAGGACGTCGGCCGGGCGCTAGTCGCGGGCCTGGAGCGCCTCGGCCTCGGCCAAGGTGCGGGCCTGGCGGACCGCGGCGGTCAACGTGGCGATGTCGTAGACGCCATGGTGGCGCCGGCCGTTGATGAAGAACGAGGGCGTGCCGGACACGCCGCTCTCGTCCGCGCTCTGCACGTCCTCCCGCACCCGCGGGGCGAACCGGCGCTGGCGCAGGTCCTCGGTGAAGCGGTCGACGTCGAGCCCGAGCTCCGCCGCGTGGACGCGCAGCTCCTTGGGGGTCAGCGCGTCCTGGTGCTCGAACAGGCGGTCGTGCATCTCCCAGAACATGCCCTGAGCGCCCGCCGCCTCGCTCGCCTCCGCCGCCATCTCGGCGTGCGGGTGGACGTCGGTGAGCGGGAGATGGCGGAAGACGTAGCGCAGGTCGTCGCGGTCGGCCCCCGACAGCAGGTCGCGGATCGTCGGCTCCGCCCGGCCGCAGTACGGGCACTCGAAGTCCGCGTACTCGACGATGGTCACCGGCGCGTCGGCCGCCCCGCGCACGTGGTCGCGCGCGGGATCGACCTCGTCGGCCAGATCGATCAGCTCGTCCGCGGTGTGGTGGAGCTGCCGGGCCCGCACCGCCGCCGGCAGCCGGCCCATCACCGCGAACACGGCCAGCGCGACGATCGGCGAGAGGATCGCGGCGGCGAGCACGCCGAGCTTGGCCTCGTCGAGCGCGCTGCCCGTGAACGCGAGGTTGGCGATGAGGAGCGAGACCGTGAACCCCACGCCGGCCGCGGCCCCCGTCCCGGTGAGCCCGGGCCAGGTGACGGTGAGCTTGGACGCCTTGGGCCGCGTCGCGACCCACGCCGCGGCGAGGATGCCCAGCGGCTTGCCCGCCACGTAGGCGACGACGATCCCGATGGTGATCGGCGAGGTGAGCGCGTCGGAGAGCAGCCCGCCGTCGAGGTGGATGCCCGCGTTGGCGAGGGCGAAGATGGGGACGATGACGTAGCTCGTCCACGGGTGGAGCATGTGCTGGAGCCGCTCATTGGGCGAGATGGCGGCACCGAGGCTGCGCTGGGCCGACGCCGCCAGCTCGGGCGTGGGCTGCTCGCGGAACTCCCGGGTCAGCTCGGTGGCGCGCTCCAGGTCCCCGCGCGCGGGCGGGTAGGCGCTGGTGACCAGGCCGATCGCCAGGCCGGCGATGACGGGGTCGACCCCGGACTCGTACATCGCGACCCAGATCGCCACGCCCACGAAGACCGCCGCGGGGCCGCGCCAGCGCGGTGCGTAGCGCAGGAGGACGAGCACCCCGAACAGCGCGATCGCGATGAGCAGCGCCGTGACGTCGACGGTGTCGGTGTAGAACGCGGCGATGATCAGCAGCGCGCCGACGTCGTCGACCACCACCATCGTGAGGAGGAAGACGCGCAGGCGGGTGGCGCCCGTGGGCGCGGTGAGGGCGAGCACGCCGAGGGCGAGCGCGGTGTCGGTGGAGATCGCGGCGCCCCAGCCGTCCGCCCCGTCTCCCCCCGCGTTGATGAGCAGGTAGAGGCCGGCGGCGGCGATCATCCCGCCGAGCGCGGCGAGGACGGGGACGGCGATCCGGCTGCGTTCCCGCAGCTCGCCGAGATCGAGCTCGCGCTTGGCCTCCAGGCCGACGACGAGGAAGAACAGCGTCATCAGCCCCTGGTTGACCCATTCGCGCAGGCCGGTGGCGATGCCGTGATCGCCGATCTGGATCGAGAGCACGGTCTCCCAGAACGACTCGTACGAGTGCGGCCACGGGGAGTTGGCCCACAGGAGGGCGAGCACCACCGCCGCGAGCAGGACGACGGCGCTGCCGGTCTCGGTGCGCAGGAAGTCCCGCACCGGCGCACCCAGGCTGCGCGCCCACGCCGTCCGCCCCGAGGCGCTGGAGGTGGACGGGGTGGCCATCCGGTGATTATCGCGGGTCGTCCGTCGTCAGACGCGGACGACCGCGAGGTCCCCGTGCGCGGCCGCCATCGCGTCGAAGTCCGCGTCCTGGGTGACGACGGGGATGCCGTGGTCGATCGCGGTCGCCGCGATCAGGGCGTCGAGGACGTTCATCCGCACCCCGGCCTCGCGGCAGTCTCGTCGCAGGCGGGCGAGGCACCCCATCACGCTCTCGGTGACGGCGAGTGGGTCGACCGAGCGTGCGAAGGCGAGCGTGTCGGCCCGCCGTGCCCTGACGTCGGCGTCAGCGGCGGAGAGCACCCCGGACTCCAGCTCCCCGAGCGTGACGACCGAGATCGTGACCTCGCGTGGCAGGGCGCCGAGCGGCCGAGTCTGCTCCAACGCGATCAGGACCGAGGTGTCGAGCAGACCCCGGCTCACCATTCGCGCAACGTGTGGTCGAGGCCCTCTTCGAGCTCGGCGCGCAGCCCGGGATCGGCCTGGCGCGTGCGCAGCTGCTCCTGCGCCCAGGGGCCGGGGAGCCACCGGCGTCGCTGCACGTGGGGCACGATGTCGGCGACCGGAACGCCCCGGTTGAGCAGCGTGACACGCTCGCCCGACTCGACCGCGGCGATGACCTCGGCGGTGCGGTTGCGCAGGTCTCGGACGCCGATCTCCATGTGCGACAGCGTAGCACCGAGCGGTGGCGGCTCCGGCGGACCGACCATGGTCGCGATCGGCATCACGCCACCCGGGGCAGGAGGATCGCCGCGAGCTGGAGCAGGACGCCGGGGACGAGGGCCAGGGCGACGACGAGCTGGATCTTGGGCGCCGCCCGGGCCGCCCCCTCGCGCAGCACCCGGGCGCGGTCGGCACGGGCGTCCGCGGCCAGCGCCGCCAGCGCCGGGGCCAGCGGCGCCCCGTGGCGCACCGCGCGCCGCATCGCCGTGACCGTCGCCGCGATGGCGGGAAGCGGGCAGCGCCGTTCCAGCCGGTCGAGCACGACCTCCATCGGCACACCGAGCCCGACCCGCCGCGCGCCGTCGCGCAACTCGGCCGCGAGCAGGCCGCTGGCCCGGGCTCCCACCTCCCCCATCGCCCGGGCCGGGGAGAGCCCCGCCTGCACGGCGACCCGCAGGAGGTCCAACGTGTCGGGCAGCTCACGCGCGAGCGCGGCGCCCCGGCCCCGGATGCGGCGACGCAGCAGGAGATCGGGCACCGCGAACGCCGCCGCGGGGGCGGTGACCACGCAGACGATCCCGAGACGGCCGGGGAGCGCGCCGCCCCCGAGCACGGCCGCCAGCGCCGCGAGCACGGCCCCGCCGACCTTGGCCGCGGTGACATCGCCGGCCCGGGTGCCGTCCAGCCCGGCGGCCTCCATACGCATGCCCAGGTCGCGGGGCGGTCGCAGGCCGACGGTGCGGCCGAGGCGCGCCAGCGTCGCGGCGACCGGCCCGGGCGCCACGCGACGCGGTGGCTGCGCACGCGATCGTCCGGCGCGTTCGACCCGCGCCGCGACCAGCTCGGTGAGTGCCGCCGCCACACAGGAGCCCGCCGCGGCCGCGAGGACCGTCGCCCCGGTCATCGCCCGCTCACGCCGAGGCCACCCGGGCGATGCGACGGACCACCAGCAGCGCGCCGCCCTGGACGACCCCGGCCAGGAGCAGGAGAGCGAGCGACCGGGGGTCCGCGACCACGTCCCCGAGCAGCCCCGGGTCGGCCAGCGCGGCCAGTGCGACCCCGCCGAGCGGGAGCGCGGTGACGATCCCCGCCGTGAGGCGGGCCTGCGCCGTGGCCGTCCGGGCGTCCGCCTCCTCCCGGCGGGCGGCCTCGGCCGCACCGGCGAGGGAGCGCAGCAGGCCGCAGAGGTCGCCGCCCGTCTCCCGGGCCAGGAGGATCGCCGCGACCAGCACGTCCCACGAGGCGTCCGCGACCGTGACGCGCATCCGCTCCAGGACGTGCTCGGTGGTGGCCCCCGCGGCCAGCGCGCCCTGGGCCTGGCGCAGCACGTCGCCCGCCGGCCCGGTGACGCCGCCGTGCGCGGCCACCTGCCCCAGGGCGCCGCGCACCGAGTGGCCGGCGGCGAGCGCGTCGGCGAGCCCCCGCGCCACCGGGGCCGCTCCGGCGCCGGCCGCCGCACGCCACCGCGCCCGGCGGGCCCGCAGCACGCGCCGCACCGCCCACGGTCCCACCGCGGCCAGCAGCAGCCCGCCGACCACGCCGAACAGCAGCAGGCCGGCGGCCAGCAGCACCCCGATCGCCGTGCGCACCAGCCGGCGTTCCTCCGCCGCGCTGGCGACGGCCTGCGGACGCCCCAGGGGCCGGAGCAGGCGGCGCACCGCGGCCTCGGCCCGCGTGCGCTCCACCGAGGCCAGCAGGTCCCAGGTCGCGCCGACGGCGCACGCGCCGGCCGCCCCCGCCGCCATCGACGCCCCGGTCATCGCGCGAGCGCCTCGGCCAGCGCGCCGCCGCGCGGCACGGTCAGGCGGCCCGGTCCGTCGCCGTCGTGGTCCGCCGTGTACACCTCCCGCGTCCCGGCACCGCCCGCGACCGGCGTCACCTCCACCACCGCGGTCACCCGCCGCTCCCCGTCGCGCGTGCGGGCCTGGTGGACGACCAGGTCGACGGCGGTGGCGACCTGCTCCCGGATCGCCGCGTGCGGCAGCCCGACGTCGGCCATCAGCGCGAGCGTCTCGACCCGCCGCAGCGCCTCCTCGGGCGAACCGGCGTGCACGGTGGCCAGCGAGCCGTCGTGCCCGGTGCTCATCGCCCCGAGCATGTCGAGCGCCTCGGGCCCCCGCACCTCGCCGACGACGATGCGGTCCGGCCGCATGCGCAGCGCGTTGCGCACCAGCCGGCGGATCGTCACCTCGCCCCGGCCCTCCAGGTTCGGCGGCCGGGCCTCCAGGCGGACCACGTGCTCACGCGCGAGGCGCAGCTCGGCGGTGTCCTCGATCGTCACCACCCGCTCCTCCGGCGGCACGAACGCGGCGAGGGCGCCGAGCGTCGTCGTCTTCCCGGAGCCGGTGCCGCCGCTGACGAGGATCGACAGCCGGGCCCGCACCGCCCGCATCAGCAGATCGTGGACCTCCGGCGTCCAGGTGCGCAGCGCGATCAGGTCGTCGGGGCCGAGCCCGCGCGGCCGGAAGCGCCGGATCGTGACCACCGGCCCGTCCACCGCCAGCGGCGGCAGCACCACGTTGACGCGCGAGCCGTCGCTCAGCCGGCAGTCCGCCATCGGCTCCGCCTCGTCCACCCGCCGGCCGAGCGGCGCGAGCACCCGCTCGATCGCGTGGCGCAGCTCGTCGTCGGACGCGAAGCAGACCCCGGCCGCCGGCTCGACCCGGCCGCCCCGCTCGACCCACACGCTGCCCGGACCGACGCCGTTGACCATGATCTCGTCGACCTCACGGTCGGCCAGGAGCACCTCCAGCGGCCCGAGGCCGAAGGTGCGCTCCGTCACGAGCCGCCGCAGCTCCGCCCGGTCGGCCGGCGTCAGCGCACCGGCCTCCTCGTCGACCAGCGCGGCGATGCGAACCTCCGGATCCGCGGCCGCATCGGTCACGGGCTCGCGCACGAGGCGCTCGCGGACGTCGGCGGCGATCGCCTCCAGCAGGGTCGCGTGGTAGCTCGTCATGGCGCTCCCTCCTCGTCGGATCGCGCCAGCACGCGCAGCTCGCGCGCGAAGCTCTGGGCCTCCGCGAGGGCGAGCGCCTGCCGCAGGGTCACGCGCAGCGACACCGCGACGCGCTGCCGGCCGGCGTCGTCCCCGGAGGCCCCCGGCGAGACCGCTCGCGCGGTGAGCACCTCGGCGCCGCGGAGCGCCAGCGCGGTGCGGCCCGGCCGGCCGTCCACCCCCTCCGAGGTGATGGCCACGTCCACCCGTCCGCCCGCCCGCACGAGGGCCGGAGAGCCGACGGCGACGACGTCGGCGGCCCGCTCGCCGGACCGCAGGCGCGGCCCCATCAGGCCGGCGTCGGCCAGCAGGGCCGGCACGACGTCGGTGCCCGACGGCACGGCGACCGCGGTCCGGCGCCCGACCAGATCCTGGACGTCGCCGTACGCCTCGGCCGGCACGTAGCGGGCCGGCACCTCCCGCACGGCGAGGTCCCCCGCACCCAGCGTCGCGCCCGCCCGGACGTCGTGCGCGCTGGCGATGACGGGCACGCGCGGCCCGAGCTGGTCGGCCAGCGCCGCCTCGCGCCGCGACACGTCCGACGCGGCCAGCGCGCCGAGCAGCAGCGCGAGCCCCAGGAGCAGCACGGCCCGCCGCCGGCGGCTCATCGCGTCTCCTCGACGCGCGGCAGCTCGACGGCGACGCGCGTGCCCCGGCCGGACGGCCGCGAGACCAGGCGCCCACCGTGGCGCTCGGCGAAGTCGGCGACGATGTCGAGCCCGCGGCCCCGGGAGGCCCCGGGCGACCGGAGGGCGACGGGCGCCGTCGCCGGGCCCCGACCCGCGTCGGCGACCTCGATGCGCACGTGATCGCCGCGGTCCGTGGCGCCCACGGTCACCGGACCCTGCCCGTGCTCGAGCGCGTTGGCGATCAGGTTGGCGGTCGCCCGGGCCAGCCGCACCCGATCGGCCCGTACCGTGACGTCGGTCGCGCGCCCCCGCACGATCAGGTCCGTCCCCAGCGACCGGGCCACCGGCCCCCAGGTCGCGGCCTGCAGCGCGAGCAGCTCGCGCAGGTCGACCGGCTCAGGGCGATCGCGGACCCGCCGGCCCCGCCCCGCCGCGACGACGTCCTGAAGCGCGGCGTTGGCCCGAGCGAGCTCCCGCTCCACCGCGGCCGGCGTCGCGACGCCACCGCCCCGGGGCAGCGCGTGCAGCGCGAGCGAGGCCGCCGTCAGCGGTCCTCGCACCTCGTGGCACGCCCGGGCGATCAGCTCGACCCGCAGGCGGTGGCGCAGCGCCGAGCGCAGCCATCCCGCGGCGGCGATCCCGGCCAGTCCCCAACCCAGCAGCGCGGCCATCACGCGAGCTCCGAGACCGGACCGTCCACCAGCCGGTAGCCGACGCCCCACACGGTGACGACGAAGCGATCCCCGTGGGCGGCGAGCCGGCCCCGCAGGCGGCAGGCGTGGGTGTCAAGCGTTCTCGAGACGCCGATGGTCCTGTACCCCCAGATCGCCTTCATCAGCTCCTCCTTGCGGAAGACGGTCGTGGGGTCCCCCGCCAGCGTCCGCAGCAGCGCGAACTCCTTGGCGGGCAGATGGACCGGCGCTCCACGCAGGTGGACCTCGCGCGAGGCGGGATCGAGCTCCAGCTGCCCGACGCGCACCAGGCCCGCGGTCGGCCGCCGTTCGACCCGGCGCAGGACCGCCGCGATCCGGGCGCGCAGCTCGGCGTACGCGAAGGGCTTGCCGAGGAAGTCGTCGGCGCCACGCTCGAAGCCACGCACCCGGGCGACGTCGTCGCAGTGGCCGGAGAGGACGAGGATCGGCAGGCGCGGGTCGATCCTGCTGGCGATGCCGTCCGCCTGGCGCACCGCGCGCATGAGGTCGTAGCCGCTGGCGTCGGGCAGCCCCACGTCGACCACCGCGAGGTCCGGCCGGCGGGCCTCCATCAGCTTCAGGCCGTCCTCGGCGCAGTCCGCCGCCAGGACCCGATAGCCGTCGGCGACGAGGTTGTCGGCCAGGAACGCACGGGTGGGCCCGTCGTCCTCGACGAGCAGGATCGTGAGGTCGAGGATCAGCGGAGGAACGGTCATGCTCCCCTTAGGTCAGGGACGTGAGATCTCTCCCCCCTCCCGCCTCGGAAACGGCCCGTTTCACCGCAAAATGCGGGGACGAGTGCACGATCGATTGCATTCCGTCCTCCCTGGAGGAATCCGGCATAACCTGGCGACGCCGCCGTTCTTGCCGTACCTTCTTGTTCCCGTTCGCGGCCACTTCTGCATGGAAAATATGACGCGACGAGGCAACTACGACTCAGGTGAGGACTTCGTTCTCGAGTACGGGGAACTCCGTTTCACCTTCAACGAGGTCGACTTCGGCGAGCGGGTCGAGCAGGCCGCCCTGAAGCTCGGCTTCGTCGGCGGACGGCTCGACGAGAACGAGCTGAGCGACCTGGTCAACCTCGCCGTCAACGGCGAGATCCAAGACCCTGCGTCCTCTCTCGGAGAGCACGTCAACGACTGCTGGCCCGAGCTCATCGGCCCGTCCGACCGTTCGCTGGTGCACTGGCTGCGTCGTCTCGTCTTCCGCTCCGCCTGGCTGGACCAGCGCGTGAAGGAGGGCGAGCTGGACATCGCGTTCGACGCCGAGTCCAACTCGTTCCACTACGTGCAGCCCGAGCGCGACGGCGAGCCCGTCGAGCTGGCGCCCGAGCCCACCTGGGCCCGGGTCGCCTACGTCCCGCGCTGAGCGCCTCCGCGCTCACCCTTCTCGCTTCGCACGTCGAGCCCCACGTCGGTCCCGCTGAGCGGGCGCGAGGTGGGGCTCGACGTGGTTGTGGCTAGGCCAGGGCGTCCGCGCGGGCCTGGGCGATGGCCGCCGCGCCCGCGTCGCCCACGAGCAGCTCGGGGCGCACGGTGCCGCTGGCCACCAGGTCGAGCGCGGGCAGGCGGCCCGTGCTCGTGAGGGCGACGTCCAGGGCGATGACCGCCGTCTCCCCGCCGAGCGGCGCGGAGGCGGTGGCGACGACGGTGAGCGAGCCGCCGTCGACGATGTTGCGGGCGGCGGCCAGCGTCCGGCGGGCGGCCTGCTGCTGCACGCCGTCGAGGCCGTCGATGAGCACGACCGCGTCGCCACCGCGGGCGGCGACGCGCTTGGCGCCGTCCACCGCGCGCTCGACCGCGGAGGTCTGCGCGTCCGTGGACGCGCCCAGGCTGAGGGACTGGACCGGCTCGAGGCCCGCCGCGGTCCACTCGCCGATCTCCTCGGGACGGACGCCGGCCAGGACGACCGTGACCTCGAGGCCCTCGATCGCGTTCAGGGCGACGCCGAGCCGGCGCAGCGCCTCGGTCTTGCCGGAGCGGGCGGCGCCGGAGATGACGGCGCGCGAGCCGCGGCCGATCGGCGTCAGCCACTCGATGGCCTTGAGCGTCGCGTCGGCGTCGCCGAGCTCGAAGCGCTCGGTCGGGAACGCGGCGGGCAGCGCGTCGAACGGCGTGCCCTCGGACACCTCGTCGGCCGACCGCTCGTTGATCGTGTCGACGCGGATGAGCGACGGGTAGCGCTCGCTGCGGCGCGGCGCGCGGACGGGACCGGCGACGACGTCGCCGCCCACCAGCTCGCACCGGCGGATCTGCGCGGCGGAGACGTAGACGTCGTCGTCGCTCGGCTCGGGCGGCGAGACGCGCAGGAAGCCGGAGCCGTTGGCCAGCACCTCGATGGTGCCGCTGACGATCTTCTCGGGCCCGGCGTCCTCCTCGGAGGCGCGGCCGCGACCGCGACGCTCGGACGGCGCCTCGTCGTCGGTGGCCGAGGCGCGGCCCCGGCCGCGGCGCTCGCGCTCGACGGGGGCGTCGTCGCCGGTGCGGCCGTTGCGGCCGCGGCCGCCGCGCGTGCGGGTGCGGGCGGGGCGCTCGTCGGCGTCGTCGCCGGCGGGCTCGTCGGCCTTGGCGTCGACCGCGTCGTCGCCGGACTCCTCGTCGGAATCGGCGTCACGGGTGCGGCGCGAGCGGCCGCCGCGGGCGCGGGTGCGGCGCTTGGGCGCGTCGTCCTCGGCGGGGGCGTCGTCACCGGCGGCGGCCGGGGCGTCGTCCACGCCGGCCTTGACGAGGATGGCGTCGACGAGGTCGGCCTTGCGCAGACGGCGGAAGCCGTCGAGGCCCAGCTCGGAGGCGATCAGGTGCAGATCGGCGAGCGGGCTGCCCTCGAGGGC
>Ga0247757_10001704_pt1 | contig 13394 bp, 5 predicted proteins | sample UWRJL126311R4_FD_180929 | JGI IMG/M metagenome (GOLD analysis project Ga0247757, IMG submission 180929) | Plant litter microbial communities from Arlington Agricultural Research Station in Wisconsin, United States - UWRJ-L126-311R-4 | ecosystem: Environmental > Terrestrial > Plant litter >...
GAGGGATGGCCATTGCGCGAATAGCCGGGCCACCTGCTCATCGCTCGTGTCTGGTGGTAGATTTTGAACGAGACCAACAACAACCCGGTACTCGTTCGGGATAACGGGCTGGTTAAAGGAGCCTAGACCGCCATAAGGGTTTATACGCGGCTGGTCTAGTGTCGGAGCGGTCATCATTGGCCGGTTACTTGCAAAATGCCTACCCGAGCGCATGAGCGCCAGGCCTTCGGCATCGTCATCACTCTGCTGATCATCCAGCAGAGTTGACGGCGCATCCAGGACACTAGATTTCTCGCCCCTGTCACGTTCCTGGTTGAAGTTAGCTTAGTCTCCACAACAATGTATTTACTGCGCATTCGCATCTTGTTCATAGATACCTTGGAGGCTGCCTTTGCGAGAGCAGCGCTATCAAAGCGCATGTTGAACGTCATCTTGGATGCCGTTGCGGGTGATTCGGGTTGCAAATTGGGGTTGTGTGTGTTTGTGTTGTGTGCAGGCAGAGTCGCCTGCAGGGCTGCTAAAGTATTGCGCGCACGCAAAGGTCCGTGCGCACAGAGGCTATTCCTGTTTAGGGCACCCAAGTGGGCACCTAAGTGGGCACCCAAGTGGTCACCCAGGCCCTTGCTTTCTTTACGAAAGAGAACAGAATGGTATGCAGGCTGGAGGATGCGTTTTCATGTGCACAGAATACCTTACGCCATTTGTATCTAATTCTACTTCTGAATTCATCTTCAAAAAATGGATTTACGCCCTATACACAAGGGGAGGAATCCGAAAATAACAGCGCTTCCCCCGTTACAAAACCCCTCTAAAACAGCAAAGAAGAACCAAGGTCGCCATATGTATATACCGTAAAGACACTCATGACGTATAAGCTGGGGCGCGATCGGCAAGACGAATCATGTGACTTAGGCGAGCGCAAGGACATTATTGCCTATCTCAACGTCTAGTCTAAAAGTACGGCGGATAACCCACGATGCCTTGCGTCAAGCTGCGCTGGACACCACACGGAAGAACCCGGTATCTTTATCACAAAGAGCCGGTCCTATACCCTAAAAGGTAGAGAACAGGATACTAAGGAGGTCCAATGGCTCTAGGTATGCTATAAATAAAGTGAGCTGGGCGCTGACGCCGTGCGCTCCTCCCAAGCCGATTAGGGCCGCCAGGAGCACTAGTAACAGCATATTTAAATGCAAAGATGTCGCACACGACTCGAGATACCATAACAGGCTGCGGGGACTTCTTCTCCCTTTTCACCGTAGGCGTGCTGACATTGGAACATCACACTGTGTCCTGGTTATACTTGGCCTTGTGACTGAGCATTTTGACAGCCACCTTCTCTCATCACATCACCACCGATTGTTATCAAACATGAGCTCTCTCACCAGCCATCCCGGCAAGGCCATGTGGGTACTGGGTGTAGCTCTCGTCACACTAGTCAAGGTACCTCTGCTCAGTCTCTACTACCTCATCCAACGCCCCAACCCACAATGGACCGTCCGCCAGGCGCTCATGAACAATCTCATGCGAATTTTTCTCTATCACACAGCTGTGGTCAGAGCAAAGACTCCTCTGAAGCTTGAACCGGGAAGCGAGAGAGAACGATTCGTCCAAGTACCGCCTGTGGGCGACATCCATCTGAAAAGCGTGCTGGACGACGAGACAATCAAACCAGTCACAATAGGCGGTACTTGGTATCCATCTCTACCACCTAACAACTACAAAGGAAAGATAATCCTGCATTTTCACGGCGGTGGCTATGCGATTGGGGCAGGCCGTGCTGCTGACGCTGCGTATGCGGGTAAGGTGTTGACAGAGAACACAGCTCCTTTCGCGCTATTTGTGCAGTATCGGCTTGCCAGCAACCAGAAGGGTCGTTTCCCCGCGGCACTACAAGACGCACTGTCCTCATACATTTTCCTCCTCTCCCAAGGCTATCAAGCTGCGAGTATAGTCGTTTCGGGTGATTCAGCGGGTGGACATGTTGCCCTGTCTCTACTACGTTACCTTTCATCTGAAGATGTAGGACTCCCACCTCCTCGTGCGCTACTTCTCTGGAGCCCGGCAATCGACCTCGAAGCTGCCAAAGATCCTACTACGGTAAACCGCAGCAAGTTCTATGCGACCGACTATCTCATCGGGAACTTTTCGAGCTGGGGAGCAATCAAGTTTACTGAGGGTCTGGACTTGTCACACAGCACTCTGCGATCCTATGTGGTGCAATTGGGGTATCCGTTCCGGGCTGTCTCACCTGTCTGGATTTGTGTGGGTGCGACTGAGATTCTGGGACCTGAGGGGCTTCTTATGGGGGAGGAGCTTCGCGAGAAGGGCAGCGTGGTGAAGACGCATGTAATTTCTGGCGCGCCGCATGATGTGATGTTCGTGGGGAATATTCTGGGGTTCGAAAAAGAGGCTGTTGAAGCCACACAGGCTGCACACCAGTTCATTGAGGATATAGCTTGAGACTAAGGTGGACAAGGTCGTTCTGGGTGGCGTCAAGGGACATCGGTTCCCCCAAACCATACATCCACCTTTCAGTCACCCAAGCGGCATACTATAGAACAATTGACTCGTGGTTGAGCCGATGCATCAATTTTCAGCAAACTTGAGCATTCTCAGCAGCCAGTCGTACTGTTATATACATACCAACAGGTATCTTGGTCCACAATCTGCATCTCTGGCAAGCCGTGCTCGGCTTTAAGCATGCAGCTTTGAACATTCCCGAATCCTAGCTCCCGCCACTAGCGCATGGTTGCCTGAGCATAACCCAACCCATAACCACCCCATCTTCCTCACCCCGCACATCCACCGCCCTCCGAAACCCCTTCTTAGCCATGGCCTCAGCACAAGACGTGCAACTGCTCCTCCGCTTCCTATCCCACGATGCGAAGATTCCCCTCGGCCAGGCAATGGGCAAAGTCCAAGCCCTGCAGACCGCCGACCTGATAACGTAAGGTCCACTTAAAGTCACCTGACAACGCGATGCCGCGCGTCCACCTCAATCAACCAAGCAGCTAACCAGGCCCCATGGGACGAACAGCCCGCACGACCTTGCAAGAGCCGACATCGACACGCTGCAGAGCATCGTCGGCGACGACAAGCTCGCGCGGCAGGTGCTCAATGCCGCGAAACGCGTGTCCAAGAAGCGCACGAACAGCGACCTGTCCACCACGTCGACCGTGCCGCCCTCGCCCGCGAAGAAAGCCCGGTCGGCGTCGTACCAGGTGACGCCGCTGGATCCGGCATCGTACGAGGCGTCGCTTGCGCTGCCGGAGTCGGAGGCTGGGGAGGAGGAACTTAGGGATGTGGTGGTGCATACGAATCGCGCGCCGCTGGTCGTTGCGTTCGCGGTGACGGTACTCAAGTATACGATGCCTGAGCAGCCGCTTTCTAGCAGGCTGAGCCTCGCGCAAGCTATGTGTAATGCGAATAGCCAGTCGAAAGCGAAGTCTTTGGGCATACGCAAGGGACAGACGGCTGAGGAAGAAGGGTGGGGCGAGGGACAACCCCTTGCTACGGTGCTGAACCGTAAAATTCAGGTCATGAAACGGTGGGGGTATTCATGGAAAGAAGACGAGGATAATGTACAAGACTGGGTCATCGAAGAAGAGGAGGAGAAGGAGGGTGAGGAAGAAAAAGACACGGCGTCGTCGCAGGGGACTATCCGAGCGGATGACAACAACACACAGGACACTAGCATCCCCGAAGAGCCCGCACTATGGGGCGTCGATCTGGACCAGCTGAAGAAGGCCAGTACGCCCGTAACGTCCGAATCGCAGCGTGGCGCCGCGAACTCGCTTCCTATCTATAGGCCCGAGTCGGCGCGCGCCTACCTGCTCAAGTCATTTGCCAGCAAGCCAGATGCGTCGGCTTCACCTGCAAAAGGCAAGAAGAAGAATCTAACGGAGGAAAAAGAGCGGAATTTGGGCATGCTGCTGCGGGCCCTGGATCTGCTCTGCCAGTCGTGGCACGGCATCCTTGACAACGAGGATCTGGATAGGCGCGCCTGGGGCTGGTACTGTAGCGTGAGGCCGGACGTGAGGAGTGGGGTTGCTGGCTGGGGTGGGAAGGGTAATGTGGCATTGGCTGACATTTTGGGGCTCAGAAGACCACCTTAATGATGATGAGCCTGTAGCTTTGCATGGCTTCAATGAACTGAAAGTAGTGTACCACAATGTGCAGCCCGCAGTGATGATACTGAATCTACATCGCCTGCAAACATAACATGATATTGCTTCAAATACGCTCTCATCACATCGACTCTCCTTCCATCAATCCAAACTAAGAACCTAGTAGCTCGAACGAGAAACAGCCACACAGCACCATCTCAGATGCCATTCGTAGAAAAGGAATACCCCTTCAAGGCCTGTTACCCAAGATACAGGGACTCCAGCACCGTTCACAGATAATCACAGTAAAAGAAATAAAAGGGAAGAAGTATCACCGACAACCCTAAACAAGTTTTCAGGATTTCCAGGCCTCAGCCAAATGCAGCCCAGCCTTGGGTAGAACCAACCCCAGCCATGCCCAAGTTCCATTTCCTGTCCATCATACGCCAGTATCATCATTACGCACCCATGAAATGAGAAAAAGTGCCTTTAAAACTCTCCATATACAGACGCATTCTCGTCTCGCAACGGACGCTCCCTCCATGCTCTCTCTCCGCCTCGCATCTCCCCAATTACCAGAAACTACACCAACCAATGTAATGCTGGCACAAGTTCTCCAGATTCGTCGCCTCCTTAATGAGCCGGTCGACCTGCTGGAAGACGTTGAGCTCATTGCCACCAAAGTCCCTGCCCGTCAGCTTCTCCTTGACACGGCTAAGCACCTGTAGGGCCCTCGCGTTCTGCACCTCCTTTGCCTCTGCCTCGTTGGCGGGCGGCGCAAGCGAGGACTGGTGGCGCGCGCGCACGAGCGATGACATGTCGCGCTCGAGGTCGTTGCCGATGATGGACTGGCGGCGTTCCGAGGGGAAGTTTGGTTCGGGTGGAGAGTCGCGGTTACCGAGGCGCCAGGTGAGGAGGGGGTCATGGATGAACTAGGCAATGTTAGAATGATTGGTGGGTAGCAATAGAAGAAAGACTTACAGCTTCGAGGACGGCCATGACGGACTCCTTGTTTGTGCGCAGCACACGCATCACGTGCTCGCATGTTGTCCTGTAGCTTCCCTCGATATTGCTGACTTCCATGGCATATGTGAGCATGCGGGTGAGACGGAACGGTACGCGTTCTGGGTATTTCTCTCTGTGCATGGCAACTTCGAAACAGTCTCCAAAATCAACGTGTACAATCTTTCCGGTGACTCTGTCGAGCATAAGATTCGATGGGTGACGATCTCCAAGACCAAGTATGTATCCGACCATAGACATGACGGCGAGTGATCGCGTGTAGTTTGTGCGACGATCGAGCCAAGCTTCCGAACTCTTACTCTTCAGCCAAAGAACGCGGTACAAATCTTGACCTGTCGTGTTATCTAATGCATAACCGAAAACCTCTACCTTCTGCATCAAAGTAAGGCAATCATAATCAGGTGCCATCTGCAGCATGATTCTATGCTCAATGTTGAGCAGAATTTTACGGCTGTCTCTATACTCTCGAATGAGCACGTGCAAGGTGTCGGAATTGGGTACAAAGCCCAAAAGACCGGATTGCGTGGAAAGCGGCACTGCGGCAAAGCATTGGATGTTGAGGTGCCTCTTACGGCTCTCAGTGTCGTTCATAAGCAGCGTGTTGCAGAGGCCAAACAGCTGCATGACACGCTCATCCTGGCGGATATCTTCATGACCCTTGAGAATGTGCAAATGAGCCTTGCCGTCACTGCCTTGCATTTCCAGCTTCCTGGGTCTTTGCTTGGATTGAATGACAGATGCCACCGGGCTGAATGACGTGATGCGAATCACAGGCTTGCCAACTCGGTATGTCCCTGGCACAGCCAGCTCTAGATCCTGCGCTTCCTTCAGCTTCGGTGAGACGTACTGAAGCTCTAGTGTCATGAGAGAGGGCAGCTGTCGAGAAATCTTGCGGAAGACTTGATAGTAGAGATCCCAAGCTTGGTTCAGATCACCCATCTCACCAGATGTACGGAAGCTATTACACCAGTCCCTAGCTTCTTGTAGCTCCCTTCCAAACGACTGAATAAATGAAATTTCACGAAGCGTTTCTGGACCCCGATCGACCATAGCGTGAAGCGGTGCCAGGGTTGCAAACATGCCGTCAATGTTATGGTCGCCAAAGTACAACCTAGATGCTTCTTCTAGACCTTCGTGCCACTGTTCGTGCCAAAGAACAGCGATACGAATAAGCTCGTTACTGACAAGATCGGCCTGCTCGACAAGTCGTGGCGAATGCTCACGCATAGCTTCCATCAGTTCCTTAGCGGAACGCTGTCGCCTGGATACGTCTGACTTCATTGAGACAGTCAATGGGAAGACTAGAGCTTGCGGATGTGCTTTGCCAACTTCCATAAGGAGCTGGTGAATAGATTGCCTTATCGTAGGGTTGGGCTGATTAATACGGGCCAGCAACTGAGGGATCACTTCGAGCCAGGTATCAATGGGTACTTGTTTTGTGCCATCAGAGATCGTGCGGTTGACGTCTGATATGCCACCGTAACTGAACCAGAGTGTAAGAAGACGTAAGGTGTCTTGTAACGAGCTTGACGATGACAAAGCAATGGACTTAAAGAAACCAGTAATGGCCGGTATGATGTGCTCGTGAACAACACTTGGCGGAAGTTCAGTAGCCTCACGATCGGCTTGCGACGTTATAGAATTGACGACCTCAAAGTTGGCCAAGGCCCAGGAGTGCCATGCCTTGTACCAATCTTTGTTGTACCGAGTTGCCGCTTGGTAGGCCGATAATATCTCGTGGACTTGATCATGTTCCCATTCTCCGTTATGGAGCTGCGATTGCCACTCACCAACCTTGTGATAACATTTGGCAAGCAATCTTTGGCACTCTGCCAATTCCGTCGGCGAAGCATACATGTTCGAGTTGTTCATCACGCTTGAGCCGTTCATTCCATTCATACCGCTGTGACCATTGGCAACGGCGAAAGGATTAATGGCGCCGATGGCATGGCCATTGCTCATGCCATTCATACCGTTCATTCCGTTAGGTGCCATTAAATTGGCCTGAGTAGCTCGCGCTCGCATAGTAACATCCTCAGACAATCGTGCTGTGAACTCTTTTAGAGACTCCAGGGCTTCTTGCTGATGATTCGGTGTGGCCCACATGAACTTGAACGCCGCGTATGAGACAGGGTATGGGATCTTGTTGATGTTCTCGCGCACACAGGCGAAAACGTCGCTGTTGTCGATATCCAGAAGTTTCTGTAGCCCCTTCTCCGCGAGTCCATGGCGCTCATTCTTGCGACAGAGGTTGGTGTACTTTATCCACATGTCTAAGCTCTGTTGTGGGGTAATGACAAGCTGTCGCACTTTCATCATGCGTTGCCAGACTTCTGGGTTTGGTTGCAGGCCCTTGAGACGCTTCATCCACGTCTTGCGCATGCTGGCTTGTTTTTCTGCATTGCCATCATTTTGCTTGTACTGCATGATCTCTTCAAGCTCAGCCAACATCTGCACCCGGATCATGGGGAGATAAGCACGCTGGTATGACTCGCCGAGTAGTGAGCTGAGCTCCGTATCGAGACCTCGCCGTGCCTTGGCTATCTCTTCTGTGGCGATCTCAAAGCGGTTGTTATGGATGTTGACGATTGACGCGAAAAAGGCCCGGTCGGGTGACTGCTCCTTCATTACGCTCAGGTACGAGTCCATATCAGCAAACTTGCCGAGACCCCAGGCTGCTGCTGCGGCAAGCGGCGCTATCGCTTTTCTATACTCTTGGGATGCGTTGGCCCACTTCTCTTTTGATAAGCTAGACAGAAGATCCCATTCACCAAGAGCGTGCAGACATCGCATTTTTCCCATTGTTATCTCGAAGGAGTCAGGCTCTTCCTTCTCACGGCGTTGATATGACGTTAGCGCCTCTTCCCACTTCTGAAGTTTCTCAAACCATGTCTCCTTAAGTTCGACGTCCTGATAACCTTGGGCCTTACGCAGTATCCCAAAGGCAGCATCAGTCTGCTGGAGCTGATTGTTGATGCTAATCAAAGCCTCAACTGCGCTAGCGTTTTGTTCAGCGTTAAACTCAAGCTCCTTGTAATGGAGGGCTTTAGCGAAGGCATGGCACTTTCCAGCATACATGCCTAGGATTCGCACATCAATTGGAAGCGCCTTGTCATCGTGCTCCATGAACTCAGCTAAGTTGAGAAGGATCTGAAGTATTTCAGGTGGGATATTCGGGGATGTCAATGCCGTCTCAATAGATCGTACAAGCTCTTCCTGATATTGATCGTACAGCTCAGTCCAACAAGACACGAAAGCAGAGTTAAACAAACTCCTTGCGATGGGGTTGTAGACACTGGCTAATGGCGTGCAGGCTCGCAAAGCTTGTTGGGGTGATTCACGGAGGAGCTCAACACTGAATCGCCGCATCCACTCAATCCAATCCTCCCTTGTGGTTTTGGATGAGGCTTCCCAAGCCTGTTTCAGATGCTGTTGATTGACTGCGAGCTTCTTAGTTTGAATCTCCACAGGGTTGATGTCTTCGTCATCTTCATTGTACCGCTCATCCGGGCTTAGATCCTGGGGCAATGGTTCTCCTTTCTGCAGTTTAGAGACGATGCGTCCGTAATTCTCATGCGGGATCTTTTGGGTAATCAATATCTTGTTGACCGTGGGCACAAAGTGGATGTAGTCTTGTCCCAACTGAAAGATGAGAGCACATAACGTCTCAAGTGCGGTCTGTTTGAGCAATAGGTCGCTCCCGGAAAGGACGCGACATATGGGGTGTATAATGCGTGCCGCAAACTCTGAGACATTCACTTGCTTCGATAAGCGCCCTAAGGTCTCCATTGCCAGCTTGCGAAGGGGTACAGGTTGACCAGGTTTGTCGAACATTTTAACCATGATCGGGATAAGCAGATGCATATATTCCTCTGCGCTGGAACCAAAGATCAAGAATGCATGTAACACTCTGGTCGAAGGAACACGCTGTGGGGTTTGATCAGCCTCCATTACACCCAGCATAAGGGGTAAAACGTCTGCCAAATAAACTTTGAACTCTCCTTCCAGAGACCGGGCAATTGATTCTATGAGAGACAAGATCGTAGCTTGTAACTGTGTACTACTGCCCCAGAAATCTTGGACGGTAGAGAGAATGGCGGGGAGATACGGACGGATATGCTGCCGAACTATTCGGACAAGTTGGCTAAGCTGATTGAAGTAGCCCTCAGTTCGGCCGGTTGGAGCAGCTCGAATGACTTGCAGAAAACCAGGGACTACCTGATTTAAGAACGGAACACATTTGAGACCCATAGTTGCGTAAATGTTCATGACGGCATCTACGACAGAAGAGTGAAACTGTGCCAATGACGAATCTTTCAGCAGACCCATAAGGGTGTTGATCACGATAGTCGGATAATACTCTTCATTGGATGGAGTGATTCCTTGCATGATTAGAGACACATCAGTGACAGCCTGTGCTTCGATGATGAGATGTTTGTCCGGAGACTGCTCCATGATCTTCTGATACTCATCTGGATCCAGAGCACCAAGAGTACCCATGAGCTTAACGGTCTCCCGACGAAGCTCACCCTCAGGCTCTGCTTTGACAATATTCATAAGGATGTTCATGAGCTCTGGATAATCTCTGTATGGCTCCATAACGTAGCCAGCATTCGTAGCAAGCTGACCCAGCGCTCGTAATGCGGCAAAGCGCTTTGAATCAGAGCTAAGGTCTTGCATGAACTCCAAAATGATAGGCATCAGATCAGGAATATACTTCGTCATGCTTTCACCACCAACAGTAGCCAAGTCACCAATGGCCTTGAGTGTTGTCGATGCGACTTCAGGATTCGAATCTTTGGCCTTGGGAAGGAGAACCGCCACGATGGGATCTACCAGAGGCTTAATGAGATGATCTGCAGCACCAACGAGGTTGCTGATCAGCTTGGCGCTCTCTTCTTTGCTGCGAGGACTGTTGGAGTAGTTGACCTCAGTCAAGAGCTGAAGAAGAACCTTCCGTAATGATGGGAAAACATAGGCCGGGTTAACAGCTGTAAGGCGGCCGATAATAGACATGGCAGCCTCACGAATGTCGAATACTTCGTCATTCAAGGCTAAGAATAGGGTCCGGATGTTGTCCGCTTTCCCAAGATGACGGTCAAAACGAGCATCAAGAGCCATGAGGACCTCCCATCGAATCTCTGGATCAACATCACCCACACCAACTGTGAGTAGCTTCTCGATGATATCACCGACAACCTTGGTTGCCTGTACACTTGTCTGGTGTACAATTGGGTCCTTGACAAAAAGCTGACAGCACGTCAAAGCGGCGCGCTTGCGAATTTCAGGGTTGTCTGCTTCAACATAGCGGATTCCAACATCGCGAACAAACTCATTCAAGACGTGGCCAGTAAAATCGAAACTACCAAGTGTATGGAGGGCCAATGCAATTTCGGATTCTCGTTGGGCGATGATCTGTGGATCTTTGTGATCCCGTGTCCATATTTGAGGCGGTTGAGAGACTTGGTATGGACTGCCGAGGGGAAGATAGTGACGACCAGCCAGAATCTGACTGAGGAGATCTAATAACTTTTCCTGTATGATCGGTCGACAAGGCGGTACATAATGCGCCATATCGACAAGCGCTTGGAAGAGAGAATCGCTCAGTCCACAGGAGAAAATAGGATCAAGCAGTCGCTCAACGTTTTTGCTCAAAGCCTGTCCCACAGCCGCAGCAATCATACTGAGACACTGGAATATGGGAGCTTCGTTGATAGCCCTATTACGCGCTTTTGCCGTAAGCCCATCTTGGATGAAACCAAGAATGCCATCGAGATATGGAGCAATAGCAACGCCTACGGCATTTGCAATCTGACCGATTGCCATAAACGCTTTATCCCTATCACGGTCCTTCCTAATGAGACCTTGGAGATGCAGCATGCACTGATGCAAATATTTGGCTGCGAACTCGGTCGGCGAGTAGCTGGCTAGAGTAGGAATAATGAGGACGACCTCTCGTCGAACCAGAGCATCACGGTGCTCTCTGTATTTTAAGACGGTTTCCACGGTCTCTTTGTATTTTTGGTCGTTCAGGAACATGGTGCTCTTGTCCAGCAGCTCCTTCATAGTGAGCAGCGAACCATGGATTGCCTCGTTCGTGTTTAAGCTGAACCCCTTCAAGATCTCGTCGTAGACCCGGCCAAACCATAGCCCCCGCATCTGTGAGTCTCGAGGCGAGATGATCTCAAAGCAAGCGCTAATTGCCTCGGCGGCGGACTCTCTTATGAGCACCTTTGGATCTCGGAGGGCGACCCATATAACCTCGAATATCTGTGCAATCCACTGGTACATTAGAGTGGGTGAGTTTTTAGCCAGTTCGCGTAGTATGAGCACAGCAGCGAAGCGACGGCTCTCAGATCGTTCCATCTGGAGCCATTCCAGTGCAGCCTTGACTTCTGCCTCAACCAATTCTGCCGTGAGCGTCCCGCCGGGCTTAGCCAGCCGTCCAAGAGCTTTGGCTGCCACCACCATAGACGTATTATCGGTACCCCGCATGACACTGCGGAGGTAGCTTGCGAAGCGTGTGGTTTTCTGGCCCGCATCATCGCCACGGAAATCGATGAGGGAGTTGAGCGCATAGATGCCGCCGATCCGTTCGCTGGAATCATTACCCGCAACAATAAGCTGCGATATCCGTATGTTCACATCATTGTAGAAGTGCTGAAAAGTCTGCGGTGCGAGTTCTGCGCGTTGTCAGCCGGGTGTGTTTACGGGTTTGCATATGCCAGGAGCTCACCTCGATGGGCATTCTCGACTGTTTGCCGCACCAAGTGTGCGGCCTTGAGACGGTAGTCATCATTTCTAGTATCATATAAGTCTGAAGAATCGTCCAGCTGCCCAGGCGAAACTGACTTGGATCGCAGGTCCTGGACAATGCGGTCCACGGTGGACGAGAACGGAACTGGCTGCTGCTGCGACGACATGGCCATGTCGACTTCACCTCAAATGCGGCGCGGCTAGAAAGGAAGCATTTGCGCCTTCCATGAAAATCTGGAGGTACGGATGGCGAGGAAAAGGGAGTAAACAGCGTAATAAAAGATGCTGGGCATGTCTCTGAACTGCTACATCACGAGCGCGGTGCGATGCGCGCACTGGCCAACAACTTTACTCACCGCTTGCCCAATCGGGACAGCTTCCTGCACAAGCCTTACATTAATATACGCCACTTAGCTGCCAGGTCTGATGTGTTTCAATAATCAACGCAATGGACAGCGCGGTGAGCTCTTTTAGATCTTTTCACAGACAAAGGTTTTTTTCCACGATATCTTGTCCGGCCCTTCCATCAGCCCGGCCGAAACAGCTGTGTATCCTACTGTAATGACTGCCAGCTAAGACAAACTTGACAAAATCAGGAGCTTAACCCGCTATTCACTTCATCCGTGTGAGAAGTAACTTCAGCCGCTGAGCTTTGAATTCACAGTCTCTCTGAGTCCATCTAATTCTCGCATGTCATATGACTAGATCCCAGCCTCATGGTCACTGTGAGTCAGAACAGTTGTCGTACAGCCTATTGGCTGATTTTGAGACTGTTGCGATTCAACCATTTTTCCATTGGAAATATTAGAGACACTGAATCGACGTTTTATGACATCAAATTATCTTTTGGAGATCGTAAGGCTGCATTATTCGGGGTTATTTTTTTCTAAAATTCATACATAAGGCTTGGACTTGCAACCTACACACGGAAAAAAAACTCAAGGTAATAGCACTTCCTATGTTACAAAAAAAACCCCCCCCCCTTCCAAAAGGCCAATAAGGGGACTACATTACAAAATCTTAAAGAAAATTGGGCAGTATTCCTCCTGCGTACTAGTCTTAGGGTTTTTAAGAACATGACCTCGAAGCTACATCAAAAGTACATTTCAGAATAGCATAGCGCAAGGCTTGTCGTAAATACCTATAGTAGGCATAGCTTGCGGAGATATCGAGCCCAAATAATAATTTGGCCGCACACTCCTCAAAACTAGCTGCCATTAATAACCAACAAATTCGGTGACTCTCATCACTGACTCTGGTCTTTCTCATCATCAGCAAAAATCAAGAAGACTCTAGCTTCGGGCTGGGCTATGGGGCCAACAAGATGTTATTAATATGCATCACGTACCCCTCGAAACACCCCACACCCATCACACCTCAATCTCAATTTCCATACCTAAAAATAAGGAAACGCGCATCTCAAGGCTCCAAAAAGCCTTAATCATATAACCATAACCATCATCATCCATCTTCCCCTAGCACCGTATCACGCCCCCACCCATTACG
>Ga0247757_10001705_pt1 | contig 13387 bp, 9 predicted proteins | sample UWRJL126311R4_FD_180929 | JGI IMG/M metagenome (GOLD analysis project Ga0247757, IMG submission 180929) | Plant litter microbial communities from Arlington Agricultural Research Station in Wisconsin, United States - UWRJ-L126-311R-4 | ecosystem: Environmental > Terrestrial > Plant litter >...
CAGGTGTTGCTGCCGAAAGGGGTGTCATCTTCAAGTCTGTAGATGCAATCGAAATTGCCTGGAAAACTTCTCACGTGGTGTTTGATAAGACGGGCACCCTCACCCAAGGGAAACTTACTATTGTTCGGAAGGAAATCCTTAACCCTTCAACCAGCACCCAAGCCCTTCTCCTAGGACTCATTAGTAGCAGCAAGCATCCGGTTTCCGTTGCAGTCGCGACTCACCTTAAAACCGAGGGTGTTGCTGCCACGACAGTTTCGGATCCGAAGAATGTAGTCGGCAAAGGTGTTGAAGGTGCTTTTGCCGGTCGTACACTCCGCGCAGGGAATTCAAGATGGTTAGGCTTCTCGGACAACTCTCTTGTTCAATCCATCTTCTCCCAAGGCTACACTGCTTTCTGCTTCGCCATCGATGGCGAACTGGCTGCCGTATTTGGCCTTCAAGATTCCCTTCGAGAGGACACAATTTTTACGATAGCTAAACTACAGGAGAGAAACATTGCGATCCACGTTCTTTCCGGCGATGATGACGGCGCTGTCCGTGCGGTCACGACTCAGCTTAGCATTCCTGCAGCTAACGTTCGGTCTCGCTGTACTCCGGCAGACAAGCAGAACTACATCAATGAGCTTCTCGCTACCCCAGACCCACGCGGATCAAAGAAGAAGCCCAGGAAACCTGTTGTCATGTTCTGTGGAGATGGGACGAATGATGCAGTCGCTCTTGCCCAAGCCTCTATCGGTGTACATATGAATGAAGGAACTGACATAGCTAAATCTGCGGCAGACGTCGTTCTTATGCGCCCAAGCCTGGCTGGCATCCTTGTTGCTATCACTATTAGTCAACGATCGATACATCGTATCATATTCAACTTTAGCTGGAGCTTTATATACAACATCTTCGCAATCTTACTTGCGGCGGGTGCTTTCGTACATGTGAGGATCCCACCTGAGTTTGCTGGGTTAGGTGAGCTCGTTAGTGTGCTACCGGTAGTTGCTGCTGGGATGCTACTCAAATGGGCGAAAATTTAAGCAAGTAATGGGATAATAATATCTAGTCCCGCCTTTCAGTTATATGGTGTTTTCTCTAGTGAACTCATAGGTATCAAAAAATCAAGGGTAAGAACTATACAACGCACCCTTTACGAACGAACGAAGAGGAGTGAAAAAGTCAATCACTAGCACTTGATTTGCAAACCGGCAATTGATAAGCAAAGAGTTACGCAGCCTAAACGAATATAGCTAAAGCAGAGTAGTGCATATAAATCATGAGATGCACGATTTTCTCCTCATCCTAACTAGATACGCTATTATCTTTCGCAGGGCGAAGATTACTAGTCCTACTCCCTACTTAGGATAAAGCACATCCCTCTATATACGAGGACAGAAAACCTCACGAAGGTAGAGGGCGTTGGGATGGTTATGTACTTGTATCGATATGAAATATTCACACTGAAAAGCACATGTTACCACCCAGAAAAAACTCCGGCGTGCGCTCGCTGTGGGCGCGACCAATGAACGGACCGCTCGCGCCGTCTACGTCGATCTCGCCCTAGTCAGCGCTTGCGGCTGTGCGATGCTGCGACGTCTCTCAGCGCATGGCAGCTATTGTATCAGCAGGCGTGCGGCTGCCACTCAGGCCACAAGGCTAAGCGGCAGCAAGCTTCGTTGCCAAGCTCTCAAACCCCGCTTCACACTCTCACGAGCCTCTCACCCTCCCTCCAGGGCCGCCCTCCCTCTTTTTTCCCTCGTAACGACCGCGAATGCCGCGCTGACTGCGCCGCGAAGACTACACGGTAGGATGGGTGCGCGCGCTGCCGGTCGAGCTGGCGGTGGCGCAAGTGATGCTCGACGAGGAGCAAGACGACCATGAGAACCTCTACGTCCTGGGATCAATAGGTGGACACAATGTTGCGGTCGTGTGCCTACTAGCCGGCCGGATCGGCGACGACCTAGCGGCAGCCGTGGCGACGCAGATGCGAGCGACGTTCGGGGGGTCCGGTTCGGGCTGCTGTAATAGTGGGCATCGGCGGCGACATCCCAAACGCAAAGGCAGACATCCGGCTCGGGGACGTAGTAGCTAGCCAGCCGCATCAGACCTTCAACGGGGTAGTGCAGTACGACATAGGGAAGGCGACGCCGAGCGGGTTTAAGCGGACGGGGTCGCTAAACTCTCTGCTCTAGATATTGCTCGCAGCGGTGGCGCGAGTGCATAAATCTGATACCCTTCCCTCGCGTCTCCACGAAGTAGGCGTGCCCGCCGCTCGACCCCCGCCATGACACCCTGAGATATGGACCATTAAGGCGAAGATGTTGAGGTGGACACTCGGAAGGAACAATAACAGGCACGAGATGTAAGTCTTCGTCTAGCCTCACCATTGCTGTCTCATTCGCGAGGTCACACGTTCCGCTCAACCCGCCTCTGTTGCCAAGCCAGTTTCTCCTAGGGCCGACACCACAAAAGGCAACACGTCACGAGTGTGCGAGATTCCAGCACTTGGATCATATCGTCTGGGGTCAGCTTGGAGCGATGGGTGCGTAACATCAATATACGACACAAGCACTCTGTCTAAGAGCCACACCAGAGCGTCCCCAAAAGACTCTTCACACAAACAAGGATGGCATTGCCGTAGCGCTAAATCTGTCCCAGAATCTCCACGCCCACTTGCGGAGTCCTATGTACAATACGAGTTACTTCCACTGGCCTCATATGTGCATTTGACAGCCACCTGGTTGGTAAAGGATTTCCAGCCACACGGCCCAGACTGACATCCGTCGCCGCAATGCGCTTTCGTCCTGCCGCACCAACCAGCTGCGCTACAGCAACCCCCTTGCGGGAAATCTCCACATACCATGTCTTTGTGGGCGGAGCCGCATGTCCCGTCTTGTGTCTTGCCACCGCTGACGCAGTCGCCCGACTGGCAGCCGCTCCCACAATATGCGTCGCCTGAACCACACCAACCAGAACTGGAGCCGTTAGCAAAGACGTACATCCGGATACACTGACCGCGACTCGGTACTAACCTGGAGCAGCAATTGCCATCCTTCCAAGATCCGCAAACGGTATTCCCTTTTCCCTTGCCACAAGATCCGTCAGTCGTATTGGTGGGCGTTAGGCCACTTGGGGGAATTAGCAAGCGCACAATGGCAGTGATCAAGATTGCAGTGGTCTCACCTCCCGACTCCAGAATTAAAGTCGACACTCCATGCCATGGTACCGCCAAAACACTGATTATCCGCCCAGGCCTTCTTCTGCTTGATGGTATCGGCGTCGTCGTACCCAATCCATTGATCGTCCCACGTGATTTCCTTCATGTATGCGTCGGACAGGTACCTAATTTGGGTCATGTCAGCACGGCCATGCCGACCAAGCGCAGAAACTTACTTTGGAGTGAGTCCTTTCTTTTTGATGAGATCCTGAATTTCGGCCAAGCCCATGGCCCCCTCGCTGTTAGTGCAAGGACCCGGCTTGCTGGGCCCCTTGAAGGGACAGCCAAGTCCATTGCAATTGCTGTTCGTCACGGTGTAGCCTCGTCCGTATAGCGCGAGGCCAAAATTGATCTTGCCCGGATCCAGCTCGTCGAACCACAGAGGCAGCACATCGTCCGAAATGTCGCGAATGTCGGCCTGGCCACGAACGACGGGCTTGAGAGTCTTGACATCCTTGTCCCAATAGCCGTGGAGATCTATTGGACAGTGTTAGCCGGCAGAGTCGAGGAAGAACGCTCGCAAGTCCATGCGCGATGCATAGAAAATGGGGCGTCGACTCACCATAGGCCATGAACCCGAAAAAGTCCACCGAGCTCTCCATCGCCTTGGCATCAAAGTAGCGCAAATACCAGTAGTCAGGTGCCAGCGTAAGACTAATGCCGTATGTGCTGCCAAACGCAGCGCGCATCTCCTTGACAAGCGACACGAGATTCTGCGTGTCGTCTGGGCTCCCTCCGCGCTCTGGGGCCACCGGATATTCCCAATCAAGATCAACGCCCTGGAACCCATACTTGGACATGAAGCTTGTGAGCGACTTTATGAATGCCGCGCGGTTGGCAGCAGTCGAGCAGAGCTTGCTCCATGTCCCATGCGTTGCCTGGTTCGGGTCGCTAAAGTCGAAACCGCCGACGGCGATCCATCTGTGGAAGAATCAGCACACGGTAAAATCTAGTAGGGGATCAATGGCGTACGTTTTGAGCCCTTTGCTCTTGAGCGCAGTAAAGTCGGCGTAGAGAGCAATATCGCCTGGGTCCCCTGGCAGCACGGAAAACGAATTCGGATCAATTGATGCAAAGGCATAATAGAGATGCGTGTAGCCCGTAGTGACAATGTCCTTAGGATAGATGAGGTTGCAGAGTCGGTTGCGAGTATTGGAGCCCTGATAGTATCCGATGGTTCGGCCATTGGTACTACCGCTCCCGACGCCGCAAGTCCGCCCCTTTTTGATCTGGCACGATCCGAAACCAGCTTGGCATGGGAGCGAGTGGCCTTGTGGGTCGGCATTTACACAGTAGAGGTCGGTCGTCTATATGAGTTTATTAGCTGTTTTTCTGGTTAGGGCCAGGAGTCTGCCATCAAAAGGGTTTGCTCACCCCGCACCATCCGGTAGCAGAGCAGCACAGATTCATTCCGCACTTGACTTTGCCGTCTTTGCTGTATTTGCCGCACATGGCGGTTGCCTCGCAAGCATGGGTACACTATAGATTGTCACGGGTCAGCAAACGGCTAATCAGTAAAGAGTTGGAACACGAGACGAAGACACTCACGTTGCCTTTACCGCAAAAGTCCGGACCATAGCCGCATGTTCTGTGGATGCTACAGCAACTGTTCGAGCGGTTAGGCTTGGAGTCCGCGGAGCGAGTAGTTCATCAGGCGATTTACTTACCTCCCATCTGCACATGTCCCATCGTCAAGACACTTGGTCGCGTCACGCCTCATGAGAGCCGGCACGGGTGGCATTGAAATGCTGAGATTTCCGCCAGCAGACACCCCGGCCTCGATGACCTGGGGCGGGATACGCTGAGGGTGTTGGTGAGTTGGGTCCTTGCTGGAAAGACTATCGGATCGTCCGTACACCTCGACCGCCTCCCGCTCCAGTCCTATGCATCGGTCAACGCTTGCTCTCTCATGCATTAACCATGTACATACCGAAAACAGAATCACCAATGCCGTCTACCTGTCGAAGAGCAGAGGCTCGAGCCGGCCTTGCACACAGAGTCATGAGTAGTAAGGCCAAGGCCCAGAATAGACTGGAATTCCCGATCATCTTGACGAAGCAAATGCCCACCTCTTAGACAATCTCGGACGCAATGTTGGGAGCTCATGTTGAGATCCATCATGCTATATAGCTCGACAAGTCTCATCAAACTCGCGTTCGGTGAGAGTTGGCTTCGATATGGTACGGACATCTATCCTCTTTTGTTAGGGCGCTGATGGGGCGTTGCCCCGCATGTACACCGCCTTACGCCAATAGCATTACAGGGACCGGGACTTCAGCTCTGCCAAGAGGGCGAATGCTGTGTTCCATTGACTTCTACCTTTTGGGGAAATGAGTTGGGCATTTTCGTAAGATTTACTAGTCTTGAGAGCGTTGAAGGAGTCCAACCCAAGTGCCGCGGTGTCGTGGAGTTAGTAAGAGTACGCCCGGCTCACGGATTGGGCCAATGAGCGCCAATCGTTAAGCATATCCTCGCTTTCTATTTGCACACCATGAAATGCATGGTTAGACGAGCGCTCACGAGAGCATCGTGAGATCCCTACTGCCTAATCTAGTATGTGTTCCCCGGCGAATCCTCGGATATTTGAAAAATGCAGTACTACATATCAGGTATGCAGGCATCCCGTACGCGACATCGACACAGACCGAGGACTGCCAACGTAGTATAGTGATGGGATATGGGGATGCGATCTTTCCTGTCTGTGATTGAAGAGTGATGTAACTGCACTCTGAGATCATGATCCACTGCCTGGCATTGCTGGAAGCTGTCCAGAGCAGAACCTTCGGTCTGGGCTCCTTTGATTTTCCATATCCATAGCGATAAGATAAGATGGTTTCGGGGCGATATTTTCTCAGCGTGTAGACGAGCATGGTATGCACAGCATGTAGACGAGCGATGAATTGTAAGCTGACAGCTCGGCAATTTCTTCGGGCGTCCTCGGTCACATTGACCTTGACCTTGACCGACCACTCTATTGATTTCTTGCGATATTCTGGGTGTTTTGCTGCCAGAGACGGCAGGAGGTGTGAGCGCAATCTTCGAATCGGTATGCCGGTGTCAGCCTCTTCGTATCGGCTAGCGCTAGTATGGCATGCAAATCCCGTCGTTCTAATCCTGCAAGGCGGGTGTTGAGAAGGATTGAGACCTCGAGGTATGTGAGAATATCAAGATTTTCGGGGCGAAGGACAAGCTGCGGTTGTTCACTATTCCTAGCATAGTGAGCCGGATGTTTGGCCCGTTTGGGTATCGGCCACTTGCATCTGATCATACGGCGTGAGATTGGCATGTATATATGTCCAGTGCTCCAAGGCAACGGGGAAGAGGGTAAGAGTACGGCATAGCCAGCCCGTTGTCCTATTTCTTGTATTCTTGTTTCAATCTGCCATCTGCTCCAGCATGTATCCCCCAGCAATTGCTGGCTGGGCCCTGATGTGGTGTGAGTAACTGTTGCTGTCGTCCGAGTTCATGAGCATCTCGTGGCGCTATCCCACTTGGATAGTATTAGTTGCTGACTAGAGTTCTGCAGACGATGCCATGACATCATATGACCCCAGAGGCCCTGGATCTCGCCCCTATGAGATGTGGAACGCCTACACGGGTCCCGGCCTTAACACTGTGGAAAAGCAGCTGTATGACGCCAGTCACGACGTGACGAAGGTGGTCAACTTCAATCCCAATGTTCCTATGGGCGGTACTGACCAGCTCTTCATCCTACCTCAAAAATCCGATAAACAATGGAGGTCCGCGCGTCTCGAGGGCAAAGACAGCCATGCGTGCCCCGACGGCAAGAAAATGCTCATGGAAGCCAAGATTCGCCTCGGAACCGCATCTAAGGACAAGCAAGTCGGTGTGTGGCCCGCGTTTTGGGCCATTGGCGAAAGCCAGAGAAAAGGTGTGGAGTGGCCCGCCTGCGGCGAATGGGACATTATGGAGACAACAGACGGCCAAGGGATCTCCCTGGGCACACTCTGGTATGGCATCAAGGATTCCTCGGGAGCAATGGGACAACACACTCTGCAGACCGGCGAGAACCATTTCGACTACACTGAGTACCACAAATGGGGAATAATGGTGGATCGGACCTCCTCCAATTGGAGAGATCAGTCGGTAACGTGTGAGTGAGCCCCTTAGCGTGCCGACCGAACGGACCTTTGGGTCATTGCCTCTTCTGACACGCGGCAGTCCTCATGGATGGCAACAGCTTTGGCGAAATCAAAGGCGACAAGGCTCCGAGCGAGGACGTCTGGAACGTCATCGCCAAACAGGGTTACTTTCCGGTCCTGAATGTCGCGATTGGGAGTCAGTTTCCGGGAGGGAAGCCGGATGCAAATGATCAGACCGGAACGGGACAAGAGACTGGGATGGCGGTGAATTATGTTGCTGTATATGTCTCGAGTTGATTGATGGATCCGAGAGCGAATAGACAGTCTGGACGGAGGGGTGCCTTTATTGGGCCATGTGTGACTTGCTCCGTTGATGTGGATAATAAAAGCGTCGTGCACCCGTCGTGAGTGTCGTTAAAAGGAGTGAATGTGCTAAACATTTGGATGTGCCTAGATGGTGTGGCCGCATTCGTCTTGGGATAGTAGAGGATCACGTATATAGATGAGCGCGAGGTGGTGCGTCGGGGAAATTGATCGGTAGGACTGGAATGCTGCACCACTATATTGATGAGCTTGAGCATGCCGGCAAGAACATTTGAACCCTTACCCGGTTCGGTTACTAGCTTTGTCGTAATCCATCTCCAACTACATGACGAGGCAACTCGACACATGGGCCCACGCAATTACCTTTGGAAAATATTGTGAGAGGCAACATCACCTAACATGTGACGTCTCGGTCCGAGCCAGGTGTTACGGGCCTGCCTCTTTGCAAGTAAGGTAGTTCCTTTGGTTGGGTGCTAGTAACGACAACGGAAGTTAATATAGTCTTGAACGAATAGGTGATCGGTAATATACAGTAGGGTGCAAAAAAAAAGAGTAATCAAAAAAGATGCCCTTTTTAAAAAGATATAACTCAGTTAGTTTAAACGTTATAAAAAAATAGAATATTAAAGAGAAAAACCGGGAATTTTATTCTATAATTAGTAATCCAAATTAGTTATTAATTCGAAGTAACGTATTTTATTACTCATCCGCTACTATTAGTCATCCGCTACTTCTACCAAGGAAACGCGTTTATCCTATAATAATCGCGATACTACTTACTTAAGATACTTAAAGACTTTAAAAAGAAGGTAGACTAGCTCTAGTTATTAATACTTTTTAGAGAGATAAAAATCTATATATTTAAAGAGCCTCTATACTATATGATATTCCTTAATTAATATTATAGAATTATATTAGTAATACCCTTCTTTATAAGGACGGGCACGGGCTCCTATATTAATATATAGGTAATAAGGTAGGTTGGCTCTATTTTAGCTATACTAAGATAAGGAAGAGAATAGATATAAAGGTCTAGTAAGACTATATAGTATTTAGACTTATTAATATACTAATATCCTATTAGGGCTAGGGTTCTATTAGGGGTTCTAGTAAAAGACCTAATTATATAATAAAGTAGTCTATTATATTACCCCCCTCTAAGGGAGGCTTATCCCTAAGTTTTATAATCCTCCTTCTTTACTTCCTTCTTAGCGTTTAAGCTAAATATCCTTAATTTACTACCTTATTATCTTTATCTATTACTATTAGGTTCTTATCTTCTTTATAGGCTTTTAGCTAGGCTAATAGTTATACTAGTAGGCCTAGCTTCTCTAGGTAGGCTTTATAATAGTTCCTAATTTTATAAGGAGCTCTAATAAAGCCTTAAGTATTATACTATAGTCGACCTTTATAGATATAACTATTAAGTAGGCTGGCAAATTAGGTCTCTATATCGGGTAGGTTTTTTCGAAATATCTTAGCCAATTCTTATTAAAAATCAAATATTTAAAGCCTAGTTTATAGCCCTAAGCTAGATCTATAACTTTGTAATATAAAGTTTTTCAATATCTCTAATATTCAAAAAGTTATTTAGCAACCCAATTTACTAAGAATGGGTCTCCACCTAAAACTCCGAACTCAATTAAATCCCAACCTAAAAGAGTTATTTAAAAACTTTATATTATAAAGTTATAGAGCTAGCTTAGGGCTATAAATTAAGCTTTAAACGTTTGATTTTTAATAAAAATTAGTTGAGATATTTTGAAAAAACCTACCCGATATAGAGACCTAATTTGCTATAAATTAGAAGAACTTAGCTTAAAAGCTAGGGAAATTAGCTATTATATATAAATATAGATAAAAGAAGGCTTAATATACTTTCTCTTCTTTATAAGGGTTACTAAAGGATTATTTTATAGTATCTATTAGAAACTTACTATTAATAGGCTAACTATTATTATAAAGAGTTTTAATTAGTATCTTAAACTAATCTCTTATAGGGTTCTCTATATAGGTAGTTATATATATAGCAATATATTCTTATATATCCTATAAGTCTTTTCTAATAAATTAGTCTTTATTTAAATATAGTTTATTCTCTATATATAATTACTATTAGTTAAATATTATAGTAGATTTACTATTAGAGAGTATAGAAGGGTTAGGAAATTTAACTAAGTATTAAGATACTAACTAAGTATTAGGATAACCTATAGGTTAGAAGGGTAATAGTATAGATATTAGTATATATAAGTCTTTAAGCTTACTATTAGAATTTATTAAATCTATAAGAGGAAAAGAATTCTTAGGAGTATATAGAAAAATTATATAGTATAGAAGATACTAGTAAGGAGTCTTTTAAATAGAAGGCTTCTAAGTATTTAAGCTTAGGATATAAAGTTAATCTTATAATTCCTTTTATATCGCTTTTACCTTTTTATATTCTTTATTAACTTTCTTTTACTCTTTTTCTAGTATCTTATATTCCTTTTTAAAGATATCCTTTAAATTATTATATTTAGTAAGAGCGTTAATAGTAATTTAGCGATATATATATCTATTAGTATTCTATATAGTAAAGGAGTAGCTAGTTCGCTAGTTCTTATAATACTAGGCTAATATCCTTTTAAAATACTTTTATAACTAATTCCTTTATTACCTCTAAGAATCGATTACCTATTAGGGTTAGAAGCCTAGTTATTAATTTCTCTTCTTTTATTTCCTAGAATATATATACTAATTTAAGTACTATATCTTAATTATAATTCTCTTATATTACTTAAGTATAATCCTTAATATTAGGTTCCTTATAAAAGAAATATTCTTTTATATTATAGGTAGTACCTATAGTTATATATTTAAGCGTAGAAGTAATATAAGGGTATTTTAATATTATTATAAGGGTTTCGCTATAGGTAGAATAGCTATAGTTAGGTTTCTTTTATATAGAGAAGGTATATAAGTAGGTAGTACTCTTATTAATTATAGTTTAATTAATTTAGTTATAGAGCTTTCTAATACTCTTATTTATTAAGTAGGGTAATAGACTATTTAGTATTCTAAGGCTATCCTATAGTAGCTTATAAATAGAAGAACCTTATTTTTTAATTTCCTTTAAGCTATATATCGCTTAGTAGTCTAGAAACTACTAAGTAAATAATCTAGCTTATTAATAAACTAATACTTAGTATAGTTATACTATTAGTTTCTTAAAGGTATATAGAATTATTTAAATATTATATTTAAGTAGATTAAGTAGAAGAGTATAAGCTATTATAGACTAGGCTTTACTTAGTCCTAGGAATATATAGAAATTATATAGAGATTATATAGAGACTATATAGAAATAGTATAAAGGTAATATAGAGGTAGCCCTTAGTAAGCGATAGGAGTATATATAGACTAAAGATAAAGGGTTTCCTCTATCTTTCCTTTATAGATATTTATAACTTTTTAATACCTATATTCTTTAAATCTTAGGGTTAGTCTATTATATTAAATATCTACCCCCTAAGCCTTTCTCTTTATAAAAGAGTTTTAAAGATAGAAGAGGGATTTAGATTTAGAAATAACCCTTTTAGAACCTTAGTATAACTAACCTAATAGGACTTCTTTAATAAGATTATAGTATAAATAGCTAGGATAGGGATATAAGTATTAGAATAATAGGAAAGTACCTATACTAATATAGATACTATCCTAGCCTAAAATAAAGAGCTAAGGAACTAGAATAATACCCTCCTTATATAAATATAAAACTTAGAGGTAAGTTACTAGAACCTCTTACTACTACTATAGGCTACTTTTATAATAACCCTATTACCCTTTTATAGATAATCTCTATAAATAAGTAAGTTAAGGAAACTAATCCTAATACTAGAATTATTTAAAGGCTTAAAAAAATACTTTAGAACCTAAAAGGTAACTATTAAATATATACTAGAAATAGACTAAGACTTTATTAGGGGAAACTAGGAAAAGTATATTATAATCTAGAATAACCTTATAGTAAACGTCTAAACTAAGGTAGTACTATAGTATAAGAAAGGAGAACTAAGTTATAACTATAATCTAGATTAGTTCCTAGACTATCTATCCTTCTATTATAGAGACGCGTATAAGCGCGAATAAATACTAGTATAAATTAAATCTATTTACTAAAAGAAGAATAAATTATTTATTAACTTTTTTATCTAATTTAGTAGCCTATTAAGATACTATAGAGGTAATAAATAGGATAATATATAGAAGCTAATACGCCTACGCTAGTTACTAAATAACGATATATATATAATAGCGTTTAACTAAGGAATTACTAAGATAGATTATTAAATAGTAGTAAATAACTATTAATAAATTATATCTAATATAGAAATAAGCGTGCTTGAGGAAAAAGCTAGATAGAATTAAATTCCTATCTTATAAGGATTAGCCCTAAAAAAGGATTAGGATAGTAATATAGATATAGTAACTATAAGTATATTAAAAATAACTAGGGTAGGAGGGACTAGAAGGAAGATAGGAAAGGATAGGAATAATAAGAATAACCTAGACTTAAACTAGATCCTAGATAAGATCTTCTAATAAAGGAAGAAGGCAGGCGTATATATATACTATAGCTAGAAAGGCTATAAGTTTAGGAAATACCCTAATATACTTATTATATAAATAATCTTAATTAATATAATAGCTATAATAGAAGAGGAAGTACTAGAGGGAAATGAGTAACCTCTAGGTAAAGTTTAAGCTTAAAGAGGTTAAGTAGTAAACTAGTAGAGGAATCTAATATAGATAGTAATATCTAGGATATATAGGAGTAAATAAATAGGTTACCCTTTATAATACCTCTACTCCTAGATAGGTACTAGTATATCTAAGTACTAGTAGATTTAAGGTATAGTTATTTTAATATTATAGATAATTAGCTAATAGCGAGTATTAGAGTAGAAATTATATAAATCCCCCCTAGAAAGGTACGCTTAGTAGTTAGAGGAGTTAAAGAAGGTATTATTAACTAAATAGTAATAATTATATATAATATTAATAGTTAGTAAGTAAGAGGTATAGCCTATATACTACCTTAACTTATATATAGTATTATCCTAGGGTACCTATAGATAAACTAGACTAGAGTAGTAATAGACCTAAGGAATAAGTAGTTAACTATCTATAAGGTAGGAGGCCTAGTTATTTAAGAATAGGATAAATAATAAAATAAATCCTAGATATACCTTATTAAGATAATAAATATTATATCTATTAACTAAAAAGCGAAAGGAGAAGTATACTATAAAATAATACTTATAAATATATAGAATATTATAAGAGTACTAGTAATAACGATCTTAAGTAAAAAAGAAAAAGTATTAGAATTATATTATATAACTATATAGCTTATTAATAGTTTTCCTATAACTTTCTAATAACTCTCTAAGTTATATAACTAATATTATATAACTACTTACTATTAATTCGCCTATAGCTTTCTAGTAGCTTACTAGTAGCTTTCTACTAGTATACTAGCAGCTCTCTAAGTTATATAACTTATTATATAATAGCTATATTCACTAGCTGCGTTTACTAGCTGCGTTCCCTTACTATACCCCTTTCTATACCCCTTTCTACGCCTTTTACTATACCCTTTTTCTTTCCCTTCCTTACTATAACCTATTATACTTACGTGCGCGAGCTAGGTCCTATAGTACTCTATATATTATAAAAGGAATTATACCTTCGTATATATAAACTCCTCTAT
>Ga0247757_10001706_pt1 | contig 13386 bp, 11 predicted proteins | sample UWRJL126311R4_FD_180929 | JGI IMG/M metagenome (GOLD analysis project Ga0247757, IMG submission 180929) | Plant litter microbial communities from Arlington Agricultural Research Station in Wisconsin, United States - UWRJ-L126-311R-4 | ecosystem: Environmental > Terrestrial > Plant litter >...
GATCTGCAGCAGCGCACGCAGCACCGGGGACATTTCGGCGGTGTCGATGAGGTCGAGGCCCTGCACGGGCGCATCGGCTCCCCGGAGAACCGGCCGCTCGTGGCCCGCGGGTGGGGGCCCCGAGCTGTCGAGCAGATCCACCAAGGCTCCTTCACACAGGGGTGCCGGCGAGAACGTCAGGGCGCGAGCGCGATACAGATGTAAGGCAGTCTATCTGTCCGGACGGCTGCGTGTCGGGTTCATCAGGCAGACTTGAGCCGGATCTTCCACCTGACGAAGCCCACGTAGACGAGGCTGATCAGCGCGAGCATCGCCATGTCGAACAGCCACGCCCCGGACGTGTGTTTCCAGTGATCGTCCTGCGGCGTCAACGGTCCCGGCACGAGCCGGATCAGGTCGATCGTCGACGCCGAGGCGGCGAACCCCCACCGGGCCGGCGTGGCCCACGACATCTGGTCGAGCACGAGGCGGTCGGTCACCGGGATCATTCCCCCGGAGAACACCAGCTGGCTCATGATCGCGACGACCAGCAGCGGCATGATCTGCTCGGCCGAGCGGGCGAGCGCCGACAGCGCGAGACCGACCATGGCGGCCGCCACGGTCGTGACCGCGATGTCGACGAACAGCTCCGCGCTGCGGTTGCCGATCAGCGAGCCCGCGTCCACCGCGCCGGGGCCCCAACCCTTCCCGACGATCGCGATCGTGGTGACGATCGCCGACTGCACCACCGCGAACGCGGTGAACACCACGATCTTGGCCAGCAGGTACGCCGAGGTCGACAAGCCGACGGCCTGCTCACGCCGGAAGATCGCGCGCTCTCCGATCAGCGCGCGGATCGTCAGCGCAGTACCCATGAAGATCGCACCGACGTTGAGCATCACCAGGATCTGACCCGGCTCGTTGGGCGCCTCGCCGCCTTCCAGGGCGGTCTTCGGAACGCCGAACCCGACATCGCCGGGCACCGACAGGGACAGCACGCCCATGATGAACGGCAACAGCATCAGGAACGTGAAGTAGCCGCGGTCGGAGATCACCAACCGGATCTGCCGACGGGCGATAGTCGACAACTGGCGGCGCAGGCTGGTCCGGGTCGGACTGCCGAGGTCGGCGGGTTCCAGCGCCGGAGGTGGCGGCGGCGGGGGACCGTGCTGGGCCAGATAACGCGCCGCCGCGGCGTCGGGGTCACCGGCCACACCGGAAAAGATGTCGGCCCAGTTGGTGGTGCCCATCGCCGGGCCGATCTGGTTGGGCGACCCGTAGAACGCGGTCTTTCCGCCCGGTGCCAGCAGCAGCACCTGATCGCAGACGTCCAGGTAGGTCAGTGAGTGCGTCACCACCAGCACCACGCGACCGGCGTCGGCGAGCTGGCGCAGCATCGTCATCACCTGGCGGTCAAGGGCGGGGTCGAGACCCGAGGTGGGCTCGTCGAGAATCAGCAGCGACGGGCCGGTGAGCAGTTCCAGCGCGACCGAAGCACGTTTGCGCTGCCCGCCGGACAACTTGTCGACACGGGTGTCGAGGTGCTTGGTCATCTCGAGCTCTTCGAGGACCTCGTTGACCACCTGTTCGCGGTCGGCTTTCGTGGTGTCCGGCGGCAGCCGCAGCTCGGCGGCGTACATCAGGGCCTGCCGCACGGTCAGCTGGCCGTGCACCACGTCGTCCTGGGGCACCATCCCGATCCGGGACCGCAGCGAGGCGTATTCGGCGTGCACGTCATGACCCTCGAAGGACACCTGCCCGCTGGTCGGGTGGGTGTACCCCGCGACGAGGCGGGCGAAGGTCGACTTGCCCGCGCCCGACGGGCCGATCACCGCGGTCAGGGTGCCCGGCCGTGCCGAGATCGAGATGTTGTCCAGCAGCGTCTTGTTGTTCTCGATCGTCCACGTCACGCCGTGCACCTCGAGCCCGCCGGTGGCGGTCGCGGCCGCCGTCTCCGTGCGACGGACCAGCGCGCCGTCCCGGAAGACCAGGTCGATGTTGCCGATGGTGACGGTGTCACCCTCGGAGAGTCGCTGGGTCTCGACCCGGGCACCGTTGACGAAGGTGCCGTTGATGCTGCGGTTGTCGCGGATCTCGGTGCCTGCGGGCGTGGTGACCAGCGTGGCGTGGTGCCGCGAGGCCAGCACGTCGGGGATGACGATGTCGTTGTCGCTCGCGCGGCCGATCTTCACCGATCCCGGCGGCACCTCCGGTGCGCGACCGGGCCGCAGGATCTTCAGCATGCTGGTGGCGAGGTTCCCGTCGCCACCGGACCGCGGCGCCGCCGCGGGCCCCATCATCGTCACCGACTCCATCGCCGGCGACGAGATCGGCTGATGGACCGGCACCGGCCGCGACGGCGGCGGCGGGTAGCCGGTGCGCGGGCCGGTCGGGTAGTTCCGCGGTGCGGGCGGGCGCGTCTGCGGCGGTGCGGCGGGTCGGGTCTGGTGCGGCCTGCTCACCGGAACCGCGGTGGTGGGCGGCGGAGTGCCCGCCGAGCCCTGATGCCTGCCGACCTCGAAGGTCAGCAGTGGCCCGTCCGGATTGCCGAGGTGGATCTGGGCGCCGTCGGCGATGTCGACCGCGGGCACCCGACGCCCGTTGGCGTACATGCCGTTGAGCGAACCGTTGTCGATGGCCAGCCACCGCCCCTGGTCGAAGCGCAGCACCAGGTGGGCGCGGGAGATCAGGGGGTGGGCGATCCGCACGTCGGCGCGCAGATCGCGGCCGACGACGACGTCGTTACCGGCCGCGAAGGTGCGGGTGGACCCGTCGTATCGGACAGTCAGCGCGGGGGGTGCGGGTCGGCTCACAGAACCGCTCCGGCGGCGACATTAGACATCGCGGCCAACTCTAACGGTAGCGACCGACGGTGCAGACGTCCCCGTTCCCGGTGTCGACGATCTGTTGCCTGCCCGTTATCCGGCCGTTCTGCCCGCGCCGGGGGCCTGCGTTCGTCTCGATTCGGCGCATTCGTCTCGATTCGGCATCGTCTCGACATCCCGGCCATAACCCCACTCGGTGGGCGCTGCCACGGGTTTGTCGAATTCGCCTGGGAGAAGGCCGAATACTGGCTGTGTGCCATCGCCGACCGGTCGGCAATCCGCGTCATTTTAGCGACTGCTCGCTACTTTAGGGTGGAGCAATGCCACGGCCTCCCCGATACACCGTCGACATCCTGCTGGACGCGGCGGCGCATCTCCTGGCCTCCGATGGACCCGTTGCGGTCACGATGTCGGCGGTGGCCAGGGCCACGGGGGCGCCGAGTGGTTCGGTGTACCACCGGTTCCCGACCCGTGCGGCCCTGTGCGGGGAGTTGTGGATGCGCTCCGAGGAGCGGTGTCAGGAGGAGTTGCTCACCGCGTTGGTCGGTGACGACGACGCCACGCAGCGCTGTGTGGCGGGTGCGCTGAGCGTCGTGGCGTGGTGCCGGGCGCATCCGGTCGAGGCCCAGGTGCTGCTGACGGGTGCGCAGGAACTGGGGCTCAGTGACTGGCCCGACCAGCTGACCGGTCGCCGGAAACGCTTGCAGCGCAAACTCAGAAAGGCCCTCGGTGAGATCGACGACGACACCGCGCGGGTCAACGCCGCGGTGATCGACGTCCCCTACGCGCTGGTACGACGGCACCTGCGGGCCCGGCAGGCGATCCCGGCGAGCGTGGACGCGATCGTCGAGGATTGCGCGCGGGCCCTGGTCAGCGCGAACTGACGGTGGACGGGGAGCCCGTCACGACGCAGTGCGTGTGGCGGTAGATCGTGGCCATGCACTGGTTGCAGTGGGTGCACAGCGACTTCACCGCTGAGCCCTCAGCGGCGATCCGGTTGATCAGGTCGGGTTCGGCGAGCAGCGCCCGGCCCATCGCGACGAAGTCGAACCCCTCGGCCATCGCCAGATCCATCGTCTCGCGGTTGGTGATACCGCCGAGCAGGATCAGCGGCAGCGACAATTCGGCCCGGAACAGCCGCGCGTCACGCAGCAGATAGGCCTCCCGATAGGGGTATTCGCGCAGGAACTTGGTGCCCGTCATCCGGATTCCCCAGCGCAGCGGCGGTTTGAACGCGCCGGCGAACTGCTTGATCGGCACGTCGCCGCGAAACAGGTACATCGGATTGACCAGGGAACTGCCCGCGGTCAGCTCGATGGCGTCCAGCCCGCCGTCGGATTCGAGCCACTTCGCGGTCTGCAGCGCCTCCTCGGTCGAGATGCCGCCGCGCACCCCGTCGCTCATGTTGAGCTTGGCGGTCACCGCGATCGGGGTGCCCGCCTTCTCCACGGCCCGCCGCACCGCGAGCACCGTGCCGCGCGCGACCTTGGCGCGGTTGGCCAGCGAGCCCCCGAACTCGTCGTCGCGACGGTTGATCAGCGGTGACAGGAACGCGCTCGCGAAGTAGTTGTGCCCGAGGTGCACCTCGACGGCGTCGAAGCCGGCGTCGATGGCCATCCGCGCCGCCTCGGCGTGCGCCTCCGTGATGTCGGTGATGTCGTCCCGGGTCGCCCGCTTGGCGAACCGCATCGACAGCGGATTGAAGAAGCGCACCGGCGCGTAGGCCGCGGCCTTGTTCGACCGGGCGTTGGCCACCGGACCGGCGTGCCCGATCTGGGCGCTGATCTTCGCGCCCTCGGCGTGGATGGCATCGGTCAACCGGCGCAGGCCGGGCAGCGCCTCGGGTCGCCAGTAGATCTGATTGCCCTCGGTGCGTCCGCCCGGGGCCACCGCGAGGTACGCGACGGTCGTCATGCCGACCCCGCCTGCCGCGGGCAACCGGTGGTAGGTGATGAGGTCATCGGTCACCACCGCGTTCGGTGTCGCGGCCTCGAACGTCGCGGCCTTGATGACGCGGTTGCGCAGCGTGATGGGACCGAGCGTCGCCGGAGTGAACACATCGCGGACAGTTGTCATGTCGAGGAGCCTGTCACAATGATCGCCGTGGGTGCGATCACTTTGGACGGCAAGGCCACGCGCGACGAGATCTTCGTCGACCTGACCGCGCGGGTCGCCGCGCTGACGGCGGCGGGGGTGACCCCAGGGCTGGGGACCGTGCTGGTCGGCGACGACCCCGGTTCCCAGGCCTATGTGCGGGGGAAACACGCCGACTGCGCGAAGGTCGGCATCACCTCCATCCGGCGTGATCTACCCGCCGACATCAGCCAGGCCGACCTGCTCGACACGATCGACGAGCTCAACGCCAATCCGGCCTGCACCGGATACATCGTGCAGCTGCCGCTGCCTCGGCACCTCAACGAGAACGCCGCACTCGAACGGATCGACCCGGGCAAGGACGCCGACGGGCTGCACCCGACGAATCTGGGCCGGTTGGTGCTCAACGAGCCCGCCCCGCTGCCCTGCACGCCGCGGGGGATCGTCCACCTGCTGCGCCGCTACCAGGTGGAGATCGCCGGTGCGAACGTCGTGGTCATCGGGCGCGGCGTCACCGTCGGACGCCCGCTGGGCCTGCTGCTCACCCGCCGCTCGGAGAACGCGACGGTGACGCTGTGTCACACCGCGACCCGGCACCTGCCGCAGTTCACCCGCGAGGCCGACATCATCGTGGCCGCGGCGGGCGTGCCGCACATGGTGACCGCCGAGATGGTGCGCCCCGGTGCGGCGGTGGTCGACGTCGGCGTCAGCCGCGACGACGCGGGCAAGCTGGTCGGCGACGTGCACCCGGGGGTGTGGGAGGTCGCCGGACACGTGTCGCCCAACCCCGGGGGTGTGGGTCCGTTGACGCGGGCGTTCCTGCTCACCAACGTCGTCGAGCGCGCCGAGGCTGCCGCCGCGTCGTGAGGTTCGCGCGCAGGGTGTTCACCGGGCAGTGGCCGATCCTCGCCGTGGGGTCGTGCCTGGTGGCCGCTTTCCTGCTGGTGGCCGCGGGCTATTGGCGTCGCGGCGCACTGGTGATGGCGATCGGGGTGGGCGTCGCCTCGGCGCTGCGGCTGACTCTGCCGGAGGACAGGGTGGGGCTTCTGGCGGTGCGCAGCCGGGTCGTCGATGTCGCCACCACCGCCTCGGTCAGTGCGGCGATGCTCTACATCGCGTGGACGATCGACCCGCTGGGCACCAGCTGACGTTGTGACGAAGTGCCCATCGGGCAAAATTGCCCAGTGGGCAACTCGTGGGTACTGTGGTCGCCATGACCGGATTGCGCGAGCGCAAGAAGCTCGACACCCGCCGAGCGTTGAGTGACGCCGCGCTGGAACTGGCCTTCGAGCGGGGGCTGCAGGCCGTGACCCGCGAGGACATCGCCGACAGGGCCGGGGTTTCCCTGCGGACCTTCAACAACTACTTCACCAACAAGTTCGAGGCGGTCGCCTACCGGCAGACCGAGCGAATGCGCCTGGCGCTGGACGTGTTTCGGCAGCGCCCATCGACCGAATCGCTGTGGGCGGCGGTCGAGGCGGCGGTGCTCGCGCCCCTGGAGGCAGAGGGCGCAGGCGGCGTGGTGCCCACGGCCGCCCAGCGCTCGGCGCTGGTCGACCTGCTGCTGGCACCGGAAACCCGGCGGGCGATGTCCACGCAACTCTTCGAGGACTGGGTCGCGGCGATCGCCGAACGCTGCGGCACCGACGCGGTCGGCGACCTGCATCCCCGCCTCGTTGCAGGCGTCATCCGGGCGGTCAGCGAGGCGGCGATGGACGCCTACGTGCATGCCGATCCGCCGGTCCCGTTCGTCGATCTGCTACGGCAGGGTTTCGCCCTGTCAGGAAGGTTGTCCGATGCCTGAACACCGTGTCGTCATCGCCGGAGCGGGACCGAACGGTCTACTGCTCGCCCGTGAGCTCGCCCTCGCCGGTGTGCACCCCGTGGTGCTCGACCGGCTCCCCGGGCCCGGTGTCGAACCCAAGGCCAACGGTCTGGTCGGCCAGGTGGTGCGCCAGCTCGACATGCGCGGCCTGTACGAGGTCCTCACCGCCGCGGCCGGGCCGCCCGAACCCGTTGAGCAGTGGATGTTCTCGGGGTTGCAGGTGCCGCTGTCCGGCCTCGCCGACAACCCGATGTACACATTGATGATCACCCAGCCCGACCTGGTGCGGGTGCTGGGCGAGCAGGTCGCCGCCCTCGGGGTGACCGTCCGGTGGAACCACGAGGTGACCGGCGTGACCGACGAGCCCGACGGGGTGCGCATCACGGTGGCCACCCCGGACGGGCCGGACACGCTCACGGCGGAGTACCTCGTCGGAGCCGACGGCGGCCGCAGTGTGGTGCGCAAGATCGCGGGCATCCCGTTTCCCGGCCACACATCCGGTACCGTCTCGCGGCTGGCCCACGTCCACATCCCCGACGAACTACGCACCACCGACGGTGGAATGGACGTTCCCGGCTACGGCAGGGTGGCGTTCGGGCACACCCGACTCGACCGCGGCGGGCTCGTCTTCGCCGACATGGGACACGGCAACCCGCTGCTCGGCGTGATCGAGTTCGACGAGAGTGACCCCGACAGCGCAGGCGAGCCCATGACGCTGGCCGAACTCGATCGCAGTGTGCGCCGGGTGCTTGGCGTCGAGGTCCCGTTCGGACCGCCGCGCGGCGACGGACCGCACGCGTTGCGCCGCATCGCCGGGCAGAACACCCGGCAGGTCACCGACTACCGGTCGGGGCGCCTGCTGCTGCTGGGTGACGCCGCGCACGTGCACTCGGCGATGGGCGGCCCTGGCCTGAACCTCGGGCTGGCCGACGCGATGAACCTCGGCTGGAAGCTCGCCGCGACGGTGCGCGGGCAGGCCCCTGCCGGGTTGCTGGACACCTATCACACCGAACGTCATCCCGTCGGCCGCCGGGTCATGATGCAGTCTCTGTCGCAGACCGCGCTGTTCTCGCCCGGGCCCGAGATCGGCGCGCTGCGTGAGCTTTTAGCCGAGCTGCTGACACTACCGGCGGTCGCGCGGCACATGGCCGGCCTGCTCGCCGGTTCCGACGTGCGCTACGACGTCGGCGACGATCACCCGCTCTCGGGCCGCCTCGTCCCTGACCTGGTGCTCGACGACGGCCGCCGCATCGCCGAGCTGCTGCACCCGGGGCGGCCGGTCCTCGTCGGCGCCCACGTGCCCGATGCCGACGCGGTGCAGGTGGTGCGCGCCCGGATCGTCGACGGGCCGGACGCCGTACTGATCCGGCCCGACGGGTACGTCGCGTGGGCGAGCGACGACCCGGCACATGCCGGTCTGGACGCCGCGCTGGCGCGGTGGGTGGGCGAGAAGACGCCGGTTTTGGTTACTCGTCGGTAGGGTACTCCCGGTCCGTCCTCGTCGGTGTGGCCCCGGTCACAGCGAAATCTCCGCGATGCGCTCAGGGGTGCTCCATGGCCGGACTGGTCAAGACCGTGACACGCTGGACCAAGGCCCCCGCCCGGGATGTCGAGGCGCCCACCGGGGGATGGGTCAACATGGTCCGCGGGCTCGCCGCGCGGGCCACCACTCCGCTGCTGCCCGACGACTACCTGTCGCTGCTGAACCCGCTGTGGTCGGCCCGCGAGTTGCGGGGCGAGATCATCGAGGTGCGTTCGGAGACCGAGGATTCCGCAACGGTCATCATCAGGCCCGGGTGGGGTTTCGCCCGCGACTACCGCCCCGGCCAGTACGTGGGCATCGGTCTGCGGGTCCACGGTCGGTGGCACTGGCGGTCGTACTCGCTGACCTCGGTCCCCGAACAGGCCGACGACGAGATCTCGATCACCGTCAAGGCCACCCCCGAGGGATTCCTGTCCACCCACCTCGTCGACGGCGTCCAGCCCGGCACGATCATCCGGCTCGCCGCACCGCAGGGTGACTTCACCCTGCCCGATCCGCCACCGGACCCGCTGCTGTTCATCACCGCGGGCAGCGGGATCACCCCGATCATGGCGATGCTCCGGTCGCTGCGTGCCCGCGATCAGCACCCGGACATCGTGCACGTCCACTCCGCGCCGTCGGCCGACTCGGTGATCTTCCACGACGAACTGCGCGAGCTGGAGCAGCAGCAGCGTGGCTACCGTCTGCATCTGCAACTGACCCAGCGCGACGGCAAGATCGAGCTCGACGACCTCGATCGGATCGTCGGTGACTGGCGGAACCGCTCGGCGTGGGTGTGCGGACCGACCGCGATGCTCGATGCTGCCGAAACGCATTGGGACACCCATGATCTCGCCGACCAGCTGCACATGGAACGATTCGCCATCGCCGCGACCGACAAGGGCGGGGAGGGCGGCACCGTGCGTTTCGCCATCTCCGACGAGTCGGCGGAGATCGACGGCGCGACGACGATCCTGCAGGCCGGCGAGGACGCCGGCATCCAGATGCCGTTCGGTTGCCGGATGGGCATCTGCCAGACCTGTGTGCTCCCCCTCGAGGAAGGGCACGTCCGGGACATCCGCTCCGGGCAGGAACACGGTGCGGGCGACCGCATCCAGACATGCGTGTCCACCGCATCCGGTGACTGCACCATCAAGATCTGAGGAGACTCCATGGCGATCACCGACATCAAGGTCTACGCGCACCTGACCGACGAGGACGTCGAGGCGCTCACGGCCGAACTCGACCAGATCCGTGCCGATATCGAGGAGTCCCGCGGCGAGCGCGACGCCCGCTACATCCGCCGCACCATCCAGTTGCAGCGCGCGCTGGCCGCCGGTGGGCGGATCGCCCTGTTCGCCAGCAGCAGCCGCATCGCCCGCGTCGCGGGCACCGCGATGCTGGCCTCGGCCAAGATCATCGAGAACATGGAGTTGGGCCACAACATCACTCACGGCCAGTGGGACTGGATGAACGATCCCGAGGTTCACTCCACCGAGTGGGAATGGGACACCACGTCGCCCTCGGTGCAGTGGAAGAAGTCCCACAACTTCATCCACCACAAGTACACCAACGTCGTCGGACTCGACGACGACATCGGCTACGGCATCATGCGACTCACCCGGGACCAGAAATGGGAACGGTGGATGATCGGCAACCCGATCTACAACCTCATGCTGGGCACGCTGTTCGAGTGGGGTGTCGCCCTGCACGGCGTCGAAGTGACGAAGTACCGCAGGGGCGAGAAATCGATCGGCGAGGTGCGCAGGGACCTCAAGGTCATCGGCCGCAAGATCGGTAAGCAGGTCGGCAAGGACTACATCGTGTTCCCTGCGCTGACCGGAACCAACTGGAAGCACACGCTGAAGTGCAACGCGGTGGCCAACCTGATCCGCAACTACTGGGCGTACATGGTGATCTTCTGCGGGCACTTCCCCGACGGGGCCGAGAAGTTCACCGTCGAGGAGTTCGAGAACGAGACCCGCGGGGAGTGGTATCTGCGACAAATGCTGGGATCGGCCAACTTCCACGCCGGCCCGATCATGGCGTTCATGAGCGGCAACCTGTGCTACCAGATCGAGCATCACCTGTTCCCCGACCTGCCGAGCAACCGCTACGCCGAGATGAGCGTGCGGATCAGGGAGCTGTGCGAGAAGTACGACCTGCCCTACACCACCGGGCCGCTGCTGCGGCAGTACTGGCAGTCGTTCTGGACCATCCTCAAGCTCGCTTTACCCGACAAGTACCTCACGGCCGACAGCGACGACGCCCCCGAGACACACTCCGAACGGCGCTTCGGGCGCGTCAAGCCGACGCCGGGCACCCCGAAACGCGGTCTGCGCACCGCGATCCGGGAACGCGCACGAACAGCTGCCTGACGCGTCAGCCGAGTTGGGCGCGCACGCACACCGTCACGTAGGGCAGCGCGAGCCCGCTGCTGTTGGCCAGCGCCGGATGTGTGGTCAACAGTTCGCGGACCCGCTCGAGGGTGCGGGTGCGGACCTGCTCCGGTGAGGTGATGCAGTAGCTGCGCGAGGCCACCAGGTCGATGAGGGCCTGCGGCGTCAGGTAGCTGGTCCACTCGACCTGCCGGCGTTCGGCATCGGTGAACGGCGCGGGCAGATCGACGGTCTGGGTGAACGGGTCCACCTCGTGACCGATGATGCGCCCGAGATCCTTGACCCAGCCGGAACGTTCGTCACGGTTGTTCCACACCAGGCCCAGTCGCCCGCCGGGGCGCAGCACTCTGGCGATCTCCTCGACCGCCCGCGCCGGGTCGAACCAGTGCCAGGCCTGGGCGACCAGCACCGCGTCCACGCTGTCGTCGGGCAGTGGGATGTCCTCAGCCGTGCCGAGCAGCGCGGGGGTGTCGGGCAGCGAGCCGCTCAGCAGTTCCAGCATCTCGGGGATCGGGTCGACCGCGACGACGTCCAGACCACGTTCGACCAGCCGCGTGGTCAGCTTGCCGGTGCCGGCACCCAGATCCAGTACGGTGTGCGCGTTCTGGGGCAGCAGCCAGTCGATGGCCTCGGGCGGATAGGACGGCCGGCCGCGTTCGTAGGCAGCAGCCTCGGCGCCGAACGACAGTGAGGGGTGCTGGATGGAATCACTCACCCGCCAGCTCCAGGGTGCGCCGGATCAAGGTGCCCACCGCTTCGGTCTCCACCAGGAAACCGTCGTGCCCGTACTGGGACTCCACGACGTCGAGCGCGTCGCACCCGGGCAGCAGATCGGCCAGTTCCTGTTGCAGCCGAAGGGGATACAGGCGGTCTGAGGTGATACCGCCGACGACCGTGGGTACCGTGCACCCGCGCAGCGCCGCCTCGACCCCGCCGCGGCCACGGCCGACGTCGTGGCTGGACAGCGCGTCGGTCAGCGCCACATAGGTACCGGCATCGAAGCGCGCCAACAGCTTTCGGCCCTGATGCTCGAGATAGCTCTGCACCGCGTACCTGCCGCCGGCGGTGGGATCCTCACCGCGCTGCGCGGTGTTGCCGAAGCGCTCGTCGAGTTCGGTCTCGCCGCGGTAGGTCAGGTGCGCGAAGCGGCGGGCGATCTCCAGACCGGTGTCGGGGGCGCGGCCGGTGCCGTGGTAGTCGCCGCCGCACCAGTTCGGGTCGGAGGTGATCGCCGCGACCTGGCTGCTCTGCGTACCGATCTGGTCGGCGGTGGCGCGTGCGCCGACCGCGAGCACCAGCGCCGCACGGATGGTGTCGGGGTGGGCCACCATCCACTCCAGGGCGCGGGCCCCGCCCATCGACCCGCCGATGACCGCAGCCACCTCTGTGATCCCCAGCCGCTCCAGCGCGGCGACGTCGGCGGCCACCTGGTCGCGCACCGTGATCGCCGGGAACCGCGAACCCCACGGCTTCCCGTCGGCGGCAAGCGAACTCGGCCCCGTCGAACCGCGGCATCCACCGAGCACATTGGTCGAGATGGCGCACCACCGGTCGGTGTCGATCGGCGCACCCGGACCGGCGACACCGTCCCACCAGCCCGGTGTCGGATGGTCCGGCCCCGCGGGTCCGGTGATGTGTGAGTCGCCGGTGAGGGCGTGCATCACCACCACCACGTTGTCCCGGTTCGGCGACAGTTCGCCCCACCGCTGAACGGCGATGGACACGTCGTCGACGACCGTGCCGTTCTCCAGCGTGAGCGACCCGACGTCGACGATGCCGATCTCCCCTTCGGGCGGCAGCGCCACGCCGTGTGTCACCACGTCCGTCACGTCCACCATGTTCATCACGGTCACGTCCGACCTCCTAGACCGACGCAACGCTGTGCGGGTCGGCTGCGGTGCGCGCGGCGGCGAAACCCCGCTCGAGGTCGGCGAGGATGTCGTCGATGCCCTCGATCCCGACGGCGAGGCGCACCAGCCCGGGGGTCACGCCGGTGGCGAGTTGCTCCTCGGGCGAGAGCTGCTGATGCGTCGTCGAGGCCGGATGGATCACCAGCGAGCGGACGTCGCCGATGTTGGCCACATGACTGTGCAGCGTCAGCGCGTCGACGAACGCCTTGCCCGCGGCGATGCCGCCGGCCAGCTCGAACGCCAACACCGCTCCGGTTCCCTTGGGCGCCAGCTTCTTTCCCGCCTCGTACCACGGCGAGGTGGGCAGGCCCGCGTAGTTCACCGAGACGACGTCGTCGCGACCGACCAGGAACTCGGCGACCTGCTGGGCGTTGGCGACGTGCCGCTCCATCCGCAGGCTCAGTGTCTCCAGCCCCTGCGCGACGAGGAACGCGTTGAACGGTGACGCGGCCGAGCCGAGGTCCCGCAGCAGCTGCACTCGTGCCTTCAGTGCATAGGCGGGTGCGCCGAGATCGGCGAACACCACGCCGTGGTAGCTCGGGTCCGGCTCGGTGAAGCCGGGGAAGTTGCCGTTGGTCCAGTCGAAGGTGCCGCCGTCGACGATCACCCCGGCGATCGCGGTCCCGTGGCCGCCGAGATACTTGGTCGCCGAGTGCACGACGATGTCGGCGCCGTGGGCCAGCGGCCGGATGAGATACGGCGTGGCGATGGTGTTGTCGACGATCAGCGGCACGCCGTTGTCGTGGGCCACGGCGGCGACGGCCGGGATGTCGAGCACGTCGATCTGCGGGTTGGAGATCGTCTCGGCGAAGAACGCCTTGGTGTTCGGGCG
>Ga0247757_10001707_pt1 | contig 13381 bp, 12 predicted proteins | sample UWRJL126311R4_FD_180929 | JGI IMG/M metagenome (GOLD analysis project Ga0247757, IMG submission 180929) | Plant litter microbial communities from Arlington Agricultural Research Station in Wisconsin, United States - UWRJ-L126-311R-4 | ecosystem: Environmental > Terrestrial > Plant litter >...
CCGCCCCGCACCGCAGAAGCATACGCACATGTCTAGGCTTCTACCTGGAAGTATACGACCGCAGCAGCCACACGCCCCAGGACCCTCCGCAACCAACTACCGAAAAGGGGGCTCATGGCCCGCGCATCCCCCCCACGCCGTCCGCCCGCGCCACGCAGACGGCTCCTGTCGACACCGCGGTTCTCGAGCACGTCGCCCCGGCGGCTGCTGCTGCTGCTGCTATTCCGGGGAAGAAGCACGCAGACCGCATCGCAGACCGCCCCCTCCACCGCGTGCTGCCCCCTCACGTGCCGCCGCACCGCCGCCTCACGCCCCGCGAGGAACGCGCTGCTGCTGCTGCGGCTGTCGTCAAGCTCGACCCGGATATCGCGAAGACTATCGTCCTCGGCTCGGGGGAGACGCTCAATCCTAACTCGAAGCTGCTGCGCAAGCTGCGCGACGAGCGGCTGATCGATGCGCGGGCTGAGCAAGGCGAAGGCGAAGACGAAGACGAAGACGAAAGCGAAAGCGAAGACGAAGGCGGAGAGGAAGAAGAAGGAGCGGCTGAAGAAGCGGTCGAAGAAGCACCGGGCGTGTCTGCTGGGCCTTCTCCGTCGTCGTCGTCGTCGTCGTCGTCGCCGACGACGCACCGCGAGGTAGGCGTTCGTGATGATGGCGGTTTTCGTGCCGCGTGTGCTGACGTTGAGAGGGAAGCGGGCGGACTGAAGGACGAGCTGGACGCGTGGGCCGGGGAGTATGAGTTGGATGTGAAGACGGCCGTGCTGGTTGGGTTGGTGGTGCTTTTGGTTGTGGGTGGGGCGCTGGGGTTGGTGTTGTGGGCAGTTATGTGCTTACGTTGATTGTTTGGGGGAGGGAGCTGGTAGGGTAGGGAATATTAATGTGTTTTAAGACGGTGTAAGGGGGTACCGTTTTTAACGTGGTAGGCTGTTCAATGGATACTAACGCTCGTTGATGGATCTGTTTTGGCTGGCTGGAGGGGATATGCATGACCGGTATTAACTTTTAGTGTCCATCTTGTTTTGGAGTAGTCTAACCTATGCGAATAACGAAATCGTGCTGCATGCAAAAGTTCAATGAATATCCGAACGAAGGGGCTTAGGATGATAGGAAACGCAACATTTACATGTTCCTCTGCGCCCCGCGGCCACTCCTTGCCCTCCCTCTCCTATGCCCACTTCTCCTTGCGTTACTGGGTGGTGCCTGCCCTCTCACCCATCTGTCGGAACTTGGATCCTTCCACCTCTCATCCAGACCCCATTTCCGTGCGAGGTCCATCTTTTGCAGATTGTCAGCCAGTCCATCCGTCAGGTTGTCCTGCACCAGCAAGTGCATATTCAAATGGTCCTGGTCTCCTTGCTCATACATGCTCAAGTTCAGCACCTCATGCTGGCGATAGTACGGTGCCCTGAGGTGCGAGAAAAGCGGATCGGGATGCCTGTCCAGCACGCTGGTGAAGGTCAGATTCTCTACCATATTCTCAAGCCCTGCGTAGAGATTAGGCGAAGTAGCGGACGGTAGCGACAGGCTGTATACGGGCGACGAATCAGAAGGGCCGCGAGGTTCCTGCCGCTGTGGGTATCCGGGGTGCTGCCTTGCGGGTCGGGGGCTGAGGTAGACGTTCCACCCTCCGGTTACGATGGAAGCACTGCCTTTAGTGTTCTCTATGACTGCGTTGTACGTGTAGTCCTGGCGCTTGGGAAGCGGTTTCGTAGGGATGGGAATGTGGTGGTAGGCGTGGGAGCCTGGGAAGCGGAGGTCAAATACCTTCAGCATGCAATGCATGGAAGTGCCTGCTATGAAACGCTCGGTGCCCTGGCACACAAGCGAGTAGATGCTGGCATCGTTCGTGACGTCCCAGAATATCGTGTCGACGTTCCGCGGCGACCGCATGTCGTGGAGTTTTACCAGGCCGTCGAATCCACCAGAAAGGAACACGTTGTTGGATGCTGACCCTCCTTGGGACTGAGTAGGGATAGGAATTATTGAATAGACTGAGGTGGCTCGTTGGCCAGTGTCATTGTCCACCATTCTGAATTTGCGCAACGGCATCGGAACCAAGCCGTCTGGCCTAGCTTGATACACCTCAAGCGGTTCATCCGAAGGTCCCAAGCCGACAGCAAATTTATCATCTGATATGAAGTTAGATGACCATACTCGAGGATTGAAATATGTTTGGACAATAGCTGTGTGGCTGATAGGCTTGACAAATTGGTCATTCTGTGTGCTGAGGTCGTAGAGCACCAAGTCCGAATTGGTGAAGGAGGCTGCCATAAGAGGGCGAACAGCAGGAGAAATGGACACTGCTCTTACACAGTGGCCATTGGTCTCAAATTGCTGCTCAATTGTTTTCCCTCGCTCGAGAGGAGCAGTCAACATTGACAAGCCCCCTGATGCAGTCCCAAAAACAAGTTGCTCGGCCGGAGTGTTCTTCTGATGCGGCCGAAGAAATTTCAGATCCACGATGTCGTCTCTGCCTTCATGGCCGCCTGGGATCCGGTAGGAGTAGTGCTTGGCGGTTTTGAAAGGGCCCATTGGACGCTCCTCGGCTTGGAATTCGTCTGATTCACGATCGATAGGGTGGATATTCGGACCTGTCTCTTGAACTCTTATCATCAAGCTCGTCCCTGCTGACCATGCCAGCACTTCCCTTCTTTCTGCCCAGATTCCGCCCACACCACCCTCCTCGTAACTGTCCAAGCGCGGCTGCCAACCCATAGACTGACGTTGCAGGTGGTTCCAATCTCGTATAGGCCTATCATCATGGTGCAGACTTCGAACTTTATTCCAGCTGGGGAGGGAACAGGCAACAAAGGCCTTGCGGTCCCAATTGCGGTATAAGGTTGTGAGACCATGTATAGTATTTTTGGCATCTGAAGGCGGAATATTGAAGCGGCCTTTTGCGAACCTCTTCCAGCCATCGGCTATGACAAATTTGTTCAGAATGCGGCATGTCTGAGCCAGATGGGTAAGGTCACGTGGCCTCTCCAGATTCTCCGCTATAAGCGAAAGTAGCTCATTCGGGAGGTCGATGAGTCCTGCCATAACGATGGGGATTGGAGAGGACAGAGCTTGATACGGAGGGAGTGCTTATTTACTGGGGGTTAACGCAGTACAACACGAGCTATGACTCCCCAAGCGATGACGCACAGGCAACAATGCCGATTGCCGCCTCCTGGAAAATTTTCAGACGAAGTGAAAGGCTGTTGGATGATCTGGAATGGCTGGTAGCCAAACGGGCGTTTCGCTGGCTGGGTAGTGAAAAGACGTTGTTACTTGAAAACTGTGGATCAAACCCTCTCCAGAGTCCGTACCGATCACTAAGCTTCTTTGCCACTTGATGCTTGTAGTAGGTAAAACGTCACTGAAGAGACGAACCATGGCCACTGAATGGTACCTGAAGCTCCGAGACGTGTCAACCAAGCTCCTTAGATATCGTTGGTAGAGGGCTGTCGTCGGAGCTGGGACAGCATGTCGGAGGCCCAAGCCGGGGGCTCTGTTCGCTGCTGGCGCTGGCGTGTCTCTTGGGCCATTCAGCACTGTTCATGTCGTGGCCTCACGCTCCGATGCAGGGACTAGCTTGGAGGGATGGGAAGCGCAGGGCAGGTTCCACGTGATAGTCGCCCGGCTGGAGCTGCCAGACGTAACGACGACGATGTTGTGCTGTTCCAGCTCGAGCACTAAAGACGCACAGCATCTGGCCATTCACTCGTCGTTCGCATCACCGTCACGCATCGCAATGGCCCCTCAGCAGGCAAACTGCCTAAAAGCGAACCCCGATCAGGGCTGCAGGCCGGGCATTCTCCTCTCTCACTGCCCGCCACACCCTGGTCGTCCGCGCTGAGCCCCCGGATCTGCCCAATAGCCCCCGGCTGGCCCTGTTGTCAAGTACATGCGCGACATAGCTGATCTACCCTCTGTTCCCTCCTCATCCGCCTGGCCCTCCCTCGCAAACAAGAGTCGTGCCCGCGACCCCTCGCCATGTCCGACTCTGGCGCCGGCGACAAGAGGGAGTTTGGCCTCATGGGCGCCGTTACTGCCAACCTGGACCGCCTGCGCAACAGCATCGATGCCTTGCGCCAGCTGCACGATCGATGGCGGGACTCCAGCGGCACCTCCATCAACCTCATAGCACAGCTCACCGCTCTCAAGTCGAACCTGGGAGAGATGCAGGACTGGATGCATTATGCTATTCGTGACATGCATCCTCAGCTTCTCAATGACCTGGATCTGCTCATGACTTCCTGTGTCTTGCTGGTGCGCAACCTGGATGCTTTGACCGCCCAGCTCCGCCAGCCCGACCACGACCAGACCGACTGGGCCATGAAGTTGAAGTTCAGAATTGGGAGCCGCTCAATGAACAGGTTGCGCGTCGTTGCGAAGAGGCAGACTGATGCGGTGAGCCTTCTCTTGGCGGCGTGTAAATGGTGAGGCCTGCCCCTCTGCTACCAACATCGATTTGATGTATTCAGCCTAACCCCATGTACCTAGCCATACGACTGCCCAGCGGAAGATCTTATTACACAAAAGCAGGCATATTAGAAAAGAAGATGCGTCGTCGCTTACCACCTTGGTGCGAACTTCCAGGGTTAATGGGCAGTGTATCAAAGCGCTTACCCAATTGTCCCGGATGATCCAATGGTTCCGGCTATTGTTCTACATCAAGCTTCTCGGGAAGGGACCGGAGGAGCTGCCTACCGAGCAAGAGTACCTGGACGCTGCAGCAGCAATGCGTTCCGAAGCCATTGACCGTCAGCTGGAAACGGACGCGACCATGCTCCGCCGCGAAACGAAACTCGTTCTGGTTGGTCAAGCCAACAGCGGAAAGGAGCTCATAATGCGCCAGATGAAAGTACTGTACGCAGAAGGCTACCCTCGGGAAGAACGGATACAGTATCGCTATGCCATACGCTCCACGGTCCGCGTTCTGGTACACTCCATCATCGACTTGATCAAAGACACTGGCGTTCATCTTTCTGCAGATCTGAACCAAGCCTTCGCCATACTTCTCCACGAAGTTGAAACCGTAGATATCAATCGTATCTCACCCCCTGCTGTCCACGCCATCTCCAGTCTCTGGGCCAGCACCCAATTCTCCACTCTCTACGTCAAGAACTTTGAGATCGACTTCCCCCAATACGCACCCTACTTCGCGCACGACATCGACCGCCTCGCCGCAGACGACTATGTGCCCACCGAAGCAGACATCATCCGGCTCAACCAAACGGTAGGCGGCATCAAGGAGCTGCGCTTTGACTGGGATGAGCTTGGCGTGCACCTCTTCAACATTAGCGGCTACATCCCGGACCAATTCCGCAAGCGATGGTTCCACCAACTCGAAGGCGCAACCGCGCTCATCTACACCGTCGACGTCTCCACCTACGACCGCCCCTACCTGGGCCAGCCCACGGAATCTCAGCTCCTCGATGACTTCGCCACCTTCGAGTCGTGGGCCAACTCGCCCAAGTTCGCCGGCTCCAGCGTGATCCTGCTGCTGAACAACTTCACCCGCTTCCGCGAGAAGCTCCCGCACTCCCCGCTCAACACCTTCTTCCCCGACTTCATCTCCCCGCTCAGCACGAAAGCCGCCTCGCAGGCCGCCAAAGCCAGCGCCAACGCCAGCACCACCGCCGCGCTCACGATGCCCGCGATGCCCTCGTCCCCCTCCTCCGACGCCACCGTCTCCCGCACCGAGTCCGCCGCCCGCCAGTACATCCTGCGCCGCTTCAAGGAAGTCAACCGCAACCGCCTGTCCATCTACAGCTTCTGGGTCGACCTCGACATGAGCGACAACCAGCACCTGTACGCCGCGCTCAAGAAGACCCTACAGCACATCCAGCAGCGGAAAGCGCGCAGCGAGGTGGCGTGGGAGGGGACCACGGGCGGGCGGAACACGCCCAAGAGCCACAGGAGGGAGTACAGCAATACGTCGAGGAGCAAGAAGAGCGTGGATGCGACGAGCGGGGTCGATAGCTCGGTCTTTACGTCGTCACGATGAGGAGAAGGCCATGGACAACGGGATCTGTTTCTTAAAGGGGGGTTGGGTGGAGGGGGGGCTCTTTTTTTTCTTTTCTTCCCAGCTTTTTATCTCGCGTGGGAAGGCATAGGGAGGGGTTCATATATGTACACATACGGACGATCATCCTGCACCGGTCATTGAAAGTTTGGGATTTTTTTTTTTTTTGGCTAGTTTCTCAGTATGCCATCCCCATCTGGTCTGTTTATTTTCATTTTTTTTTTTCGGAAGGAGTTCTTCATCGTTTGGTGGCTAAGATACCTGGGCGTTTTGAGCCATTTGGGACGTTCCTTTTACGCAGGGTTAAGCAGGAACAACGCAATGTGACGCAACGTAACGCACGTAACGCAAAGTTGGAGGCAAGGAAAAGGGGGGGAAAGGGTACCTTATTACTTTCACTGCCTTTACCACTTTTTCCAGCCTCACCATTTGTGTGTCTACTACCTAATATAATCGTCCGTTATCCACGAGCTCTATTTGTTCATCATGTCACTTTCCTTTCCCATCTCATCCTCTCACGCCGTGCATCACTTCATTTGACGTCGTATGCCGGACATTCACTTACCTCATCCCAGTCCACGTACCATAGGAGTGTTCGTAGTCGTGCCCACTCTCACCACACAACTTCAATCCGAACCATAAGAATGCGGTGGCTACGCCACGCCCCTCCCCACAAGCACCAACAGCGCCACATTCATAACGACAATCACACCCCAGATGACCACCGCAAACCCCGCCGTAATCCACCCATTCCTCAAGCAAACCGAGCTCTCCACCTCCTCGCCATCGGGCCCTTCCCTCCGGATCTCGACCCGCATATACTGCGAGCGGCATGTGAACCAAATAAGGGGTGCGCTGACAAAGGGCAGTATGATGCTCAGGGCCACCTGAGACCCCTCGAGAGCTTTGCCTAAGCCTTCGCGTCCCACAGCGCCGGCGATGATGATCGAGGGCGTGATGCTGATGGCGCGCGTGATGAGGCGGCGGAGCCAGGGCTTGATCGTCCAGTTGAGTTGGCCTTCTGAGACCATTTGTCCGGAAATGGTACACACGATGCCAGCCGAGGTGCCGGAGAGGAGGAGCGCGAGCGCGAAGAGCGTGCCGGCGACGGGGGCGATGGATTTGGAGAGTAGGTCGTGGATGGAGAAGAGGTCGGCGTCGTCGGCTTCTGGGTGGCCGTAGAGCGAGGCGCCGGCCACGATCAGGATAGCGGAGTTTACGAAGAGGGCAAAGGTGAAGAGGGAGACAGCGAGTTCGACGATGCTGTAGGACATGCAGGATTGGATTGCAGCGAGAGAAGGCTTGTATTTGATTTCTGAGGCAATGGAGTCAGTGTCTGGGAGCTCGGCTGTGGAGTTTGCTTCGTCGAATTCGCGGAGGCGTGGTTGAACTATGCCGCTTCCTAGGTAGAGACTGTGGGGCATGACCGTGGCGCCGAGGATACCGCATGCTTGGTATAGACTGTTTAGAGTGAGAGTAGTTCGGCCCAAAGTCAAAAATAACTTACGCCTGTGATTGTATAAGAGTGGAAGAAGGAATGTATCCTTTGAAGACATCGCCCACGGGCGCCTTGATCTTGCTCAGCTCAAAACAGAAGCAAATGACCACTCCAAGCACAAGGCACATGACAAATATCTCGAATGCCCTTAGTGCCTTCATTGTGCCAGATGGACGGTAGAAGACGAGAATGATGAGGACATCAACGATGGAAATAGCACATCCGGCAACGAGTGGTATTTTGAGAAGGATGTTCAGTGCAATAGCAGTACCAATAACCTTGTGAGTATTAGCTAATATATGTGGTGGTTGTTAGGAATTCACATACCTCTGCTATATCAGTCGCAATGATGGCTGCTTCGGCAAAGGCATAGAGGACATAGTTGAGCCACGGGGGAAGATGAGCCTTGCAATTTTCAGCAAGGTTCATCCCAGTGACGGAGCCTAGTTTAATACAAAGGGACTGTAGGAAGATAGCGAAGATGTTAGACATGAGGACAATGAACAAGAGTTTGAAGCGGAAAGAGGCACCCGCAGCCACATCGGTGGCATAGTTACCTGGCTAGATTAGTATATTATCTACCAACAGTTGTAGCATGCATGTATTCAGGGGTACAGATACTGGCATAGGTGGAGCACGTGAGTCTCAGACCTCCAACCTGACCTCAGACGATACATGTGAAAAAGTAGACAAGAAGAGGAAGAAGAAGTAGCATACCAGGATCAATGTATGCAACCGCAACCATGAAGCCAGGCCCAATGAACTTGGCATATTTGCGCAGGATAGCCAGCGCTCTCTGAATAAATCTGCGACCAGTCGCAGTCCATGTGGCAGCTTGACCGCTATCGCTGCCACCACCACTACCACCGCCGACCCCCGCGCTCACGACGTCGGAAACGTTCGCCTTGCCCTCGCCAACAGCAACGCTTCCCCGACCGTCGAACGCCTTCAACGCTACGGCGCCTACCGGCTGCTCTGCTTTGTGCTCGACCTCTTGAACATCGTCGGCGAGGCTGTTGGCGGGATCTATGCGGTGGTCTCGTTGCAGCCGTGCGTTTGCGACGTGATTCATGTCCGCTCTCGTCGTTGCATCGGCGTTGAGCGCATCTGGATTCTGGTTATAGCCCTCCGTGAAGACGGGGTCGGCACGCGACGGGCAGTTCATCTTCGCCTCGGACGGCAGCGAGCGCGCTTTCTCGGCTTCCGGGCGGCGAGAACTTGGGTCCCTAGTATCAGGTGGGGGGAAGAGAAGGAAGAGTGGGCAGACGAGGGCGGCGGCAGGAACGGGGAAGGAGGAGAGCTATAGGTATTCACGTCGAATGTAGAAGACGTCAGCGCATCTAAATGGTTTGGTTTTGTGGGGTAAGTGGTGATCTGGAGGTGACGATGCCCTGTTTCGTCTACAGTGCGCACCTTCCACGAACAGAAACAGGCCGGCGGTTTCTCCCGACTGCTCAACCACCACGAGCCAGTGGTTCGTCTTGGGATGGTCTGGGGTCAGTCGAGAGAGGACGCTGGTGGTGCGTCTTGATACGAATGGAGTCGGTGTGAGTACGACAGCCTGGTCTGTGCCCGCACAAAGTCAATCACGAGCCATGGCGTAGTTTTCACCTCACTATCTTATGCCGTTTACTACTGCATAAGCACAAAACGGATTTGCGTGGAAGAACAAGGGACCTGCAAGCCACGAAAGCACCTGGGCCTCCGACGCCGCGGCCGCTAAGGCACCGCCGTTATGTCGGTTCATTCCCATGTGGCACCATGCTGGCCTCATGGATGCGGATACGAGCTGCACAACCCAGGCCATGAAGAACAAAATTCTCGTATTCAAGACCCATCATGCATCCTAACCTAGCAACTAACTGTCATCTCCCCGCGAACGTAATCTTCAAAACATGTTCATCGATCAAGTGTGGCCGGTCCAAGGGACTGCGGTAGAGAAGCCAAGAAACACTTTCATCCCGTCGTCAGTCATACCGCCTTTCTAGTCGCAGCAGAGGAAATCCCAATAAGGTGTGCCTGAGTGTCGCAGACGCCATCCTAACAAGTAAAAGTAAATAGATGCCCAGGCCCGTATGCCCCTCCATTACCAGTCCTGGCCATGGATCCATCATAGGGACGCTTGCGCATGGAGTGCAATGTGTGCACCAGACTGTAACCCCGCCTGGCATCGTGCCCTATGGCTACCAAATGCTCAACTGAGCGACTCCGTTCGCCGTACAATGTAGCATGAGCGTCCGCCTGTAGAATTGAACTAACCATCAAAAAATTGCGCCTCAAACGCCAAAAGATGCCCTCTCCAGAATGCATACAATGACATCCTCACTGGCAAAACAGCTCGATCTCACCCAGCTGCTGTCCGCCCGGGTTGAGGTCTCTCTGTTGCTCCTTCCACGTCTCAAATGCCTCCTGCAGGTCGTCGTCTGTGGAGATGGTGACAAATATCCCGTCATCAAGGTATTTCAATTTGACCTGGCCCGAGCTAAGGGAGACGCTAGTTGAGCGCTGCAGCTTATGGTCGATGCGATCCTTCAGAGACTGGAAGCTGATGTTGGTGCTCACGACTAGCGTCATGGAACTACCAGCAGCAGGACAGTGCACCTTTACCTTCAACTGTGTCGGTATATTGGATTGCTCTTCATGCGGCGCTGAAGTTTGGCCCGATAGCGGCGGTGAGATGGTCCGCGAGTCCATCGACGCCGGTGTCAGCGTTCCCTGACTGCGCTCAAACGACGAGGCAGGTGTCATTGTTCGTGGCATTGGAACTATGCCAGGGTCTCTGCGAGCTGGTCCTCCATGATATTCCGGGTGCGCCAGTTCCGCTACGGTTCGCTGCTGAACAAGGCGATCTCGTTGAATAGCAGGCGATTGCGTGGCAGCACGCGGGGGCATACTATTTGGCGAATTACTTTGGCTGCGGTTCACAATAGCTGCGTTGTAGGCGTAATGTGTTGGGAACGGTGGCATTTCTGGAACGGTGCCTTGTTGACGCCGTCCGGATGCGTTGTGAATGTCTGGACTGCTGGCTGCTCGCATTCGCCCCGAAGTCATACTCGTCGAGTTTGAAGTAGGAGGCAGCGATGGACGTTGCATGGAACGAGTAGACCCAGGGCCCATCGAATTGTCACGGCCAGCGTGGCCTCGAGCAGGCGCAGTGTAGCGATTGTTTTCCTCGTGATACCCACCTGGAGGAGCCTGTCGTGGAAAGGGAAACGTCCCAGCTGAGGAGGAACTTGCACGCGTATTAGAATAAGACGACATAGGCGAGTCGACTGTAGGAGAAAAATATGAATCTTGGTTGCCAGCGTTGGCGAGCTGCTGCGTTCGGAGAGTTAGCGGGGCCTGGGGATAGCCCATGGGGAAACGAGGAGGCGGTACCCTGGAATCTCCCTCGTTTCCACTTTCTCCTGTCGTTGACCGAGAGCGTATGGAAGCATTCGAACCATTCTGTTGGATCCCATAACCGTCTGTCGGATAACCTGGCACGACTGTGTCCACGTCGTCTCCATCATCGTCGTCATCATTCTCCGCATAAGGGTTCTCCAATACCTGGTCACGCATGTAGGCAAACTGGGTATCGCTAGGTTTTGAGTGTGTCGTGCTACTGCTGGACCGCGCATGATCTTTCCAGACTCGTCGTTGAGTATCGACCTGGGTCGCCCATTTTTTCATGGTCTCTTCCGTATTGAAACGGATGATGAAGTTTTCAATTCCTGGGTCGCCTTTCCAAAAGATTTGGCAAGTATATGACCCTACATGTATTAGGTGGGAGGCGCGTGTGAAAAGGAGAACGCTTACCGGGTTTCTGAAGGGAGATGGTCTCTGTAACATTTTGCATAAAAATGCGGCCTTTCAATTGCAGCTTTGCCTTCCCAGTCTTCGTAGTTTGAGACTTGTTCATCTTTTTCGCTTTATTTGCGCTTAGTTCCTTGCAGCAGAGCAGAATCATCTCGAAAAGGTATATCTTATACTATAGCCAGTCAGTACGCTCGTCAAGGGGCCACCAGTTTAGACATGTTCTGATGCTTATTCTGGGGCGGAAGGTGCATCCTACTTCTCGTTCTTCGTTCTTGCCGTTCATGCCGTCCCCTTTGAGGACTGTGTATTGTCCGTAAAGAAGAAGGTCACCGAAGCCTTCGATACGGTGGCCCTTCCAGTCCTCGACTAGAGTTTTGAGCTCTTCCACAGCTTCTAGACGGTCTTCGCGAGCTATAGCTGCGTTGATCCTTTCTAGTACTGCTTCTGTAGCTTCGATGCCATTAGAGATATCCTCCCTGAGATGTTCGTCGAGATCTCCATTTGCGCGCAAGTCCTGCCATGATCAGTATTATATAGCATTACATCATATGCGTGTTGAACGTATGACAGGGAGAAGAGTACGAGATGAAATTACCTTGAGCAGAAGCGGATATTTTGTCAGTCGTTGGAATGGTTTCACTAGGAAGGACGGCAGGGTGGCTGTCGACTGAACCATTTGTTGCATCTCGGCTGAACCACCGGTTTCCCGTAGTTTGTCAAATTCGCGGACAGCAACTTCTTCGCTCTTCTTCTGGTTCGCGATGTACGGCTCGTAAACCTTGAACGCGTCCTTGTAGAGAACAAAGAGATTGCCCCAGTTCTGCTCAGAGGGTGGCTGAGCATTGGTCTGTTCCACCCGAATGAGAAAGCGGCGTTGGAAGTCGAGTAGGGCGTTCAAATTCAAGAAAATGTCGTGCACAGCATCGCCAGTCACAGAACCCTTCTCTTCTACCAGCTTTTTGAACGATTGCAGCATTTCCAAATGCTGAACATAGGTCCGCTCAGAAGTCACCAACTCGGCGATGATGTGCTCTCGTCGAGTGCGTTTTTTAGCAGGGTCAGAACCGCCTTCAGAAGCTTCGACGTCAGTCGCAATAATGCCCATCTGTACGAGTATGTCTAGTACGCGGTTTACGACTTTCACGACCTGGTGAAATGTTAATGCAGCCCTTGGGCATTGCCGAATCAGAGTGTACCTTTACAAATCCAGTTGTATCGTCGCCATACAAATCGCCAATCATGAAGCATTCCTCCGGGCTAAACTTGAGCTCCCCGATACACGACGACAAGAATTTGTACGTGGCTATCTTCTCATATTTTTTTGTATTGTTCTCATTCATTTTGGAATCATCCACAGTCAGAACCGCTTTGGGCCCCAGGGCATTGTAGACGTCCAAGAGAGGGTACCCCCGGCGAAAGGTCCTCCACAGCAAGGTGACTGGGTCGGCATCGTCATCAGCTTTGCTCTCCTCCTCGATGATCCAACGTTCGAAACCGGGGATGGCACGCAGGCGCATCTGCAGCTGGAGACATCGCTGGAAGAGCGAGCTGTCCTTGTCGGCGCGCTTGTTCAGGACATTGTCGGCAGCTTCGACGGGCCCTCCGTTGACGGGGGTGCCGGGGAAGACGGGCGGGGCGCCGAAGAGGGTCGAGGTGCTGGTGGTAGCGGTGCTCTGGGTGTCACGGGCGCTGTTGTGCGAGTAGCTGGAGTACTGGCTCTGGTAGCTTTGGTGGGACATGAGGGACGGGCCGGCGGTGGAGGTGGTGCGGGCGTGAGAGGAGGTGGGCGGCGTCGTCTGGGAGGTGTGGGCTCGCGCAAGTCCGGAATGGAAGGCTACCTCCATACTAGACGCTCATTGCCAGCGTTGCGCGGTGAGGAAGGCGAGGTGGCGCCAGAGCGCTAGGACCGCCAAGCAGGGTCCCACGGGGCAGTCGAGGCGGGCGGAGCGATGCTGCTCGGGGGCTCGAGCAGGAGGAGCGACGGCGGCAGGCGGACAGACGGCTCGTTGGGGGGGTTGGACAACGGTGAAATGGTGTTGGCGGGTGGCGGGGGCAGGTGCAGTACAGGACTC
>Ga0247757_10001708_pt1 | contig 13375 bp, 10 predicted proteins | sample UWRJL126311R4_FD_180929 | JGI IMG/M metagenome (GOLD analysis project Ga0247757, IMG submission 180929) | Plant litter microbial communities from Arlington Agricultural Research Station in Wisconsin, United States - UWRJ-L126-311R-4 | ecosystem: Environmental > Terrestrial > Plant litter >...
CCGCTTCGGCGACCCGGGGAAGTACCAGCGCGCGTGCGATCCCCTCACGCAGGTGACGACCACCGACAACGGCTACCCGGGCGGACCCGGCAGCCGCCTGATCCCCGATCGCACGTGCGTGGAGACGACGTTCCTCGTGCCCACGGGCCGCACGACCTCGGCGTACGCGCTGTGGGAGAAGTGGACGGCGGACAACTCCCTGCACCACGGGGAGGCGGGCGACGCCATCGCCGACTTCGATACCGGCTTCGCGGTGTACGACCCGGCCCGCTACGCGGCGACCGGCGGCCTGGGTCGCTCGCTGACCGCCTGCTGGGAGACGCTGCCCAACGGCAACCGCGCGAACGGGGTCGCGTGCGACGAGGCGACGGCCGGGGGCACGATCTCCGTGGCCTACGCCTACGACGACCCGCGCTCGCCGTTCAACGGCACCGACCGCGAGACGTACCTGGGCGGCACGACGCTGCGCAACGGCGGCGGCCCCACCCGGTGGTACACCGATCCGTACGGCGGCCACGCCTCGACCACCCCGTTCCCGGGGGCGGTCTGCCAGCTGGTCGGCGCGGTCGACACGTCCTCCCGCCCGGCGCTGCGCGAGCAGAAGTACCGGCACGACAGCCAGGCGACCGGGGTCCACGCCCCCAACTAGAACCTGCGCCGGCGGCCCCTCTTCGTCACGGGCGAGGGGTTCGCCGGCGCGGACCCCGGGCCAACCGGCCGCCGAGGGTCACCTTATGCCGCCATACGGCGCATTAGGTGACCCTCGGCGGGATGGCGTCCGACGGAGCCCGGCGTCAGGCGACGTCGACGCCCTTCCAGAACGCGACGCGGTCCTTGATCTCGGCCGCAGCGTCCTTGGGGTCGGGGTAGTACCAGGCGGCGTCCGCGTTGCGCTCCCCGTCGACGACGACGGTGAGGTAGCTGGCGGTGCCCTTCCACGGGCACACCGACGTCAGCGCGCTCTCCTCGAACGCGCCCTCGGTGAGCGCGGCGCGGGGGAAGTAGTGGTTGCCCTCGACGACGACGGTGTCGTCGGACTGGGCGATGACGGTGCCGTTCCAGGTGGCGGTGGCCATAGTGAACGTCCTTTCGGAGGGGTCTCCAGAGAGTACGGGTGCCGCCCATCGGGGATCACGGGAACGCCGAGGGTCACGTGATGCCGCCATGCGCGGCATTTGGTGACCTTCGGCGGGAGGGTGGGGGAATCGCGGACCCGAAACGCACAACGGGCCGCGCTCCGGAGAGCACGGCCCGTTGGGCACGACCGAGATGCGCGGTGGCTGACTACCAGCCGCCGCCCGAGCCGCCGGACGCGCCGGAGGCCGCGGCGACCTTGCCGCCCGCGACGCCGCCGACCGAGCCGACCACCGAGGTCGTCCAGTCGATGACCGCGGTGGGCTTGACCACGTGGCGCTGCAGGCCGAGCTCCTTCGGCGACAGGCCGAGGGCCAGGCCGACGAGCTGCGGGAGGTGCAGGACCGGCATGTCCAGCGTGCGGCCGACCTGCCGCTCCGCGAGCGGCTGCTGCAGGTCCAGGTTGAGGTGGCACAGCGGGCACGGCGTGACGACGCAGTCCGCCTCGGCGTCCTTGGCGTCGCCCATGTGCCGGCCGGCCTGGGTCAGCGAGGCCGCCTTGTTCATCGTGATGATCGGGAAGCCACAGCACTTGTGGGACCCGGCGTAGTCCACGACCGTGCCGCCGAGGGCCTCGATGACCAGCCCGAGGTACGTGTCCCGGGGCTGCTCGTGGCTGATGTCCAGGCGATCCGTGGGCCGCACGATGTAGCAGCCGTAGAACGGGCCGACGCGCAGGTCGGTCAGCGGACGCCGGACCAGCGACGTCAGCTTGTCCAGGCCGATCTCCTCCACCAGCACCCAGAGGAAGTTCTTGTTGGCGATCCCGGCCTCGTAGGCCAGGCCCTCGGGCGCCAGCGTCTCGTTGACGTGCGCGCGGTAGTCGGCGCTCGCGTCGAGGCGCTGCTGGCACTCGCTCTGCGCGCCCTGGCAGGTCGAGCAGATGTTCATCATGAGATCGGCCCCGTTGGCGATCTCCTTCTGGGCGAGCGCGAACGTGCGGGCGTTGAGCGTGTCCGCGAGCTCCTGGGAGTGCTCGGCGATCACGCCGGCACCGGAGCAGCAGGCGCGGTCGAGCGGCACGAGGTCGATGTCCAGGAGCGGGGCGACCTTCGCCATCGAACCGTGGAGCTCAGGGGTGAAGCCTCGGCTGACGCAGCCGGGCCAGTAGGCGACCTTCATCAGAGCGAACTCCCTTCGGAACCCGGGGCCACCGTCTCGGCGGCCGGCTCGGGCGGAATCTCGGCGTTGTCCTCGTCCGTGCCGAAGTAGAGGTTGAGCTCGTAGGGCTGCTCCTCGTTGTCGACGTGGTCGAAGATGCGCTGGACCTGCTTGAGGTCCGGCTTGGCGAGCTTGTGGGGCTTCAGGGCGACCATTGGCTTGACCTTGCCGCGCAGCACCGCGCGGGTGATGACGGGCAGCGAGTCCAGCAGCTCCAGGCCGGCGGGCGGCGCGAACTTGCCGAACCACGAGTCGCCGCCCAGCGAGCGGGGCAGCAGCTCGGCCTCGTGCAGCAGGCCGCCCTGCTTGACCAGCGTCACGAACGCCCGCTCGTGGCGGTTGCCGTTGTTGCGGTCGTTGATGCCGTCGTGGCCGGCCTTGCGGCGCAGGCGCATGATCTGGTTCATCGGGGCGACGCCCTTGGGGCAGGCCTCGATGCACTTGAAGCAGTGCGTGCAGTCGTACATGCCGTGGGGGTCCTCGGCGAGGTCCTCCAGGCGCTCATGGTGCTGGGCGTCCCGCGGGTCGCCGGCGAAGCGGTAGGCCTTGGCCAGCGCGGCCGGGCCGATGAACAGCGGGTCGACCTCCATCGAGAGGCAGTCCGAGACGCAGGCGCCGCACTGGATGCAGGCCATCGTCTGCGTGACGTCGACCATCGACTCGCGGGGCACGATGTACTCGCGCTCCGGCACCGGCTCCTTGGCCAGCAGCCACGGCGTGACGCGCTGGATCTTCTTCCAGTGGACCGCGTCCATGTCGACGATGAGGTCCTTGATGACGGGCATGTTGCCCATCGGCTCGACCTCGATGACACCGTCCTTGGACGAGCGGAGCGCCGCGTCCAGGTGCGTGTGGCAGGCCAGGCCGGCCTTGCCGTTGATCTTGACGCCGCACGAGCCGCAGATCGCGGCGCGACAGGAGCAGCGGATGCCGATCGAGCCGTCGGTCTCGGCCTTGGCCTGGAGGATGCCCTCCAGCACCGAGCGGTGCGGCTCGAGGTCGACCTTGTGCTCGTCCCAGTAGGGCGCGTCGCCCGATTCGGGGTCGTAACGGCGAAGTCTCAGCGTGAACTCGGCCATGTCAGTACTTGCGCTCCTCGGGCTGCCACTGGGTGATGGTCACCGGCGAGTAGGAGAGCACGGGCCCTCCGTCCTCGCCGCGTGTGACGTCGATGTGCTTCAGCCAGACCTCGTCGTTGCGGTCCGGGTAGTCGACGCGGAACTGCGCTCCGCGGGACTCCTTGCGCTCCAGCGCGGCCGCGACGATCGCGTCGGCGCACGTGAGCATGTAGTCGAGCTCGATCGCGCCGAGCACGTCCTGGTTGAAGACGGTGCCGCGATCGTCGACGTACGCCGTCTTGGCGTCCTCCTTGAGGCGGCCGACGATCTCCTGGACCTTGAGGAGGCCCTCCTCCTCGCGGTAGACGGCCGCGTAGCGGTTCATCGCGACGCCGAGCTCGTTCTTGATCTCGGAGACGCGGCGGCCGGTCTTGGGCCGGGCGATGATCGCGTCGATCTTGGCCTGGTCCTTCTTCTGCTGGTCGCCGGTGTACTGCGGCATCGCCATGCCCTTGGCCCGCTCCGCGGCGTGCTCGCCGGAGCGGCGGCCGAAGATCAGGGTGTCGAGCAGCGAGTTGGCGCCCAGGCGGTTGCCGCCGTGGACGGAGACGCAGGCGACCTCGCCCGCGGCGTACAGGCCGGGGATCGGGGTCTGGCCCCAGATGTCGGTCTTCACGCCGCCCATGATGTAGTGCATCCCCGGGCGGATCATGATCGGCTCGCGGGTGATGTCCACGCCGGCGAAGTCCTTGCCGATGTTGACGATCTCGCGCAGCGCCTCGAGCGTGCGCTTGCGGGGGACCACGGTGATGTCGAGCCAGATGCCCTGGCCGTCGGGGCCGACGCCGCGGCCCTCGTTGATCTCGGTCTGCTCGGCGCGGGAGACGACGTCGCGGGACGCCAGCTCCATCTTGTTGGGCGCGTACTTCTCCATGAAGCGCTCGCCCTCGCTGTTGAGCAGGTGCGCACCCTCGCCGCGAGCGCCCTCGGTGATGAGGAAGCCGTTCTCCGCCAGCGTCGTCGGGTGGTACTGGATCATCTCCATGTCCATCAGCGGGGCGCCGATGTCGTAGGCCTGGGCGATGCCGTCGCCCGTGCAGATGAGCGCGTTGGTGGTCGGCTTGAAGCACTGGCCGGCGCCACCGGAGGCGAGGATCACGGACTTGGCGCGGAAGGTCTCCAGCTGGCCCGTGCGGATGTTGCGGGCGACGCAGCCGCAACAGGAGCCCTCGTCGTCGAGCAGGAGGGAGGTGGTGAACCACTCCTCGTAGCGCGCGACCGTCTCGTGGTGCTTCATCAGCTGCTCGTAGAGCACGTGCAGCAGGGCCTGGCCGGTGATGTCCGCGACGTACGCCGTCCGCTTCATCGATGCGCCGCCGAAGGCGCGGAGGTCGATGGCGCCGCTGTCGTTGCGGTGGAACGTGACGCCGATGTGCTCGAGGTGCATGACCTCGGCGGGCGCCTCGCGGCACATGATCTCGATGGCGTCCTGGTCGCCGAGGAAGTCGGAGCCCTTGACGGTGTCGTAGGCGTGGGAACGCCAGTCGTCGGCGGGGGACACCGCCGCGTTGATGCCACCGGCGGCGGCGACCGAGTGGGAGCGCACGGGGTGCACCTTGCTCATGATGGCCACCGACGCTCCCGCGTCAGCGGCCGCCAGGGCCGCGCGCTGGCCGGCAAGGCCGGCGCCGATGATCAGAACGTCGTGGTCTGCAGGCATGACTCTCCGGAACGAGGTGTCGATCTGCCCGACACTCTATTGCCCGGCCACCGCAAAAGATCCCTGGAAAAAGCCGATTTCTGCGCTCGGATTTGGCGTCGCGGGAAAAGAGCCGTGCTGAGCAGGCGAATTAGGGTGACCTAACTCACAATGGGACAGCGTGGCCCGGCATATCGTCAACGGCTCGCGTGCCCACCGCAGCCAGATCCCTCGCCGCCGACCGGCACCGACCCACCCGCTTCCGGGTCCTGCGCGCGTGGCGCTCCAGCCTCGGCAAGAAGGTCGCGGTCGCCGCCAGCGGCGTCGTGCTCGTCGGCTACGTCGTCCTGCACATGGTCGGCAACCTCAGCGTCTTCTCCGGCGCGGGGGCCCCGGGCCACGGCGAGGCGCGCATCGACGCCTACTCCCACTTCCTGCGCACCGCCGGCAACCCGCTGTTCCCCACCGGCACGCTGCTGTGGCTCGTGCGCGCGTTCCTGCTCGGCGCGCTCGTCGTCCACGTCACCGGGATCGTCCAGCTGCGCCGCCGCAACGCCGCCGCCCGGCCCGAGGGCCACCCGGCCCGGCGCATCGGCCGCAGCTGGTCGGCCCGCACCATGCGCATCACCGGGCCGCTGCTCCTGGCCTTCATCGTCTTCCACATCCTGCAGTTCACCACGCTGACGATCGACCCCACGACGCTGCGGGAAGGGGAGATCTACGCCAACCTCTACTGGGCCTTCCAGCAGGCGTGGCTCGTCGTCCTCTACGTGGCGGCGGTCGTGCTGCTCGGCCTGCACCTGCGCCACGGCACGTGGAGCGCGATCCAGACGATGGGGTGGAGCTCGCGCACCCGCAACCCCACGATGCGGCTGGTGGCCTCCGGGCTGGCCGCCGGCGTGGTCGTCGGCTTCGCCGCCATCCCCGTCGCGTTCTGGGTCGGCGCCCTGCCCGCCCCGGTGGCCGCATGACGCTCGACGCCCGCATCCCGCCCGGCCCGATCCAGGACAAGTGGCGGACCTGGTTGGACGGGCACCGGCTGCTCGGGCCCCGCAACCGCGGCACCAGGAAGGTGATCGTCGTCGGCACCGGGCTGGCGGGCGCCAGCGCGGCCGCGAGCCTCGCCGAGCAGGGGTTCGACGTGTCCGTGCTCTGCTTCCAGGACTCGCCGCGGCGCGCGCACAGCATCGCGGCGCAGGGCGGCATCAACGCCAGCAAGGACTTCGCCAACGAGGGCGACTCGGTCCGCCGTCTGTTCGTCGACACCATCAAGGGCGGCGACTTCCGGGCGCGCGAGGCGAACGTGTGGCGCCTGGCGGAGCTGTCGGCCAACATCATCGACCAGGCCGTCGCCCAGGGCGTGCCCTTCAACCGCGAGTACGGCGGGGGCCTGGCCACGCGGTCGTTCGGCGGCGTGCTCGTGCAGCGCACCTTCTACGCGCGCGGACAGACCGGGCAGCAGCTCCTGCTCGGGGCCTACAGCGCGCTGCAGCGCCAGATCGCCCTGGGCCGCGCCACGATGCTCAACCGCCACGAGATGCTCGACGTGGTGCTGGTGGACGGCGAGGCCCGCGGCGTGATCGCCCGCGACCTGGTCACGGGGGCGATCGAGCGCCACGCCGCCGACGCCGTGGTCATCGCCTCGGGCGGCTACTCCAACGTCTACTACCTGTCGACCAACGCGATGGGGTCCAACGTGACCGCCGCGTGGCGGGCCCACCGCCGCGGCGCGCTGATGGCCAACCCGAGCTTCACGCAGATCCACCCGACCTGCATCCCCCAGACCGGCGACTACCAGTCCAAGCTCACGCTGATGAGCGAGTCGCTGCGCAACGACGGGCGCGTGTGGGTCCCGCGCCGGGGCGGCGACGAGCGCGAGCCGGCGGAGATCCCCGAGGCCGAGCGGCTGTACTTCCTCGAGGAGCGCTACCCGGCATTCGGCAACCTCGTCCCGCGCGACGTCGCCTCGCGGGCCGCCAAGGTGGTCTGCGACCAGGGCCTGGGCGTCGGCGCGACCGGGCGCGGCGTGTACCTGGACTTCCGCGACGCGCTCGCCCACGAGGGTCGGGCGGCGATCGCGGGCCGCTACGGCAACCTCTTCGACATGTACCGCCGGATCACCGGCGAGGACCCGTACGACGTGCCGATGCGGATCTACCCGGCGCCGCACTACGGCATGGGCGGCCTGTGGGTCGACTACGAGCTGCAGACGACGGTCCCCGGCCTGTTCGCGATCGGGGAGGCCAACTTCTCCGACCACGGCGCCAACCGCCTGGGGGCCAGCGCGATGATGCAGTGCCTGGCCGACGGGTACTTCATCGTCCCGCACACCGTCATGCACCGCCTGGCCTCCGAGCCTCGCGACCCGGTCTCCGAGACCGACGCGGCGTTCGCGGAGGCGGAGACCGGCGTGCGCGAGCGGCTCGACGGGCTCATGTCCACCGGCGGCACGACCGCGCCGCAGGTGTTCCACCGCCGGCTCGGCGAGGTGATGCTCGACCGCTGCGGCATGTCCCGCTCGGCCGAGGGGCTGCGCTCGGCCCTGGCCGACGTGGCGGAGATCAAGGCGGCGTTCGAGGCCGATCTGTGCGTGGACGGCCGGCTCGACGAGCTGAACCCCAGCCTCGAGTACGCAGGGCGGCTGCAGGACTTCTTCGAGCTCGCGGAGCTGATGTGCCTGGACGCGCTGCGCCGCGAGGAGTCGTGCGGCGGGCACTTCCGGGAGGAGCACCAGACGGCCGACGGCGAGGCGCTGCGGGACGACGAGCGCTTCTCCACCGTGACCGCCTGGAGCCACGAGGGCGACGGCGCGCCCGTGGCCCAGGACGAGCCGCTGACGTTCGACGAGGTGCCGGTCGTGGCGAGGAGCTACAAGTGAACTTCGAGTTGGAGATCTGGCGGCAGGACGACGCGGGCGGGGACGGCGGGCACTTCGAGCGCTTCCACGTGCGGGACGTCGATGCCGACTGCTCGTTCCTGGAGATGCTCGACCAGCTCAACGAGCGGCTGATCACCGCCGGCGAGCGGTCGATCGCCTTCGACAGCGACTGCCGCGAGGGCATCTGCGGCGCCTGCTCGCTGGTCATCGACGGCTTTCCGCACGGGCCCCAGCAGGTCACGAGCTGCCAGACCTTCATGCGCTCCTTCCACGAGGGGGCGCTGATCCGGGTCGAGCCGTTCCGCAACAGCGCGTTCCCCGTCGTGCGCGACCTCGTGGTCGACCGCTCGGCCCTGGACCGCGTGATCCAGGCCGGCGGCTACGTGAGCGTCTCCACCGGCCCGCAGCCGCACCCCAACGCGATGCCCGTGTCCCCCGAGACGCAGCGCGCCGCGATGGACGCGTCGGTCTGCATCGGCTGCGGCGCGTGCGTGGCCGCCTGCCCGAACGGCGCGGCGATGCTGTTCACCGGGGCGAAGGTCAGCCACCTCAACCTGCTGCCCCAGGGGCAGGCCGAGCGCGGCGAGCGCGTGCTGGCGATGGTCGACGCGATGGACGAGGAGGGCTTCGGCGCGTGCACCAACTACGGCGAGTGCTCGCGCGTGTGCCCGCAGGAGATCTCCCTCGACGTGATCGGGATGCTCAACAGCGAGTACCGGCGCGGGCTGCGCAAGCCGAGCGGGCAGGGCCGCCCGCCGATGCAGGCCCAGTAGGCCGGGACCGGGCGGTCGCCGGGCTCGGGCCGGGGCGTCGTCTAGACGGTGGCGGTGCCGCCGCCGAGGGCGTCGCCCAGGGCCCGCCGCACGCGGTCGGTCGTGACCACGCCGCGGATCACGCCGTCGTGGTCCAGCACGATCAGCGCGCCGAGCCGTCGCAGCGAGTCGCTGGCCAGCAGCTCCTCCAGCGTCTCCTCGGGGGAGACGCACGAGCGGTGGCCGTCGGAGACGTCCAGCACCTCGCGCACGGGGAGCAGGGGGTGCCCGGCGCGCACGGCGGTGTCGACCCGCTCGCGCATCAGCACGCCGATGTAGTGCCCGGCGTTGTCCACGACCGGGAACCAGGGGGCCTGGTAGCGGTGGAAGAACCAGTCGTCGGCGTCGCGGACGGCGGTGTCCTCGGGCACGGAGATCGGGTCGGCCTCCATGACGTCGGCGGCGGTGACGCCGTCGATCTGGGCGGAGACCAGGCTGGAGGCGACGGCGCCGCCGGCGGCCTGGGCCAGGAACAGGCCGAGCACGCCGAGCCAGATCCCGTCGATCGGCTGGTCGCGCAGCACGAGGTAGATGCCCACGCCGATCAGCAGGTAGCCGAAGCCCTGGCCGAGCCGGCCGCTCAGGCGCGTGGCCTTGTTGCGGTCGCCGCTGAGCTTCCAGGCGATCGCCCGGGCGATGCGGCCGCCGTCGAGGGGGAAGGCGGGGATGATGTTGAAGACGAGGACGAACACGTTGATCGCGGCCAGCCAGCCGAGCAGGGCCAGGGCGGGGGTGGTCGAGTCGATCGTCAGCGTGGCCGCGTTGACGAACGCGTTGGACTCCGAGGCCAGCGTGCCGATCAGGCCGCAGAGCAGGACGATGCCCACGGTGACCAGCGGGCCGGCGGCGGCGACGCGGAACTCCTCGCCGGGGGTGCGCGAGTCGCGGTCCATCTTCGCCACGCCGCCGAAGAACCACAGGTCGATCCCGGTGATGCCGATGCCGTCGCGGCGGGCGGCCAGGGCGTGCCCCAGCTCGTGCAGCAGGATCGAGACGAAGAACAGCGCGCCGGCGAGCACCGCGGTGATGTACGCCTGGGTGCTCGACCCGAGCAGGACGTCCTGGAAGTAGCCCGACAGCCCCCAGATGATCAGGAAGAGGGCGAAGAACCAGCTGTAGGTCGCCCCGATGCGGATCCCGAAGATCCGCGCGAGCGGTATGGAGTTGCCTGTGCCCATTTCGTTGATCGTCCCACAGCGGATGCGCCGACGGGCCGCGTTCGGTTCACAACCCGTGTTCGGTTCTCGTCCTCCCACCCGTCGAGCCCCACCTCGGACCCGCTCAGCGGGCCCGAGGTGGGGCTCGACGGGGAGGGGGCTAGGCGTCGGCCGGCGTGTGCCGCTCGATGATCGCGCCGAAGTCCGTTCCGGCCGCCAGCGTGCCGTACTCCAGGCCCGCGTCGCCGCCGAGACGGGCGGCGCAGAACGCGTCCGCGACGGCCGCCGGCGCGTTGCGCACCAGCAGCGAGGCCTGCAGGGCCAGCGCCATCCGCTCGACGATCCGCCGGGCCCGCGTCTCCAGCCCCTCGACGTCGGTGAACTCGTCGCGCAGCGCCGCCACGTGGGCGTCCAGCCGGGCGTCCGCGCCCGCGGCGAGGTCGACCTCGTCCAGGAACGCGCCCAGGGCCCGGGGCTCCTTGCCGATGGCGCGCAGGACGTCCAGGGCCATCACGTTGCCCGATCCCTCCCAGATGGAGCACAGCGGCGCCTCGCGGTACAGCCGGGGCATCCCGGAGTCCTCCACGTAGCCGTTGCCGCCGTGGCACTCCAGCGCCTCGTAGGCGTGGTTCGGCTGGCGCTTGCACACCCAGTACTTGCCCACGGCGGTGGCCAGGCGCTTGAACGCCTGGGCGTCCTCGTCCCGCTCGGCCTCGTCGTAGGCGCGGGCCAGGCGCAGGGCCAGCGCGGTCGCGGCCTCGGACTCGATCGCCAGGTCGGCCAGGACGTTGCGCATCAGCGGCTGGTCGATCAGCGTCTTGCCGAACGCGTCGCGGTGGGCGGCGTGCCACGTCGCGCGGGCCACGGCGGCACGCATCGCGGCGGCCGAGCCGAACACGCAGTCCAGCCGCGTGTGGCCGACCATCTCGATGATCGTGGGGACGCCGCGGCCGGGCGCCCCGAGCATGCGGCCGATCGCCCCGTGGAACTCCGGCTCGCTGGACGCGTTGGAGCGGTTGCCGAGCTTGCTCTTGAGCCGCTGCAGGTGGATGGCGTTCTTGCTGCCGTCCTCCAGGATGCGCGGCATCGCGAAGCAGGACAGGCCGTCCTCGGTCTGGGCCAGGACGAGGAACAGGTCGGACATCGGCGCGGAGGTGAACCACTTGTGCCCGGTGATGGCGTACTCGGCACCCTCCCCGCCCCCGTTGAGCGGCACGGCCGTGGTCGTGTTGGCCCGCACGTCGCTGCCGCCCTGCTTCTCGGTCATCGCCATCCCGACGATGGCGCTTCCCTTCTCGCGCGCGAGGCGCAGCTCGGGGTCGTACGTGGTGGAGGTGACGAGCGGGATCCACTCGTCGGCGATCGCCTTCGTCGCGCGCAGGGCGGGCACGGCCGCGAACGTCATGGTGATCGGGCAGCAGAAGCCGGCCTCGGCCTGCATGCCGCTCATGTAGACGGCGGCGCGGGCGACGTGGGCCCCGTCCCGGTCGGTGTTCCACGGCAGCGCGTGCAGCTCGTCGGCGACGCCCTGGGCCATCAGCTGGTGCCAGGCGGGGTGGAACTCCACCTCGTCGAGGCGGTTGCCGAAGCGGTCGTGCGTGTGGAGGACCGGCTCGTGCTCGTTGGCCAGCTCGCCCCAGCGCATCGCCTCGCCGCCCCAGCGCTTCCCGACCTCCGAGGCCCGCTCCGCGGCCCAGCCGCCACCCTCGCGCTCCAGGCCCTCCACGAGCGGCCGGTTGTCCTCGAACAGGTTGCGGTCCTGCAGCGGCGGGACCTGGTTGCGCACCTCGTGCGTGGTGAACGGGGCGGCGGGACGGTCAGCGACGGGCGGCATGGGGAAGCTCCTGGGAGACGGAACGGAGGGCGAAGGCGACGAGGCCGGCGACGAGCGCGTCGGCCTCGGGTGGGTCCGTGGGGGCGTTCAACGGGGACAGCGGCCCGACGAGGGCCTCGCCGAGCGCCCCCACGAGCGCGGCGGCGTTGAGGGACACGTCCTGCTCGGGCAGCTCGCCGGAGGCGATGCCGTCCCGCAGGACGTCGGCGAAGCGCTGGGCGTAGGCCCGGCGGAAGATCAGGCGCTCGGCCTCGACGGCCGGGTCGACCGGCTCGGCGAGCAGGGCCCAGGCCAGGCGCCGGCCGGCCAGGGCGCGTCGCACGAACGTCTCGACGGCGGCGGCGAGGCGGGCGTGGGCGTCGTCGGCCCCGGCGGACTCCGCGGCGGCGGTGACGGCGTCGACCTCGCGCTGGGACGCGCGGCGGAAGACCTCGGCGAAGAGCTCGGCCTTGGAGGGGAAGTGGCGGTAGACGGTGCCCGTGGCCACGCCGGCCTCGGCGGCGACCGCGGCGACGCCGGCCGCGCGGTAGCCGCCGCGGGCGATCAGGGCCTGCGCGGCGGCGACGATGCGCGCGTGCGTGGCCGCGCGCTTGGCCTCGGTGCGCTCCGTGGGGCGGTACGCCATGGCAAGAAGTGAACCACAGTTCATCCCTTCACGCCAGTGCTCCGACCCGCCCCGACGATGTCTCAGGTATGCGCGTAGTACACGCATACCTGCGACATCGTTCGGGACGGCGCACGGCGGGACCGCTTGTATACCGCTGCGGCGATAGCCTCCGGCGCTTCAAGACTGAGAGACCCAAGGGACCTGACACATGGCGAAGATCAAGGTGGCGAACCCGATCGTCGAGCTGGACGGCGACGAGATGACCCGCATCATCTGGCAATTCATCAAGGACCAGCTGATCCTGCCCTACCTGGACGTGGACCTGAAGTACTACGACCTGGGCATCGAGTCGCGCGACGCCACCGACGACCAGATCACGGTCGACGCGGCCAACGCGATCAAGCAGTACGGCGTCGGCGTGAAGTGCGCGACGATCACGCCCGACGAGGCGCGCGTCGAGGAGTTCGGCCTCAAGGCGATGTACCGCTCGCCGAACGGGACGATCCGCAACATCCTCGGCGGCGTCATCTTCCGCGAGCCGATCGTCATCTCCAACGTCCCGCGCCTCGTGCCGGGCTGGACCAAGCCGATCGTCATCGGCCGTCACGCGTTCGGCGACCAGTACCGCGCCACGGACCTCGTCGTCCCCGGCCCCGGCACGCTCACGATGACGTACACGCCCCAGAACGGCGACGAGCCGATCGAGCTGGACGTCTACGACTTCCCGGGCGGCGGCGTCGCGATGGCGATGTACAACCTCGACGACTCGATCCGGGACTTCGCGCGCGCCTCGCTGCGCTACGGCCTCGATCGCGGGTTCCCGGTCTACCTCTCGACCAAGAACACGATCATGAAGAAGTACGACGGGCGCTTCAAGGACCTCTTCCAGGAGGTCTTCGAGGCGGAGTTCAAGGCCGACTTCGACGCCGCCGGCATCACCTACGAGCACCGCCTGATCGACGACATGGTCGCCGCGGCGATGAAGTGGGAGGGCGGCTACGTCTGGGCCTGCAAGAACTACGACGGCGACGTCCA
>Ga0247757_10001709_pt1 | contig 13367 bp, 5 predicted proteins | sample UWRJL126311R4_FD_180929 | JGI IMG/M metagenome (GOLD analysis project Ga0247757, IMG submission 180929) | Plant litter microbial communities from Arlington Agricultural Research Station in Wisconsin, United States - UWRJ-L126-311R-4 | ecosystem: Environmental > Terrestrial > Plant litter >...
CTCATGGTTGGCTTCCGAACTGGAGAAGGAACGAAGCAGAATGTACATAGCTGGCGCATCGTAACGGCTCACCCATAGGGTGCATGGCCATAATAGAACACACACACACACACACACACACACACACACAACACAAACACACATATATATGCCCCATATGCCATGCTCCTGAAACACGTAACGCCTCTCTCGACAAGGTCCTGGCAGGAGCGGTTCGGCCATCCTCCCTGCTAGTGTCATCGGAGTAGTTCGTCAGTTTAACGTCGCAGAAGTGGCGAATCCTCAGGGCTTATAGAACTTTCTAGATGTAGCCGCCTCATTATCACTTGATTCAGAGCGCGCTTAAAGCGTGGCTCCAGCTAATTTATAGGCTGTATGTTTATGACAGTCTCCAGCCCTCTATAAGATAGAGAGTATATACTATATAGGCTATCACGAAATAGTAGTGAATAATGCCTTATTACTAAGTTACCTATATTAAATTTATCTCTACAGTCTTATACTGGCCTTGTTCAAGCATCCCAATTGCCTCGCCAGCCATAAGGCCAATGAAATAGGCTTCTCCTATAACTTTAAAATAGTCCCCGCATTTTCGAAGTAATATAGGCGTCGTACATCCGAGAATAACTGCCACAACATCTCCTTGTCTAACTTGGAGTTGGTCCTTGCCACCAACAAATTCGGGCACCCATCCAATGTAACTCTTTGACGTGGTCGCAAACCTCCTCCAGGATGTCATCCTTTCGAATTCTCCCTTTGCCTGCCAGCAGTTCTGCTCGGTCATGCCGCAGGGAATGGCGGGTTCGAAGTAGTCGTCCAACTTTTGACCACCAACACACAAGTCGCGATTAGCATGCCGCCACTTTTCCCAGCAGTAGTAGTATCCCTCGTTCTTTACAGCGTTATGCCATCCATATTTCCGAAATTGAGTTAGGCCCTTTTCGAAGGTTGATGGCAGGCATAGGATGCTCATACGAGCTTCAGCGTCTTCACGCGCAGTCCAGGAACTATCCCCTGCGAGAGCGTGTACCAGCGCTTGTTTGGTAGCCTCTATACCTCCGTAGATAGAGGCAGAGCTATCAGCCTGGATTACCGAGCGAGGAACATACTTGAATCGCGTTGCCCTTCTCCCACCAATTCCATCCAACGTGTCCACCAAAATCGCCTGGCATCTGAGCCGCAAATTATCTCGATCTATCCTGATGTTACAGGCTCTAGATCTGCTGGCCTGGTACGCGCCTTGGCGGAATCTTCCGTCTCGATTCCTTAAAGGCCAAGTCCAGTCAGGTGCCCAGGTGGGTCCTCCCTCTCCACCCCACATGTTGCATTCGCGAAGAAATTCCAGGTTTCCATAGGTTTCAAATGCTGCTATTGCAACGTTTGTGAAAACGTCCTTCGGTTGGATGAGGTAATCCGGATTGATGCGCTCTGTAATGGCCGGATCCATCATGGCCAGCATTCCGTACACTTTATCCCTGGGATCAGCTGATTTGCATGATGCGGAAATATCGATGAGGCGACTCAAACTCGCCCAATTTCTAGAATGGCCAGTTTGGCTATCACTTAATGGCTTTAAGTCTTTGAAGAGCAGGTGCAAAGAGCGGACGCTGATTGTTCGATAGTTCCTATGTCCTTGTTGTCGCCAATCATGGTTTATTAGCTGATCCTTCACAATCCAGAATTGTCGGTGAAGTGCCTCAATGCCTTGGAGGAATATGGGCCAACTGATCGTCTTGTCACCGCACCGAATGGTTACCGCAACGCAGCCCATCACTACTTCTTGGATAATCCAAAGCCGACTCCAATACGGCCGATTTACCAGATTCTGCAATGCAAGCCAGCAACCAGCACCTAGCCGTTCAGGGTTCCTTTCCAACTCTTCGATCAACGTCGTTGCCTTTCTATGATCCCTATGTTCCGATAACACCCTAAGCAAATGGAAAGCCTTTGGGCTCTCTTCTGCTTCATCTCCTATCCAAGATATGACATTCCAGGCCATGTTGTAGATGTCTTTCATTTTTGCGACTTGTTGACCGCGTTCAGCCTTGTCTTCCTGATTGATGCAAAGGGCATCGACCCACAGTCGAAGGTCACCCTCAAAACGGCGATCCTTAGCGATAGACTTCAACGCACTCGCCAGGTTCTGTCTCACTTCCACCGGAGTGTCGTTAACAATAATAGTTTCAGTTGGGGCCTCCGGACCCCAAACATACGACAGTGCCGCGTAGTCACCCCATGTGAAACGATACTGGGATGGCTGCAGACTCGCATAACCTGTGTGATGTGCTTCCCGGGAACTTGTGCCATCAGAATCCTCTTTCCAAATACTGAGTCGTTGACGATTGCTTTTATGTCGCGCATGGGGAGCGGAACAGAATTTACTGTATCGCTCGCTTTGGGCCAACCAGGAAACTGTCTCTAGGCGCAAGCGCATCGTTTCGTCTTCTGCATCATTTGCCACAAAGGTGAGCATCCGAAACTCGCCTGCCACAGGATCCAGGGGGGCGTAGCATCGTGTGTCCGATTTCATTGTTCAACGATTGCAGGGAATCAAGCACGGCTTAGGTAGAGTGGAAGCTTGAAACCCGAAATTTGAAGCGTCTAGTGATTTAGTTTGTGAAATTCGCGTTGACCGTTCGATAGACTTACTCTCTGTTGCCATTCGGGGGTAGAGATGACGTGACGCCGTCGGACAATCGAGACGTAGGATGGACTGTATGCACTAATTGTCGGCTTGAGCTAGTAAGGGTCTCTCTATATCAGACAAACAGAGAGTTCGAGAAGTTGGAGAGACTGATGTTGTAGGTGGTGCCTCCAACTGCCAAGCCTTTAGCGTTCTGTTGGGAAAAGTGCTGGAGACTTTCGTAGGTAGGCTTAAAACTCCTCCGATGACACTAGTAGGGAGGATGGCCGAACCGCTCCTGCCAGGACCTTGCGCCGGAGGCGTTGCGAGACACACACATGCGTTGGAGGCATTACACGCACGTATAAAGAGATGCTCGATGTTTGCTGACGATTTCACTGCAATCTTTAGCGCAGAAGAGACGTCCACGGTTGCCTAGAGTCACTCGTTCTTATTCGTTCTCCGCGCTGCAAGGCGGCCTTGTGACCCGCCGCCGAGAGCCTCGGGGCTCCGATGGCCTCAACTCCAAGACGCGTACTCACAACACCACCCTCTCCGGCACAACCAGCAGCACTACCGAAAGGCCGCACAAGGAAACCGAGCGCGAAGGTACTAGAAGCCCAGCAGTCGCTAAGGACACGAACCATCACACGACAATCAGCGCAGAATGAAGAGCGCACCATCGTTATGCGAGCTACCCAGCAAACCGCCCGTCCAACCACGGAGCCAGCCGCACGGCAGGCAACGCAGTATGAACTATCCCCATTTCCAACAGTAGCGAGGTATGGTCTCCCCGAATGTGGAGGAGAAGATAATAGCTCAAATAAATTGAGCCGACTAATCGCGAGCCTCACCGAGGCGATAGCACAGCAGAGCCGTATCATCACCAGTCAGAGCAGTATTATCGAGAGTATCCGGAACGATCTTGTAGACATCAAGACGGAACAACAACGCTTTCAAAACCAGTATGCCAACCTCTAGGAGGTGGTTTTCTCTCTCCGAGCGCAACTCGACATCCTCTCCGCATCTCCCCTATCCACGCGCTCCCTATAGACATAGTCCTAGGCATTAGTTGCGTCTAGCAGAGGAGTGGAAAGGCTAAACATAACTTCCGCGTGTACGACAAGCGGTGGGAATATAAACAAGGAATATCGTTAATTAGTAATTAATATCAGCCGGGTGGAGGAACAGACGGCAGAGAAGGTAGCTACAACTAAGACAGCCAAATAAACCATCAAGCAAGGCATGGTTTATGTAGAGAGGCTTACTAGAGCTATAATCAAGGACTTCCGTATATAGCGGACGAATGACAACGTAAACGTTATCAAGTTTTCGGTCGAGAAGAATAAAGAAGCCGCTTTTCGATAGACAGTAGCTGAATGGCTTAAACCTCACATCCTATGTACGCGACTAGTCGGACCCAAGTGGTACCTAGTTAAGGTAGACTGGATTGAAGTTATACTAGCTATAGACGTGGAGAGTGGGAAAGTTAGCAAGTCGGCTATAGAGCGTTTTGGGACAGAAAATGGAGTAGAGGTATGTACGATAAGATGGCTTGGCCGACCGAGACCTAGCGGGTAGTACGCGTCGGTAGTCGTTAAGGTAGCAACCAAGGAAGATGCAGAAAAACTGTTAAAGTTAGATAGCGTTACGTTCGGCGGAGGTGGGACTATCGTGTCACCGTTCGAAGAGCGACGCACGCCAGTAGCTTGTTTTAAGTATAGGAGGTTTGGGCACCGAGCTAGAGACTGCATTCGACCCGAGACATGCGACATGTGTAGACAAGAGGGCCACCTTTAGTGCGAGATAACTAACTTACGCTGTGTAAACTGCCAGCGCGAGCATCGGGCATCGGATCGAAAATGCCCAGCGTTCTGGAAAGAGAAGCAGAGGATCCTTGCTATCCGACAGCATACATAACCTGATACTTCCCCCGATCGAATTTTCGCTATATACCTCGCCTTCATTCGCAATCGCCGCCGCCCTCTCAACCTGCTCATTAGCATTGGGCCGTTTAAGAATAATACGACTTGGTAAACTGGTACCGAGGGAATCAGCTATTGCAGTTGTCGGCAATAGTGGCTGGGGAGGCGCTTCTCAAGGGTACTAGCGGATTCAGGCAGGTGATGGGTGGATTTTCGACCAGTCATACGCACTCTCTCAGGTTTGTATAATCTCTCTTTATTTCTTATATTAAGCATAGTGTTAGAAAATGGGTGAGCAGGTCTTATGGTTGGCTTCTAAAATGGAGAAAGTGTGGTGCAGTAGAGTGTATATAGCTGGCGCATAGTAACGGCCCATACCCATAGGGTGCATGGCCATAACAGAAAACACACACACACGCGCGCGTGCGCGCGCGCGCGCCGGATGCGTTGCTTTTAGGATGTAGTTAGAAGAAGAAGAAGAAGAGCGAGATAGCCGCAAGGATATCACGTGGTACAAAGTACAGCTAATGTAATATGAGCCGAGGATGTATGGCATACATGTCGCTCATGACCGGTTCAACCCCCAGATCTCTCCTCGTATAGAGCAGGTAAGTTATTCCACGATGAGTGGAGTATCTGACGAATGGGTTTTTCGGTTTCGATAACTAAAAGTCAATCTACTACAGGACATATAGATCCCTTTTCCATTTCTTTCTGTTATTTATGAGCAGTTGTTGAAGTATATTGCGCTGAGAGCCTAAGGTTTGCTATACGGCTGTAATCGCTGTTGACATTGGATTATGTCCCGATTATTCGATAACCCGGCTGGAAATAGACAGTATTTCGTTAATCGATTGTAGGTCGGCAAATTGCGCCGCGTCGAGCCTATATTGCCTGCCTAGCATGTTCCTCTCTACCCGATTACTCGCGTGATGGCCTTTATAAGAGGAAGGTAAGTAGACTTATTCTTTATAAACTATACTAAGTGGCCTAGACCCGCTTCCTCGGTCTTATAAAGACGATTGAGTGCCTCTGCCCGACACCGGGTTATCCGGAGCAATTTTAGTAATATTAGGGCTGGTTCCCGATAAGTACTCTACTTAATCTCAGGCAATGGATATATTCCCTAAATATATACATCCTACACTTCTCGCTCTTATAATAGTATTTCGGTAACGGCCTTCTTTGTAGTATTTCTCTCTTGGGCTGTAGATACGAGCAGTTCTCAGGCATCGAGGGTAGGGAGAGATCGTTCGTTAGGGCTGAAGCCGGTTTGGAGAGCTGCTGGACCCAGCCTTCCACGCGTGATGTCTTCGCAGCAGCAATCGAGGGTAATAGTGGTGGCGTCGTCGTCGCCATAATAGTCGGGGTGTCTGGCGGTTACTTACCTGCGAGGTTCGGTGCAAGATACTCAACGCGGCTAGGGCGCGCTTAATGGTGTTGTCTTGGAAACGGAGAAAGAGAAATCTCAAGAGAGGGAACATTCCCCCGACCATGGAAGTGCAACGGCCGAGCAATACCTAGTGGCCTGCACAATGTATTCAAAGGCGAATCAGGCTCCAGAGTATTTGCTGAAGCTTTCTAGTGAAAGGGGTGCTTTTATTAGCTAAACAATAATGATATTCTAGCATCGACGCACATATCTCTCAATCTGCATCCCCTCTTAGTTTATCCCGTTCTACCATTCCGCAACAAAAGACGGGCCATCATCCGATTTCACCAATGGACTTCTAGCTAGCTTATCACCTTTAAAACCGGCCTCGAGCCACCAAGACACCTTCTCAAGCCTACTCCGCGCGCCGGAACCACCCAATCGCTCTCCAGCTGGCCCATCTCCTTGAAGCTGGCCCAATTTAAGCCCGCTCCACGGGCACTTTGTACTTAGCAGCCCCTCCAGCCATCTCAAGTGGAGCAATGCAATTCTTCACAACCTTCCCATATAGCTCGCGAGAGACAGACCAGCTTAAAGAAGACCGGTCAGCTTGAAGGAGACGGACTAGCTTGAAGGAGACCGGCCAGCTAATCCGTCTCCTTCAAGCTGGCAGTCTTAAGCCCGCCCAACGCTTAGCCGTACTTTTTCGCAATATGTTACGAACATATACTAGCAGCATATAGAGCTTTAAGGCTACCCATGCCGACCGCAATAAACCTATTTTAGTCTTCCAAAACTTCGTTCCTCAAGGCTCCTTGGGCGAACCGCAGCTGCGGTTTGCGTCTCCTCCTGTTTCTTGACTTAAAAATGGCTGCCTGATGCGAGTATGAATCATATGATTTGTTCTTTCCTTTGAAAGTTCGAAGAACTCAGCTCTCAGGACCTACGCAACCGACAAGAAGACGCAAACCGCGGATCGTGATTTGCTTAGAGAAGCTTTAAGGAACGAATTTAGAAGTGATGAATTGAGGTTTTAAATGCACCATGGTGGTGTGGTTGGAAGGAAAGTTTTATGCAAACTCTTCTTAGTGCAGAGCCTGAACTAAGTAGGTAGCCTTTCAGCCTCGGAACAGCCAGGACTCCATCCAAGCGAACGCCAAGCAAACGGTGACTTGTCCACTGCTCAGTAAACTCCTCGTCTGATGACAAACGAATTACCCAACTACACCCTCTACCCATGAACGGAATTCTAGTGCCGGAAAATCTCTTGCAGGGGGCCTCGATGTTATAATCAGGTAGCGTTAAATTTCAATAGTAATAAAATATACTGTAAGCTGCCAAGCTACTTCACTACTACTACTTTGTATTTGATTGGACAGAGATGAAAAAGATACCTTAGAAGGAGTACTAAAGTTGCATACGTAAGTATTTTATTCTAGAAACAGTGAGTTATTTCCAAGCACGAGCCTCTTAGCCTGAAATCCACGCTAGAATTCCGTTCATGGGTAGAGGGGTATACAACATTCAACCAATAACGTCACGACACGTTGACCTCTCCTCCGTTTGAAATTTCTAGAAACCATCAGATGGCCGCCGCAGCAGCCCAAAGGAACTGCCGCGGTGCACAACCCCGCCAATTTGTTGTGCTACATAGTGCCATCAATTACCCAGCCGCTCTTCCCCGCTGCATTTCCTTCTTTAATTACTCTATACGCTCTTCTTTGCTCTTTCGCAGTAGACTTAAAAATGGATTCCTATGATTTTGCTACACTACCTTGGCGTTATGAAACTTTTGAGGTGGGTATAGTAAATAGGTAAAAGTCAAGGCTAATATTTAGTGTTGCAGCGAGTAAGAGCACTATCCGGTCGAGATGAGATGGAAGTGTTGCTGACTGGAGCGTGTTTGGCGATATAGGAAGTAAGGAGTCTGCTCTAAGATGGAGGAGATGCGACGGTTGCTGACCAGGGCGTGCTTGGTGATGTAGGAAGTGAGTAGCCTGATTCGAGATGGAAAAGATGTGACAGTTACTTATTAGACGTGTTTTGTGGTATAGAATGTGAGTGGACCGATCTGCGATAGATAAGATGATATTATTGCTAATTAGAGCGTGCTTGGTGGTGTAGAAAGTGAGTAGTATAATCCGAGATGGAAGAGATATAATAGTTACTAACAAGAGTGTGCTTGGTGGTATAGGAAGTAAGTAGTCTAATCCGAGATAAAGATATAACAGCTTCTAATTAGAGACTACGTAATTATATAGCAAGTAAGTAACTTAATCTAAGATAGAAGAGATATAACGGTTACTAACTAGAGCGCATCTGGTAATACAGGATGTAAGGAGCCTGAACTAAGATAGATATAACGGTTACTAACTAGAGCGGGTAATATAGGCTGTGAGTAGTATGATCCGAGATAGAAGAGATATGACGTTTACTAATTAAAGTGTACTTGGTGGTATAGTGGGTGAGTAGCCTGATCTGAGATAAAGACGTGATGGTTTCTAACCAAAGCTTGCTTGGTGGAGTAGAGAGTATGTAATCTAATCTGAGATGAAAGAGATGTGACGGTTGCTGACTAGAGCGTGCTTGGTAATATAGGATGTAAGGAGCTTGATCCGAGATGAAAGAGACATGATGGTTGCTAACTAGAGCGTGCTTGGTGATGTAGTGGGTGAGTAGCCTAATCCGAGATAAAGATGTGACGGTTCCTAACCAAAGTTTACTTGGTAATGTAGGGAGTGAGTAACTTGATCCGAGATGGAAGAGGTATAACAGTTACTAACTAGAAGTACTTGGTGGTGTAGTACGTGAGTAGACCGATTCGAGATAGAAGAGATGGAGTGGTTGCTAATCGGAGTGCGCTTTGGTGGTGTAGGATGTGAGTGGCCAGATTCAAGGTGGAGGAGATGTGACGGTCGCTGACTAGAGCGTGTGTGACGGTGTAGGGAGTGAGTAGTAAAATCTAAGACGGAAGAGGTATAGCGGTTACTAACTAGAGCGTGCTTGGTGGTGTAGTACGTGAGTAGACCGATCCGAGACAGAAGAGATGTGATGGTTGCTAACTAGAGCGTGCTTGACGGCGTAGCTGGTGAGTAGACCGATCCGAGATAGAAGAGATGTGATGGTTGCTAACCAGAGTGTGCTTGGTGGTGTAGCATGTGAGTAGCCTGATTCGAGATGGTAAAGATGTGGCAACTACTAATTAGCGCGTGCTTTGATGGTGTAGCCTGTATGTAACCTGATCCGAGATGAGATTATTACTTGCTAAAGCGTGCTTGGTGGTATAGAAAGTAAGTAGTATGATCTAAGATGGAAGAGATATAACAGTTACTAACTAGATTATACTTGGTGGTGTAGGAAGTAAGTAGTCTAATCCGAGATAAAGATATAACGGCTTTTAATTAGAGCTTACGTAATTATATAGAGAGTAAGTACCCTAATCTAAGATAGAAAAGATATAATAGTTACTAATTAAAGCGTATCTGGTAATGTAGGATGTAAGGAGCCTGAACTAAGATAGATATAACGGTTACTAACTAGAGCGGGTAATATAGGCTGTGAGTAGTATGATCCGAGATAGAAGAGATATGACGGTTACTGACTAGAGTGTGCTTGGTGGTGTAGTCGGTGAGTAGTATGATCCGAGATGGATGAGATGTAACGATCGCTGACTAGAGCGTGCTTGGTGGTGTAGCGAGTGAGTAGACCGATCCGAGATAGATGAGATGAGATGGTTGCTAATTAGAGCGTGCTTGGTGGTGTAGAGAGTGAGTAGTATGCTCTAATATGGAAAAGATGGGACGGTTGCTGACCAGAGCGTTTCTTGATGGTGTAGCGAGTGAGTATACCAATCTATAATGGATGAGATGAGATAGCTTCTGACTAGATCGTGTTTTGTGGTATAGGAAGTGAGCATATGATTGTTATGGTTATAGTCTCGAATGTTACTGATTTGTGCAAATAGCGCGAAGAATTGGCCAAAGAAGATCAAAAGTTTGCAAGCTATCTCTTGTGCAAGGAACCCCAAGAAGCACCACATACTGGTCAATCCATGTACTTCGAAATGCTGCGCCAGTGGCTCCAGCATTGTGATTTGGAACATAAATTCATCGGCAGTGATCCGCATAGCATATTATTACTATTCAGGCCTACAAGGCTCCTCTATGTCGGCGGTCCAGACCCCTCCAAGGTGCAACTGAGGGAGATGAAGTCGATGAACGGGGTAGAAGCAGTAAGATATGTCGCACTTTCCCACCGCTGGGGCAACCCAACCGTAGAGGAAAAAAATTGCTATTGCACCACAAGAGAAAACTACCAGGGCCGATTGAACGGATTCTCCATTGAAAAATTACCAAGGACGTTCCGCGATGCCGTCGAGATAACCAGAGTTCTTGAGCAGGAATATATCTGGATTGATGCTCTGTGCATAATTCAGGCGGTTGAAGGAGCTGATAATGAGGACTGGAAGAATGAAGCCGGGCGCATGGAGGAGACTTTCGGCTCAGCTTATTGCACCATTGCCGCTGATTCGGCGTTGAACTGGAAAGACGGGTTTCTTCCACGAGAGTCTGCCCTTCCTGTCACGAAGGCTCACCATTTTGAAAACCTGATCTACACATGCGAAACCAACCATGAATTCAATTTTGACAACGATGTCAACAAAAGCGAATTGAATAAAAGAGCTTGGGTACTCCAAGAGCGAGTTTTGTCTCGTCGGATCCTTCATTTCACTAGGAATCACACATACTTTGCCTGTGGCAAGGGTATTCGTTGTGGGAACATTGTCGAACGAAAAATGTGTGCCTCGTCCCTATAGTTGCAATTGCCCTTCAGCTAATTTGAACTAGCAATCTTGGCTCAAGCCCCCAAAGAAAAAATCACGAAATCCTCGATCCCAACTTTCCTCAACGCCTCGCCCGTTCTGGCTACAGAAGGACAATACACTTTTTGAAGTCTCTTTTTACAGATTACGCGCAGGCTGAACTCTCTATAGAATCGGACAAGGAAATTGCAATATCAGGATTGCTACAGCGGATAGGCCATACCTTCGATTCTAAACACAGATACGGCGTATTCGAATGCTTTCTTTCTCGCCTTCTTCTATGGCGAGTGCCAGGTAACTGCGGGAATGGCAGTAGCAATACCGGTATTGTGGACCGTTCGTTGCCTTCATGGTCATGGATGATGCACAATCGAATCGAATTCTTCGCAAATCACTGGATTAAAATTTTGGAATGCAATATCAAATTTGGCTCTGGTGCAGAGTTACTTGCTCCGATTCGGCGCTTGCAAAACTGCAAGATCGAGCAGCGGGGAGATCGCCATGCTATTCAGAACAATGACAGCCATGAGGTAGGAGAATTGTGGTTCGACAGTCAAGCTAGCACCGAATCCAGGGACTGTGTCGTGGTTGGGATGTATGACCCTGACAACTGTCTCATTCTGCTGCTGTCAATATATGACCACTGCTATCTGAGAGTTGGAGCTGGGTATATCAAGGCTGGCTATATATCCAAAGACTCCTGGGACGGGATTATTGTCTGACTAGCTATCCTGTTTATATAAGAAGTGAATGGAGTAGAAACGGTGAAAACAATATGATTGCTAAGTTGCCTACTTCGTTAAACTCTGCAATGAAAGAATCGGTGGTGATTGCGAAACTTCCAAAATTGATATTGTTCAGTGCAAGCTACGACTCCAGCAGCTTGATCCGGATTCCAGAGATTGAGAAGACCTAGCTGTTTGCGACTAGTGGCCTTGAACCATGCGTCGTCCAATCGTGCTATGGCGTTCACTAGGAACACGGCCGTCACGTGACCCGGAAAGCCGCCAGCAAACCGGCGGAAAGCTGCCAGAAAGCGCCAGAAAGCGCCAGTCAGCTGACAGCTCTCCTAGGAATGCGAGAACACGAGTAGTGTTCTCTATAAGCACTAGCTAGAAAGCTAGTGGCGTTCCTTAGGAACGCTGCCGGAATGCCGCCAGCAAACCGACGGAAAACCGCCAGAAAGCTGACGGAAAACGTATGGGTAAAAGGTATATAAGGAGGACGCGTAGAAGACCTTTAGAGAGAACACACAGAATAATCACATTCAATTATCACAGAGAATCAATCAATTACTTCAATCAAAATTATTCTTCTTAGAATATAGAAAATCTGACACCTTTAAGCGAGCTTAGAAGTAATAGGCTTATAGAGCTTAGTAATAACTTTAGAATTATATAAAACTTACTAAAAAGCGCAGTAAAAAGCCTTAAAAGCTTCCTAGGAAGGCTACTTAGAAGGAAAAGCATAGTACTAAGGCTATAGATACTGCGTAAGCTGTAGGTGCTATATTATAGCCTCTACTGTCAGATTTTCCTGTGTTCTAAGAGGAAAGATTTTGAACAAAGTAATTGATTGTTTCTCTGTAATAATTGTATGTAATTATTCTGTGTTCTTGTTTTGGGTCCTCTATACGTCCGTCTTATATACCTTTTATCTATATATTTTCCGTCGCTGTCTTGCGGCTCTCTGGCGCTTTCCATCGCTTCCTTGCGGCTCTCTGGCGCTTTCTGGCGGCTTTCTGGCAGCTCTCCTAGAGAAGTCATCAGGTGACTAGTACCACGTGACTAGTCAGCTGACTAGAGCTTTCTCGCGCTTTCTGGCAGCTTTCTGGCAGCTTTCTGGCAGCTTTCTGGCAGCTTTCCGCCGGTTTGCTGGCGGCTTTCCGGGTCACGTGACGGCCGTGTTCCTAGTGAACGCTGTGATCTTTTTCTTCCTAGGAAGGCTATCGCGTGACTGGCGTCATGTGAATAGTGTTATGTGACTACTCAGCTTTCCGGCGGCGTGCTGGCGGCTTTCTGGCAGCGTTCCAAAAGGAGCCGTCATGTGACTAGTATCACGTGACTAGTACTATTCTGACATCTACAGGTTCAGTCGCGCCGCGGCCAGAACATCAGAACTCCGAGTAGATTTCTATAGTTATAACTGAATCTCAAGTCTTATAGACCTCTCCACTAGAAAAATTTGAAATTATAGCTATTGCGTAGAGCTCTAGAGCTTCAAGTAGTGCTGGGGTGTTTGTGCGCGGGGTGCGCATCACGCCTTGCTGCGCATTACGCCAAGCTTCGCGAGCAAACTGAGCCAACAGCTCAGCCTTGGGGCCGAATACATGTTGTGTCCCGAGTCTCCATCATCTTTAAAGCTCACAGTTTTTTGAGTGCTTTTCTTGATTTACTTGTGACCGTATTTCCAGACTGAGGTGTCCAATGGGCGGGCCCTCTCGATATTTTGCCATACTGGCATTAGGCTGCCTCCTCACGTCCTTCCTCTGGATCGCTTTGAAGGGTTATATTGACGCACACATTCAGATTGAGCGCATTACCTGGGATATGAGTGAAACTGAAGCACCCTGGCAGCTAGCATTTCCTCTTACGTTGCTTGGAATTTTCGTAAATGAAGTCGCCT